>Ga0268264_10004607_pt1 | contig 11718 bp, 7 predicted proteins | sample KBSSwiS32_FD_190357 | JGI IMG/M metagenome (GOLD analysis project Ga0268264, IMG submission 190357) | Switchgrass rhizosphere microbial communities from Kellogg Biological Station, Michigan, USA - KBS Switchgrass S3-2 (SPAdes) (version 2) | ecosystem: Host-associated > Plants > Roots >... | reverse complement strand
GCTGATAAATTTGCATATCCTTCTACGATTTCTTGGGTCATAGGCAGAGGAAAGAGATTGACGTAATTTATCCCATCAACTTCTATGACAAGATTATTAGGAATTGTTTCTGCATCAAAAAATCTTATTTCTGATTCTATATTTAGTCTATCCTTTAAATAAATATCAATCGACCCAAATTCGACATCTGGAATTTCAATAGAAATAATCTTTTCAGCCTCTTCAACACTTTTTAAATGAGATATTAATTCATTTAGTTTCACATGTTTATTCCGGGTTGTTGGTGATGCCGTGCTGCAAAACCATCCGCACGAACACAAACGGCGGTGGAGAGCTTTATGCAGGAGGAATTTAGCCCGGAACATTCAAATATATTGCACCCTGGCAATACTTTGGCAAAAAATTACAATTGGATTTAAATAACCGATTTTAGTCAAACCCGTTTGAGTACTGTCATCGCTTATGTAGGATGCAATGTTAGCGCTTTCCAATCATTGGAAATTAAAATCAACAATTGTAAAAGTTTCGCCGGCATCGCTCGAGTCCCAATGCCATGAGCTTCCAACATTTTCTATCGAATAGCGAAATCCGGCTTTTAGCAGTGAATTGTCATTATTGGGAACCAATTTTTCTATAACTAACTTATGGGCCACGTCGGGAATATCTTTTATTTTCATTTGCGGAAGCACAGAGTCCCAAAGAACCTGGCTTGTTAATTTCTGTATAGATAATGTAAAAGTAATATTCCCGTTATCGTTTGAAAAATCTTTGTCGCTATAGAGCACAAATTGAATTTTTCTAAGAACTTCAGGGTTGCCAGGGATTGGGTCCATTATTTGTTTTTTACAAGACGTTCCAACCAGGATTGTTGAAACACAAAAAATCGACATGAATGATAAGAACTTCATTTTATTTAGTTGCATTGAAAACTGATTTATAGTTAAAAAAAGATTGCTTCCATTTCATTTTTTTCTGCTAAAGTTTTGAAGGGTATTTTTTTTATTGATTTTATAAATCCAATAATCTCACCCGTTACCCTACTGAATTTGGCTGGTGTCAAGGCTATTTATTTTTGAGCAGTTGTTCGACTTTTTTCGTGAGGATCTCCAGCTGTTCCTGCAGATGTGTAATTGTTTGTTGTTGTTCCTGTATAGCTTTCACCAACGGGACCACAAAATCAGCATAACGCAATCCGTAGAGATCCTTCTCACTCTTTGGTTTGTCGACCCCGCTGAAATCATAACCGGCTTCTATGGCAGCTTTCTCGACTTCCTGGGCTATAAAACCAGAATAAATGATTTTTTCTTTTGTACTCAGCAGGTTGTCATTACCCCGTAACCCGGTTTTGTAAAAACTATTCAATGCCTGTTCATCGAAGTTATAAGTGACTGGCTTAAGTTTCAGGATAAATAAAAGCCCGGGAACATTTTGTAATATATTTTTTTTATAACGTCCGTCGCTTAAGGTGGTCCAGTCTACCTTCCCGCCAATAGACGTAACTGCTGAATTGCCTACACGAACCTGGTTACTTGCAGTAATGGCAGTACCATTGCCCAATGCAGTACTGTTGCTGAGGGCAATGCCACTGGTATTATTAGCGCCAAAGCCAATAAATGTATTGTTATTATCATTTTTCGCAAGGTCGCCGGCAAAATTCCCTACTACTGTGTTACCACTGCCGGTAGTGTCGTTAATGAATGTATTCAAACCAATTGCTACATTATTATTTCCTGTTGTATTACTTTGAAGGGAGAAACTACCGTTGGCGGTATTCTGAAACCCGGTTGTGTTGGCGAAAAGGGCATTGATGCCGGTTGCAGTATTATTACTTCCCGTTGTGTTTAATTTGAGCGCCTGGATACCATTGGCGGTATTGTTGGAGCCGGTCGTATTGAATTGAAGCGAAAAGTTACCGCTTGCAGTATTGTTAGTTCCCGTAGTGTTGGAGTTCATAGAAAATTCACCCAACGCTGTATTGAAACTACCGGTTGTATTGGAGAAGAGTGTTGCGAACCCTAATGCAGTGTTGACAAACCCGGTTGTATTGGAAAAGAGCGCACTCATACCAATTGCTGTACAATCGCTTCCGGTTGTATTAGAGGAGAGAGCATTCGAACCAATGGCTGTATTCTGGAAGCCGCCGGTGTTTTGATTCAGAGAAAGGAACCCGGAAGCTGTATTGTCATGACCTGTAGTATTGTTAAACAAAGTATTGCTGCCTGTGCCCGTGTTACCGAAGCCGGTTGTTGTCTTATATAATGAATTGTTCCCAAATGCGGCATTATCATTTCCCGTAGTATTGAATCTTAAGGCAGCGTGTCCCACGGCAACATTACCCGAACCCGTAGTGCTGGAAAACATGGTACTATCGCCCACCCCTACCGAATTACTACCTGTATAACTCATGAGAGACCCCGTTCCCAGCGAAGTATTATGATTAATATGATCCAGCAATCCTGCTTTTACATTATTTACCCTGAAACTTAAGGGCTGATTGTCTGTTGTACCGACAAAATTGGAGGAAGGGTTTGTTCCTGAATTGCCCGACCGATTCCAGGATGTACTATCACCATACAACATGTTTTCGGTAGAATACATCCAGTACCAGGTACTGCCATCATAAAAATAAAACCCTGTACTGTCCGGACCATTCTGAAAAACCAGCAGGCCCGAGGCCGGCTGAAAGATCTTATTTCGTTGCGTTTTTGTCATACGTGGAATCAGCATCCCTTTGGCAAAGCTTTTTATATCCAGCATGGCACTGGTATCGGCAATGCTGCCATCTGTATTAATGCTGAATGATTGTGAATAACTATGGGGGTTACAGACAAAAAGAATCAGCAACACGAAAATGATCCGTTGCATATTAGTGGAATTAAGTTATTTCAATAAAAAAGTTTGTGTTATACCCCTTGCGGAAATAATCATGATAAAAATAGCCGCTTTGCTATGATGAAATAAAGGAAATTTCCTTCCGGCAGAGCTGACTATATTAACGGCAGGGAACAGGATGTAAATGTTAAGCCACATAATTAATGCAATTGGTTTCAAATATCTCACATCGTTTATCCATGACAGTTAGTACAACACGTTAATATTTTTGACACTTCCATCGGGGTTGGTGACCTCCAACTGATATATGCCATGAGCCAGGTTATAATCCGGTTTAATAAGCTCTGTGCTGCTGCCGCCGGCATGATTGATCTCTTTGGATAATATTACCTGCCCTGGTTTATTCAACAGGCGTATCCCATACCTGCCTCCAGGTTGATTCATGAGCTGCAGATGAATCTTACCATCAGCAACTGGATTCGGAGAGATCGTAATATCCTGCCTGAGGCTACCCATTAGCACTTTTACCACAGGGCTGTATGCAATCGTGCTGTTTATATCCATGCTTTTAACCCGGTAATAATTGTATCCTTCAACGGGGTTAGCATCTGTTACAAAATAAATAGCAGAACGCCCGCTATTGGCTGATGCCGGTTTAATACTCATCGTAGTAAATTGTGTGCCGTTAATTGATTTCTCCACTTCATATTGCTTCATGTTCACCTCATTTTCCACTCTCCATTCAACATTGATATCTTTAGCCTGGCGATAAGCTTTAACTGAAGTAAAAGTTACCGGCACCACCGCTGAAGGTGTAAATACAATCCTGAAACGGCCAGGTGCATAAGAGCCCGCAATATTCGTAACACTGAAATCCACAATGGTTGTTCCTTCTCGTTTCAACGGAGTCCTGGTACGCAGGTAGGTATCTTCAACAAAACCTTCCGGTCCGTTACTATCCAACCCATTTGCAATAAATTCGAATTGATATGGCCGTGCACCTACACCGGTCAGGTTATAGAAGATGGTATCTGACTGAACAATAGGTTGCCTTCTTTCTATGACCAGGTATTTCTCACCTGATTTTATGGATAGATTTTCTGAAGAGTTGGTCATCTTCCGTGCATCCATTCCATTAATCGCATTCGTATAATCTTTACTATACTGAATAAGTGTACCATCCAAAAGTGTTGGACTGCCATCTTCATTTATACTATATAAATTGGTTCGTAATTGCGAGATATCCGACGTAGCCGGGGATGCAAACAGCAATACACTACTCCCGGATGCCTTATCACTTTCTTTGAAGTTTAATGTTCCCCCGGCCCCTAACCCTTGTATAATAAATGCCTGGCCGCTCTGGATAAAATTGTGGGAAGTGCCGGCGGGACCGTAAGCTTTAGAGCTTAATAGATTTGCATAATTACCACCACTCAGGAACAAAGTCTGGAAAGCGCCCAATCCGTGAGCGCCACCGATAGTAGGATCCCAAACAATAATAGTACTATTAATTCCGCTGCCCAAAGAAAGGCTCCTTAAATCAATTGATGAAGCGTAGGGATTTCCCACAGATTGAAATAAGCCTGCCATTACTGATGGACCTGGTATTGAACCTACCTGAATATTTCCTCTTATTCTCAGTGTAGTGGGTAATGGGCTGCTGTTGGCGCCGGAGAAATTGATAACAGAACGGTCGCCTCTCACAAATACAAAATAGCCCTCTTTGTTATTGATAGCTGTGGTAGCCGGATTACCAACGCCAGTCCAAGTATCAGTGACAGGTTCATAAAATTTCATCGATGGTTGAGGTGAAGTTGCATCAAATCCGTTTGAAGGGCCACCAAGGCCGGTAATTTGTGTACCGAATCCCGGGTTTGGATTTGCATTAGGGCCAGCTCCTTCCATCCAGGATTGCTTAATAGTTTGTCCTATAACGGGTGCAGCAAGTAGTTGCCAGCTTTTGCCATGTTGCCCCACGGCGTTTCCAATATTGATATAACGCTCGACAATAAACCGGCCCGTTCCGTATGTAATAATATTTGTTTCAACAGGAATGGAAGCAACATTTGCAGTATTCGCAGCAGTAGATCTTAAAATAATATCACCGGAAACCAGGTTTAATTTTGAAAGTGATTTTAATTGAAGTTCATTCTCTATTACAAGATCACTGTTAATGGACACGCCGGGTAAACCAAAGGTATTGTTATTAGTAAGGTTATAAAAAATAAGGGGAGTGGTGGCCGTATAAGATTGAGCTAACGATCCACTAAATTGAACCAGGCCAGTATTATGAAGAAAGCTCGCGCCAGTTTGCGTTACATTTCCCTTAAGGGTTAAAATACCTGGCGGTGCGGTAACAACGCCCTCTGTAAGCGATAAACTTGCTCCCACTTCTGCATCATCTTCAAATTCCCATGTACCACCAGTTCCGTTAAAAACGAGGTTATTGAATTTATTGGCGCCTGTAAGCGATCCGCTTATTGTTTTCCCGCGGGTTGTAGCATTGAAGGTTACTGTGCCGCTAATGTCGGAAAATGATCCGTTATTTGCCCAGCTTCCCTGCAGTCGCACGCTACCCTTATTTTTAAGAACACCTGCAGCGATATTGATATCTCCTGGCGTTGTAGCTATTGTTGAAGCTGAAACCGTAACAATTGCTCCGTTAGCGATGGTTGTTGTTTGGGCACTTGAACCTTTGGAATAAAGAAACGATAATAAAAAAATATACAAACCAGCTATAAATAATACAGGCATTCGTCTTTTTGAATTTACAGCATAGATTATATATCTATAATTTACCATGATAATAACATCAATATCCGTTAGCGGTGGCACTGCATGAAAGGAATAGACGGCAATACAAGTATGCAAGATAAAGGCTTACGCAGTCGTGGGATACGTGCTTTTTCCCAAACGGCAGTTCTTTTTTTCCCATCGGGCAATGGCTTTTCTATACAGACATTACTCCGTTAATAAGCCAAAATAAATAATATAGAGAAGAAGAGATTGGATATTCCCAAAAGTGTGTTTTGACAAAATACTAAAAATGAATGGCAGTTATTCACTGCTTTTAGTGAACCATCAGGATCGGGGTTTATTTCTTAATGCCGGCATTCAATGATTTCCTGTAACACGGAATCCCCCGATCTTTTTGCTGAGATTTGCAAAGGCTGATTTTGCAGATCCTTGTTAGCCGTTCCTTTTTTCATCACTGCCAGGCGTAAATTTCTTCTTTATTTAATTCTTTCTGATACATTATACCAATTCCATTCCCAGGTTTTACCATTGTCAGGAGAAAAGGCCTGGCTCCATACCGGATGGTCTTTATCCCTTACATCCCAGCGAAAAACCATGATTATTTTTTTCCCATTGAAAATATCTTTTGTAAAAAAATGCCCGACATTATTTTCAAATGAACCTACAACAGGTGGGTCCAAAACACCCACGTCACTGGCAACCCAATATAAACTCCACAATTTAGTTTTGGGGTTAAAAAGCCTTAGTGTAAACCCTTCAAAAGGTTTTCCATCAAATGTAGCCGACAAAATATCAACATCTCCAATGCCGTTTAATATTTTGTGATTTTCATCTGTTGATTCAAATTCTGTCCAGTCTGTACAGTTTTCCAGTCTTCTATTCAGTTTGCGATGATGCATTTTCCATTTTCCAACCAAAAAATCAAAGTCATTCTGTGATGATGACGTTGATGCCGTAATCTTTAATTCTCCATTTGAGTCAAAGCTTAATGTGGGTATGGCCAAAGTCTCATCGTTTGTAAGGATTTTTTGAGATTGTCCGGGGCTACAAATAGCAAATAATAAAATTGTTACCAGGTATTTCATACGCCTTATTTATTGACCGGAAGAGTCATGAATAATCTTATCATAAATCCTGCGGGCGTCATTATATGCTGCCTCAGCGGCAGGACGTTCCTCAGGACGAATGTTAGCCTGCTTCATTTTCCAGCATTGATCTACCGCCTTTCTGCACCATTCTGCGCTTTTACGTTCATGAATTGGTTTGCCATCAACTATTATAAAAACCGGGTTGGTATGCGAGCTTGGAAAGACCCTTAGTGCCACCCAGGAAGAATGGCCAACCGGGTAGTTGAATGTTACATCATTCAATTTGCCATCGGCTGTAATTTCAGTTGTATCTACCGGGTATCCGTTAACAATGAGCTCCACACGTACCTTTCGTGTTGTTCCGATACGTGCCCTTTCGATATCCCAGTAGGGCTGCTCGGTGAAGTCAGTCTGCACAATCGCCGCACCCTGTTGGTCCTGGTGTTCAGGAAGGTTAGCCACAACTGTAGCGGTGATCTTCACTGATTCTTCATTTTTCAAATTCAGCCTGCTGTCATTTGTACCGGCTTCTAATCCGTTTACAGAAAAGTTAATGATATGTGAGTTTCCCTCGGAAACATACGACCTGCCTTTTTTGATCGCATCTACATAACCATCGTAACTTAGATTACCTTCTGGTTTGAAATAGCTCCTGGCGATACCTACCCGTTCATCATATATGCAGGGGAAATCTGTTTCGCCGCTTAATCTTGTAGTAAAACCACAATTCAATGTTTGATACCACATATTCAGCTCCCAGCGTGCAGGAGTATCTCCTGCACTAAAAAAATCAACTACATTTTGGGTAACAGTAACAATGTATTCATTGGCGCCAATCCCATCCATTTTAGGCAAAACATAATTAGGTAACTGATCCGTTTTTTCTATTGGCTCCAGGCCCCATCCTGAATGCGCATATCCCGTAATTGCATTTTGGGATTTAGCCCAGCTTAAGACGGGTAACGTCCAGCTTGGCCATTCTTCAACTTTTGTGGTGCCGGGATAGTCATCTTCCTTAAGCCTTAAAAGTACGATGTGCCCTGCATGTGAGGAAGGAAACCCCGAGACCTCAACATCATTACGCATTATATTTTTTGCAGTCGAAAGAGGGTCATCATGCCCTGTAAAAAAAGTCTTCTGATGGTACCAGCTGGGGCCCCATGCTAACACAGCCGCCACATTCAGGTTTTCACCCACCGCCTGCCGCCACATATCCATTGGCTTTACTCCCTCCGAAGGGCTATCATAATGGGTGCACCCGGCAGCGTGCACATGATGGTCGGCACAATACCATCCAAGTTTCGCCATATTTATCCACCTTTTCAATTGAAAGGATGCGGTATAATCTTTTACTCCTGCCGGAATTACAAGCTGCGTCGTTTGTTGCGTATATTCAGGGCCCCTGGTAACTACAATTTTGTATTTACCCGGTGGCAACTGCACATGCTCACCATCCGAACGATATATCTGCGGCTGAAAGTAAAAATCAGGGTATTCATCATATGCCGCAACCCTTCTTGAGGGCAGTGGATATATCCCTGTGAGTGCAACAGGAACCCTATAATCTTTGGTCGTTGAGAAATTCTTTTGTAAAGCACGTTGGGCCGCTGTTAAACGTAACTCCGCATTGGCTATAGTTTGAACACTATCATCAAGAACACGTTCTATACCATCAGAAATTAGAAAAGAAGCCATGGCCGGAGAGCCATCATCGTCTTTAATATGAAAGGTTAGCTTTACAGATGGATCAATATTAAAAAGTATATTAATCGTATTGCGGAAACCAATATCCTGTGTTCCCTGGCCTACATTGAAACCAATCTCGACTTCACGCTTTCCTTCATCCTTACTATAAATCTGCAAAATCGCGTATTCCAGTTTTAAACCGGAAAGATTGGGAAGCATTGGCTGCTTACGATATAGTTGTATCTCAAGAAAGCGATTGGCTACCTGCCCCGGGGTTAATATTTTATTTTCAGCAACTTCGTGATCATGAGAGGGGGCATATAAAGGAGTCGCTGCGTTAGGGCTTTGCACATTCAATTGCGCGGTAATACCTGCTTCATTGTTCACCTTTACCAGGTAACTTACCCATCCATTTTGAACCAATCTGGGCTTTGCAGGCCCTCTTAAAACCTTTACCCTTGATTCAGGATTAATATTTATCATAGCCAGGCAATAGGGATCAAGTATCTTTTGTACAAGCTCTGAAATTTCAGGCGAAGGAGCCTTCCTTTGCAGTTCCGATAACTTCTTCTCATCTTGCTTCGTTAAAGAACTGCCCAAAAAAGCTAAAGCTTCCTTCAACCGGATGGCCTGTGCCAGCAACGGCTGCGGCTCTACGCCGGTAATAGTGCCCTGGGTTCCGGGTGCATGATGCTCAGCGTGTTGGGCACGTGATGATATTGACAGATTCACAACAAGTGCGAATAAGAGAAATGTTTTTTTTGTCATGTTACCCTCCATTGAATTGACGTGTTAATAATTTTTGATATTCCAAAAGAGCTGCGATATGTCCATAGCTTGCCCATGCATGTTGTTTTTTATTAAAGTCATTTTTTGATGCAGTGCCTGGCGATTTTGCAACTCATCGCCGGAAATATTCCCAGGTTTGCTATTCATACCAGAAAGGTAAGAATTCTTCTGTTTTCTGTGGGGTGTAAAATTGCGGTTACCAGGTGTTTTAATAAAAAAAGTAACAGAGAAAATTGCAACTGCGCGTGTTACCGAAAGAATTATAAATGGTGCAAAGTATTTAGCAGAAATTGTTTGATGAATATAACTATTATAAAATCATAATAATTTTTTTTGGGATCTGTCACAAAGACCATGTGATATTTGTCCTATATAAGAGCTATGACAAAACCCGAAATTTTTCCTGAATAGGCCACTACTTTTTTCAGTTGCTTACAACATGCCGGGAGTTGGCCCGGATGCGGAAGATATCGTACATGATACTGATGAAAAATGGCTTACACATGATACAACTGATGTTCATCATCCCTAACCACTAGTATCATTAAGAAACACTTGTTACACAAAGCGCTTTCTGGGCGTTGAATAATTATTTGCAGGTACTTAATAGAAATACTCCTCGCGGATAATTTTCCCATCCCGGACTTTAAATAAGCATAGCTCATCCAACTTAAAATAACCGATGTCCTTCAACTCAAATTCCTGGCACAATCTGAACGTGAAATAATTACCTGCAACAAGAGGCTCAGAGACTTCCCTGCTCACAACCTTTTCAATCGTTTCATGAAAGCTTTTAGCCCCCTCTAAAATTGTTTTAAGTCCTTTTGTTTCTCTTTCCGGTGAAATGCTGCTGTCTTGCGGTTCGTATTTCACAACATCTTCTGCATATAATTCACTATAATTAGTAAAAAAATTTCCGCTGATGCAGTTAGCAGCAATCTTCTCTGCGACTTCCTTTGTTGTCATTTTGCTTGGGATTTATTTAAACAAACGATTATTAATTATACAAAGTTAGCCGTAGCTCATAATTTAAATGGGGTGCAAATGAGACATTATGAGGGGTTGTTTGTGCCACGGGTTTCTACTAACTTTATAAAATGAAAAAAGTATATTTTTTATTACCTGATCGTGTTTTAAGGCCTGGTTCTTTGTTCAGCGCAATAGAAGTTCTTGAACAGGCAAATACATACTATACCAGCAGAGGCAGGAAACCTTATTATGATATTAAGATTATTGGGTTCAATTCCGGCCAATCGATTTTGAATAGCCGGTTTTTTATAAAAACAGACAACATTTCGCTAAGAAGAGCGAGACCTGATGTTATCATTATTCCCGGCATACACGACCTCAATAGTAATTCGCTTAATAAAAACAAAAACCTGCTTAGCTGGATGATGGAAAGATATAAGGACGGTTGTGAGCTTGCAAGTTTATGTACCGGTTCATTTATGCTCGCCGCTACGGGACTTTTAAATAACGAGGAATGTTCTACTCATTGGGCGGCAGAAAAATCGTTTATGGAAATGTTTCCCAAGGTTAAGTTGTGTACCGATAAAATTATAACAGACAGCAAAGGGATTTACACAGCCGGCGGCGCCAATTCTTCTCTTAACCTTATTTTGTACCTGATCGAAAAATTTAACGGCCGGGAAACAGCGGTGTATTGTTCGAAGATTTTGATGATTGACATCAACAGAAGTTCCCAGGCACCTTTTGTACTTTTTGAAGGTCAGAAAAACCATGTTGATAAAGATATTTTAAGGGTGCAAAAATTTATTGAAGCCAATGTTGAAGAAAAAATTTCTGTTGAGGAGCTTGCTGGTAAATTTAATATCAGTAGAAGAAGTTTTGTAAGAAGATTTAAAAAAGCCACCAATAATTCTCCCCTGGAATATATGCAACGCATAAAAATTGAAGCCGCCAAACGCTACCTTGAAAGAGGAAGACTGAATATTAATGAAGTGATGTATTCTCTTGGATACTCAGATGTAAAAGCATTCCGTGGAATGTTCAGAAAAATCACCGGGATTTCTCCAATAAACTATAGAAATAAATACAATAAGGAATTTGCCTGATGTAATACTATAAGAAATAATATGGGGCGCAAAAATTTCAATCACACTAACCTATCTAAAAATAAATAACAATGGAAGGGCAAAAAGAGATCCCAACATTATTCGAATGGGCAGGCGATATGCAAACATTTGAAACCTTGTTCAATAAATTCTATGACAAGGTTTTGCAGGATGATTTATTAAAGGAGGTTTTTAAAAATATGTCTTCAGACCATGTCCAACATGTTGCTCATTTTGTTGCTGAAGTTTTGGGCGGGGAAAAATTATATACGACCCGGGATGGAGGTAGTCATGCTGAAATGGTCGGAAAGCATATTGGCAAAATGCTAACCGAAGAAAAACGGCAGCGTTGGGTTTACCTTTTGATGCAAACCGCTGACGAAATTGGTTTAAAAAGTGATCCCGAATTTCGTTCCGCATTTACCGGTTATATTGAATGGGGAACACGTTTAGCTGTTATCAATTCTCAATTAGCTGAAAACAATATGCAT
>Ga0268264_10004605_pt1 | contig 11720 bp, 10 predicted proteins | sample KBSSwiS32_FD_190357 | JGI IMG/M metagenome (GOLD analysis project Ga0268264, IMG submission 190357) | Switchgrass rhizosphere microbial communities from Kellogg Biological Station, Michigan, USA - KBS Switchgrass S3-2 (SPAdes) (version 2) | ecosystem: Host-associated > Plants > Roots >... | reverse complement strand
GGGGGCGCGACGCCTGCGTGCGGGTGGTGCTCAGCGGCCCGGGCGGCGGGGCGTGGACCTCGGTGTTGGGCGCAGGTTCGGCCAGCACCGGCACGTTGATCGTGGCCGACGCTCTGCAGTTTTGCCGGGTGGCGGCGCAACGGCTCACGCCCGCCCAACTGGAAGCCTCGGTGTCGGGCGACCGGTCTTTGGCCGAGGAAGTGCTGCGGGCCGTGGCCATATTCGCGGCCTAGTGAGCCGTTAGCTTGGCCCGATGGCGGCGGTAACACCGGGGTGGGGAGCCGTCATCGGGACGGTGATCGGCGTGGGCTTGGCGGTGGCGCTGTCCGCGGCCGGTATTCCCCATCGGCCCGCCACCGCTACCAGGGTGGCCACGCCCGAGGCCACCGGCAGCAACGCCACGAAGGCGTTCCTGGCGGCGTGGGCCCGATCGCGGGCGATCACCTACGCGGCCGACACCCGGTTCGTGCGGACCATCGACGGTCGCACGGCGCTGTCGGCCGACGGGTTTGAGGCTCGTCGCCCGCCACAGTGGGTCGAGCGCCAGGGCGACTCGTGGACCGGGCTGATCGGTGGCCACCGGTTGGAATGCAACGACGCCATTGACGGAAAGTTCCGTTGTACCTCCGGCGTCGACACGGTTGACTACTCGGCCGACGTGGCCTCCGAGCTCCGGGCGTTCAGCTCGTGGCTGACGGAGCCGGCCAGCTACGACATCGTCCAACAGGGAGACTGCTTCGTGATGCAGCGCACCCGAGAGGTGCTGGCGCCGCCGCTGGGGGACCGAGCCCAGTACTGCTTCGACCCCGACGGAGTGCCGATCGACGCCGAGATCACCACGGCCACCGCCGTCGACCACAAGACGCTCACCAATGTGAGGACTTCGGTGACCGACAACGACCTGGCGGTTCACGACGCCAACAACGGCGGTTAAGCCGCCGAGCCCGGGCGATGGAAGCGGGGTGGACGGAAGCCACGGAGGCGCCAGCACCCTTGCGAGTACTTGCGATGCGTTGGAGGGAGTTCGCGACTCCCGCCCATTCCCCTACGGTGCCGGCGGGGGCGATGCCGCCGACATGAAGTTGATCGTCGCCGGCGACGCCGAGCTTGAGCGTTGGAGACCGGTGCAAGCCTCAAGATCTGACTGATCCCGGGTGACGGGTTCCGCGTAGCCTGCGGGGCGTGCTGGGCGTGCTGACCGCGGTCGACAACTCGAACAACAACGACGGCACCTTGTTGTTGGGCGACAACCTCCTGCCGTGGCTCCTGCTGGCCCTCGGAGGGGCGCTCTTCATCGGCAACGTGATGGCCATCGTTCGTCCGCCCGGCAAACCCCGCACCGGCGAACTGAAACGGGCTCCGATTGCTCGCAGCGTGACCATGGCGCTCCTCGGATTGGTGGCCGCCGTCTGGGCCCTGGCCAGCCTGGCCAGCTGAAGCCCCGCGCGGTCGCCCTATTAGGGTGCCGGCCGTGCGATTGCGGGTGGCCACACGGGGCAGCGAGCAGGCCCGGGCCCAAACCGAACACGTGGCCCGGCGCTTGCGGGACAGCACCGGTGCCGAGGTGGAAACCGTGCTGGTGCAGACCACCGGTGACGTGGTGCGTGACGTGCCGTTGGCCGAGATCGGCGGCCAAGGCATCTTCACCAAGGAGGTCCAGACCGCGGTGCTCGAGGGTCGGGCCGACATCGCGGTCCACTCGGCCAAGGACCTGCCGTCATCGTGGACCACGCCGGGGCTGATCTTGGCCAGCGTGCCCGAACGGGGCGACCCTCGCGACGCGCTGGTCGGTCACTCGCTCACCGAACTGCCACCGGGCGCCGTGGTGGCCACCGGTTCGCCCCGCCGCCGGGTCCAGCTGGCCCGCCGCCGACCGGACCTGCAGTTCGTCGGGCTGCGCGGCAACATTCCCAAGCGGGTGGCGGCCGCGGCCGATCACGATGCGGTGATCGTGGCGGTCACCGGGGTCACCTGGGTTGGCTTGGCCGGCCACCTGGCGCAGATCTTCGAGGTCGACGAGATGATTCCCCAGATCGGCCAGGGAGCACTGGCCCTGGAATGTCGAGCCGACGACGCCAGCACCATCGCCGCCTGTCGTGCTCTCGAACACGAACCAACGCGACGGGCGGTGGATACCGAGCGGGCCTTCCTGGCTCGTCTCGGCGGCGGATGCGACCTGCCGGTGGGCGCTTATGCCACGGTGATGGATGATGGCACGCTGCATCTGGTGGCCATGTTGGCCTCCGGCGACGGAGCCACGGTGCTGCACGGCGAGCGTTCGGGAGCCGGAGCGCACATCGGCACCGAGCTAGCGGAAGAGTTGTTGACGCGGGGCGGAACCGCGCTGTTGGAGGAGTTTCGATGACGACCCAAGACCAAGTGAACCTGGCCGTGCTGATCATGCGATTGGCTACCGGGCTCATGATCATGGCGCACGGCTACAACCACATCTTCGGTGGCGGCAAGATCCAGGGCACGGGCCGGTGGTTCGGATCCATGGGGATGCGGCCGGGCATCTTGCACGCCTGGTTGGCCTCGATCACGGAGTTGACCTGCGGTGTGCTGTTGCTGCTGGGTCTGCTCACGCCGTTCGCGGCGGGCGGCGTGATGGGTGTGATGTTGGTGGCGCTGGTGACGGCCCATCGAACCAACGGGTTTTTCATCTTCAAGCCGGGCCAGGGCTGGGAGTACGTGGGTTACGTGTCGTGCATGTGCGTGGCCTTGGGCACGATTGGCGGCGGCGAATGGGCGCTCGACAACAGCTTCGATCTGGACTTCAGCGAATGGAAGGGTCTGGTGATCACCTTGGTGGTCGGCGTCGGTGGCGCCGCTGGCCTGCTGGCCGGGTTCTGGCGGCCCAACAAGACGGCCTGACGGCCGATTCGTTAGCTGTTCCCGATCGCGGGGATACCCAGGTCTCGGTAGGTGAGCAGCGGTTCGTAGGGAACGCTTCGGTTCTCGAAGTATGCGCCGGCGATGTCGCCGCGATCGAACAACGTCACGGCCAGCACCACGATGGCACCCTCGGCCACCACCCGGTCGTGGGCCAGCTGAATCGAGCTGCCCGTGGTCACCACGTCGTCGACCAGGAGCACCCGGTCACCGGCGCCCAATGTGGTGCCCTCGACGAACTTGTTGGTGCCTCGACCCTTCGGCTCCTTGCGGATCACGAACCAGCGCTTGTCGCCGAGCAACGCCACCCCGTGGGAGAAGTGGTCGGCACCAAGCGTGAGGCCCCCTACCGCATCGAAGTCGATGCCCCGGCGGGCCGCGATAGCCAAGATGGCCTCGCAGGCGAGCCTCAGGTGCCGGCCTTCGGCCAGGGCCTCCTTGGCGTCGACGAAGTCTTGGCTCCATCCCCCCGACGCCAGTTGCACCGGCTCGTCGAAGTGGCGGTAACCGCGGCTACGAACCAGCTCCAGCAGTTCCTGATTGGTCGAAGAGGGGTCGGGGGACGCGGTCATCGCCTCCAGTGTTCCACCTGCGGCGTCATTCCTCGTTCGTGGCCGTCTGCCGGCGATAGGCGGCCACCGCCTCGTCGACGGTGTCGAAGACCGCGTCCGGCCCGAGGATGTCGGCCAGCCCGTAACGATCGAAGTCCTCTTGCACCGGTTTCATCAGCTCCGCCACCACCAGCTTGATGCCCTTTTCCTGGAGCTCGCCGTAGAGCTGGCGGATAGTTTCACCCCCGCTGTAGTCCACATCGGGGACCGCAGCGCCATCGAGACAAAGCCAGCGGGGCGGCACAGGAGCGTTGGCGAACGCGCTCGTCTGCTCGAAGAACAGGTTGGCGTTGGCGTAGTAGAGACTGCCGGCAAATCGATACACGACCAGTCCGGGCAAGCTGCGGGCATCCGGCGTGGCGTCGACGGCGTGCCAGATGTCGTTCGGCCCAGGCACGAGCACGGCCGTACCGGGCCGGTACGACCGGCGAAGGTGATCCACGAGCGATGCCACGATGGCGAGCACGATTCCCTGTTCCACCCCGACGAGGATCACCGTGAACGCCACGAGCGTGGCGACCACGAACTCATCGGGTCGACGCCGGAGCACCTTTCGCATGCCGGCCAGATCGACCAACTCGATGCCGATCAAGAACACCACGGACGACAGCACGGCGTTGGGCATGTACTGGATCGGCGCGGTCAAGAACAGCAACACGATCAAGACGATGGCACCGGTGGTCATCTGCGCCAGCTGACTGCGGCCCCCGGCGCCGTCCACCATCTGGGTTTTGGTAGGGCTGCCGTTGACCACGAACGTGCCCGACAATCCCGCCATGGCGCTGGCGGCGGAGAGCCCGATGAGGTCGACGTTCTCGGAGAACCGCTCGTTGTACTTGGCGGCGTAGGCCCGCGAGGTGGCCGCGCTCTGAGCCAGGACCAATACGAAGATCGACGCCGCGGTGCCCATGAGGGGAGGGATGTCGGACCACGAGACATCGGGAAGGCCGAGCGAAGGGAGACCACTCGGCAGCTTGCCCAACGTGGCCACGCCGTGGGACGCCAGGTCCCACTCCCAGCTGACGAAGATGGCGCCGATCACCGCCACCAGGGCCCCGGGAATGCTGGGGGCGAAGCGCTTGAATCCCAGGATCGTGATCAGTACCCCGGCCGACACGGCCACCGTGGTCCAGCTGACGTCGTCGCTGTTCTTGAGCGTCGACAGCAGCTTGCCGACGGTGTCGTCGAACGTGTGTCCACCGATGGTGATGCCAGAGCCGGACGGGATCCCGAGCATGCCGCCGACCTGCCCGCAGGCCACCTGAATGCCGACGCCGGTGAGAAAGCCGATGAGAACGGTGCGCGAGAGGAAGTCGGCCAGGAAGCCAAGCCCCACGAGTCGAGCTACGAGCAGGAACGCGGCGGTCATGAGGGCCAGAAGGCCGGCCAGTGCGACGTATTGCGGGGAGCCGGCGGCGGCCAGACCCGCCAGGCCGGCTGCCAATACCGCGGCGGTGGCGGAATCGGCCCCCACCACGAGGTGGCGCGACGACCCGAAGACGGCGAAGGCCAGCATCGGCAGCAGGATCGTGTAGAGCCCGGTAACCACGGGCATGCCGGCGATGCTGCTGTACCCCATGACTTCGGGGATAGCGAGCGCCGCGAGGGTGACCCCGGCAATGACATCGATCGGCACCCTGGCCCGGTCGATCGGGAGTACTCCCTGCAGGATCGGGAGGTGCTTCGTTCTTGCGGGAGACCTAGATGGGGACGCTTCGGTCATCGCACCTCACGACACGATGGCGACCCGACGCCGTCGTCAAACCCACAGTACGTGGCCGCGCCGACTCGGCCCGTCCTGGCAAGAGCGCGGTCTCGTACAGGTCACTGTTCCGCTCCGAGTCGCGGTGAGCGGGAGCACTAAGTTCGACCGCGTGATGGCTGGTCCCCAACCGCGGACCACGCCCGCGGGCATACGGGCGCGGCGGCGGACCACGAAACCGTCGTTCGAGCTGTCGGAGTCCAAGCTGCATCCACCGTTGGCGCGGCCGGGAATCGTGAGCCGTGACGATCTGGTGGCTCGGCTGGCCAACGAGGGTGGCCCGCCGGTGATCTCGGTGGTGGCACCGCCCGGCTACGGCAAGACGACGCTGCTCGCGCAGTGGGCCGAGCATCGGCGAACGCGGGTGGCCTGGGTATCGCTCGACGACCGAGACAACGACCCGACCGTGCTGATGACCTACATCGCGGTGGCGCTCGATCGTGTGGAGCCACTGGCCCCGTCGGTGTTTCGCGCGCTGGCCGTGCCCGGCATGGGCGGTGCGGCGGTGCCGAGGTTGATGGCGGCCATCGCTTCGATGACCGAACCGATCGGCTTGGTGCTCGATCAAGCCGAGGTCGTGATCAACCCGCAGTGTCTGGATGTGGTGACCGCACTGGCCCTGGGTCTCCCGCCCGGCTCGCAGCTCGCGGTGTCGTCGCGGCATCGCCTTCCACTGCCGCTCGCCCGGCTGAGGGCCCAGGGCGGTATCCACGAAGTGGGCGTGACGGATCTGGCGATGGGACGGCGCTACGCCCGGTCGCTGTTCGACGGCGCCGGCCTGAAGGTGACCGAGGCCGAACTCACCGACGTACTCGGGCGCACCGAAGGCTGGCCCGCGGGCCTCTACCTGGCGGCCCTGGCGATGAACGCGGGAAGCCGGGAGCGACGGCTCGGGGCATGTTTCACCGGAGACGACCGGTTCATGGGTGACTACCTTCGGTCGGAGTTCCTCGACCGGGTCTCGCGCGCCGATGTCCGCTTTCTGACCCGAACCTCGGTGTTGGATCGCCTCAGTGGTCCGTTGTGCGACGCCGTACTCGACTCGAGGGGCTCGGCGCGCACGTTGGCGCATCTGGAGAACCGCAACCTGCTGGTGGTACCGCTCGATCACCGGCGCCAGTGGTACCGGTACCACCAGCTCTTCCGGGAGTTGCTCCACGCCGAACTTGTGCAGCGGGAGCCCGAGATGGTGGCCAGGCTGCACTCCCGGGCCGCGGCGTGGTTCGAGTCGAACGGAATGCCCGAGACGGCGATCGAGCACGCCCAGGCCGGAGGCGACGCCGACCGGGTGGCTCGTTTGGTGCTGAACGTGATGCAGCCGGTGTGGGCCAGCGGACGGGTCGAGACCGTGCAGCGCTGGATGCAATGGCTCGACGGAATGGTCGACGTCGCGCATTACGGCGCGATCGCCGCTCATGGTTCGCTGATCATGGCGCTCCTCGGACGAACCGCCGATGCGGAACGGTGGGCTGCGGCCGCCGAACGCTCGCCGTCCGCCGGGATCCTGCCCGACGGCAACACCGTGGAGGCCACCTTGGCCTACCTACGGGCACTGCTGTGTCGAGATGGCGTGGCATCAATGCGCGACGACGCTCGCATGGCGCTGGCCGGCCTCGGGCCGGGGAGTCCCTACCGGGCGACAATGCTGCACACCGAGGCGGTGGCCTACCTCTTGGAGGAAGACCCGGATCGGGCCGACCGGATCTTCGCTCACGCCGCCGACGTGGCGACGAGCACCGGGGCCTTGCCGCTGGCCGCGGTGATTCTGGCCAACCGGGGAATGATCGCGACCGGACGGGGCGACTGGGTGGAAGCCGAACGCTTTGCCAGCGAGGCGTTGTCGATCGTGGATGCCGGCCAATTCGACGAGTACTGGACCAGTGCGCTGGTGTTCAGCTGGGGGGCGCGGGTCATGCTCCACGGCGGTCATGTGGCGCGGGGACAGGACTATGTTGTGCGCGCCGCCCGGCTCCGACCACTCCTCACGTACGCCCTTCCGGTGGGTTCGGTGCAGGCGCTGCTCGAATTGGCCCATGCCTATGTGGCCCTCGGCGATGCGGCGGGAGCCAGAACCGTGCTACGTCAGGTTCACGACATCCATCAGCAGCGGCCGGATCTGGGGGTGTTGCCCAAACAGGCCGCGGCGCTGCGGGCGAGACTGGACACAATCACTCCGGGCTCGATCGGTGCGTCATCGCTGACTGCGGCTGAACTCCGCTTGCTGCCGATGTTGGCCACTCACCTCACCATTCCGGAGATCGCCAAGCGGCTCTTCGTGTCTCGCCACACGGTCAAATCACAGGTGATCGCCATCTATCGCAAGTTCGGGGTGAACTCGCGGGCCGAGGCGATCGCTCGCATGCACGAACTGGGGTTGCTGAGCCACTCCTGACGACGAAGGGAACGATTCCGGACAACGGGGTGAAGGCCACATCGGCCACTTATGCCCTGGCGGCGTTCTGGGCCGCAGTCACACTCGGGCGATTGATCATTGCGTCGGTGTCGACGCGAATGGACTCGAGCCGCATCTATGTCGTGCTGCCGTGGGCGATCGCTCTGGCGCTGGTGATCGCACCGGAGGCGGACACCGTCGGCGGCAGCATCTCGTTGTTCGCGCTGGCCGGGCTGGCCTGTTCCGGGTTCTTCCCGATGACGATCGGTTATGGCGAATCGAGGTTCCCGAGCATCGTGGAGATCGCCGCCGGGTGGCTCATCGCCGCGTATCAAATCGGCTACGGCCTTGCCGCGTTCGGCGGCGGCGCGCTGCAGGACACCATCTCACTGGCCACCCTGTTCCGGATCACCGCGGGCCTGACGGTCGCAATGGTCGTGATGGCTTTGATCATCGCCCGACAGCAGCGAGCCGGCGCGGCGGCACCGGCCGGATGATCCTCACGCCGGTTGCTCGGCCTCCGCGGGCGTCGTCACGCCTTCGCCGGGTAGCAGGCTTCGCTGGTCCAGGACGTAGAGCAGAATGAAACCGGGAAGCACGATCACCACTGCGCCGATGGTGGCGACCAACAAGGCGTTGAGCGTGCCCGAAGGAGCGGCGGCCGCGGAGACCTTGAGGCTCGTGGGCAGGATGTAGGGCCATTGGGCCACGCCCCACCCAACCACCACGCTCACCACCGCAGCCATCGAGAAGGCTCTGGCGTAGCGATCGGCGGTGCCTCGCCGCAGCAGAAACAACGACGCGGTGCCGCAGATCGCGGAGGCGATCACCAGCGGGAGGGCGCGGCTGGTCAGCCCGTCGAAGAGGTACCGGGCGTCGGAGCGCAGGATGAAGATGCCCGGTATCGCCACGAGCCCCGCCACCACCGCGGCCACTTCGGCCCGGACCCGGAAATAGGCGGCCATCGACGGATCGGAGATCCGGCGGGCGTCGCACACCAGGTACACCGCGGCGAGGTAGGCGGCCACCACCACCGCCAGCACGCCCCCGAGCACCGAGGTGGGGTTGACCCAACTCGTCCAAGGGTCGCCCGCCACTCCTCCGGCGGGCACGCGGCCCGAGGCCACCGCGCCAGCCACGGTGCCGAAGCAGTACGGCACGAGCACGGACGAGATGGCGAACGCGGCCCCGAAGTTGCGGCGATCCCTGGTTCGAAACACGGTCTTGCGGAAGGCGAAGCTCGATCCTCGCAACACGATCCCGAACGCGGCCAACGTCAACGGAACGAACAGGGTGAGCGTGATCGACGCGTAGGCATCGGGAAACCCCGTCCACAACACCACGAAGACAAAGATCAACCACACGTGGTTCGCTTCCCATACCGGGCCAATGGAGTGGTCGATGACTTCGCGAGGTCGTTCGCCGCGCTTCGCTCCGCCGGCGATGAGGTCCCAGAAGCCAGCACCGAAGTCGGCGCCACCGAACAGGGCGTAGGCCGTCACGGCCACGAACAGCACCACCGCGATGGTGGTACTCATGACACGGTCACCGGTTCACGTTCTGGAGTGGGGGGCGGAGGTCCGTTCGGCCCGTAGGGCACCTGGTCCTCGCTCACATCGCCGTCGCGGGCCCGTTTGCTCATCTTGCGCAGGATCAGCACCGTGGTAATGCCGAGACCGATGTAGAGCGCGACGACGAGCAGGAAGGTGATCCACACTCCGGTGTTACCGGTGGCGGCGTCTTCCACCTTCATGAGGTTGTAGACGATCCACGGTTGCCGGCCGACCTCGCTCACCACCCATCCGGCCTCCATGGTGACCACCGAGGCCACTCCGGCGCCGGCGGCCAACGTGAGAAAGGCGCGGCTCTTGGGCATCCGGCGCTTGAAGATCCAGCACAGCCAGTACCACGCCGACAACAGGAACAGCATCGTGCCCAGCCCCACCATGATGTCCCACGACAGGTGCACGGTGTTCACCTGCGAGGTGGTGGGGCGCTGATCGGCGGGGACGGTGTCGAGGCCTTGGATCACGGTGGCGGTGCCGTCGGTGGGATCGGAGAGCCACGAAGCCAGACCGGGGATCGGGATTCCGCCCGACACGGTGCCGTCGGAGTTGAGGTGACCGAACAGGGTTTCGGGCACATCGCTGGCGGTCTGGGGTACCAGCTCGATGGCGGCGAACTTGATCGGTTGGTTGTTGTAGGTCCAGCGGGCCAGCGAGTCGCCGACTCCCATCTGAATGGGCGTGGCCACCGCCGCCACACTGAAGGCGATGATGAACCCCACGCGGTGGTAGCGGTCTCGTCGACCGCGCAACATGCCGGCGGCGTACACGGAGGCCACCAGGAACCCGCCGACGATGTAGGCGGCCATCACCATGTGAGCGGCCATCAGGGGCATGGCGTCGTTGAAGATCACCTTCATCGGGTCGACCTTGGTGACATTGCCGTTGCTGTCGAGCGTGAACCCGGAGGGCGAGTTCATCCAGGCGTTGGCCGCCACCACCGAGACGCTGCCGAGGATGCCGGTGAGCACCACCGGAACGCCGGTCCAGAAATGGGTCCACGGCTTCAGCCGTCGCCAGCCGTAGATGTAGATGGCGATGAAGATCGCCTCGGTGAAGAAGAACAGGCCCTCGAAGGCGAACGGCACTCCGAACGCTTCTCCCCATTGGCCCATGAAGCGGGGCCAGAGCAACCCGAACTCGAAGGTCAACACCGTGCCGGTCACCGCTCCCACCGCGAACGTCACCGCCATGTACTTGGACCAGCGCTGGGCCAGCTTCATGGCTTCGGTGTCGTTGTGTTTCACCCCGCGGTAGTTGGCGATCAGGGCCATCGCAGCCCACGACACGCCGAGCGGCACGAGGATGATGTGGAACGCCAGGGTGAATGCCATCTGAGCGCGGGCCCAGGGCACCGGGTTCACCGCGAAGATCGGCTGCACCACACCACTGAGTACCGTGCCGCTCATTGCTCACCCTTCGTGTGGGCATTACGCGTACCGGGGGACAACGAAACACCACCGGTGGAGCCGCGTCATCATCCGCCCTGGGTGAAACCGACGGTGGTCGGCGGCGCCTTCACCCGAAGCAGGTGATGTGATTGCGGCTCGGACGTGGCACGGTATGGAGATGAGCCAGTCGCTCTCCCCGTTCGAGGCGATCCTGTGGAGGGCCGGCCACGACCCAACGTTGCGCATGACCATCGGCAACCTGGTGTTTCTCGATCTCCTCCCGAATGTCGATCAGCTGGTGGAACGGATATCGGATGCGGCGGTGGTGGCCCCCCGGCACCAGTGGCGGCTCGACAACTCATTGCGATCGAGGCTTCAACCGGGCTGGGTCGACAATCCGGGGTTCGATGCCCGTGACCATGTGCGGGTGTTGGCGGCGCCGGCCCCGGGCCACCATCGCCAGGTCCTCGACCTGGTGGCGCTCGTGGATGCCGTGCCGTTCGACTCGCCGCGGGCGCCCTGGGACATCACCGTGATCGACGGTCTCGACGGTGGCGGAGCCGCCCTCTACGTGCGGGCCGACCATGTGCTGGCCGACGGCCTGGGCGGCACCGAACTGCTCGAGCTGCTGCTCGATGAACCGGCGGCGGTCAGCCGCTCGAGTGAGGCCGCGCTCGCCGAACCCGAACTCCAACCCGAACCTGAAGAGCTGGAGGCGGGGCTTGAGGAACGGTCCGGCACGATTACCGGCGCGGTCAAATCGGTCACCCGCCCCGTGGCCGCCGGCATCGATGCCGCCCGCAGCATCGACCCGGTGCCGACGGTGGTCAGGGGAGTGCAACGCAGCGTCGGGATGGTGAACTCGGCGTCGCGTCAGTTCATCGTTCCCCGGGGTGCACTGTCGCCCCTGCGGCCGTCGGGCTCGCTGGCCACTCGATTTGAGGTGCTTTCGGTTCCGGACGCCGGCCCGACGGCCCGGCGGTTGGGAGGCAGCCGCAGTGATCTGCTCGTGGCCGCGCTGGCGGCCGGCCTGGGCGCGTACCACGAACGCATGGGGTTACCGGTGGTCAACCTGCGGGTCGCGGTGCCGGTGGAACTGCCGGCCTC
>Ga0268264_10004603_pt1 | contig 11721 bp, 10 predicted proteins | sample KBSSwiS32_FD_190357 | JGI IMG/M metagenome (GOLD analysis project Ga0268264, IMG submission 190357) | Switchgrass rhizosphere microbial communities from Kellogg Biological Station, Michigan, USA - KBS Switchgrass S3-2 (SPAdes) (version 2) | ecosystem: Host-associated > Plants > Roots >... | reverse complement strand
GTGGCCGCCCGCGACGGGCGCGATGTCTGGGAGCAGCTTGACACCGAGATAAGGTGTGAAGACGACAGCCACCAGCCATGACACGATCAGAGCAAAGCCCACGATCCAGAAGATGTTGCCCGCGTACTCTCCCGCCGTCGAGCGGGCGAAACCCACGGGGGTGAACCCAATGATGGTGACCAACGTCCCCGATAGCATCGGCGCTGCCGTGTGACTCCAGGCGTAGCCGGCCGCTTTCACCCGTTCGAAGCCTTCCTCGAGCTTCACCACCATCATTTCGATCGCGATGATCGCATCATCGACCAGCAGTCCCAGGCCGATCACGAGCGCGCCCAGCGTAATGCGGTCGAAAACGCGGCCGGTGAGGAGCATGACGACGAAGACGGCGGCGAGGGTCAACGGCACGGCCGCCGCCACCACCACACCGACGCGCCACCCGAGGCTGATCAGGCTCACAATCATAATGACGGCTAGAGCGACAAAGAACTTGAGCATGAACTCGCCGACGGCTTCCGTAATGTTCACCGCCTGATCGACAACTTTCGTGAACCGCACACCCGCGGGCAATGTGCCTGCGATCTGCTTCTCCTCCGCGTTCAACGCTCGGCCAAGGTCCAACCCGTTCCAACCGTCCTGCATCACGACGCCTAGTACGAGGGCGGCCTCGCCATCGTGGCGGATCAGGAAGGTCGCCGGGTCTTCGTACCCCCGTTTCACCTCGGCGATGTCCCCAAGTCTGAGCGTACGACCGCCGGCGACGATCGGCGTGTCGCGGATCTTCTGCAAATCATCGTAGGCACCATCGAGGCGGATGAACACCTGCGGCCCATTGGTATCGATCGAGCCGGCGGGAGTCACGGCGTTTTGACGTTGGAGGGCGTCAAAAATGTTCGTCGGACTCACGCCGAGGTTCGCCAGCCGGGCATAAGAGAAGTCCACGAAGATGCGCTCGGAGCGCTCGCCCTGGATGTTGACCTTCTTGACGCCCGGTACGTGAAGAAGGCGCTGCCGGAGTGTCTCGGCTTCGCGGGTGAGCTCTCGCGGTGGCATGGCGTGAGCCTCAAGCGCGTACACAGCAAAGATGACATCAGAATACTCGTCGTTGATGAACGGGCCTCGCACACCGGCGGGAAGTTTGGGCGCTTCATCGCCGAGTTTCTTGCGTGCCTGATAGAATTCCTCGGCAACCGCGGGGGGAGGGGTCTTATCTTTCAGCGTGACCATCATCACCGCGATGCCAGGGCGCGTGAAGGTTTCCACCCGATCGTACCAACGCAACTCCTGCATTCGCTTCTCGAGCGGCTCGGCGACCAGGTCCTGCATCTCTTGGGCCGTCGCTCCAGGCCACACGGCGGTGACTGTCAGGTTCTTGATCACGAAGGAAGGATCCTCGGCGCGACCGAGGCGCAGGAACGCGTACGCGCCCGAAAGGATGATGGCGACGATCAGAAAGAGTGTGATCGAGCGCTCCCGGACGGCAAACGCGGAGAGATTGAAGCGGCTCATGTTACCTACTCTCGCGCGACGCGCGCCTCGGAAACCTGAACACGCTGTGCTTCGTGCAGGAAGTGCCCGCCCACGGCGATGATCGGGTCTCCAATGTGAATTCCATCGCTCACGATGGCGCGCTCACCATCGAATCGAATGAACTTGACCGAGCGGTACGATACGGATGAGGACTGGCGGTCCAGTACCCACACACCAGGGCCGTGTCCCTCATCGTCGATCGCCCCGAGTGGAACTGACACGCCACCGCCGGTTTCCGACTCCTCCAGGTAGACTGTTACGGTCGCCCCGAGTGGCGCCGTGGCCGCCGCTCCATCCAACACATAGCGGGCTTCAAACGTTCGGGTCAGGGGATCGGCGGCGTCGGATAGCTGCCGCAGGCGCGCCGGGTATCGCGTGGCGGAATCGGCATTCGCTCCATACAGGATGGCGTGAGCGGTCGAACCCAGCGCCGGACGCAACGTCTCCGGCAGGTTGACGGCCGCCTCGCGCGCTCCTACTCGGGCCACGCGGACCACGATTTGGCCTGCGGTCACAAATTGTCCCGGCTCCGCCAGGGTCTCCATCACGGAGCCGTCGGCATCCGCTACAAGCGTTGCGTACGCGCCTTCATCCTGAGCGACTTTGAGCTGCGCTTCGGCGGCTGACAGCAAGGCGCGAGCGCTGTCCGCGGCAGCCTTGATTTGGTCGTAGGCCGATTGGGAGACTGCGCCCGAAGATACCAGGCCACTGTAACGTGCTTCATCGGCGGCCGCCTGCTGCAGGCGGGCTCGCGCGGCATCGACATTACCGACCTGAGCTGTGATGCCGTGCGTGTAGTCAGTTCGGTCCAAGCGCATGAGCGGCTGGCCCTGGTGAACTCGCTGTCCACTATCGACCAAGCGCTCGATGACTTTGCCCGAGACGCGAAAGCCCAGGTTACTTTGCACGCGCGCTGATACCACGCCCGTGAACGCTCGCTCACCCAGCTCGGCGGGTTGCGCCACGGCGACTTGCGCAAGCTGGGGGACGGTTCTCGGGTCCTGCGCGGATCGTGAGGGCGAGCAGCCCGTGAGGTTCATTGCCCCTGCCCAGACACCGAAGGCGAGGGCGATGTTTCTAACTCCAAACATCATTGTTCTCCCTGGAAAAGTATTTGACTGACCATGCCCGCGGGATGTCACCATCCACCGCCCAGCGCTCGGAATGCACCCACCGCGGCTCTGGCCGAATCGGCACGCGTTTGCGCGAGCTGGTCCTGGGCGGTGAGCAATTGGCGATCGGCATCGAGAACATCGGTCAGCGCAATCACGCCGCCCTGGTAGGCTTCTTGCGATGCATCTCGCGCCCGCGTCAGTGCGGCGACCTCGGTGAGCAATTCCTGTTGATGAGCCTCGAGTTGCACCAGCGAGGTGAATGCGTTCTCGACCTCTTCGGCGGCGCGTAGCACCGCTTGTTGGTAGCGGGCGAGCGCTTCGGCCTTGGCTCCCTTGGCCTGCGCCACTTCGGCGCTCACTTTGCCGAAATCGAATACTCGCCAGCGCAGTCCCGCGATGCCCTGCGGCTGCCACGTCGCCGCTTTGAACAGATCGCTCGGCACCGAGCTTTCGTAGCCGAGCACGCCGGCGAGGGAAATCTTCGGATAGTAGCCGGCGAGCGCCTGGCCGATCCGAGCATTGGACGCTGCCAAGCGCCGCTCAGCGGCGATGACATCCGGCCGGCGGCGCAGTACCTCGAGCGGCCTGTCGTCGGTTGACACACCCGGCACGGATGGGATGTCGCGCGAAGTCTGCAACTCCGCCGCGGAACTCCCCGGCTGCACTCCCAACAAGACATCCAGTCGGTTCATTTGCGCTTCCAGATCGATACGCAGTGGCTGAAGTGAGGCACGGGCCTGTGACAACAGCGCTTCGGACTGCGCGACCTCGCGGACCGCCGCCAGCCCGCGCCCGAATCTCTGTCGGACGAGATCGAGAAGGCGCTCATCGGTGGCGACCTGCTGCTCGGCAACTGCGATGCGCGCCTGATCTCCTCGGATGCGCAAGTAGGCGTCCGCGGCATCCGCCGTCACGGAAACCCGTATGCCGACCTGCTGAGCGATGGCGGCGTCCGCCTCGGCCGAGGCGGCTTCTCTGCCGCGGCGCAGACCGCCGAACAGATCCAACTCCCAGCTCGCGCCCAGGCCTGCATCGTAGAGTGATTGATTGCGGCTGAATCCGGGCACATGGCTGGCGATCTGGCCGACCGGGCTCTCCAGGGACTGGTGGATCCGTGTCGCCTGGCCGTTCAGATCGAAGGAGGGCAGCAGTTGCGCGCCGGCCTCGCGGGCTGCGGCCCGAGCCTGCTGGACTCGCGCCAGTGCCGCCGCAAGATCGAGATTCTGATCACGCGCCTGTTGCACGATGCGCACGAGCAGCGGGTCGTTGAAACCGTCCCACCAGGTTGCAAGAGCCGGCGTAGGAGCGCTCCTTGGGCGAGCCTCCACCACAGCGGCGCTGTGAAACTTGTCGAGCGCCGTTGCGGGCTTCCGATATGACGGTCCGACAGCGCAACCTGACACGGACAGCTGCAGGAAGAAGCCGAGCGATGCCAGAGCGGCCAGGAGCGGCCGCATAACACGAGGTCTATCTGAAACAAAACTCATGCGTGCCCCTTGCAGGTACGGACCGTGTTTCGCCATCGATACAACATGTATATACATGTCAATAGCCAGAAAAATTTGTGTGCCCGAATCCTGCCATGCGTTCTCAGAACACGAATGGATTCAACTCGAGGAGAGTCTGCTGGCGGCGAGGTACGATGCGTCTTTCAGTGCCGCGGCTTCCGCTCGTCCCAAACGTTTCTCGAGGGCCTCCTGCGCGGCCTGCCAGCGGGGCGTCAGTTGCCTCAGCAGCGCCTGCCCCTCGGCACTGAGTGCCCAGCGGCGCTGCCGACGGTCCAGTCCCACCGTATCGCTTGCAAGGCCAGCCTTCTTGATCAGCGCCAACGTCCGCGTGGCCGTGGTCTGGTCGATACCCAGGGCCTCCCCCAGTTCCGTTGTAGTCAGGTTGGGGGCCGACTCGAGAAGCTGCAGCGCGGTGTACTGCGTCGCATGTAGCCCGCTGTGGGCCAGCATCTCCTGGTAGAGCACCGTTACTGCCCGGGCGGCTTGCCGAACAGTTGCGCAGTAACAGGGGAGGGTCTGCAGCTTCATGAGTCATAAAATACATGTATATACAGCTACTGTCAAGTGCGCGCGCATCCGCCGGCAATGGCTCACTGGGCTTTGCGCAATAGCCCACAACCAGCGCCCTGCGCTCCTCCCCGGTTGTCCAGGTAGCATACTTTGATCTCGGTCGCCGACTTGACCTCTATGCTGGCACGGCCTCCAGCGTCCACGCAGTTCCACACAGCCTGACTGATCTGTGCGCAGACGAATTTTTGTTTGAATTCGCCTGCATTCCAGGTCCCCACCGCCAGGCCACTCTTTTGAGTCTCGACGTCGAGCCGCAAGGTGGCTTCTACAAACCTCGGCGCCGGGACTTTCTTGGCATCTTCGCCTTGCCAGCCAAATGGCCCGGGTTGCAATGGAATCTCCACCTGGACCCCGTTGAATGTTCCAACCCACTTGCCGGTCAAGTCTGTCTCGGCACGCGCAGGGATACTTGCAACGACCGACATGAACGCGCCCAGTGCCACGGAATAGTAGCTTCGCACAATAACCTCCTCGGCTCATCCCACACACTTGGAGCCGGGAGTATGGACAAACTCCTGGTGCCGATCCAGGCCATTCCCGAAGAAACTGCGCGAGCTACTCGTTCCAGATGCCGGTGTGCCGTTTTGGTACATACACATGTGTATACATGAAAACGGCTGGTGCTTGGTTGTAGCCGACGAAACAAAGGATGTTCTTGAACATCTTTTGATACGCGCAAATACTGCAGAGTTCCGACGCTCCTCGTATATGGCGAGCAGGACTGGGCGCCGGCCGCACAGCGCGAGCGAACCGGCCGGCTGATCCCTGGCGTCGTGGTGACGACCGTCGGCGATGGCGGTCACTTCCTGTCACTGGATCGGCCGGCAGAGCTGACCGACCTCATTGTTCAATTCGGCGCACGTACTTCAAAGCGCTGACCTTGTACGTTGAGCGGCCCTCAGCGATTTCTGCCCGCCCGCGAGTTTGACCGCGAGCGGCGGCCCGCCCTTGGGGGCACTTTGAGCAGGGCCGGCAAGGGACGGTCATCACTGAAATGTACACTGACTGACATCCGGCGCCTTTCTTCGGCGGGCACATCGGCTGGTGCTTGCCTGAAAAGAGCGGCATCGACCGTCTTCAACAATTGTTCGGCGGAGGCGGCGAATTCGTCCGCCAAAACCTGATATTGATCCGAGCGAACCACACCGTCTGATACAAATTGGAACTGCCGAAATTCCTCGAGCTGGCGAGCATTGCCTTCGACTGTCCGAAGCAGACTCAACACGACTCCGACGTGGTGGATACGTTGCAGATGTGAGTTGTGACGGAGTTGGTTCAAACGCCCTCGCGGCAAGTACAGGTGTTTGTCCTGAATCACCGCCGCGGTCTCAGTGAGACTCCGCAGAATTGCGTCCGGATCAGCCCGGCGATCTATCGTGCGAACCAGTGAGGCGACCGAAAGCCGCCCCTTTGCGGGTAATGGCCGCGGGTTTCCGCCCGCCACATAGCGTGGCAGCAGATGCCAGCGGGTCAGTACTTCCCCGGGAATGTCCTGCAGCCTCTCCTTGGAAGGAAATTCGGCACCGACCCAGTGAGGGGTACTTCTGAGATACCTCTCAAATTCATCCCGCATTGCCGCTCGAGAGTAATTGCGGCGCGCGAGCAAAAGAATCGTCAATTCGAGAACCTCTCGCGCAATGTCATCCAGAGGGATTTCCGCTTGTCTGGAAAGCCCTCTGGCGGATCTCCGCTTGCCGGCGTCGGATGGGGACTTCGCTTTCGCCATCAGCTGCGCTTCTCCCGCCTCCCACGACGGCGGCGAACATCGTCACGGACACGCTTCGCCCATCCTTTAGCGCGATAAGCGTATACGCCTATACCACTTCCAATAACGGGGTCGCCATTGCGGCCGTTCCGTGCGCGACGGTCGAGCACCGCATCGAGTTGGACAAGGAAATCTTTGGCGAGCTCGACCGACTCGGAATCGACGTTGGCAAGTTCGGCCACCGGAACGGCTGGATTGAATACGGTTTGTTGGAGTAACTTGCCGGTCGGATGCTTGACGTTGTGTTGGGCCGTTTCGAGAAAATGCGCGAGATCGCTTAGAATGCGCAACCGCGCCACACGTGGAGACTGGAAGACGAGAGTTCGACCCGTTGGGAGCCAGAGGCGACCTTTCGTCCGCACCGCGCCCACGCGCACGAGTGTCTCGAGTACAGTTCGCGGTCGCTCTTGCGGGTAGACACGCTCGATCAATTTGGAGAGCGAAGGGCCGCGGCCGCGAAAAGGAATCGCTCGCGGGAGTCCCTGGTCCACGTAGTCACGGAGCAAATGCCACAGCGACAGTACATGCGCGAGACGGTCGAAGTAGTACAGATCGTCCGGATTCCAGACTCGGCGGGAGACCTTCAGTGTGGCCAATATCCTGTCCGAAACGAGGCGCAGGCGATTCACGCTCAGGCCACTCTGCGCGAAGATGTCAAACAGGAGCGTCAGGCAATTCTCTTCAAAGGAATGCTCCGCAAGACACTGGTCCACGTCCGGCGGGGTAACTGATCTGCCGACATAGACGGGTGCTTGCTTCCGTAGGCATCTTTGAATCGTCTTCTTTGGGCGTCCCATGCTGTCGGTTTCCGGTAATCCTAGCGGCCCTTCTTCCGTGGTTGACGGCGCGTTCGGACCCGTTTGGCGGACGACTGTCGGTTACGCGGCTGCCGCTTCGGCCCCGTTTCCTCCACCACCGGCTCCCGCAAGATCACAATCGATGCGCTCAATCGATGTTTCTGGCCGGGCAAACCTCTGGTTGCATCCGCTTCATGCGCTACCGCTCGTTGGTGCGCATTGAAGAGCACGGTTGCGCCGCCCGAAATCTCGCGCTCCAAAATGGCAGCACTCTCAACTGGCAACCCCTCGTGAACAATATACCGATGCAAAGGCTCCGGAGCGCGTTGTTGTAGTATTTGCAGCATCACCCGCAGATGGTCTCGCAGCTCTTCTCCCATTTGCGTAATTTGAGCCGGCTCCCACGAGGCATCGCCGTACGTGTTACGGATCAACTGCACGTGAGAACTACCCACTTTCTTGACCGCCGCCACCCGCTGTAGATCTCTCAGGATCGTCTTGGGGCTCAGGTCATCGCCGATGCTCGATTTGATGAGCGCCTGGAAGGAGGGCGGTTCTCCCCGGATGGGCAAAATTTTCGGGACGCCGCCCGTCTCGCAGTAGTCCGGGTTTAACCGCCACTCCCGCATCACACGCACAGACGGGTTCTGAAACGGCTTGTTGCGGACAGCCTGAAGCGCCTCCATCGACAACAGATCGTTGACCGTGGAACGGTACAAACCGGTCCGGGCGGCAATACGTGTTGTGTTCTCGGGATCCGCCTCGCCTGACTCAGACAGCACGGTACGTGCCGCAGCGACGAATGCTTTCTCGGTGAGCGCGTGTACGTCACCCACACCAAGACCGACCTGCATCGCGAATTGCGCCAGCGCCTCGAGGAGCCTCAAGAAAGCGCCCGAGGTTGCAGCCATCAGGGGATCGTCAAACATTCACCCTGTCCCTAGGTTGGTTGTCAGCTTTGCTTCCTGCCGCATATGACATCCGGTACGCGGAAAAGACTATGCGCCCGGTTGTTGAAATATGCAATTCGGATTTGTTGGTGCCAGAGATTGGAGTTTGATGCTCGAAACGGCACAGATTTCGATTGTTCCGTCATTTTAGCTTGCCCGGGACCGAAGTCCGTGTTAATCATTTGGCGGAAGTCCGAATTGTACACTTCGAAAATATACGGAACGTTTGTAACAGGTAACACTTCCCAGTCGGCGACGAAAAGGTGTCCGACGGCCAAGGATGGGTTGATCCATGAGCAAGTGCTCAACGCTTCGAGCGGGAATGCCAATCTGTTGGGTTCATCAGGCAGCAGCCGGGGTCGCTGCCGTTCGCAAGCCGGGGCGCGTCATGGACTTCATGGCAGGAGGCGTGCGCATCTGCGTCTTTGACGAGGAGATCAACGCCTGGGCTTATCCGGTTGTGAAGCCGATTACGTTGCGGAACATCGACCCTGCCGCAATGGCGGCTCTGGAAGGATTCGAGAGGAGAGTGCCTGTCGCAGGACTTGAAAGCTGTCGTTACAACAGCGCCCCAGCCATGCCATCGGGGTGTTCCAGCCCTGAGCCCCATACAGATGAGCCGCCAGTAAGGTTGGAACTTCACATGGGCAGAAAGGACGTTGATCTCGTGCGTCGTGTGGTCCACGCCCTGGGGGACCCGCAGCGCGCCAAAGCTATACGGGCCCAGTTAGGATTACAAGTCGGGCGTGAGGGAGGTGAGGAATTCAGTCCAGTTTCGCTTGCGTCGCTGAGCGGGACCATCGAGCAGGCAATGCCGCAAGGCCGATTCCGTGGGAGTCATCCCGATCTCGACGTAAAGGTCGCGTATCGTGTGCTCGTGATGCGCGACCGCTGTCGCACGGTAGCCCAAAAGTTAGGTGTAACCTCACTTACCGTGCGCGACCGGGTTCGCCGTGGAGTCGTAGTAGCGCTTGACCATGCGGCTGATCCTGCGCTCGAGCCGTATCGTTACGAGAGCGTGCCGATGCTCCGCCGAAAGGCATCAATCTTGCGGCCCGCACTCGAGAAAGCGTTTCTCCAGGTATCGAAGGAGAAGGGCAGGCAACGCGCGATTGAAGAGAGGATCAAAGAGCCACGGACGGCACGTTACTCACGCGATGTTCCCCCCGATTTCGATGTAAGGCTCGCCTATCGTGTCCTCGTCCAGGGCGAGAAGTCCGACACCGTGGGTATGGCGCTTGGTATAACCGGCGAGCGAGTGCTCCAACGCGTGCGTAATGGAGTAAAGCTTGCATTGGATTACGCTGCTGATCCGCAGCTCGATCGGCTCCGTTCCGCGGGCCTGCCTGGCCTACGGCAGGCGCCTTCTTTGAAGGTTGCGCTCGAGAGGCTGTTATCAATGCTGCAGATGCAGCCGCAGACCGATCAGTGCAAAGGATAAAATCGCTCGAATCGAACACGGGCGTCCGCAATACATTTACCGCACTGCACCAGTTAGTCTTATCATGGTGTGGTGGCGCGCTCTGCGAATCTCAGTACCACACCGACATTCGTGATTCCCATGGTCGCGGAACCAGTCACGCAGTTGCCGGAGGGGCCTGATTGGCTGTACGAATTGAAGCTCGATGGCTATCGCGCGCTGTTGCTGAGAGACCGTGGCCGCGTTCAGCTGCGGTCACGGAACAATAAGGATCTGACACGCACGTATCCACGGATCACCGCGGCGGCCGGGAAGCTGAATGCGGAACAGGTCGTGCTCGATGGTGAGATTGTTGCGTTGGACGCCGATGGACGGCCGTCCTTTCAATCCTTGCAGCATCGCGGCTCGAACCCACGCCATAACATCGTTTTCTACGTTTTTGACGTCCTGCACGTAAATGGTCGCGACGTTACGCCCGAGCCACTAGTGAAGCGACGCGCCAGGTTGCCCGCGATTCTCGGAGAGAGTGCCACACTGCGGCTGTCACAAGATCTGCCTGGGACCGCTGCCGACGTCGTACAGGTCGTGCGCTCGGCCGGCCTCGAGGGCGTGATCGCGAAGCGCAAGAGCTCCCCCTACCAGCCCGGCGAGCGCTCGGGTGACTGGGTGAAATTGAAACTCGAGTGCCAACAGGAGTTTGTCATTGGCGGATATCGGAACGACGGAGCGGGAGGAGTTGACGCGCTGCTTGTGGGTTACTACGAGGGACGTGCGCTCCGCTTTGCCGGGAAGGTTCGCGCGGGTATGGTGCCGCACACTCGACGCGAACTGCGCGCGAGGCTCAGGCCGCTGGAGGTTGCAGACTGCCCCTTTGTCAATCTTCCGGATGCAACGGCATCGCGCTGGGGTGGGGGTATTACCGCGGCTCAGATGACGGAGATGAATTGGACGCGAGCGGAGCTCGTCGTCCAGATTAGTTTCGTTGAGTGGACGGCCGCGGGTCGGCTGCGGCATGCCAAATTCCTCGGGCTGCGAAGAGATAAGGCCGCGAAGGACGTGGGTTGCGAGACCTAGTTAGGCGCAGCACGCTCATACGGAACTGACCGCTGTTACGGCGCGTTGCGTTGGAGACTGCATCGAGTGGCCTGTGCTTCAACGTGAAAGTGGATCTATTCGACGTCAGACACGTTGCTAACATCAAGCGTCGGAGGGGACACTTGCGAGAGCGAAGGTTTATGCATAGCCCAGTTAATGATGGTGCCGATCTGGCGCGCCGAACCTTGCTCGCTGTGGCGGTGATCGTGCCGACGTTGGCCGCGAGCATCCCGGCGAAGTCTGCACCCATGGGCACGGCCGAATGGCCGCCCGATCTCGCTAAAGCGGTGAAGGACTACGACCAAGCGACCATTAGCAACGACACTGAGACACTTGCGGGCCTCGTCGCCGAAGATTATGTGCTCGTGAACTCCGACACGACGGTGCAGGACAAACGGTCGTACCTCGCCGATTTCAAAGTACCGGGGTTCAGGATCGATCCCTACGTGATGGAACAACCGTTGTTGAAGGTGTGGGACAACGTCGCGCTAACAGGGGGGCTCTTGCGTCTGGGCTGGACGCAGGATGGCAGGCATCAAATCCGCCTGCTGCGCATCGCCCACGTCTGGGCGCGGTACCACGCTCGTTGGCGGATAAAGTACACGCAACTGACGCGCGTGCCAGAATAGCCCGAAAAGGCCGTGCGGATTTGAGCTCGAAGCGCGACGAAGTAGTCCCAGCGGCAGGCCGATAGCCCATAACGTTAAGGTTTCTCCCGCGGCCTGGCGCGAGCGCAGCGCGTTCTGCCGATAACGATGCCAAGCTTTTGTCGGCGTGTGTTAAAAGCGCGTAGTCGTTCCGCACGGAGTAGAAAGCCATGCACATTTTCAACGCGTGGCCAAAGGCGGCCGTCGTCGTGTCCGCGATGGTTGGCTTGGTCGTGACACCCCTCGGGGCCCACGAGGTGCGCATCGAGCACGTCACCGTCGTTTCACCAGAGCGTCCGAGTCCATTGCGTAATGTGAGCGTCACCA
>Ga0268264_10004602_pt1 | contig 11723 bp, 10 predicted proteins | sample KBSSwiS32_FD_190357 | JGI IMG/M metagenome (GOLD analysis project Ga0268264, IMG submission 190357) | Switchgrass rhizosphere microbial communities from Kellogg Biological Station, Michigan, USA - KBS Switchgrass S3-2 (SPAdes) (version 2) | ecosystem: Host-associated > Plants > Roots >... | reverse complement strand
ACCCCCGCCGTCGGCACCGCCGAACCGGTGACGGCCACGCTCAACGCGGCGGTGGCGGTGCAGAACCCCGACGTGGTGGCCAGCAGCCTCAGCGTGGGCGGGCAGACCATCAGCAGCTTCGACCAGATCCTCCCGCAGGGGAGCATCATCATGTGGTCCGGCGCGCTGGCGAACATCCCGTCCGGGTGGGCGCTGTGCGACGGCACCAACGGCACGCCGAACCTGGTGTCGCGGTTCGTCTTCGGCGCGGGCGACCCGGCCAACCCCGACACGCCCGGCGCGGTCACGCCCAACAACACCGGCGGCAGCGCGACGCACGCCCACACCGCCACCGCGGACGTCACGGTGGAAGCCGCCGGCTCGCACCACCACCTGGTGAACGGCATCTGGGCAGCCACGGTGAAGGCGACGCTGACCCTCACCAGCACGGGCCAGGACGTGGTCCAGGGGTTGGGCAACGGCTGGGCGAAGACGTTGACCTCCGGCGGCACCGACGTGGGCCAGCACACCCACCCCACCAGCTCCACCGTCACCGTCAACGCCTCCAGCAACATGCCGCCGTGGCTGGCGCTGGCCTTCATCATGAAGACGATCTGATGGGGCCCGCCCCGCACACGCCGGAGGCCGCCGGGCTCCCGGAGGCGCTCAAACCGGACGTGGAGGAACTGCTGGCCCGGCGGTTCGGCGCCCGGTTCGACCTGCTGGAGTACCGCGTGATCTCCTCGCGCGTGTCGCGGGTGGGGCGCATCGCCGCGGCCCCTCGCGGCGGCGGCGAGCTGCGGACGTTCATCGTCAAGCACGTGCCGCGCGAGGCGTACGGCGCCCCCGCGTCCTGGCGGCTGGAGTTCCGCGAGGAGGCGGCGGCGTACGAGCTGTTCTCCTCGCTGGAGCCGCCGTTCCTGGAGCGCCCGGAGCGGATCGGCTTCCACCCGGACGGGCTGCTGCTGCTGGAGGACCTGGGGCCCTCGCTGAACCACTTCCCGGTGACCGCCGACCTCACCGGCCCGTTCGCGACGCTCTTCGCGCGGCTGCACGCGGCCACCGCGGGCCGGCGCGCGGCGTACGACGAGGCCCGCGCGCGCTTCGGCCTGGAGGCGGGCGCGCCGGACCAGCGGTCGGACGGTCTGGAGAACCGGCGCCACCAGTTCGAGGCGGGGTCGGCCGTGCTGGCGGAGTGGGCCGAGCTGCTGGGGATCGCGAGCGCGCCGGTGCTCTTGGGCATGCTGGGCGAGGTGCGCGCCGCGGTGGAGGCCCCGGGGCCGCTGCATGCGGTGACGCACGACGACCTGGCGCACGGGCGGCAGTGCGCGCTGGGCGGCGGGCGGATGCGGATGTTCGACTTCGAGAACGTCCGCTACGGGCTGGCGCTGCTGGACCTGGCCAAGGCGCTGGTGGGCAAGTTCGAGCGGCACCACCCCAGCCGGGTGATGATCCTCTCCTGGCCGGGGCTGGGCCAGGGGCTGGCCGTCCAGTACCGGCGCGAGCTGGCGCGCGCGGGCGGCCCGGAGCTGCCGGACGAGGTCTGGGACGCCGCCATGGCGGATGCCGTGGTGTTCACCACCGTCTGCCAGCTCGGCGTGCTGCGCTACATCATCGACCGCGGGCAGGTGCGCGGGGCGCTGTTGCCCAACCTGCGCACGCTGCTGCGCCGCATGGAGGCCGTGCTGGAAGGGAACGGCGCCCGGCGCGACGCGCGGCGGCTGCTGGGGTCATTGGACCAGCGCATCGCGTTCGCGTGACAGGAAGCGATTCGAACCACCCCAGCGTCTCGCCCCACGCCCGCTCCCAGCCGGCGGGCGAGAACATGTGCCCCTCGCCGGGATGCTCGAGGTAGCGGAGGCGCTCCGGGGCGGCGGCGTAGGGCTCTAACGGCAATACCCGGTGTGCTATGCGGACCGCATGATCCTCGTCACGGGTGCCACTGGGCTCAACGGCGGTGAGCTGGTGCGGAAGCTGTCGGCGCGCGGCGTGGCAGTGTCCGCGCTGGTCCGGAACCGGCCCAAGGCCGCCGCTCTGGCGGCGCTGCCGCACGTCACCGTGGTCGAGGGGGACCTGTCGCGCCCGGAGACCCTGCGCGCGCCGCTGGCCGGCATCACCCGCGCCTTCCTGGTGTCGTCCTCGGACCCAAGGATGCAGGAGGTGCAGGGCAACTTCGTCGCGGCGGCGAAGGAAGCGGGCGTGAAGCACCTGGTGAAGCTGTCGGGGATCATGCCGGACCTGGACTCGCCGTTCCGGTTCGCGCGGATGCACGGGGAGATCGAACGGCGCATCGAGGCCTCGGGGATGGCGTACACGCACCTGCGGCCGGGCGAGTTCATGCACGCGTACTTCCGCCAGGTGCCCGCCATCGTCGGGCGCGGGGAGCTGCGCCTGCCCATGGGGGACGGGCGCATCGCCAGCGTGGACGTGGGCGACATCGCCGAGGCGGCGGCGCGCGTGCTCACCGGCGCCGGGCACGAAGGGAAGATCTACCGGCTCACCGGCCCGGAGGCGCTCACCATGGCCGAGGTGGCCGAGCGGCTCTCCGCCGCCACGGGCAAGACCATCAAGTACGTCGCGGTGGACCCGGAGGAGGCGCGGAAGGCGCAGCTCGCGGCCGGCGTGCCGCAATTCCTGGCGGACGCGCTGTTCGAGCTGTTCGCCGAGCGCCGCAATGGCAAGGAGGCCACCGTGTTCGGAGGACTGGGCGACCTCGGCATCCGCGCCACGCCGTTCGCCGAGTTCGCCGCCCGATACGCCGCGGTGTTCCGGGGCGAGCAGCCTCCGCCCGCGGCCTGACCGGGCGGGAGGGGACCAGCAGGTGACCCTCCCGCTCCCGGCAGGACCCGACCGCTACTGGTACGTCACCGTCAGCGTCGCGCCGGCCCCTTCGGTGAGGAACACGTAGGCGGTGGCGCCCTGGTTCTGGGAGAACCGGAGCCGGACCTGCGTCTTGCCGGTCCGGTTCACCGCCGACAGGCCCGCCGCGCCGAACCCGGAGGAGGTCTTCGTGCCGGAGCTGAAGGCGGCGATGCTGGCGGTCGCCGAGGCGTCCGCCGCCGCGCCCCAGTCGCCGACCTCCGCGGTGGCGCTGGCGCCGAAGAGGCCGGTCTTCACGTCCACCGCCATCGAGTTCCCCGCCGGGTCCGACCACGGGCTGCCGGAGCCGGAGGAATACGTCACGGTCACCGTCGCGGACACGATGGAGGCCGCGTCCGGCAGCGACGAAGTGTCGAACGAGTAGATCGCCCGGTTGAATTTCCCGTCCGTCCCGCGCCCGACCGCCAGCGTGGTGAACGTCCCCACCGCCGCGCCCGTCCCATCCGCGAACGCCTTCACGTACCCGTCGTCCGCCGCGATGCTGGAGAAGGAGACGGTGGTCGTCCCGCCCGCGTTGGAGACCGTCACGCTGCGCGAGGACGACGCCGAATTCCCCGCGGCGTCGAACGCCTGGGCGGTGACGGTGTGGCCGCCGTTCCCGACGGACGCCGTGTTCCACGACACCTGGTACGGCGCCGCGGTGCTGGTGCCGACCAGCGACCCGTCCACCCGGAATTCCACCCGGCTCACGCCGACGTTGTCGGACGCGGTGGCGGAGATGGTCACCGACCCGGAGACGGTGGCCCCGTCCGCCGGCGCGGTGAGCGCCACCGTGGGCGGCGTGGTGTCCCCACCGCCGCCGCCGCCCAGCAGCCCGAAGAAGGACTCCTGCAGGTACGCGGCGCAGATGTTCTGGTCGCTGAAGTACTGCCCCGTGGTGCCGCACGGCCCGCCGCCGGGGAAGCTGAACTGCGGGTCGATCGGCACGGCGTGCCCCATCCCGTTGATGGAGAACGTCTCCACGATGTTCGTGCCGCTCGCGTCCTGGTAGGCCTTGTGTGCCTGCCCGAAGACGGTGTCCGAGACGTCCGCCGTCTGGTCGGCGCCGAACACGTTCGTCCACTGCTTCACCGACTCCGTCATGTTGGCGATCGCCACGGTGAAGTCCTGGGTGCCGTGCCACAGCGCCACCCGCGGCCGCGGCCCGGTGTACCCGGAGAAGGCGCCCCGCACCAGGTCGCCCCAGGCCTGCGCGGTCTTCGTCACGCCGGGGTTCATGCAGGTGAAGGCGTCGCTCTGGGTGGTGGCGCACGCGTACGGCCCGCCGGAGTTCACCGCCACCGCCGCGAACACGTCCGGGTACGTCGCCGCCAGCACCGAGGAGAAGTACGCGCCCGCCGAGAACCCGGTGGCGTACACGCGGCTGGAGTCGATGGAGTAGTTCGCCTTCGCCCAGTCCACCATCTGCTTGATGGAGAGCGCCTCCCCCTGGCCGCGGGTGATGTCGCCGGAGACGAACCAGTTGAAGCAGGAGGAGCTGTTGTTGGACGACTGCTGCTGCGCGTAGATGACGAAGAAGTGCTGCGCGTCGGAGGCCGCGCTCCAGCCGCTCGACTCCATCGCCGACGCCGACTGCGTGCACCCGTGCATCACCACCACCAGCGGCGCGTTGGCCGGCAGGCCCGGCGGCACGTGCGTGAACATCAGGAGGTTGCCCGGGTTGGAGCCGAACCCGGTCACCTGCGTCAGCCCCTGCGCGACGTTGCCCACCGGCCCGAGGTCCGGATCCGCCCCCTCCATCGGTCCGCATCCCGCCGCCAGGGCCAGCGCCGCCACCGCCACCGTTAGTCTCGAAGTCCGCATCGGGGACCCTCCCAGTGAATTGACGGTTGGCTCATGTGTCATGTCAGGCCCGCTACTTCAAGGATTTACGGACGGGGGGGAAATCGATCTGACAATCGGTTCAGCAACTTGATGTAGGTGTCGCCCGACAAAGAGGGAGCCGATGCCCGTCGACGCCCCCAAGACCTCGAAAACCGCCGCCCGCCCGAGCGCGTCCACCAGCAGCCTGACGCCCATCTCCGCGGACGCGCGCTTCAAGCCGGACTTCCAGTCCTGGCTGAAGTCGCACGGGTACGGGGACTACGACTTCGCCAAGAACCCCAACGCGCTCCCCAGCTTCGGCGGCAAGTCGAAGCCCGGCGAGAAGCTGGCCCACCAGCCCGTCATCCTCATCCACGGCAACGGGGACACCGCGGCCGGGTGGAACGACGTGGTCGCCGGGTACAAGCGCGCCGGCTACAAGGACAGCGAGATCTACGCGATGTCCTGGGGCGACGGGAAAGCGTCCTCCGCCGGGAACAACTACCACTCGGAGCACTACCTGCGAGAGGTCCGCGGCTTCATCCAGGCCGTGAAGGAGTACACCGGCGCGGACAAGGTCGACGTCATCGGCCACTCGATGGGCGTGACGCTGGCGCGCAAGGCGATCAAGGGCGGCACCGGCATCGACCAGGCCGCGCCCGGCGGCAAGTACGACCTGGGCAAGCCGATCAACGACGAGGTGGACACCTTCGTCGGCATCTCCGGCGCCAACGAGGGCCTGCAGAGCTGCGACCTGCTCGGGAACCCCAACCCCACCAGCAGCACGGTGAACGGGTTCTCCCAGCACTCCAGGTTCCTGCACGACCTCAACGCGGACCCGACCCGCGAGGGCGACCACGTCTACTCCATCTACTCCCTGGCGGATCCGATCCTGGGCTACGGGCCCCTGGGCGGCGTCTACACCGGGCCCATCCCGGGCCAGGACGGCGGCGAGCTCCTCTACACGCTGGGCCACTTCCAGTCGCGCGACCAGAGCGTGGCGGCGCAGCTGGAGATGATCCAGGACCACCACGCGCCAGCCGCGCAGTTCGAGAACCCGTGGCTGCCGGGCCACCTGCCCTCGTCCCTCTCGGACCCCTGGGGCATCGCGGCCAATCCCGAAGGCAAGAAGAAGTAGCCCCGCACGCCCGCAATCGGCCGTAGGCCCGGGCATACAATGCGGGCATGGAGGAGAGCGCGCTCCGCATCCGGATGGAGGGCGGGCTGGAGGCCATCGAGGCCGCCGGCGCGGAGTCGCTCCGCATGGCGAAGCGGCTGCGCCGGGCGAGCGGCGTGGTGGGGTGGCTGATCCTCGACCGCGCGGCGCTGGCGGACCGCGTCCGCGACTTCGCGCGCGACCAGGCGCGGATCGACGAAGCCGTCGCTCGCCTCGAGCGCCTGGGCGCGGCGGAGGGCTGGCCCGGGGACCGCCCGCCGCGGTGCCTGGAGGACCTGCGCCGCGCGCGGGTGAAGCTGGGGCTGGCGGCGACGCGGGCGTGCCTGGTGCTGGGCGGCTCGCCGTCCGGGGCGCTGGTGGAGGACCTCCAGCGCGTGGAGGGCCGGCTGCGCGGCTGGGGCCAGGAGGTGGTGGACGCCGTGGAGGTGGCGCCGCGCTGGGCGACGCCGGTGGTGCCCGGGAGCGCCAACGCGCCCTACGCCCCGCAGTGGCGCGACTACCGCTCGAGGCGGCGCGCCGGGATGCTGCTCAACTCCATCGGCCCGCTGTGGATCGCCGCGCTCGCCAGCAGCGTGAGCCCGCTCGCGGTGCCGGCGTTCATCGCGTGGCTGGTGGCGAACTTCTCCTGGGTCGGATGGATGGGCCGCTTCGAGTGCCCGCGCTGCAAGGAGCCCTTCTCCGAACGCCACCCGCTCTCGCCCACCCGCTGCGAGCACTGCGGGCTGCTCCGCTACGAGGGCGACGAGCCCTGGCGGCGCCAGCTCAAGGCGTGACCGCGCCGGGCGCCGCGCCCGTCTCATCCACGTCCAGCTCCAGCATCTGCCGCTGGAGCTGGGTGTCGCGCGTCTTGTCGCGCTCGGCCTGCTGGAGGAGCAGGCGGCGCTCCTCGCCGAGCAGCCGGTCCGCCCACGCCCGCTGGGCCGCGGCGCCGGCGGGGGCGTCCACCCGCATCCCCGCCAGCACCTCCTGCGCGGCGGCGCCGGGCTGGTGGTGGGCCTCGTGCATCCGCGCCACGTCGTAGTGGAGCCCGGCGCTGTCCGGCACCAGCCGCGAGGCGGTCTGGTACGCCTCCAGCGCCTTGGCGAACCGGCGCTCCTGCTCGAAGGCGTGTCCCTGGAAGGAGAACATCCGCGCCCGGTCCGGCGGCTGGGAGAGGAACGGCGCGATGCGGGCGAGGACGTCGCGCGCGTCGCGGGTCTGCTGCGCGGCGAGGAGCTGCTCCACCAGCGCGAACCCCAGCTCGGTGTGACCGGGCTCGCGGATGGACTCCCCCTGCAGCACGGCGATGGCCCCCGCTTTGTCTCCGGACGCGCGCAGGTAGCCGGCGCGCGCCATGGCCGCCCGCGCGCCCTCCGGCTCCAGCGCGGTGAGCGCGTCCAGCGCCCGCTTCGCGCCCTCCAGGTCGCCGCGCGAGACCCGCAGGCCCACCAGCTTGGCCCAGACCCGGGCGGCCCCCGCCCTGGGCGCCAGCCGCTCCGCCATCGCCTCCGCCAGGCGGGCCGCGTCGTCCGGGCGCCCCGCGCGGACCAGCGTCTCCACCGCCTCCTCCGCCGTCGCGGCGTCGTCCGGGCACAGGCCGGAGAGCTCGGGGGTGGTCTTCGCCCGCGCCAGCCCCTCGCGCAGCGCCGCGAGGTCGCCGCCCTCCACCGCCAGGCGGTACTCGAGGAAGGCCTGGCTCCGCTTCCCCAGCTCCAGCAGCGCGCGGGCGGCGATCCGGTGCGTGGGGCCGTCCAGCGGCCGGAGGAAGAGGGCGCGGTTGACGAAGGCGAGCGCGTCCGAGGGCGCCCGCACCCGCGCGCACGCCTGACCCGCCAGCGCGGGCAACAGCGCGTCCGCCGGGTGCGCGTCGATGGCCCGCAGCGCCTGGGCGCGGATGGCGCCGAGGTCCTTCTCGGTGGCCAGCGACGCCTGGAGGCGGACCTCGGCCGCCACCGCCCAGTCGCGGCCCAGCGCGAGCGCCAGCAGCACCGCCGCCGCGGTGAGCCCGGAGGCCCACGCCGCGCGCGGGCCGAGGAGCCGGGCGAGCGGCGCCGACGAGCGCTCCTCCTCGGCGGCGGCCGGCACGTCCACGGCGTCGGGCGCGCGCGCCAGCACGCCCAGCAGCGCCGAGGCCAGCAGCGCGGTGGGCGCCAGCTCCAGGCTGAAGTCGAACAGCTCGTGCGCGCCCAGCGCGAGCAGCCCGCACACCCCCGCCAGCTCCGCCGTCCACAGGTCCTTCCGGGACGCGGCCCGCACCCACACCACCGCCGCCAGCCCGAGCAGGGCGAGCGCCGCCGGCAGCCCCAGCTCCGCCCAGAGCTGGAGGACGGCGTTCTCCGGGTGGGTGAGCGTGAAGGCGGTCCACTCGGTCTGGAAGCGCGGGAAGGCCACCTCGAAGGCGCCGCGCCCCATCCCGGTCAGCCAGAACCTCGAGGCCGCGGAGGCGAACATCGGCCACAGCGCGGTCTTGCTCCCGCCGGCGGCGAACTCCGCCCACAGCCGGTCCACCGCCACCGCCCCGCCCACCGCCAGCGCGCCCGCCGAGGCGAGGGCGGCGTAGAGCGCGCGTCGCGGGCGCTCCCGGAGGAGGAGGGCCGCGCCGAAGGCGAGCTGGGCGAAGGCGAAGAACACCACCCCGCCGCGGGAGAGGGAGAGGAAGGCCACCGCGGCCTGGGCGACGAAGGCCAACAGCCACCCGGCGCGCGGGCCGGGCGAGCGCGAGACGAACCCCAGCGTCACCGCCCCGGTGAGGGTGAGGAACGCGGCCAGGTGGTTCGGGTTGCCGAAGGGGGTGACGATGGGCGGCACCGCGGCGTGGAAAGTGTAGAGCCCGAACACCGCCTGCGCGTTGGCCAGCTTGTGCCCGATGCCGATGGCCGCCACCAGCGCGCCGGAGAGCCCCAGCACCGCCAGCAGCCGGACGCGGGCGCGGCGCGAGCGCGCCACCTCCGCCGCCGAGACGAGCGCGGCCGCGTAGGCCAGGTGCTTGGCCAGCTCGCGCCAGGTGGCGGGCGGGTCCAGGCTCACCGGGCGCCAGCCGTCCAGCCCCAGCGGCACCAGCGCGAAGTCGCGCACCTCGCCGGCGCGAGGGCTGAGCAGGCCCAGCAGCCAGGGCGGCAGCGGGAGGAGCTGGAGGAGGCACAGCGCGGCCACGCCCAGCGGGAGGGCGGCGGCCAGCGGGACGCGGAGCGAGTGGCGCTGCGCGGCGGCGGAGGCGGCGGCCAGGACCACCGCGGCGCCCGCCAGCGCGCCGGTGGGCCAGAGCGCCCACGCGGGCGCGCCGCCCAGGAGCAGCGGGGCGATGAACAGGAGCGCGCCGAGCGTGGCCTCGGCGGCCTTCGGCGCGAGCGCGGTCCGGCGGCCCATTGGCTGCGATGATGCCAGAGCGGGGTTCCCTTGCATCGGTCCTGAGCGCCCGGCATGGTCGCGGCCATGGTGAGAAGGTTCCTGTTCCTGGGGGTGGCGGTGCTGCCGCTCCTGTTGCTCGGCTGCAAGGGCTCCTGCCGGCAGCTCTCCGAGAAGCTCTGCGACTGCCAGGTGACCACCGCCGCCAAGACCGCGTGCCTGCAGCGGGTGGCCAGCGAGGAGACCCGGATCGGCCCCAAGGCCGAGGACAATGCGGTGTGCCAGCAGTTCCTCCAGAGCTGCGACTGCCACCTGATCGACACCTACGAGGGCAAGAAGGCCTGCGGGCTGGCCCGGAAGCGCCCAGGGGACTGAGGGGCGGGCAGCCAGGCGGGCTATAACCCGCCTCCATGAACCGACTCGCCTTCGCCGTTGCGATGGCCGCCGCGCTGGCGGCGGCGGTCGTCGCCTCCAGCTGTGGCTCGGCCACCTGCCGGTCCCTCTGCGCGGGCGTCTGCACCAACCCCGACCAGGACCCGACCAACTGCGGCGGGTGCGGCCGCCGCTGCCCGTCCGGGCTCTGCGCCGAGGGGAAGTGCGTCGACTCGTGCGTCGCGCCCGCGATTCAGTGCGACGGCACCTGTTCCGACTTCCAGAATGATGCGTACCACTGCGGGGTGTGCACCAACTCGTGCCACGGCGGGGCGTGCTCGGCTGGCACCTGCAAGTGCCCCGGCGGCACGGACTCCTGCCCCGTGCCGGGCACCAGCACCAACACCTGCGCCGACCTGCAGACCGACCCGAAGAACTGCGGCCACTGCGGCACCACCTGCGGGCGCGGCTTCCAATGCCTGGCCGGCGCCTGCACCTGCCCGGCGCCGGCCGTCCTCTGCAACGCCGGGACCCAGTGCGTGGACAAGAGCAACGACCCGCAAAACTGCGGCGGCTGCGGCATCCAGTGCGGCGCGCAGCAGGTCTGCATCAGCGGCACCTGCCAGTGCCGGCCGGGCCTGAGCCGGTGCATCCCGCCCGGCGGCGGCGTGCCCACGTGCAACGACACCACCTCGGACCCGAACAACTGCGCGGCCTGCGGGAACATCTGCGCCGCCGGGCAGCAGATCTGCAAGGAGTCCAGCTGCGTGCCCGCGACCGAGCCGTGCTCGGCCGGCACCACGCTCTGCGGCGGCGGCTGCGTGGACCTCCACACCAGCGCCGCCAACTGCGGGAGCTGCGGCACCCAGTGCCTGCGCGACGAGCTGTGCGTGAAGCGGTCCGACGACCAGTTCGTGTGCGGGCGCTACGAGGTCGGCATCGGGTGCACCACCTGCCCCTGCCCCGCCTGCATCAACCTCGGCCGGGCGTGCTGCCCTTCGACCACGGCGGACGGGGTCGTGAACTGCGTGGCCGGCGGCTGCCCATCCAATTAGGTGACGGAAAACGGAGGTGACGCGGTGCTGAAGTACGTCGCGCTGGGCGATTCCACCGGCGCCGGTGTGGGCGCCAACGGCGAGGGGTATCCGGAGCTGCTCTTCCAGCGGCTGAAGGCGGCGGGCTACCCGGTGGGCATCCTCAACGTCTCCCAGAGCGGCGCCACCACCAGCCAGCTCCTGGGCGGGCAGGTGCAGAAGGCGGCCTCGAAGTCGCCGGACCTGGTGACGCTGGGGGTGGGGACGAACGACCTGTGGAAGATGGTCCCGCTGGACACCTTCCGGATGAACGTGAAGCTGATCGCGGACGCGATGGAGCGGAGCGGGGCGGAGGTGATCGTCTCCAACATCACCGACCTGTCGCTCGCGCCGGTGGCGGCGGTGATCGAGGCCTTCTTCATGGTCCCCAAGGCGATGTTCGTCTCACGGCTGAGGCAGTTCAACGATGTGATCGGCGCGCTGGCGCGGCGGCCCCGGTTCACCGTGGTGGACGTGTACGGGCAGAGCCGGGCGGAGCTGGCCAGCCCCCAGGGCGACGAGCTGTTCTGCCCGGATGGGTTCCACCCCTCGCCCAAGGGGTACCAGCGGTGGACGGAGCTGCTGTGGCCGCAGGTTGAGGCGGCGGCGAAGCGGTGGCGCGAGGCGCACCCGGTGGAGCCGGAGGGGTCGCCGGAGTCATCGGGGTCGCTGGAGTCGTGAGCCGGAAGGTCCCGGAGCCACCCCCGCCGCCGGAGCGCCACGCCACCGTGCGCGCGGCGCTGGAGGAGGCGCTGCGCAAGGGGCCCGCGTCGGCGCGCGACCTCTCCACGGAGGTGGGGATCCGCGAGAAGGACGTCGCCGGGCACCTGGAGCACGTGGAGCACTCCGCCCGCGCGCGGGGGGAGCAGCTGGTGGTGGAGCCCGCGGCGTGCGCGGACTGCGGGTTCCGCTTCGAGGGGCGGGCGCGGCTCACCAAGCCGGGGGCGTGCCCGAAGTGCCGGAGCACGCGCATCGACCCGCCGCTGTTCTCCCTCGCCCAGCGCGCCGATCAGCGGACCGCCAGGCCCAGGTAGTACGGCCACACCACCAGGCCCAGCAGCACCTGCCACCAGGCCAGGCCGGCGAACGAGGAGGTGAACAGCCAGCCGATGAAC
>Ga0268264_10004601_pt1 | contig 11725 bp, 8 predicted proteins | sample KBSSwiS32_FD_190357 | JGI IMG/M metagenome (GOLD analysis project Ga0268264, IMG submission 190357) | Switchgrass rhizosphere microbial communities from Kellogg Biological Station, Michigan, USA - KBS Switchgrass S3-2 (SPAdes) (version 2) | ecosystem: Host-associated > Plants > Roots >... | reverse complement strand
GCAGTTTTTGCCCGTATGGATTCAAACCGGGCACAAGAAGAATTCTACAACGCTCATCCTGGTTGGTTTGCGGCGGATGTATCAGGGAAGCCATACAAAGCAGGTGATCTTTATATTACCTGTGTGAATAGTCCATATTATAATGAACATATTCCTGCTATTCTTAAGGAGATTGCAGAGCTATATCATCCCGAAGGGTTCACGGATAACAGTTGGAGTGGACTGGGCCGTGAATCTATTTGCTACTGTGAATATTGCAAGAAAAATTTTCATGATAAGACCGGTAATAATTTACCTCAAGTTAAAGACTGGAACAACCAGGTATATCGTCAATGGATTCGTTGGAATTATGACCGGCGACTTGAAATTTGGGATCTGAATAATCGAACAACAAAATCTATCGGCGGAGTAAGCTGTATTTGGTCGGGAATGAATAGTGGTTCAATCACTGGACAGGGCAGAAGTTTCCGCGACTTCAAAGAGATCTGCAAAAGGGCAGACATAATAATGTTGGATGACCAGGCACGAAGTGACATGGGCGGCTTTCAACACAATGGTGAAATTGGAAAAATGATTCATGGATTGCTTGGTTGGGACAAACTTGTTCCTGAAAGTATGGCTATGTACCAGGCCGGTAGACCAACTTTTAGATTAGCCAGCAAACCCGCTCCTGAAGCACGGATGTGGATGCTGAATGGCATTGCGGGTGGTATTCAGCCGTGGTGGCATATGGTGTCAGCCTATCATGAGGACCGTAGGATGTATAAAACTCCAGGGCCGGTGATGAAATGGCATAAAGACAATGAGCAATTTCTTATCAATCGCAAACCCATAGCAACAATTGGCGTTGTATGGTCGCAACAGAACACAGATTTTTATGGACGCGACAATGCAGAAGAATTAGTAGAACTGCCGTGGCGGGGCATTACGCAGGCGCTCATTCGCTCCAGGATTTCTTATCTTCCTATTCACATTGATGATATTGATAGCGACGCAAGTCAATTCTCTTTATTGATACTTCCGAACATCGCGGCCATGTCTGAAAGCCAGGTAGCAAGCATCCGGCGTTTTGTTGAACATGGTGGCAACCTCATCGCCACAGGAGAAACCAGTCTTTTTAACGAATGGGGAGATATGAATTCTGACTATGCTCTTGCTGATTTTTTCGGAGCACACTTTAAAGAAAAAGCGAATTCGCCTTTATCAAAATTGGCAGGAGAAGTATATCATACCTATCTGCGATTGACTCCTGAATTGCGTGGACAAGTAGACGGTCCGAAAAATAATAATGGACCAGTTGTTGGAGGTAAACGACATGAACTATTAAATGGATTTGAAGAAACAGATATACTTCCTTTTGGAGGGTTGCTCGAGCAGATCAGCGTTGAACCTAAGTCAGAAGTATTAATGACATTCATCCCGCAATTCCCGGTTTATCCCCCGGAGACAGCATGGATGCGCATTCCAAAAACTGACATCCCTGGTTTAATCGTCAATACAACAGCAAAGGGTAGCCGGGTCTTGTTTTTACCGGCAGATATTGACAGGCAGTTTGCCCGTTCTAATCTCTCCGATCATGGTAATCTGTTGGCAAATATTGTTAGATGGGCTGCTAAAGATAACTTACCCTTATCTGTTGAAGGTGCCGGGTTGATTGATTGCCATTTATACGAACAGCCAAACCGGATGATCTTGCATATTGTCAACTTAACGAGTGCTGCAACCTGGCGCCAGCCTTTGGACGAACTAATTGCCATCGGCCCATTGCAAGTAAAAGTCAGGTTATCAAAAAATGTTCGTGGCAATAAGTTACAGTTGCTCGTATCGAATGAAAAAATTTCTTGCCAGGTAAAAAATGGTTGGTGTCATTTTGTTCTTGAGTCTGTCGCCGATCATGAAGTAGTGGTGCTGACTTAAGCCTAAATAATTAAACCAGTTTGTTGCAAAAAGGAAAGCAGCACATTTTTTGCATTGCTACAAATAAATATTCTACATTTATTATTGATACATCCTTCGTATTCCTCCATGTTCTCTTATAAATTTTTATTTAACCATTTAAAACTTTAAACCGTGAAGCAATTAAAATTTTTGTCAACCCTCGGCATTGCCTGTGTTTTTCTTTTTTCTTCCTGTGGTGGAGATGAAAAAAAAACTACGGAGACCGAAGTAGCTACTGACAGCACAGCAACCACTTCTGCAGACACTACAGCAACCCCGGCAACTGCTCAATCAACTATCACCACCACGCCTGAAAATATGGTAGTCATCAAGCATAAAGTGGCCAATTTTGCAAAATGGAAACCAGCTTATGACGGACATGATTCCGTGCGGTTGGCCTATGGTTTGCATAATTATGTAATAGCCCGCGGCGTGGATGATTCCAATATGGTGATGATAGCCCTCAAAATAGATGATATAACTAAAGCGAAAGCATTTGCAAAAGACCCCAGCCTGAAAGCAGCTATGCATAAAGGCGGCGTAATAGGTGCGCCATCAGTTTCTTTTAATACAATAGTGTACCAGGACACGGCACAAAATATGTCAGACCTCAGGTCCATGACCACGTCTACCGTGAAAGACTGGGATGCATGGAAAGCAGCGTTTGATAGCGGCAGGCAGATAAGAACAGAAAATGGTTTAACAGACAGGGCTTACGGCCATGATATAGATGATAACCATAAGGTAACAGTGGTGGTAGCTATAAACGATACCGCTAAGGCAAATGCCTTCTGGAAATCAGATCTTTACAAACAAAGAAGGGCTGCGGCTGGAGCTGTGGGAGATGCTAAAAGGTTTATATATCGCGTAGTGCAGAAATATTAAATACATCCAAAACGTTTATAGAAACAATAATGCCATCCAGAGGGGTGGCATTATTGTTTGTGAAATTCTATGTAACATCATCCCGTTAAATTTCTCCTCAGGCATTCCGGTTGTGAACGAAGTTTTTCTGGGATACAAGGCATAAAGACATTTTGATCAGCCCATTCACTGCCAAAATTTCCATCTAAATTATTCGGTTTGATTGTTGGGTTTCTTTGGTAATGGAACAAGATATTTTATTTACAAATGTAATTGCACCAGGCGACGGGCAACTCCTGGATGTGTATTCAACAACGGTTACCGGCGTGGTGAAAAATGTTGCACAGGCAGTAGTGCACATAAAGGTTACGAAGAATATAAAACATCCACAAACCAGGAGGATTGTTGAACAACCAGGTTCAGGTTCGGGTTTTGTTATTTCAACTGATGGCTATATCGTAACCAATAATCATGTAATTGAAGATGCGCTTTCTATTAAGGCAGCCTTCGCTGATGGAAACGAATTAAATGCCTCATTAATCGGAGCTGATCCATCAACAGATATTGCGGTTATAAAAGTATATGACGGCGATTTAAAGCCTTTGCAATTTGCTGATTCAGATATGCTTGAACCCGGCCAGATCGCTATTGCTATTGGTAACCCGATGGGCTTACAACATACAGTGACAGCAGGCGTAGTAAGTGCATTAGGACGAACGCTCAGAGCAAACAATGGCAGGTTGATTGACGATGTAATTCAGACAGATGCTGCATTGAACCCTGGCAATAGCGGAGGCCCGCTGGTAAATTCAGAAGGCAGAGTAATAGGAGTAAACACCGCAGTGATTGCTGCTGCGCAAGGTTTATGCTTTGCTGTTTCTTCCAACCTTGCAACTTATGTAACCGGTCGCTTAATAATTCATGGGAAAGTAAAACGGGCACAATTGGGAGTGGCAGCACAGCCGGTTAATCTTACACAAAGAATGATTGGCGCCAATCAATTAAAAACAAAAACCGGGGTATATATTTTTGAAATTTTAGCTGATGCAAATGTGTACAATAATCAATTAAGAGTAGGTGACATTGTCGTTGATTTTGAAGAGAAGCCAGTTGCCACAGTTGATAACCTTCACAAATATCTTAATGAAGAGGTAATTGGGAAAAAAACATCTCTGGGTATTTTAAGAGGAGGGAGGAAGCAAACAGTCACAGTAATTCCCGGAGAACTAAAATAATTTTCGGTGATCTATTAATTGGAATTATTTATTGGAGTCCGGCCCTCGTAATGGTAGCTATAAACTAACTCTCTCTTACATAAACTGTCTTGATGTTCATAAATTCCTTTATACCAAACGAAGAAAGCTCTCTTCCATATCCTGATTTTTTTATACCACCAAATGGGTATCGTGGATCTGATTTTACAAGCGCATTGATAAACACAGATCCTGAATTAATTTCTTTTGCCAGCGCCTCGCCCTTCTCAATATCTTTTGTCCATATTGAAGCGGCCAAGCCATAACGATGATCGTTGGCTAATTGTACCGCGTCATTTTCATCCATTGCGATAATGACGCTTGCCACTGGTCCAAACATTTCTTCATCAAATGCAGGCATGCCTTTATGTACATTCAGCAATAATGAGGGTTGAAAATTGCAGCCACTTCTTGTACCGCCAATCACAAGCTGCGCACCCTTTCGAATGGATTCCTGAAGCTGATGTTCAAGTTGTTCTGCAAGGTCAGGCTTTGCCATTGGTCCCATCGTAATATTTTCATTAAACGGGTCGCCTTGTTTAAGTTGTTTTATCTTTTGTTCAAATTGATGAAGAAAACCATCTCTTGCTTTTTCTGTTACAATAAAACGCTTCGCTGCGATGCAACTTTGTCCGGCATTTTGCATTCTTGACGCCGTGGCAACCGTTGCTGCCTTTTCCATATCTGCATCTTCAAGTACGATAAATGCATCACTGCCACCCAGTTCCATCACTGTTTTTTTAATCGCCTTACCTGCTATGGAGGCTACATCTGAACCGGCAAACTCGCTGCCCGTAAGCGTTATGCCCTGCACAATCTCATGATTGATGATTGATTCAATCGCTTCAGAGCCTACAATAAGTGTTTGAAACACGCCTACTGGAAAACCTGCATCCAATAAAAGTTTTTCAATGGCAATGGCAGTTCCGGAAACATTTCTTGCATGTTTTAATAAGGCGACATTACCCGCCATTAAGTAAGGCACCGCAAAACGAAACACTTGCCAGAAGGGAAAATTCCAGGGCATAATAGCAAGTATGGCACCAATGGGATCATAACGCACATAACTTTTTGTAGCATCCGATGGCATATTCTCGTTTTGCAAAAACTTTTCTGCATTGTCTGCATAGTAGCGGCAGCACGTTGCACATTTCTCAACTTCCGCTTTTGCTTCCTTCAAAATTTTACCCATCTCAATTGTAATAGTGCATGCAAAGTCATTCAGCCTTGCAATAAGAAGATCCGCAGCCCGCAACATTAATACTCTTCGTTCCTCAAAGGAAGTCTTGCGCCATTGTTGAAAAGTTTTTTCTGCAAGCGATAAACAATTATTGATTGTTTTATCAGTCATTACTTCATACTCTGCTTTTACTTCGAGTGTATATGGATAAATTGATTTGAAATACATGGAAGGAAATTATTTAAGATTTATTATTTAGCCTGCCCCGGCGAAGTCATATCTTCTGTGGGGGCTAAAACAAGAAGATTTTATTTGTACCTCATTTTATGCGATAGAAAAACTCCGATAATATTCAGTAATTCATACAATGCTTAAACGCAACAGCATTTTTTGTCAAACAATATCCTGTAGCGTTTTATTTTCCAGAATACCAAGTATTGCGTCTCTTGCCTGTATTAATACATGGTTAAGGTTACATACTTTTTCATTACAATCTTTACATCTTTCATAAAAATAAAGACTCACGCAAGGGAGCAACGCAATGGGGCCGTCTATAATCCTTATAATTTTTGCCAGGGAAACTTTTCGGGGATCCTGTTGTAAAAAATAACCTCCTCCTTTCCCCTTTTTGCTGCCGAGTATATCAACCTTTTTTAATTCCAGCAAAATGCTTTCTAAAAATTTAAGAGGTATATTTTTTTCAGTGGCGATTGTAGTAATCAACACCGGGCCTTCTTTAGTTTTTGTGGCCAGGTACGTTAGCGCTTTTAATGCATATTGTGCTTTTTTTGAAAGCATATTTTTTATAAAATTTAATGATTGCTAAGTTGCTTGATTAAATAAATGTAACTAATAAACTAAAATAAAAATGTTAGAACATTTTTTGAACTAATATAATGAGATGAAAAGCAGGTAAATTATTGCAATACAATAAAGAGGCACTTTGATAATCATCCACCCTTAAATATTTTTTAAAGTTGAAATCCTCGCCTATATTTGCACTCCAAAAAATAAGGGAGCATAGCTCAGTTGGTTTAGAGCATCTGCCTTACAAGCAGAGGGTCCGCGGTTCGAACCCGTGTGCTCCCACTTAGTAACCTCGTCAAATCGGCGAGGTTTTTTATGTTTATTAAAATAATATATTGCGTAGGAAATACTAATTTTCAAACTATTACAAAGGCGGATTGTTGGACAATCATTTTCAGCAAGGTTTTTTAAGAAGGTTTATTAGAAACAATATTCCCAGGCCTCTGCAAGCAACGATGAAAATCCCTTTTTGAAAAACTATTGTTACGATTATTATTACGACCAGGCTTACTTTATAAAAACATTCAAACGGTTTACAGGCTTAACTCCCACAGAATTTAATTACTCAAAAATGCTCCTGGAAAAAAATTCCATAAAGGGTAATACTTCCGATTCATACAATCTTCCCTGAAATATCTTTTGTTCTTTGCATAGGAAAATAACAATAATATGCAAGTAAAAATAAAAGATTTAGTAATAAGCTTTTACAAGAATGCATTGCATTGTTGAAATGAATTATTTTCTGGTCGTAAATAGAGAAATGTTTTACACGTATTGCAAAATCGAAAACAAAAGTTGTACCGCTACAACAGAAGTTGCCAAATTACCGCAAATTATTGCCGATTAAAAATTATTCAATTAAAATAAATAAAAATGGAAACAAAAAATTTCAGTAGCAACATTACTGTAAAAATCAGTGCGGAAGCGGCAATCAAAAAGATCAGCAATGTGCCCGGTTGGTGGGGAGTGACCTTTAGCGGAATCTCCCAAAAAGAAAAATGATAAGTTTATTATAAAGATGGGAGGTGATTCTTTCTTTGACTTTACCGTAGAAGAATTAACTCCTGGTAAAAGAGTTGTTTGGTTAATTACAGATTGTAATATGCCCTGTTATTCGGATAAAAAAGAATGGGCCAATACCAAATTAATTTTCGACCTCATCGAAGATAATGGTGTAGTAGAATTGAATTTTACACATGAAGGTCTTACGCCGGAAGTTGAGTGCTACAAGGACTGTGCACCAGGCTGGGCCCATTGGATCAAAACAAGTTTATTTTCCTATTTTACTACAGGAGAGGGCGTTTTTAGGCCACCTACCAAGTGAGAAGAGAACTTTAATTAATTCATTTCCCTTTCTCTAACGACTTTATCCATACAGCAATTTTTCTTGCTTCATCATTAGGCACTTGTGGCATAGGAGGCATAGGCGTAGAGTAACCAGCCCAATGTTCCGGCTTTGGATTATGTATCAGGTTAATTAATTGTTGTACGGAATAACCACGTTTCGCTACTTCTGCATAAGCAGGGCCAACCTGCCTGGTGTTTGCTTTGTGACAGGCGAGGCAAGTATTTTTCAATAATAATGGCTGCACAGAAGCATACGTGATTGCAGGAGCACTGGAAAGTGCATTTGCCTTGTCATCTTTTTTAGGAGGTGTGCTTTTGGTTCCGGCGGCCGGAGTTTTTACATTCTTACCAGAATTTTTAGTACTTACTTCACTCATTGAAAGTTTAGCGCCTTGAGGAATATTGTTTAAAGTGTAGTAGGCCGTTGGATGTAGTAATGAATTCGAATTCTCATCATCCTGCATTCCGTTCAATGTAATTGTATGTATATAGTATTTACGCAGATTGCTAACAATGATCCTTGCCCTTAATCCATCTGCAGATAATTTCACACCTTTCACGGGGCACTTTTCTGTGTTCATTGGAGGGCTTCCATAAACACCCTGGTATTTATAAATAAAACTTTCTACAGAATAAGAAGCAATATCATCAGCATATTTTTTACTCACTGGTTTTGTAAATTCAATTTCAAACCCATCAGGCATTGCTCTTATGGCTTTCATTTCAAAAGGTACGCGATTGTTCCACGTAAGGCGTTGTATTCCTTCGGTTGCTTCTCCTGCTGAACCCCAGCCGCGATTGGTTTCACCTGCGAACAAAGAGCCATCTTTAGCCCATGCCAGCCTTACAATACCAGATTGAAAGCCGCTTCTGAAAGCCCATGCAGCACCCTGGTACTCTCCGTTTACTTTTTCCATGAATACGCGGTCGATCATGCTTTGTCCCTGGTCGCAAACCAATAGCTGTCCCTCAAAAGGGCCAAATGTTCCTTCAGGAATTTTTACTATTTCAGAATTAGAGATACCCAAAATTCCGTGAGGCAACCAAACAGAAGGTAATTGCAGATCGGGTACAAATTGTTTCATCTGGAACTCTGTCATGAACTTTCCGGTATCCTGGTTTTCAGGTTTTATCTCTCTTCCATTCTTATCAAAAAGTATTGCCGGAGCAGGATTTCTTGAGTAGATATCCTGCGGTGTAACTTTCACTGGTGAGTTAGGCTGGTTAGCCCATACAAGGCCCGCCGGGTGCCCGAGGAATGCACCTTTTTTTATCGGCATAATACTTCCTGAACCAACCCAGTCACCCTGGTTATCGGTATAAAAAAGATCGCCATCTATCATGCTGATGCCACAAGGTGAGCGAAAGCCTGTTGCCCATGGCTGCATAGTTCCATCCTCTTTTATATTTAATGCCCATCCTCTCCATGGCGCTTTACTTTGCATATGCCACCAAGCATCCGGGCAGGTACAATTTAAAGTAACAAAGAAGGAACCATCAGGCGCAATTTTTGGCCCATAGCTGTATTCATGATAGTTGCCTGTGAGCGGCCATTCATACACAGTTTCATACACATCAGCCTTGCCATCCATGTTTGTATCTGTAAGTTTTGTAAGCTCTCCTCTTTGTGCACAATACAGAGAACCATCTTTGTACGCAAGCCCTAACACTTCATGCAAACCACTTGCAAACTTTTTAAAATAAGGCCTTTGCGAGGTGGGATTTTCTACAATAAAAATATCTCCTCTCCTGGTGGTTACACCAAGATCACCGTCGGGCAACATGCATAATCCACCTACTTCGAGGATGACGCCTTCCGGTGCAGGCACTCTCATGATCTTAAAGTAATCTTCTTCTTTAGCCGATTCAGATTGGGCAGATGCCTTAAAACAAAATCCTGCAGCACTTGTTACAAGAAGAAAAGCAGGTAAATATTTTCTTACTATTTTTTTTAATAAACAGATCATCATTATTTATTTTAAAAGAGAATAGAATAACTAAATTTATTTTGGACCGGAACTATTAATTCTTTGCGTCCGCTCGCATCACGGATCATCGGTTTTACACCTGCATCATCTAAGCGGATGTAATAAGATTTATCGTTCAGGATGTATAAGCCATCAGAGATCATGTCAATATTTTTTGCCTCTGCAAGCCGAAAGAATAAATTATCTGTAGGGCCCTGAACACTTACCTGCCTGTGTAATTCCTCCCCATTATCACTAACAGTTATTGAATCATTTACCATAGCACCATATACAATATATTTAAAAGTCGGCCTGTCACGTGTATCAAGTACATAGCCTTTGGGGCGATAGCCACTTCCTGTTGTATCATCAATCCATGGCGCCTGCGGTGATGAAAGTTTTTCGATGGCCAACATAGGTTTACCAAAAAGTTGCAGCATGCCAATTGGCCTGGTAGATCCGTCACCCCGTGAATGCCACATAGGAGATGCATCTAAAAAATCTCCACGCCATGCCTGCACTATCATACCCTTTTCCATATCGTAGGTATAATGCGACTGTTGAGTGCTGCCGACATTTACGGCGTGTGTTATCCTAATGCCATCAGCAAGATCCATAAAGCTTCGCATAATGGTATTTACGGCCGCATGAATAAGTATAGGATCAACCGGATCATTAGCACTTACATTATTATCGGTGATTACTGTTTCTCTAATACCTGGCCCAGATACACTCAATGCTAAAGCAGGTTTGGCATATTCTACAAATTTTGAATAGTACAAATCAAAAGGAACATCCCCGGCAGCTAACACCATTTTGCCGCTCGTTCTTCCACGGCCTGCAGTTGACATAACTGCCTGGTTGTTCAATTTCAATCTACCTGAACCCCCGGCAGTGCCCAAATTAAAAGTATATTCACCAGGCTCTTTTATTCGAAGTGTGCCGGTATAATGGATTATAAATTCATTTGCTAACGTACTAACATTGGAAGAAAGTATTCCCGATGTTCCTGATGGGCCTACAGCTTCAGGTGGGAGTTTTTTGTAATCAGGCTCTTCTTCATATTTGCCTTTATATACAGAATATTTAAGGCTCACCAATTCGGGTGCCGGTTTATCAAATTTAGTAAGCTGAATATTTCTAAATGCTACAGCGCCATGATCGCCCTGCAAACGCAGTGGGCCTTCAGGCACTTCGTTACCTGCCATTGCGCCACGTGTGGGCCCTGACAGCTCTACGTTTTCGTGGATAAGAACATTGTTTAATTCTATCCTTATTACTCTTGCATTTTCAATTTTTTGCCCACTTGAATTAAAACGCGGTGCCTGGAAAGAAATTTTTATGTGCTGCCATAATCCCGGCGCACGGCTTGCATTTTGCCGGGGTGCATGTCCATCATAACCTTCCTGGCCCTTAGGTTTGGTTGTATCCCAACGCTCATATATCCCGGCATTATCACCAGCCTTAGGATTGAGCACTGCCCAGCTATCAAGCAATTGAATTTCATAACGACCCTGCAAATAAATACCCGAGTTGGAGCCTTTAGCCATCATGTAATCCAGCTCAAGATCAGCATCTCCATGTTGTAAATTAGTATAGAGATCTTTGCCAGGGTTTGCTTTATCAGGCATGTTCACTAAAACTCCGGTACCATTTGTAAAAGTTAATACACTATTCTTTGTAAGGTCTGCGTTTACATCTGAAGCAATATGCCAACTGGGGCCTGGTGTTTGAAACTGCGACAGATCAGTCAGGGGAATGTTTGTTTGCGCTGTAAGCGAGCCACTGAAAATAAATGCTGCGATAAGTGAAAGCTTAAAGCTACGGTGGATAATTGTATACTTCAATTGAATTAGACTTTAGATTATTAATAATTTGTGCCGGATTTGTCCTGTTGGAAATGAAGACAGGTTTATAGCCATGCAATCGCATAAAATTACTTCAATAAATCAAATTACTCAAGCTGGATTCACACCGGGCATAAAACTCCCGGGAAGCTCTGCCATGAGAGCACCTGCACACCTTTTTATCTATGTTTGCGGTTACTATGTGTCTATTTTTATTCTTCGTGTGCTTAACACACCTTACATTTTCCCCCTGAAAGGTTCATCAGATTTAATGATGGTTACTTTTTTAACAGACATGGGATATTTCTCCACAATTTTATCTTCCTCAAAAATAGAAGCAGGCAATGAAGATTTTAGTGTATTGGAATATGACATTGGAGAAACAGCATTATCCTGAAGACTCTTAGACAGCGGCTCAGCTTCTGTTTTATCCGTTACAATTACCATATCCATATTCTTTGTTTGCCAATATTTTTTAATGGCATTATTAACATCTTCGAGAGTAAGCTTTGCAAGCAACTG
>Ga0268264_10004600_pt1 | contig 11727 bp, 10 predicted proteins | sample KBSSwiS32_FD_190357 | JGI IMG/M metagenome (GOLD analysis project Ga0268264, IMG submission 190357) | Switchgrass rhizosphere microbial communities from Kellogg Biological Station, Michigan, USA - KBS Switchgrass S3-2 (SPAdes) (version 2) | ecosystem: Host-associated > Plants > Roots >... | reverse complement strand
GTGGTAGTCGCCGCCGTGCCAGCCGGGATCGGCGCGGATCGCCGCGATCTGCGGCGAGGCCCAGCCGATCTGGTCCGCCGACGACGCCGCGGGCGAGGCGAGCAGCATCAGCCGCTCGACTCGCGAGGGCTCCGACGCGGCCCACTCCAGCGCCCGCATCCCACCCATCGAGCCGCCGACGACCAGAGCCCAACGACGCACCCCCAGCGCGTCGGCGAGCAGGGTCTCCGCCCGGACCGCGTCCCGGGCGGTGACCAGCGGGAACCGGCTCCCCCACGGTCGCCCGTCCGGCGCCGTGGACGACGGCCCGGTGCTGCCCTGGCAGCCCCCGACGACGTTGGGCGCCACCACGAAGTAGCGCTCCGGGTCCAGCGCGCGCCCGGGCCCGATCAGGTCCCCCCACCAGCCGGGCGTGGGATGGCCGGGGCCTGCCTCGCCGGTGACGTGCGTGTCCCCGGTCAGGGCGTGCAGGACCAGGACCGCCGGGGCGTCCGGCGATCCCCAGGTCTCGTAGGCCAGCCGCACGCCGGGCAGATCCCCGCCCCCCTCCAGCGGGAGGGGCGCGGGGAGCGGGAGGAACCGGCGTCGACCCGGGTCCGAGCCCTCCCGCCACGCGCCGGTGGCGGGAGGGGCAGCCAGAGTCGTCACGAGCCCACGGTCAAGACTTGGCGGCCCGGAATCCGGCGTCGAGGTCGGCCTTGATGTCCTCGATGCCCTCCAGCCCGACGGAGAGCCGGATGAGGCCCGGACCCACACCCGTCGACAGCTGCTCCTCGCCGGAGAGCTGGCTGTGGGTGGTCGACGCGGGGTGGATCACCAGGCTGCGCACGTCGCCGATGTTGGCGAGGTGGCTGTGCAGCTCGAGGGCGTCGACGAACTTCTTGCCCGCCTCGACCCCGCCGCGGATGTCGAACGCGACGATCGCGCCCGCGCCCTTGGGCAGGTACTTCTGCTGCAGCGCGTGCCACGGGCTCGACGGCAGGCCTGCGTAGTAGACCTGCTCGACCTCGTCCCGCGCCTCCAGCCACTCCGCGACGGCGGTGGCGTTCTGCACGTGCCGCTCGATCCGCAGCGACAGCGTCTCGATGCCCTGGATCAGCAGGAACGAGTTCAGCGGGGCGATCGCGGGCCCGAGGTCGCGCAGCAGCTGCACCCGGAACTTGATCAGGAACGACAGCGGGCCGAGGGCCTCCCAGTAGTTCAGCCCGTGGTAGCTCGGGTCCGGGGTGGTCAGGCCCGGGAACTTCGCGGCCTGCGAGCCCCAGTCGAAGTTGCCGGAGTCGACCACGACGCCGCCGATGCTGGTCCCGTGCCCGCCGAGGAACTTGGTCGCCGAGTGGATCACGATGTCGGCGCCGTGCTCGATCGGCCGCACCAGGTAGGGGGTGGGCACGGTGTTGTCGATCAGCAGCGGGACGCCGGTCTCGTGCGCGATGTCGGCGACGAGCCGGATGTCGAGCACGTTGGACCGCGGGTTGCCGATCGTCTCCGCGTAGAAGGCCTTGGTGTTCGGCCGGACCGCGGCGCGCCACTCGTCGGCGTCGTCCGGGTTCTCGACGAACGTGACCTCGATGCCCAGCTTCGGCAACGTGTAGTGGAACAGGTTGTACGTGCCGCCGTAGAGCGACGCCGACGACACGAAGTGGTCCCCGGCCTGTGCGAGGTTGAGGATCGCCAACGTCTGCGCGGCCTGCCCGGACGCGACCGCGACCGCCCCGATGCCGCCCTCGAGCGCGGCGACGCGCTGCTCCAGGACGTCCTGCGTCGGGTTCATGATCCGGGTGTAGATGTTGCCCAGCTCCGCGAGGCCGAACAGCGCGGCGGCGTGGTCGGTGTCGCGGAAGGTGTACGACGTCGTCTGGTAGATCGGGGTGGCGCGGGCGCCGGTCGCGGTGTCGGGGGCGGCGCCTGCGTGGACCTGCTTGGTCTCGAAGGACCAGGCGGCGGTGGGGTCAACGGGGTCGGACACAGTGGTCTCCAGAGGTGATCTTCGAGGGGGTGCGCGGGTACGGCAGCGCGCGGGCTGCTCAGGACCTGGGACAGGCGGCGCTGATCACGCGCAGGAGGTCGACGTGCCTGCGCGACACGAGGCGGATCACGAGAGGGACCGTAACGGGGTCGTCATACGGGCACAACTAACGTGACCCCGTGCTCGTCCTGCTTCCCCCGTCGGAGACCAAGCTCGCGGGCGGCGACGGCCCGCCGCTGGATCTCGCCGCGCTGTCGCACCCCGACCTGGACCCCGTCCGCAAGCCCCTGCTCGACGAGCTGGTGGACCTCGCCGCGGACGTCCCCGCCTCCCGCGCGGCGCTCGGGGTCTCGGAGCGGCAGGACGCGGAGATCGCCCGCAACGCCGCCCTCTGGACCTCGCCCACGGCGCCCGCGATCACCCGCTACACCGGGGTGCTCTACGACGCGCTGGACGTCTGGTCGCTGCGCGGCGCCGCGGCGGGCCGGGCGCGGGAGCGACTGGCGGTGGGGTCGGCGCTGTTCGGCCTGGTGCACGCGGGCGACCCGATCCCGGCCTATCGGCTCTCCGCGGGGTCGACCCTGCCGTCGGGCGGCACGCTCGGGGCGCGCTGGAAGGCCGTGCTGGAGCCGGTGCTGGCGCGGATCGCCGCGGAGCAGCTGGTCGTCGACCTGCGCTCGGGCTCCTACGCGGCCCTGGCCCGGGTCCCCGGAGCGGTCACGGTCAACGTCCTCGCCGAGCGCCCCGACGGTTCACGCTCGGTGGTCAGCCACCACAACAAGTCCCACAAGGGCGCCCTGGCCCGCCTGTTGGTCAGCTCGCGCGCGGAACCCCAGGACGCGGGTGCGGTCGCCCGCATCGCGCGGAAGGCCGGCCTGACGGTCGAGCGCAGGAACACCCACCTCGACCTCGTCCTCCCCGCCTGACCGCGCGACACGCGCCCCGGCACGTGCGACTCGCGCACCGGGGTGTGCGACTCGCGGACCGACACGTGCGACTCGCGGACCTCCCGCGAGTCGCACACCTCGAGGCGCGAGTCGCACACCACCAGGCGCGAGTCGCACACCACGAGCCGCGTGTCGCACACCTCGAGGCGCGAGTCGGTGTTCTTCGCGAGGCTCGAGGTCGACCGGGTCTGCGAGTTCTCAGCCGGTGCGGCGGGCGATCATCTCCGCGGCCCGGCGGGCGTGCTCCCGGGTGAGCTCGCGGGCCCGCGCACCGTCGCCCGCCCCGATCGCCGCGGTGATCCCGGCGTGGTCGCGGGCGTTGCGGCCCAACAGCCGCGGGTCGCCGGCGAGCCCGGTCCAGGTGAGGTTGCGGGGCAGCCGGTGGTGCAGGGCGTCGACCGCCGCGGTGAGGGCGTGGTTGCCCGCCGCCTCGATCACGGTCGCGTGGAAGAGCCCGTTGGTGCGGTACCAGAGCTCGCGCGCGGCCTCGAGGTCCCCGTCCCGCACCAGCCCGACGACGGCGAGGAACCCCTCGTCCGTCCCCTCCAGGACGTCGAGCTGCGGCTGGGTGATCCGGTCCGCGGCCAGCTCGGCGGCGTGGCCCTCCAGCACGCCGCGCACCTCCAGCGCCTCGGCGATGTCGCGGGTGGACGGCAGGGTCACCCGGGCGCCCCGGTACGTCACCATCTCGACGACGCCGAGCGCCTCGAGCCTGCGCAGCGCCTCCCGGACGGGCGTACGGCTCACCCCGTGCTCCCGGGCCAGCGCCTCCTGCCGGATCCACCCGCCGATCGGGATCTCCCCGCTGCCGATGCGCTCCTGCAACGACTCGACGATCCCCTGCACCACCCCCCGCTCCGTGGGCGCCGCGCTCACGCCACCCTCGACCACGCCGCCGTCACCGGCCCGCCGCATACCCCTGCGCCCCACGGGGGTTCGCCGCCGCACCCAGCTCCCCGGTGGCCGGGTCGCGGGTCACCACCGACAACCGCCCCAGGCTCCAGGGCCCGGCGTCGGTGACCACGTGCCCGCGCTCCCGCAGCCCGTCGAGCACCGCCCCCAGGCGCGACTCCGCGACCACCCCTGCGGGCGTCCAGGTCCGGGGGTGGAACGAGCCGGGCACGGCGGTGGTGTGCAGCGCCGGGGCGTCGATCGCCTCCTGGGGGCTCATCCCGCCGACGAGCGTCCGCAGTAGGTAGAGCAGCTGCCACTGGTCCTGCTGGTCGCCGCCGGGGGTCCCGAGCGCCGCGACGGCCTCGCCCCCGCGCAGCAGGAGCGTGGGGCTCAGCGTGGTCCGCGGCCGGTGGCCGGGCGTCAGCGCCGCGGGCGAGAGCGGGTCCAGCCAGGTCATCTGCAGGCGCGTCCCGAGGCAGAAGCCGTACCCCGGCACCGTCGGGGAGGACTGCAGCCAGCCGCCCGACGGCGTCGCGGAGACCATCGTCCCCCACCGGTCGACGACGTCGATGTGGCACGTGTCCCCGCGCGTCCCGCCGTCTCGCGCGACGGTCGGCTCCCCCGTCCCGGGTGCCGCCACCCCGTCGCTGACCAGCGGCGGGACGTACCCGCCCGCGCTCACCCGGTAGCCGGCCGCACGCTCGCCGACCAGGGCGGCGCGGGCGCCGTCGACCGCGACCGAGCGCCCCTCGCCGTAGAACCCCTCCCGGTCCGCGAGCGCCAGCTTCAGCACCTCGAGGACGGTGTGCGCACCCTCCACCGTGGATGGGTCCAGCCGGGCGTCGGGGAACGTGTCCAGCATGGCCAACGAGTGCAGCAGCACGGGTCCCTGGCTCCACGGCCCCGCCTTCGCCACGGTCGTCCCGCGGAAGTCCAGGGTCAGCGGCTCCTCCAGCGCGGGCCGGAAGGCCGCGATGTCGGCCACGGTGAGGACGCCGGCGTGGTCGCGCCCGTCGGAGTGCCGGTGGGCGGTGGCGGCGGTCTCCGCCATGGCCTCCGCGAACTCCCCCTCCTGCCACGTCCGGCGCGCGGCCTCGATCCGGCTCAGCCGGTCGGTCCCGCCCGCGTCGCGCAGCAGCCGCAGTGACCGGGCCCAGTCCGGATTGGTGAAGGTGGACCCCTCCTGGCTCAGCCAGAGCGCCGCCGACGAGGTCCAGTGCTCGCGGAAGAGGTCCTCGACGGCGGCGATGGTCTGCACGAGCTTGGGCAGCGCCGGGAACCCGGTCTCGGCGTAGTGGATCGCGTAGTCCAGGACGTCCGCGAGCTCCCACGTGCCGTGCTCGGCGAGCAACCACAGCCACGTCGCCGTCGCGCCGGGGACCGCCGCCGCGAGGGCTCCCGCGCCCGGCACGTGGTCGAGGCCCTCGTCGGCGAAGTGCGACCGGGTCGCCCCCGCAGGCGCGACGCCCTGGCCGCAGACCACCTGCGGGTCCCGGCCGTCGGGCGCGACCATCGCGACGAGGTCCCCGCCCGGCCCGTTGAGGTGCGGCTCCACGACCTGCAGCACGAACCCGCCCGCCACCACGGCGTCGATCGCGGTGCCGCCGCGTTCGAGCACGGACTGCGCCGTAGCCGTCGCGAGCCAGTGGGTGGAGGCGGACATGCCGAAGGAGCCGCGCAGCGTGGGACGGGTCGTCTCGGATGTGAACACGAGCCGATCGTATCCAATTAATTCGCTCGACCCCGTTCGTAGAGTGGATCCGAGACGTGGAGTGAGGTGTGCCCGCTATGACGACCGCCGCCCGGGTGGCGGCGCGCCCTGCTGTCCGTGCCGGCGCGCCCAGGACCCCCGCCCCACGCTGAGGTGCTCTCGCGTGGGGTACTCACCCACGCCACAGGAGGCACCCTTCAATGCGCGAGCGCATCCCTCGCCGCCGTCCCCGTTTCGACGACGACGAGTACGTCCCACCCACCCCCCACCTGCACGAGGACCCGGACCTGCCACCCACCGGCGACCGCTGGTCCACCTGGACCGGCGCGCTGCACGGTCCCGAGCCACGCCCGGACTGGGTGGTCACCGCGCACGGCGCGGTGGACACCGAGCTCGGCGTGCTCAAGACCGGCAAGGAGGCCGACGTCCACCTGGTCGACCGCGCAGGCGTCCTGATGGCCGCCAAGCGGTACCGGGTGCACAAGTCCTTCCACCGGGACGGCGCCTACCAGGAGGGCCGCCGGGTCCGCCGGTCCCGCGAGACGCGGGCCATGGCCAACCGGACGGCCTTCGGCCGCGAGCTGCTCTCCGGGCAGTGGGCGGCCGCGGAGTTCGCGGCGCTGGGCACGCTCTGGTCCGCCGGGCTGCCCGTCCCCTACCCCGTCCAGCTCGACGGCACCGAGCTGCTGCTCGAGTTCGTCGGGCACGGGGAGCAGGCGGCGCCGCGGCTCGCCCAGCTCCGCCCGACGCCGTCGGAGCTGGCCGACCTGTGGGCCCAGCTCGGCGAGGCCCTGCGCGGCCTCGCCCGGCTCGGCTGGGCCCACGGCGACCTGTCGGCCTACAACCTGCTGGTGCACGACGGGCGGCTGGTCCTGATCGACCTCCCGCAGGTCGTGGACCTGGTCGGCAACCCGCACGGCGCCGAGTTCCTGGTCCGCGACGTCCGCCGGGTGGCCGAGTGGTTCACCGTCCGCGGTGGGGACCCCGAGGCCGGTGAACGCCTCTTCCACGAGCTCGTGGCGGAGGCCGGCCTGGCCTGACGCTCGTGTGGCACAAGCGTCGCTCCATGGCGCTTGTGCCACACGTGTGCGGGGCAGCCCGGGCAACGTCACAGGGCCCTGGGCGGCCGGTCAGTGGGCTGATCCCCTAGACTGATTCAGAACGTTCGGGCAGCGACCCGGCGTGCCTGTACTCATTCATTCGGGCGCACTCCCCATCCGCGCCCGGGCTCGTCCCGAGATCCCGACCGTGCATCGTCGCCGTGTCGCTCCGTGTGGCGTGCCATCGTCCCGGAGGTCTCGTGACCAGTCCGTCCCGCCGCCCTGCCCGTCGTGCGGAGAACCCGCACCAGCAGCGCAGCAACCAGCCCCGTCGTTCGTCCGGTGGCGCCCCGCGCCGCCGCACCGGTGGTGGGGGTGCCCCGCAGCGCTCCCTCGCGTCCGCCATGCCGACCGAGGTCCTCTGGACCGTCCCGGCCACCGGACTCCCCACCTTCGCCGAGCTCGGCCTGCCCGAGCCCGTCGTGCGCGCCCTGGCCTCGGAGGGCTTCACCGAGCCCCGCCCGATCCAGGCCGCGACCCTCCCCGAGACCCTGCGCGGCCAGGACCTGCTCGGACGTGGCCAGACCGGGTCCGGCAAGACCCTCGCGTTCGGCCTCGCCCTGGTCTCCCGGCTCGCCGGTGAGCGCTCGCAGCCCAAGCGCCCCCGCGGTCTCGTCCTCGTCCCCACGCGCGAGCTCGCGCAGCAGGTCGTCGACGCCGTGGAGCCCTTCGCCAAGGCGCTGAACCTGCGGCAGACCGTCGTCGTCGGCGGGCTGTCGATGAACCGTCAGATCGACGCGCTGGCCCGCGGCGTCGACCTGCTCGTGGCCACCCCGGGTCGGCTCGCCGACCACCTGGCCGAGGGCACCTGCGACCTGTCGGACGTCTCGATCACCGCGATCGACGAGGCGGACCGCATGTCGGACATGGGCTTCCTGCCGCAGGTCCGGCGGATCCTCGACCGCACCCCGGCCGACGGCCAGCGCCTGCTGTTCTCCGCCACCCTCGACAACGAGGTGGCCACCCTGGTGGACCGCTACCTGCACGACCCGGTGACCCGCGCCGTCGCCTCCGCGACCGCGCCCGTCGAGACGATGGACCACCACGTGCTCCTCGTCTCGCGGGAGGACAAGCCGCAGATCGTCCAGGAGATCGCCGCCCGCGAGGGCCGCACGCTCTTCTTCGTGCGCACCAAGCACGGCGCCGACCGGGTGGTGAAGCAGCTGCGCCGCGAGGGCGTGCAGGCCAGTGCGCTGCACGGCGGCAAGGCGCAGAACGCCCGCAACCGCGCGATCGACGCCTTCAAGGACGGCAGCATCCCGGTGCTGGTGGCCACGGACGTCGCGGCCCGCGGCATCCACGTGGACGACGTCAGCCTCGTCGTGCACGTCGACCCGCCCGCCGACCCGAAGGACTACCTGCACCGCGCGGGCCGCACCGCCCGCGGCGGCGAGTCCGGTGTCGTGGTCACGCTCGTCACCTCCGACGAGCGCCGCGACGTCGACACCCTGATGCGCCAGGCCGGCGTCCGGCCCGAGATCAACGACGCCCGGCCGGGTTCGGCCGCGCTCGTCGAGGTGACCGGGGCCCGCGAGCCCAGCGGCATCCCGGTCGCCGCGCCCGCTCCCCCGCAGCAGCAGCCCTCCACCGGTGCCCGTCGCAGGCGCAGCGGCGGTGGCGGGGCCGGCCGCGCACAGGGCGGCTCCGGCCGCAGCCAAGGCGTGCCCGCCGGTGGCCGCCGCGGTGGAGGTGGCGGCGGAGGCCGTCGCCGCGCCGCCTGATCCCCACCCGGTCCACGAACGGCCGCACACGGTTCCGCCGTGTGCGGCCGTTCGTGCGTCCGCTCAGCGCAGCCGCTTGGCCTCGCGCCTCGCCGTCCGCCGCAGCTGCACGATCCGGGCGCTCCCCGGGATGGCGACCAGCAGGATCCCGGCGATGGCGCCGAACAGCAGCGCCACGCCCGTCGGGAGCGTCCCGGAGGCGCCCAGGAAGTAGATCTGGACCGGGTCCAGGTTCTGCAGGATGAAGATCAGCAGGAACAGCAGCACCAGCGCGGACAGGATCAGCCCGACCCACACCCCGCTCACCCGCGACCGCTGCGGCTTCGGGGCGTGGCGGCGCGGCGCGGTCGAGGCGCTCGGCGGGGTCGGCGCGGTCGGCTCCTCGGTGGGCACCGCGACGGTGCCACCCGCATCCACCGGGTCCGCACCGGCCGGCTCGGACGGCTCGGCGTCGACGCCACCTGCCACGGCCGCCCCGGCGTCCGTGCGCCCGTTCGACGACCCGTGCTGGTCGCTCATGATGGGAACCCCTCTCCCCGCCGGGCCCACCTGCCCGGCGTGCGCGCAGTATCGCGCAGCGCGTGCGGATCCGCGTGGATTCGCGGTCACCGGAGCGGGTGAGGTCGGACCCCATTAGCCTCGTGCCCGTGGCTCATCACGATCTCGTCGTCATCGGCACCGGTTCGGGCAACACGTTCGTCGACGAGCGGTTCGCCGACTGGGACGTGGCGATCGTCGAGCACGGGGTCTTCGGCGGCACCTGCCTGAACGTCGGCTGCATCCCCACGAAGATGTACGTCTACGCGGCCGACGTCGCCGAGGCCGTCCGCGGGGCCGCCCGCTACGGGATCGACGCCACCCTCGACAAGGTGCGCTGGGGGGACATCCGGGACCGCGTGTTCGGCCGGATCGACCCGATCTCCGAGGGCGGCAAGGCCTACCGCGTCGAGCGCAGCCCCAACGTGACCGTCTACCTCGGACACGCGACCTTCACCGGCCCCAAGACCCTCGACGTCGACGGCGAGGAGCTCACCGCCGACCACGTCGTCGTCGCCGCGGGCGGTCGGCCGATGATCCCGAAGGCCGTCGCGGAGTCCGGGGCACCGTACGAGACCTCCGACACGATCATGCGGCTGGAGGAGCGGCCGGAGCGGCTGGTGATCGTGGGCGGCGGGTACATCGCCGCCGAGTTCGCCCACGTGTTCTCCGCGCTGGGCACCGAGGTCACGGTGGTCGTGCGCGGCAGCAGGCTGCTCCGCTCGCACGACGAGACGATCTCCGCCGCCTACACCGAGCTCGCCTCCGCCCGCTTCGACGTCCGGATGGCCACCCAGGTCACGGGCGTCACCGGCACCACGGGCGACCTGACCGTCAGCCTCGACGACGGCACGCGGGTCGGCGCGGACGCCCTGCTGGTCGCCGCGGGCCGGATCCCCAACGGGGACCGGATGAACCTCGGCGCCGCCGGGATCGCCACGCACTCGGACGGGCGGATCGAGGTGGACCGCTTCCAGCGCACGAGCGCGGAGGGGGTGTTCGCGCTCGGGGACGTCAGCTCGCCCTGGGCGCTCAAGCACGTCGCGAACCGGGAGGCGAAGGTGGTGGGACACAACCTGATCCACCCCGAGGCCCCGCTGGAGACCGACCACCGGTTCGTCCCGTCCGCGGTCTTCACCGAGCCGCAGGTCGCCTCCGTGGGCAAGACCGAGGAGATGGTCCGGATGATGGGGCTGGACTACACGGTCAAGGTGCAGCGCTTCTCCGACGTCGCGTTCGGCTGGGCCATGGAGGACACCACCGGCCTCTGCAAGATCATCGCCGAGAAGGGCACCGGGCGGCTGCTGGGTGCGCACCTGATGGGCCCGCAGGCGTCGACGCTCATCCAGCCGCTGATCCAGGCGATGTCCTTCGGCCTCGGCGCCCGCGAGATGGCCACCGGCCAGTACTGGATCCACCCGGCCCTGCCCGAGGTCGTCGAGAACGCCCTGCTGGGCCTGGAGCTGTAGAAAGGCCTCACCAAGGCCGCATGATCATGCACTGGCTGTCACCCATGACAGGAATTGCAGGATCATGCGGTCAGGACGCCGTTCTCCGCAGAGCCGTGCGGACCTCTCGGACCACCCGGTCGGGGGCCTGGTGGAGGTCGTGCCAGGTGAAGCGCAGAACGGTCCAGCCCGCGGCGGTCAGCGCGTTGCCCATGCGTCGGTCCGGTCCAGTGTGAGGTGTCGTTGAAGGGCTCGGTCCAGGAACCCCTGGCACCACGCCGCCGCGAGCCCGGCGACGTACCCGCCGCCCCACAGCCATCCCGCCCAGACCCGTGCCTCCGCCGTGTGACGGTGCGAGGCGAGGAGATGGACGGCGGGGTAGAGGCGCTGCCGGCGGCCCTCCTGGACCCGCCGCGCACACCTGCGAACCACCCGCGCATGATCATGCGATACCCGTCACCGATGACAGGCACTGCATGATCATGCTCAGCCCGCCAGGGGCTCCGGCGGGCCCTCGGGGGACGCCTTGGCCACGGCGGGGTCGTAGGGCTTCTCGGGCGGGGTCTCGCCCCTGAGCTCGCCCACCAGGCCCGTCACCGCACCCATGATCGCGGCCGTGGCGGCGTCGAGGTTGCTGCGGGTGCGGGGCTTGCCCACGAACTCCGAGAGGTCCACGGGCGGGCCCGCGACCACGCTGACCCGCTTGAACAGCTTCACCTTGCCCGCCGGGGACAGGAAGTCCTGGGTGCCCCAGTTCGCGAGTGGGATGACCGGCACCCCGGACTGCACCGCGATCCGGCCGATGCCGTTCTTCGCCTTCATCGGCCAGCCTGCGGGATCGGCGGTGTAGGTGGCCTCGGGGTAGAAGACCACCACCTCCCCGCGCTCGAGGGCCTCGACGGCGCCGCGGAAGGCGTCCATCGCCTTCGCGGACTCCCGGTAGACCGGGATGTGCCCGCCCTTGCCGAGCACCGACCGCACGATCGGCACGTTCCACAGCTCGGACTTCGCCAGGTAGCGCGGCATCCGCCGGTGCGAGATGACGAAGGCCGTGTCGAAGATGGGGTCCGCCGACGACACGTGGTTCGCCGCGATGAGCACCCCGCCCGCCGGGGGGATGTGCTCCCCGCCCCGCCAGCCGATCTTGGTGAACGCCATCACGAAGGGCCAGACCACCTCGATGGCCAGGCCGAACCAGAACCCGGACGTCCGACGGCGGCGGCGCAGCGTGAGCAGCACCTTCCGGCGGACGCCCAGCGCAGGCGGAAGGTCCGGGCGCAGGCTCTGCGCGGGTTCGGGCGTCGGCACCGTCGTCCTCCAGCGGTGAGGGGTCGCCCCCGATCCTCGCCCACGATCGACGAGCGGAACACGCCGGGTGGCGCGATGATCCCGAGGGTGTG
>Ga0268264_10004599_pt1 | contig 11728 bp, 6 predicted proteins | sample KBSSwiS32_FD_190357 | JGI IMG/M metagenome (GOLD analysis project Ga0268264, IMG submission 190357) | Switchgrass rhizosphere microbial communities from Kellogg Biological Station, Michigan, USA - KBS Switchgrass S3-2 (SPAdes) (version 2) | ecosystem: Host-associated > Plants > Roots >... | reverse complement strand
AAAAACGTATCCAAAGGAAACTTCTTAATGTTCTTCAATAATGCAAAGCGGTTTAAAAAATATACATGTAGTATTTTAATAGGACTTCCCACCTGGTATGTCATTGGTATTCTTATTGCCTTTTCTAATAAGTTTGCGAAAAACTTTGGAATAACAGAAGATATCAATCCGGGTAAAGCAACTATGTATGCCTACCTGGCTATTTCCATTGGTGATGTATTGGCGGGGCTCCTGAGCCAGTTATTAAAAAGCAGGAAAAAAACGCTGTATATCTATTATACAATCACCGCTATAATGATTGCAATATATTTTATGCAAACGGAAAACAGCAGCCCGGCCCAATTTTATTGGATTGCAGCCGGGCTTGGATTCGGTACAGGCTTCTGGGCGATTTTTGTAACAATGGGTGCTGAACAGTTTGGAACAAACCTGCGGGCAACAGCAGCTACTACAGTTCCTAACATGGTTCGTGGGGCTTTACCGTTAATGCTTTTATTATTTAATGGTCTCCAAAATTATTTCACCTATGCATTCAGCGGTTTGTTAACAGGAATAATAATCATGATAATAACTGTTATTGCCGCCATCTTTACAGAGGAAACATTTCATAAAGAACTTAATTATATTGAGGGGGCTGTTGGGTAAATGGGTTAATTAGTTAATTGGTTAAATTGCTAAATTGCTAAATTGTTGAATGCCTAATTTGCTTAGTTGATCATTGCCTATTGCCTATAGCCAATTGCCAACGCTCATTCGTGTCATGAAAATTTTAATCATTCGTTTTTCTTCCATTGGTGATATCGTTTTAACGACCCCGGTTATACGCTGTCTGAGGAAAAAATATCCCGCCGCTGATATTTATTTCCTTGTTAAGAAAAAATTTTCAGGAATTGTTTTGACAAATCCATACATAAACCAGGTACTTACTTTGTCGGATGATATGAATGCAACAATCGGAATTCTTAAAAATGAAAAATTTGATTGTGTCATTGACCTGCACCATAACCTGAGAACGCTTAGGATTAAACAGGCCTTGAAAGGCATACCGTTTTATTCTTTTGATAAGTTAAATACCGAAAAATGGGTATATACCGCGTTTAAGATAAACCTGATGCCGCACAAACATATCGTTGACAGGTATATGGAGACAGTAAAGCGTCTTGGTGTTGTGAATGATGGCCTTGGACTTGATTATTTTATTCCTGAGAAAGATGTTGTTAAAGATTCAGAGATACCTTTTTCTCATTCGCAGGGCTACATTTCAATTGCAATTGGCGCAGCACATTTTACTAAAAAGTTACCGGTAGATAAACTAAAGAAGTTATGTGCAGATATCACATACCCTGTTATTTTACTTGGAGGAAATGACGATTTTCATAATGGGCTTGAAATTGCCGGGGTAGATCCTGTAAAAATTTATAATGCCTGCGGTAAATTTTCCCTTAATGAATCTGCAGATATCATCCGCAAATCAAAATTAGTTATAAGTCACGATACGGGTCTCATGCATATTGCAGCCGCCTTCAAAAAAAATATTTTGTCCATTTGGGGAAACACAGTTCCCTCATTTGGAATGTATCCATACCTTACTGCTTACGAAGTGTTCCAGGTAAATAAGCTATGGTGCAGGCCGTGCAGTAAAATAGGATTTGCAAAATGCCCGCTTGGTCATTTTAAATGTATGCAGACAATGTCATTGGATATGATTATTGAAAGTGCCCATCAGATTCTTAAAAATGCTTAATATTATGTTAGGGCGAATGATTAAATAGTTAAAATTGCTAAATTGTTGATTGGCTAATTTGCTTATTATCAATTGCCTGCTCCCGCGCCTCCATTACGCTTGATTTGCAGGAATTTTTATCTGCCAGGTACACCCGTTGCCTGGTGAAGAAGTTATTTCTCCTGAGCCACCAAAATTTTCCGCACGGTTAAAGATATTTGTAATACCCAATCCTTTTTTTATTTTTAAAAGATCAAATCCTTTTCCATTATCCGTAACTGTTAGCAATAAATTATTATCTGCTTCACATAAATGAATGCTTATTTTAGTGGCATTGGCGTGTTTAAGAATATTATTTATTACTTCCTGTACGATACGGTATATAGTAAGCTGAAGAGTTTTGTCTAATTTCTTTTCATTTAATTTGCCGATTTTAAGGGTTACTTCGAAGCTTTGAGGTATGTGCAATTTTATAGCTAACACCTTAAGTGCGGCTGCAAGTCCATTCATTTTCAAATCGGCCGGGGTAAGGTTATGGCTAATATTGCGCAATTCATTAATGGCTTTTTCAACGTGATCAAGGCTTTGACTTACCAGGTTTTCATCGATTACTTCTTGCTTTTTTGCCGTTTTTAAATACAATATTGAAGCGGCCAGCAACTGGTTTACATTATCATGCAGCTCAGCGGAAAGCTCATTTCTTTCCTTTTCCTGTGCATCAATTACGGCATTTACCACATCTTTCTTTTTCTGGATTTCTGTAATTAATACCTGTTTTTGTAATTCGCGTTCTTCCGTAACATCCTGGATCGAACCAATTACACGTACTGCTTTCCCATTTTTATCCCGAATAATATATGCCTGGTCAATTACAATTTTATAAGAACCATCTTCACAAAGAAATTTGTATTCCAATTGCCACCGTGAGTCATTCTTTTTAAGAGAATCATGTATGCTCTGCATAACAAAGGCAGTATCTTCTTTATGAATTTTTTCAAAATTGTGATCCGCAAAGAGGTCGGTCATTTCATAACCGAAGAGATTATTATATCCGCCCGTTCTCCTTATTTTATTTGTTTCCAGGTCCCAGTCCCAGATCACGTCTCTTGTGGCCTTGCCGGCATATTCGAAAAGCTCATTACTTTTTTCAAGGGCGCGTTGTGCCAATAGCTCAGCGGTAATTTCAATTGACTGCCCACCCGCGAGGCAATTGCCATCAACGTCTTTTATAGGAAATTTGTAGGTCTTGTAATAACGAAGTTGTTCATTTTCATCGATCCATTCGTGAAAGAATTCAACGCTTTTATTTTTTGTCAGAATGTCTTTAGATGGCAATAAGACTTTTTCTCTTTCAGTAATCGGCGAGAGACTTCCTATTTTTTTATTTAGATGATCATTGGAATAATTAAATGACTCTTTAAAGCGTGTATTCATATAATAAAGAATTCCATCGCTATCAGTAATCCATGCCAACACCGGTGCATTCTCCATAAATGACTGAAACTGGTTCCTTTCTTTAATTATTTCCATTTTGCTTTTCAGCTGTCCTGTAATATTAACGGCAAGGCCACCTATCAGCCGTATTTTATTGTGGCTGCCAACCGGAAACTTGTAGAGCTGGTAATATATTTTTTCTCCTTTTTCATCTATACCTTCCTCAAAAGTTTCAATACCTGCATTTTTATCCAGCACTTCGCAATCGCTGGCAAGACAATTTGCTTTCATCGCTTCCGGGTAATAGTCAAAAATATTTTTGCCGATCGCGTTTTCCGGGAGAGCGAAAGAATCTTTAAATAAAGTATTCATATAATGCAATGTACCCACCTCGTCGCTGATCCATGCCAGGGTAGGTGCATGCTCCATAAAAGTTTCGAATTGCTGCTGCTCTTTCGCTAAATCAAGCCGCGATTTTTTTTGTTCAAAATCAAATTTGTGTTTGATTTCGTGTTCCCTGGTTACATCCCTGCTCACCGCAACAAAGCCGGTTATCTGGCCGGTTTTATCCTTAATGGCATTTACCATTGTTTGCATATTGAATTTGGTGCCATCCTTTTTTTCTATCAAAACATCCCCACTCCAGTACCCTGAATTATTAAGCAGTGTTTTAAAGCTTGCTTCGGAATCATTTGCAAACGTCACTTTGCTGATTTCATGAACAGGCTTATTACTGTCCTGTTCATATTTTAAATTAAACATCATCTCTGCTTTAAGATTCCAGCTCTTAATACAAAAATTATGATCCGCAGATATAATCGAGTCAGAAATATTATCCAGCAAAATTGCCTGCTGTAATAATGTTTGCTCTGCCTTTTTCTGTTTGGTTATGTCGGTACCTAAAAAGCGAATTCCCTCTACGTGGTTTCTTTCGTTGACGATAGCGCTTACTTCCCAGCGAAACCAGGTTTCATCTGAAGCTGAGGTGGTCTGTATTTCTATGGAGATGGTCTTGTCAGGATTATTGATGCATTCATAATTAGCCTGGAGGAATTTTTCCATTTGGAAAGTTTGTATAACCTCCGGAAACAACCTGCCTTTCCAGTTTTCATGTTCCAGTCCAAATTGTTTTTGAAATAAACGGTTGGTGTGTAAAAATCTAAAATCCGTATCAGTTAAACTGCATAAAAATTCCGATGAGTTTTCCAGATGTGATATTCCTGCAGATATTGGATCCATTGTACTATTTCAGAATTGTAACTAAAATGTTACAATTTAGGATATTTTTTAAATCTCAAAAATTAAACAATTAATAACGCGGAATGCCTGACTTTATTGAAGCAGAAATAATAAATATTTTATTTACCACTATTTTTTTGGTAATACTCCAAACTGACAGGCCCGACCTGTATGGGTTTTTAACTTTTTATTTCCGGTATTGTTACCTTTTTTGTACCATATTTACATACAAATGATCCGTTACAAAATTTCCATTCTTTTGTTATTTTTTCATGTACTTGTAGGGCAGTCTTTTTCACAGAATGTTATTGTAAATGCATTTATGGTCGGGAAACAAACAGCGCACGACAATGACACAATTTATTATGACTTTAACCGCAATCTTACCTGGAGCGATTTTAAAGGCACCCCCAATAGCAATTATTACGGAGGAGCGGTCACTGCATCAGGGTTTGCATTTAATTCGCAGATAAACTTTGATGGGAAAAACATTTATCTCGATATTGGTGTTTATACTTTCTTTTCTAAAAATGATTCCTGGAAAAAGCCGCAAATAAATTCAAACTATCATTTACTTCATGAGCAGCATCATTTTGATATTACGAGGTTGGGTTCTCAAAAATTTATTGCGGAGATTGAAAAAGCGCATTTCACAAAGCAGAATTACAGTGCCCTGCTTAGATCAATATTTGATAAAGCTTATAAGGAAAATGAATTAATGCAGAAACAGTACGACCGGGAAACCAATCATAGCCTTAATGCTGATAAGCAGGTGGATTGGAATAATAAAATTGCAGCAGAAATCCAGAAGCTGAAAGCCAGTGTAGCGATAAAAAATTAAGGCCGCATTTAATTCGTTGGATACCTGTCAGGAAGCCTTCTCATTTTTTATGCTTACCATTAATATGGGGATCTGGAGTTCGTGTCTTACAGTATTTACTGTTTCTCCATAAATTAAATCTTTAACACCGGTGTGGCCATGAGAGCCCACTACCAGCAGATCGGCGTCATTTTCCCTTACAAACTTTACAATTTCTTTAGCCCTGTCTCGGAAGCCCAATTTGCCTTCAGCTTTAAATCCCCGTTCTTTTAATTGCTGCACAAAAGATGCAATCCTTTCTGTATCCTTTTGGGTTTCATAATCATCAGTTTCTTTGCCCAGCAATATTGCGGTAGCGCTTTCCACAACATGTATTAAAAAAAAGCGGGTATCCTGTTTTGCCTGCCCCACGGCTGCTGCCAGCAGTTTTGCGTCATTTTCACTAAAATCCAATGCCACTGCTATCCTTTTATAGACCGGTACATCCAGGTTTATTAATCCCGGTATATCGGGATGTATTTGTATGGAAGCGGATTTTTTTCGCCTGCCGAGTAAAGGAAAAATAATCGAGTAAATTAGCAAGGCTCCAAATAAAATCCCGGAAAGTATAATAATTATCTTTCCAATGGTGTTATCGGATGTTGCAAAAAAATTGCTGGCTTCGCCTGTCACCATTCTTACATTGAGGTATACCAACACCGAGGCAACCAGCCATGCAAAAATTTGTATAACCGGTTTAATGGCGAATGCACCCATTGTTTTTCTATCGCTTACAAAATGAATTAATGGTATTACTGCGAAGCCTAACTGCAGGCTTAATATTACCTGGCTGAATATTAATAAACTATCAACCCTGTCTTCACCAAAAAGGGCTATTACAATTATTGCAGGAACGATAGCCAGCAATCGTGTAAGCAACCTCCGCATGATTGGGTTAATACGCAGGCGTAAATAACCTTCCATTACTATTTGTCCGGCAAGGGTTCCTGTGACCGTAGAACTTTGACCAGAGGCGATCAGGGCTACAGCAAATAAAGTTGATGCAAAAGATGACCCCAGCATCGGAGATAGTAATTCATATGCTTGTTTTATTTCTCCCACATCAGTTCTGCCGGTTTTAAAAAATACGGTTGCCGCCAGAATGAGGATTGCGGCATTGATGAGAAAAGCAATATTCAGCGCTACTGCGGTATCAACAAAACTCCATTTTAACGCCTGCTTAATTCCGGACTCGGTTTTTTGGATTTTCCTTGTTTGTACTAACGAAGAATGCAGGTATAAATTATGAGGCATGACCGTAGCGCCGATAATACCTATAGCTAAGTAGAGAGCAGTTTCTTTAGGTAAAACATTGGTCATGCCTTTGGCTGCATAGAAATCTTTTGCGTCGGGCAGGGAGGGAATAAATCCTTTCAATATTTCATGCAACTGCGGGTGGGCAATAATGATGTTGATCAGGAAACAAAACCCTATCACTGCAATCAGCGTAATAATAAAAGCTTCCATTTTGCGAATGCCAAGCCGCTGAAGGTAAAGTAATAAAAATGTATCCAGTACCGTAATAGACACCCCCCATATTAAAGGCATGCCGGTAAGTAATTGAATACCGATGGCCATACCAAGTACTTCTGCCAGGTCGCAGGCCGCAATCGCAACTTCTGCGAGAATGTATAACATGAAATTTACAGGTTTGGGGTAAGCCTCCCTGTTAGCCTGCGCCAGGTCCCTTCCTCTTACAATTCCCAGCCTTGCGCTCAGGCTTTGGAGTAATAACGCCATAATATTACTCATCAGCAATACCCATATTAACGTGTATCCATACTTACTGCCGCCGGCAAGGTCTGTGGCCCAGTTTCCAGGGTCCATATAGCCTACGCTTACAAGATATGCAGGCCCGAAAAAAGCGAACATTCTTCTCCAACCTTTTTTCCTGGAACCGATGTCAACAGATTCATGTACCTCACTTAAAGAATTATCGTGGGTTATTTTATTGATCATCATAAACAAAGATATTTTGAGCAGCCTGTTGGCTTATAATACAGGCAGGCTGTTTTGAAATTTTAATTTGGAGGGAGCCGTCAAAATCGAATGTTTTCAGAACTTTAATTTTCGACCCGATACCAATGCCATAATGATTGAGCATCTCCATCATTTGCCCGGTCTGGTTACTTACCGAGCTTACAATTCCGTTTTTTTTAAGAGGGAAATTATTGAGAGATACCTGGCTTAACACAGGCATTTTCCCATTTGCATCAGGAATAGGATCTCCATGCGGATCGATCTTTGGCTCACCTAAAAAGTTATCTAATCTTTTTATCAGATCGCTGCTGCTTATATGTTCAAGCTCTTCGGCAATGGCATGTACTTTATCCCACTCCATACCAAGCCGGCTGACCAGAAAAAATTCCCACAGCCTGTGCCTTCTTATTATTTTCAACGCTTCTTTATTTCCTGACTCGTTCAGCCTGAAACCGTAGTACTTCTTGTATTCAAGCAACTTTTTTGTTTGCAACCTTTTTAACATATCGGTTACAGATGCAGCCCGCATATTGAGAAGGCCCGCCAATGAATTGGTATTTACTTTTTCTGTTTTTCCCTGCAGGCTGTAAATACTCTTGATGTAATTTTCTTCGCTTGCTGAAAATTTCATGTAACTTAAAAATTATTTTAGGCAAATCTAAAAATTTAAATTGAGAACTTAAAATAAAAATTTACGGGCAACAGGTAATTGTTTGTTCCGGTCCTTACGGGTAAAATAAAGTTGGTTATACTGCAGGCAATGTTATCCTGATAAAGAAAGTACTTTTGCCAACGTCAGATTCATTGGGCGGAAATGCTATCTTTATTTTTCGGATAATCATTTATTCAAAAATGATGTCTGAAGAAAATATTTTGCATACATTATTCGTTTATGTCATTTGTACACTTTACACATTAAATTGCTGAAACATTCTATATATAGAATTTTCCTTTTATATTGCGCCCTCATTAAATTTGATACGATCTGACTATGAGCTTTGAAAATTATAGTGTTCCTTATGAAACAGTAGAAAGATATTCCAAGAAAATTGCATACTTCTCTATGGAATTTGCTATCCATCAGCCCCTAAAAATATACAGCGGCGGGCTTGGATACTTGTCGGGTTCACACTTAAGAAGCGCTTATGAGCTGAAACAAAACTTAATTGGAATTGGTATCCTGTGGAAAGAAGGGTATTACGACCAGGCAAGAAATGGCGATCAGACCTTAAAAGTGGTATGGATTGAAAAAATTTATAATTTTCTTGAAGATACCGGTATACGGTTCCAGGTTGAGATTCATGATCACCCGGTTTGGGTTAAAGTGCTGTATTTAAATCCAAAAACATTTCATGCGGCACCGCTCTTTTTAATGAGTACTGACGTTCCCGAGAATGATTATGTATCGCAAACAATTACTAACCGGCTGTATGATGGAAATGCGGCCACGAAAATTGCCCAATTCATTTTATTAGGAGTGGGCGGTGCCAAGCTTCTTGATAAGCTTAATTTTAACGCGGATCTCTATCATCTTAATGAGGCACACGCGGTAAGCTGCGTGTTTTATTTGTTCAAAAAATTTGGAAATAAAGAGGAAGTAAAGAAACGGCTTGTGTTTACCACCCATACGCCTGAAGAAGCCGGGAATGAAAAGCACGATATTTTTCTTTGTGAGAAAATGAGCTATTTCTGCGGAATGCCATTGGGGCAGGTACGGGAATTAACCGGCATGACGGACGATCTTTTCAATCATTCCCTTGCGGCTCTTCGATTTGCCCACCTGGCAAATGGTGTGTCGCAGCTCCACGGGGAAGTTAGCCGGCAAATGTGGAAGAAGTATGAGGGTATTTGTGAAATAAAATCAATTACCAATGCGCAGAACTGGCGTTACTGGGCCGATAAACAACTCTATAAGGCGAAGGAAGAAGGGAATGATAGCTGGTTTGATGATCGCAAAGTCTATCTTAAAAAAAGGGCACTGGAAATTGTAGCGGATCAAACGGGAAAGGTAATGGATCCCAGTGTGCTTACCATTGTATGGGCGAGGCGGTTTGCGGGATATAAAAGAGCTGAGCTACTAACGAGAGACAATAAACGCTTTGAGGCGTTGTTAAACAATAAAAAATATCCTGTGCAGATTATTTGGGCAGGGAAGCCTTATCCACTGGATTTTCCGGCAATAACCGATTTCAATTACCTGGTTAGTCTCAGCAAGCGATACAGTAATGTGGCCGTGTGCATCGGCTACGAGCTCACCCTCAGTAAGCGGCTGAAGCAGGCTGCAGATGTATGGTTGAATAACCCGAGAGTACCGCGTGAAGCCAGTGGAACAAGTGGAATGACTGCTGCAATGAACGGCGCAGTGAACCTGAGCACCAACGACGGCTGGATATGTGAATTTATCAATAATGGCAACAATGGCTTTGTAGTGCCACCGGTTGATTATATGAATATGGGTGTTGAAGAGCAGGATAAATATGATCTCAACAAGATTTACGATATCCTGGAAAATGAAATATTGCCCATCTATTATGATAAATTTGAAACCTGGAGACAAATTGTAAAGAATGGCATGAGAGATGTTCAGTTCCAGTTTGACAGTAACCGAATGGCTAATGAATATTATGAGATAATGTATAAAGGGTAGCAAAAAAATACGTGATTACTTTAGATAAAAGTTATATATAAAAATGAAGTCATCTTTCAACAAGATGACTTCATCCAAAATTGCCAGGAAGTCGTTTACTTCATTTTAGTTTGGCTTTATTCTTTTACCAGTTTCAGGGTTTTTATCTGGGCATCTCCCGTTATTCTACGTTAAAAATGGGTTCCGTTCTTAACTGTATTGACCGATTTAAACCGTGCTTTTACATTCATTGTTTTACCAGCTTAATTGTTTTGCTTTCGCTACCGCTTGTTACGGTTACAATGTAAATACCTGCAGCAAATTTCTCCATGGGCAGGTTTATGAGCATTGCATTGCCGTTGCTGCTTTGCCATACTTTTTGGCCATGCATATCGGTAATTGAAATAGATACATTTTTTGTATTACCTGTTATTTGCAAGGTAGCTTTTGACGCAGCAGGATTTGGATACAGCAGCACATTGAAATTCCCGATTGTTTTTACTGATTCATAAGTCATAGCAACTGTAGCAGATTTCTCTGTTTGATCTTCCCCAATGCCCACATACAATTCCCCACCATACTGGGAAGTATAGCCATATATAAACAGTTTGTTACCTGCAGAAAGCATGTTTCCAACCGCAACATTGCTGATACCAGGATCTGCAACTTTTTCTGTTCCCTGCGCCCTACCATCAGAAGACCATAGATAATACCGAAAATTTGTAAAATCTACATTTTGAAAAAATAGCTTTCCGCCAAAACTCGTGAGGCCAGCCATATTGCTACCAGCAATTCCGGGGGTAATATCCCTTACAAGCTGCGTGCCGTCTGCTGTGCCATTACTTTTCCAAAGTTCCGTTCCGTGTATACCATCATTTGCTGTGAAAAATAATATTCCGTTCACATTTGTTAAATAGTACGCAGGTCCACCACTACCGGTGGTATTAATATCTATCACCGGTTTGGTGCCAGCAATAGTGCCATCTGTTTTATAGAATACAGTACCATCTGCATTAGAATGATCTATTGCACTGAAATAAAGTATGTTATTTAAAACGCAAAAGTAACGTGCAGTAGAAGAGACAGTACTTCCCCACCAGGGGTCTATATCCTGGAGTTTAATGGTACCCGCTTCCGTTCCATTAGATTTCCAAAATGAAGGATTAGAACTTGTACCATCATTAGCGGCAAAATAAACTTCATTTTTATATATAAACATGCCGCCAGGCACAGAATTGCCAACACCGGGGTTAATATCCTTTACAATTGATGTACCCGCAAGGCTGCCATCGCTCTTCCATAATTCGTAGCCATTCGCATCATCGCCTGCAACAAATAAAGCGGTGTTACCAATAACATTAAGGTAATTGGAATAGTAAAGCGTTGATGATAGTAAAAAGGTTCCGGCAGCTGTGCCATCGCTGCGCCAGAGTTCATATGCATTCGTATTATAATTATATCTTGCATAAAATACAATACCGTTATCTCCTACGGCAAAACCTTGTATATAGTTATAATCTGGTGTGATTTTCTGAAGGCTATTCTTTACACCATTTGTTTTATAAATGGAATTACCACCGTTGCCTTCGGCAAGGAAATAGACGTCATTATTTTTTGATAAAAAAATACGAACTCTAATACCTGCCTCACCGGGTACCACATCGTTCAACAACTGCGTTCCATCAGACCTGTACAATTCATAACCATGTACCCTTTCATAAGCGTTGAATAACACATCTTTCCCCAAAGCTACCAGGCCACTATATCCTAAGTAATTATAGAAATTAAATCCGGCGGTGGAACTTGAGGTAGTGACAGTATTAATGTCTTTCACCAAAGCGGTACCTTTATCAGTGCCATCGGTCAT
>Ga0268264_10004583_pt1 | contig 11747 bp, 8 predicted proteins | sample KBSSwiS32_FD_190357 | JGI IMG/M metagenome (GOLD analysis project Ga0268264, IMG submission 190357) | Switchgrass rhizosphere microbial communities from Kellogg Biological Station, Michigan, USA - KBS Switchgrass S3-2 (SPAdes) (version 2) | ecosystem: Host-associated > Plants > Roots >... | reverse complement strand
CCGCCGCAGGCTGAGAAGCCGGCGGTGCGTCCGAGCGGGGCGCCCCTCGAAAAGGTCGGGACCGGAGAAGGCGCCGTCTCCATCGTGGCCTGGGCCGGGTACGTCGAGCGCGGGGAGACCGACAAGGCGTACGACTGGGTCACCCCCTTCGAGAAGAAGACCGGCTGCAAGGTCACCGTGAAGACCGCCGCCACCAGCGACGAGATGGTGGCGCTGATGAACGAGGGCGGCTTCGACCTGGTCACCGCCTCCGGCGACGCGTCCATGCGGCTCATCAAGGGCAACCGGGTCCAGGAGATCAACACCGCGCTGATCCCGTCGTGGAAGACGCTCGACTCGCGGCTGCAGAGCGCGCCCTGGCACACCGTGGGCGGCAAGCACTACGGCGTCCCCTACCAGTGGGGGCCCAACGTGCTCCTCTACAACACCGCCGTCTTCAAGGAGCCGCCCAAGAGCTGGTCGGTGGTCTTCACCGAGCAGAAGCTCCCGGACGGCAAGAGCAACAAGGGCCGCGTGCAGGCGTACGACGGGCCCATCTACGTCGCGGACGCGGCGCTCTACCTCAAGAAGCACAACCCCGAGCTGGGCATCACCGACCCGTACTCGCTGGACGAGAAGCAGTTCAAGGCGGCGATCGAGCTGCTCCGCCAGCAGCGCAAGGTGGTGGGCCGCTACTGGCACGACGCGATGATGCAGGTGGACGACTTCACCAACGAGGGCGTGGTGGCGTCCTCCTCCTGGCCGTTCCAGGTGAACCTGCTCAAGAGCCAGAAGAAGCCGGTGGCCAGCGTCATCCCCGAAGAGGGCGCCACCGGGTGGGCGGACACCACCATGATGCACTCGGCGGCCAAGCACCCCAACTGCGCGTACCAGTGGATGGAGCACTCGCTCTCCAACAAGCTCCAGGGGGACCTGGCGGCGTGGTTCGGCTCGGTGCCGACGGTGCCGGCCGCGTGCAAGGACAACGCGCTGCTCGGGGCGGACGGCTGCAAGACGAACGGGGTGGACCTGTTCGACCGCATCTCCTTCTGGAGGACGCCGGTCTCCGACTGCGGCGGCGGGCGGACCTGCGTGCCGTACCATGAATGGGTGACGGCCTACATCGCCGTCATCGGGGGCCGGTGAGCCCGGACGGGCGCCCGGTCGCGGTCCGGTTCGACGGCGTCTCGCGGCGCTTCGGGGACGTCCGCGCCGTGGACGCCGTCACCCTGGACATCCACGACGGCGAGCTGTTCACCATGCTGGGGCCGTCCGGCTCCGGCAAGACCACCTGCCTGCGGCTGATCGCCGGCTTCGAGCGCCCGGACGGCGGGCGCCTGTTCATCCACGGCGTCGACTCGGGCCAGCGGCCGCCCTACGAGCGCGACGTCAACACCGTGTTCCAGGACTACGCCCTCTTCCCCCACATGACGGTGGAGGAGAACGTGGCCTACGGGCCCATGATCCGCGGCGTGCCGCGCGCCGAGCGGCGGCGCCTGGCGGCGGAGGCGCTGGAGCTGGTGCGGCTGCCGGAGCTGGCGGCGCGGAAGCCGGCGCAGCTCTCCGGCGGGCAGCGGCAGCGGGTGGCGCTGGCGCGCGCGCTGGTGAACCGGCCGCGGGTGCTGCTCTTGGACGAGCCCCTGGGGGCGCTGGACCTGAAGCTGCGGCAGCAGATGCAGGTGGAGCTCAAGGCGCTGCAGCGGCAGGTGGGCATCACCTTCGTCTACGTGACGCACGACCAGGAGGAGGCGCTCCACCTGAGCGACCGGATGGCGGTGATGCGCGGCGGCGTCATCGAGCAGGTGGGCGCGCCCGGCGAGGTCTACGAGGAGCCGCGCACCGCGTTCGTGGCCGGCTTCGTGGGGGCCAGCAACCTGCTCTCGGGGGAATTGGCGCAGCGGCTCCTGGGCGCGCCCGGGGAGTTCATCATCCGGCCGGAGAAGATCTCCGTGCTCCCGGCGGGCGCGGTGGCGGCGGACGGGGCGCGCGTGGCGGACGGGAAGGTGGCGGAGGTGGCGTACCTGGGCGCGCTGTCGCGGGTGAAGGTGGAGCTGGAGGGTGGGGGCGCGCTGACCGCGGTGGTGCAGAACGTGGAGGCCGGCCACCGCGAGGTGGCGAAGATGCAGGGGCAGCCGGTGCGCCTGTCGTGGCGCCGGGAGCACGCCCGGGCGCTGGAGTCGGGGGCCGCTCCGTGAGCGCGCGAGGGTCAGCCGGAGGCGCCGGACTTCACGAGCATCATCGCGCCCTCGAGTCGGGGGCCGCTCCGTGAGCGCGGGGCCCCGCTGGACGAGGCGGCTGTCGTCGTTCCTCATCGCCCATCCGCGGGTGACGCTGGCGCTACTGCTGGCGCCGCCTTTGTCGTGGCTGGGCGCGGTGTACCTGGGGTCGCTGGGCGCGCTCCTGGCGCAGAGCTTCTTCACCCTGGACGACTACACGGGGCAGGTGGTGCGGGAGCTGTCGCTGGACACGTACGGCAAGCTCTTCACCGCGGCGCACATGGACATCGTGCTGCGCACGGTGGCGATGGCGGCGGCGGTGACGGTGGCCTCGGTGGCGCTGGGCTTCCCGGTGGCGTACCTGGCGGCGCGCCACGCCCGCGGGCGGACCAAGGCCCTCTTCTACCTGGGGGTGCTGCTGCCGCTCTGGTCCAGCTACCTGGTCCGGCTCTACGCGTGGCGGCTGATCCTCGCGCGCGAGGGCGTGGCGACCTGGTTCATCGACCGGGTGGGGCTTTTGGGCGCGCTGGAGGCGGCGCTGGAGATGCCGGTGGTGGGCGGGCCGTCGCTCTCCGCGTCGTACCTGGGGATGTTCCTGGTGTTCCTCTACATGTGGCTGCCGTACATGGTGCTGCCGATCCAGGCGTCGCTGGAGCGCGTGCCGCCCAACCTCACCGAGGCGTCCAGCGACCTGGGCGCGCGGCCCGGCGCCACCTTCCGCCACGTGGTGCTGCCGCTGGCGCTGCCGGGCGTGGTGGCGGGGTCGATCTTCACGTTCTCGTTGACCCTGGGGGACTACATCATCCCGGGCGTCATCGGGCAGTCGAGCCTGTTCATCGGCCAGGCGGTGCTGGTGCAGCAGGGCACGGCGGGGAACATCCCGCTGGCGGCCGCCTTCTCCATGGTGCCGATCGCGATCATGGCGGCGTACCTGACCGCCGCGCGCCGGATGGGGGCGTTCGATGCGCTCTAGCGCCGGAAGGGGAGCGCCCAGGACGCTCTGGGCGGCGGCCGGGTTCGGGCTGCTGTTCTTGAACGCGCCGGTGGCGCTGATCGTCCTCTACGCGTTCACCACCGACGCGGCGACGTTCCGGTTCCCGCCGCCCGGGTACACGCTCCAGTGGTTCGGGGTGGCGTGGGGGCGGGAGGACGTGTGGGCGGCGCTGGGGCTGTCGCTGAGGGTGGCGGCGGGCGCGACGGCGATGGCGCTGGTGCTGGGGACGCTGCTGGCGGCGGCCGTCTTCCGCAGCCGCTTCTTCGGGCGCGAGGCGATCTCGTTCCTGGTCATCCTGCCCATCGCCTTGCCGGGCATCATCACCGGCATCGCGCTGCGGTCGGGGCTGAACCTGGCGGGGATCGAGTTCAGCACGCTCACCATCGTGGCCGGGCACGCCACCTTCTGCATCGTCGTCGTCTACAACAACGTGCTCGCGCGGCTGCGGCGCACCGCCTGGTCGCAGGTGGAGGCGTCCATGGACCTGGGCGCGGACGCGCTCCAGACGCTGCGGTACGTGGTGCTGCCCCACCTCGCCACCGCGCTGCTGGCGGGCGGGATGCTGGCCTTCGCGCTCTCCTTCGACGAGGTGATCGTCACCACCTTCACCGCCGGCCAGCGGCAGACGCTGCCGATCTGGATGCTGGCGGAGGTGATGCGGCCCAGGCAGCGCCCGGTGACGAACGTGGTGGCGGTGTTCGTGATGGCGGTGACGTTCGGGCCCATCCTGCTCGCGCAGCGGCTGACGCGGGACACGGAGACAGTGGCGGGCGGGGGGAAGTGACCAGTTTCAAAGGAGAACGACCATGCAGCAGGAAGAGATCCTCGACCCCGCAACTGCTGAGCTGATCCAGCGCGTGCCCACGTCCGGGGCGGAGCAGGTGGACGCGGCGGTGAAGCGGGCGGACGCGGCGTTCAAGAGCTGGCGGAAGACGACGCCGGCGGAGCGCGCCGGGAAGCTGCTGCAGCTGGCCGACCGCATCGAGCGCGACGGGGAGCGGCTGGCGGGGATCGAGTCGCGGAACTGCGGCAAGCCGTACCAGCGGGTGCTGAAGGAGGAGATCCCCGCCATCGTGGACGTGTTCCGCTTCTTCGCGGGCGCGGCGCGGTGCCTGCACGGGGCGGCGGCCGGGGAGTACCTGCCCAACCACACGTCGATGATCCGACGCGATCCGATTGGCGTGGTGGGCTCCATCGCGCCGTGGAACTACCCGCTGATGATGGCGGCGTGGAAGGTGGGGCCGGCGCTGGCGGCGGGGAACACGGTGGTGATCAAGCCCTCCGAGCAGACGCCGCTCACCACGCTGGAGCTGGGGAAGATGGCCGCGGACCTCTTCCCCGAGGGAGCGCTGGAGGTCGTCACCGGGGCGGGGGAGGTGGGCGCGGCGCTGGCGCAGCACCCGAAGGTGGCCATGGTGTCGGTGACCGGCAGCATCCCCACCGGGCAGAAGGTGCTGGAGGCGGCGGCGAAGACGCTCAAGCGCACCCACCTGGAGTTGGGCGGGAAGGCGCCGGTGATCGTGTTCGACGACGCGGACGTCGCGGAGGTGGTGGCGGGGCTGAAGTTCGCGGGGTTCTACAACTCGGGGCAGGACTGCACCGCGGCGTGCCGGGTGTACGCGGCGGACAAGATCCACGACAAGCTGGTGGCGGACCTGGCGGCGGCGGTGGGGACGCTGAAGGTGGGGCCGCCGCGGGACGAGGCGACGGAGCTGGGGCCGCTGATCAGCGCCCGCCAGCGCGAGCGCGTGGACGGCTTCGTGCAGCGCGCGCTGGGGACGGGGCACGTCACCGCGGTGGCGGGCGGCGGCCCGGCGCCGGGGGCGGGGTTCTTCTACCGGCCCACCGTGCTGGCCGGGGCGCGGCAGGACGACGAGATCGTCCGCAAGGAGGTCTTCGGCCCGGTGGTCTCCGTCACCCGCTTCTCCGACGCCGACCAGGCCATCGAGTGGGCGAACGACTCCGACTACGGGCTGGCCGCCAGCGTGTGGACGAAGGACGTGAAGAAGGCGATGAAGGCCGCCGCGCTCCTCCAGTACGGCTGCGTGTGGATCAACCAGCACTTCATGCTGGTGAGCGAGATGCCGCACGGCGGGCTGAAGATGAGCGGCTACGGGAAGGACATGTCGATGTACGCGCTGGAGGACTACACGGTCGCGCGGCACGTCATGGTCAACTTCGGGTAGTGGCCTACCGGACCGCCGCCTCGTCGTTCGCGTCTCGATACGCGGTGCCGAGCGCGTTGGGGCGGACGTTCCCGAAGACCGCGAGTTGGTTGCCGCTCTTGTCCCGGAACAGGTAGCAGGGACCGTCCGGGATCTCGAAGGGGCCGGACTCTGGCGACCATCCCCGGGCCGACAGCTCGCGGACCGAGGCGTCGAGGTCGGGCACCGCGAACACCGGGAGGCAGCTCGGCGCCGGACGGTGATCCGCGATCAGCAGGAGCGGACCCGCGGCGACCCGGAACGCCGCGACGCGCGCCCCGAACTTGTGGAAGTGCCACACCTTCTCCGCCCCGAGGACCTGGCCGTAGAAGGCGAGGTCCTCGTCGAAGCGGCTGGTGCCGACGTAGAGGTACTTGAGCTCGCCGAGCGGGAGGTCCACCGGCCCATGATACCTTTCGTCGATGTCGACCACCTTCGACGTCTCCGACCGCAAGCCGTCCATGCAACGCATGGCCTCCCTGGATCGCGCCGAGGCCATCCCCAGTCTCCTCGGCTGCGGTGAGGGCCGGCCCCGGCGCCTGGAGGCGGTGTGGTCGAGCAACCGGCGGCTGGTCAGCGCGAACGACATGCATGCGCTGGCCCAGGCGGCGCACGACGCGTTCTACAGGCACCACCCGCTGGTGCTCTCGCCGGATGCCGTGTGGCACTGCCTCGCCCAGGGGTTCGCCCACCACGTCGCCCAGAACGCCGAAGCGCTGCGCGCGCGCTTCGTCCGCCATGAGGGCAAGGTGAAGCTGGTCGTGGAGCGGTCGGACTTCGTCCTCGGCCGGCCGAACCCGTGGCCCGAGGCGTTCTCCGCTTTCTCGGAGCAGATCGCCTCGCACGTGGGCCGCCTCAGGGACCTGGTCGTCGCCGACTTCTCCACCACCGGCCCGGTCGAGCGCGCCGCGTCCGAGGTGCTCCTGATGGACGCGTTCCAACCGTACTTCGAGTACGAGATGCGCGTCGGTTGCGGCATCCCCTCGATCACCCTCCTGGGCACCGCCGACGACTGGAAGAGCGTCCGCCGCCGCGCGGCCATGCTGTCCGAGTTCGGGCTGGAGGCGTGGACGGACGCGCTCCTGCCGGTGCTCGACGAGGTCGTCCGGACCGCGGAGGGGCGCGCCGACGCCGGCTTCTGGCGCTCGTTCTTCCGCTACCAGAGCGGCTCCGGCCCCAGCGAGCTGACCGGGTGGATCCTCGCCCTCTTTCCCTACCTCAGGGCGGGTCGCGACGGCGAAGGGCTCAGGCCAAATCCCTACCTGGGGACGTGGGAGCGCGCGCTGCGCGCCGCCGAGGAGCGCAAAGACTTCTCGTTCAATCCCGAGGGGCCTGGCCTGGGCGCGATCCCCAGCTCGCTCGCCGGCGCCCCGGTGAAGTGCGTCGACGTGCGTGACGGGAGCGTCGCCCAGTTGCGCTTCGTCGCGGGCCTCTTCGGCGTCACGCAGGCCGACGACGGCGCGCTGGCGCCCGAGTTCGGCTGGGCCATCGTGCACGACTCCTGACCGATACGGCCCACGTGGTGGAGCAACTCGGCGAAGTCTTCGAAGGGTTTGGCGCCAGCGAGGCCTCTCACGATGAGCGATGGGGCATCAAGGGACGTCACCGCCCGGGGCGGGATACAGCCTCCTGATGTTAAGGTTGAGCTTCATGATGTTTTCCATGAGGACGTCGTTGACAGCCTTTCCGGCGCCGCTGATGACCTCCCCGGCGAAGCGGCCTCCCATTCGCAATCTAAGCTTGATTTGTGGGATGAAATTGGATCGGAGCACCGTGTAGAGCGGATTGTCCGCAGGCGAGGTCGCGAAGGTCTTGCCGAGCACGGGGAACCAGACGCTCTCGTTCATTGAGAACTTGGCGACGCTCTCCCACTGACTTCCGTCCAGGCTGGCCATCATGGGAATGTAATCGAGAGCCTTGTATTCTTGGGTTGCCCTGCCTGTGGAGAGGACTTCCTGAATGGAATCGCGCGAAGCTTTGGAGGCGAGGGTGGCGTACTTGATGGTATCGGAGGAAACGCTGAGGTGCGCGTCACCGAAGGTCGTCCACTCTTCTTTCCTGTTTCTGACGCGGATGCCGCGGGTGTTGTAGTGGTCATGGACGGTCTTCAACAGCAGGCTGGCGGCCTTGAGCTCGAGCACCGCGGTGATGATGCCAGCCATCGCCATGGCCGACTGGGGATCCGCGAAGTCGGCATTCGCGCACATCAGGCAGGCCGAACGAATGCGGTCCTTGTTGACGGCGTAGAAACGCTGACAGAGATCGCGCCCCTCCTTGCCAGACACCAAGTGGCCCGCGGCGAATGCATCGGTGAGGAAGTGGTCGGCGAACGCCGAAATCAGCCACGCCTGCGCCTCATCCACTCCATCCCGGTTGCCGGCTTTGCGTGCTCGCCATGCCTCGTGCGCGCGTTCCAGCGCGAGCTTGTGTAGGGGCTTCCAGTTCTTTTCAATGTTGTCGGGTGAGAAGTGGGCGGCATTGAAGTCAGCCATCTCGAGGAAGCTGGCCTGGGAGCCCGGTGCATCGCTCTGGGGGTGCTCCTTGCCGGGGACCTCTGCCCGGCGGTGTCCCGTCGTGGCCATCTCGTAGTCTGCGTTGTTCTCGTTGATCTGTTCTCGGCACGGGGGGTGCTCGTCGGGCCTGCCCGGAGCGGGGTGCCCAAGCTCGCTTTTCTCGCGCTCCATGACATCGAGCACGGCTTGAAGCTCCTCCTTCGAGGAATTCCAAAGAGCTTCGGGTGACCGGTAAAAATCACCTGCTAGCGCAACGATTTGCCCATAGCTCAGCGTGATGCCGTTTGGGAGGCGAACTTTGCGATCCTTGCCACCGTAGGAATCGCCCAGGAAGAGATGCTCCCAGGCTTCGAAGCATTGCGTGGTGCCCGCCGCTACGGCAACTCTCGGCCGGGCGGGCAAGCCGCGGACGGCGGCCTCCGCGGCGAGGTCTGCGTCGAGCTCCGCGGCCTTCGTGTCGCTTCCGGAACCGTGACCCCGCTGCTGGACGACGTGGGCCAGTTCGTGGGCCAGAAGGTGATCACCCGCGGCGGTTCCAGGGCGGTAGCGTCCGGGGGCGAAGTAGATGTCTTCGCGCTCCGTAAGAGCGTGGACGGTCCCGCCGGCCCGCGAGGAGTCCGGGTGCACCCGAACGCTGGAGAAACTGGTTGCAAAGGCGCGCTCGAAGCGCCGAGGCTCCTGGCTGGTCTCGTTGGCGCATGGTGCCAACCGTACGTCCGCGAACGACCGGTTGAGTGGTACAGCCCCTTGAAGCGAGACGGGGCTCGCGCCGGTAGCAACGGTGGCCATCGCGCGGGTGCCGGCACGTGCCCCGGCGAGGATGCGAGCGCGCACGGGGATCCGGCCGAAGTCGAATTCGAGCGATGATCCCAGAGCCATTCCCTCAGGGCCTGCTTGTTGAGGCGCCACGGGCGGATGCCCCTTGGCTGGAGTTGTCCGCAATGCGGCCAAGCGAGGAGCAGATCGAGGGTGATTGACCATGGCAACCTGGCTTCCCATCTCGTCGTCCTTGGGTGACTAGAGCTTCTTCCTCGACTTCTGGCCTGGCGATTTGACGGGGCCGGGCGTTCCCGGCGGCGGGACCGCATCGACCTCGTCGGCGTTCCGCGCCTTCTGGAGGGCGGCCTTGGTCTCGTCGAGGTCCTTGACGAAGCGCGCGACGACGGCCCGGCATTCCTCGACTCGCTCCGGGCTCACCGCGCCGATCGCCGCGTACAGGAGCTCGTGGTCGGGGAGGAGCTGGCGGCGAGCTTCGAGGTTGGCCTGGACGTGTTGCGCCAGCACCGCGGCCTTGTACTGGTCGAGGTCGTAGCGCTTCTCCTCGAGCATCTGGCGGGGGGTGAGCTTGATGACCGCGTCACCCGAGAGCTTCTCGTCCGGAGCGAGCTTGACCAGGCCGTCCCGCGCCAGCTCGGCGCGAGACTTCGGGGCGATGATCTTGCCTCCCACGACCTTCATCTTCGGGTCGAGCGGGACCAGGCCGGCCGCGGTCTTCTCTGCATCGGTCATCTCCCGGATCTGGTCGCCGTCGATCACCTGCGTCGGCAAGAGCTTCACGACCCCATCGGCCACCTTCTCCGCCAGGGTCTTCTCGACGATCTGGTCGCCCTGAACTTTCTGCTCGGGTTCGAGCTTGAGAACCCCGGCGTCGGCCCGCTCCTTCAGTGTCCATGGGACGATCCAGCCTTGCTGGTCGACATGGAAATGCTCAGGCGCCGACTGGAGCTCGCCCCTGCCAACCTCCATCGTCTGCGCGTCGAAGCCATGGTAGACGTCTGGATCGCCGAGTCCCTGGGAGACAGGGGCTGGATTGATGTGGATCACCTGCTTGGTGATTCTATGTCGAACGATATACATGATAAGCTCAGTATTTGATGACGTACATCAGGTTGACGTTCTTGGGGCGACTCTCGCTACCGCCGTTCAGGCCGATCGATCCTGAAATATTGAATGAATGGGAGTGGTTTTGGCTCATTCCGCCGGTTTGGATCGACGCGAGACCGTACTCACAGTTGCCGAATAGCGGACCCCAGTTGGGATTCAGACGCAGGAAGTTGGCCTGATAGCCGTATTGCTCGTGCGAATGGCCGGCGTTCGCCCCGTCGGTACTTCCGCCGCTGCCCGAGAAGCCGTGCCCGTGTGATGCGTATTGGTCGCTCTGGTAAGAGCCAACGTGGTCGCCGCCACTCCGCGAGCTCCGGTCCGGATCGCGCGAGCTGCCGTTGCTCCAGCCTCGAATGAAGACGCCGCGGAGGTCGGGGACGTTGAATGAAGAGGGGGATCCATTCCCTCCGCCGAAGGTCTTGCGTATGGCGCTGAAGAGCCTGGCGTATTTCCCGCCAGTCGAGCCGTCGTACTGGAACCCGTTGCACTCCAGCCACCCGTCGGGGACGGTCTCGCTCGCGTAGGCGATGACCGTCCCGGCAGGCACCGCCCACTCGACGAAGTGCTTCACCCCCTGCGAGGTGGGCGCGGTCGCCGCCAGGTCCGCCGCGGACATCGCCTCGATGCCGCTGGAGGTGAATCGCGCGACCGGCGTCGAATCCGCGGCCGCTCCCACCTTGAGCGGCACCGCCACCGCCACCTGGCTGCCGTCGTCCGAGACGTTGGAGCCGACCAGCATGGAGCCGCCGGTGGACTGCCACCGGGGCAGTGAATCCTTCACGCCCGATCCCTGGACGATGCCCCCCACGCCGTCCGCCAGGCTGCGCAGCGTGGGAAAGACGTCGCGCAGGTCGCGCAGGTCCACCGCCGGATCCAGGACGGTGCCGTCCGCCTGGAGCTTCACCAGCGCGAGCGGCGCGTAGGCGTGCTTCTCGCCGGCCGGCGGCTGCGTCTCCCCCTCCTTCCATTGCTCCAGGCCCGACGCGGTCCGGGTGGGGATCAGCCAGTAATCCCCGGGCTGATACAGGCAGTCGTTCCCATCCGCGTCCACCCTAGCGAACTTGACCGTCAGCTCCCGCTCCAGCAGCACCCGGCCGCCCCCGGCATCCTGGAGCGTCACCCCCGGATCGTCGGGATTCCACGCGCTGTCCCATCTCCGGACGGTCGTGATCCTCCCGACCAGCGGATTGACGTCCGGGTCCGTGCTCGAGAGGGGCCCGGAGGCCTGCGGCACCTCCACGTCGATGCCATTTCCGCCGACACGACGGACCCTGCCGAAGAGGCCCGGCTTGCGCTGGAGGACCAGCTCCTCGCTGCTCAGCTCCACCCACTGGTTCGGCGCGAACCGGCTGGTGCCGTCGCGGCCGGTGGACTCGACCGTGAGGGTGACCTGCCATACCGGAGTCGGGACCCCGCCCCAATCCACCGTGGCCTCGCGGGGCCTGGAGGAGGTCAGCACCCTCGTGACGACCGTCCCGTTGTCCCGCGACCACTTGAAGGACGCCTGGCCGGCCTTCCCGCCCCGGTGGATCTCCACCCGATACAGCTGGTTCCCCAGGACCCCGCGGGCCTGGGCGTCCAGCGCGCCGGTGCTCGCCCTGCCCTCGGGCCGCCAGGACGGGCCGAACCGCCCAGCGTCGACGCCGCCGAGGTCGACCGACCTGTCCCCCAGCCGCTCCATCCGGATCTGCCAGGCGACCTGGCTCCTGGTGCCGGAGTCCACCCCCGAGAGCGCCACCTCCCGGAGGCCGGGATCCTCGACCGCGGTGACGTGGCGTTTCCAGACGTCGAGATAGACCAGGTAGGTCCCCTCGCCGCCGGAAGGTGGCAGCGCGGCCCCCGGCTGGGCGTCGTACTGGACCGACCGTTCGCTCTCCACCAGCAACCCATCGCCGTAATAGCGCCCGGCGTTGATGAGCAGCGCGCGCTCACTCCCGGGTGTGGGGCCGTCGTACAC
>Ga0268264_10004581_pt1 | contig 11760 bp, 6 predicted proteins | sample KBSSwiS32_FD_190357 | JGI IMG/M metagenome (GOLD analysis project Ga0268264, IMG submission 190357) | Switchgrass rhizosphere microbial communities from Kellogg Biological Station, Michigan, USA - KBS Switchgrass S3-2 (SPAdes) (version 2) | ecosystem: Host-associated > Plants > Roots >... | reverse complement strand
CACCGGCAAGGCTGCCGTAAGTCAAGGTGTAGCCGCCAAGCTGTCCCAACGCGATGGGCAGCAGCAGCAGGGTGCCATACCACCACGCCGTCGTCAGCACCGCGCCGGGCCATTTCGGGAAGCGCGGATCGCGATACTGGCTGGGGGTAAGGGCAGCGAACAGGAAGTAGAGCGCCGCCGCCAGGATAGCCATCGGCGCGAGCTTCGTCGCCGCCAATATATTGATCGCGGTGTCGGCAAAGGGCAGGATGCGGTGCAGGAACTCGTCCGCCGCCGTGATCATCACCTGCAGGGAGAAGGCGAACATCGCCGCCAGCACGCTGGTGATGATGATACCGATCGACCCCAGCCGATATTGCCAGAATGCCCGGCCGCTCTTCGTGCCATAGGCGCGGCGCAATATGTCGCGGATGGTCTCGATCAGGCTGCCGGTCGTCCACAGGCCGACAAGGCCGCCCAGCCACAGCAGCCCGCTGGAGGACCGCGCCGAAAGTACATCCTCGATCGGCGCGCGCAACACGTCGGCAACGCTCGGCGGTACGGTGAAGAGGAAGGCGTTGACGGCCTGGATGCCGTCCTGCGTCCTGCCGAAGATGCTGGCGATGGCGGCAGCGACGATGAAGAAGGGGAACAGCGCCACCAGCGAAAGATAGGCGAGGTTTCCGGCATGAATGAAGCCGTCGGTATAGACGCCGACGACCACCCGCTTCATGATTTCAATGGCATAGGCCCCATGCCGCAAGCGGTAGACGCTGTATTTCGCGCGCTCCCTGCCGTCCCGGCGATACAGTCTGCGCGCTTCGGGCGACTTGGGTGAAATGTCCCTCATGCCCTGTCAAACGATCCTAGACGCCCAGATTTCCACGCACCGCCCGCTTATCCGTCCAGCTCTCCAGGAAATCGTTCAGCGCCGCATCATCGACGGGGACGTCGATCATCAGCGTGACAAGCTGGTCGCCGCGCTGCCCGGTCTTGCCCGTGAAGCCCCGCCCCTTGAGGCGCAGCGTTTTGCCGGAGGATGACCCCGCCGGCACGCCCAGCATCACCGGGCCATCCACCGTCGGCACGCGGACCTTCGCGCCCTTTACCGCCTCGTCGATCGTAATGGGCAGGTCCAGGCGCACATTGTCGCCGTCGCGTGTGTAGAAGGGGTGGGACTTGACCTCGACCGTGACGATCGCGTCGCCCGCGCCGCCAGCGCCCGGCTGGCCCTTGCCGGACAGGCGCATCTGCGTGCCCGTCTCGACGCCGGCGGTCAGCTTGAGGTCGATTGTCTTGCCGTCCTGAAGCGTAATCCGCTGCGGGGCCAGCGTCGCTGCGTCGATGAAACCCACCGCCAGGCGATAGGCGACGTTCGCGCCCTTGGGCGGGGGGCCTGCGCGTCCGCCCCGGCCGAAGCCGCCAAAGCCGCCGCCTCCGCCCCCTGCCGCGCGCCGTCCGCCGCCGAATATCCCCTCGAAAATATCGCCGAAGTCGCCGCCCTCGCTGTTGAACTCGAAGCCGCCGCCCTGCTGGCCGCCCCGTCCGCCGCCGCCAAAGCCCCCGCCGCCGAACGGATTGGTCGGGTTGCCGTCCCCGTCAATCTCGCCCCGGTCGAAGCGCGCGCGCTTGTCCTTGTCCATCAGCAGGTCATAGGCGCGGGTGATCTCGGCGAACTTGTCGGCCGCCTTGGGGTTGTCCTTGTTCCGGTCGGGATGATGCGTCTTGGCGAGCGTGCGGTACGACTTCTTGATGTCGGCTTCCGCCGCGCCGCGTGCAACGCCCAAAATGCTGTAGGGATCGGCCATTCTTGCCCTGTTCACCGTCGGTAAGTGTTTCAGGCCTGCATGTGGCGAAGAAATGCCTCCGCTTCAAGTTTGTTGAAAAAGGGAAGGGGCTGGGAACGTCTGGCAACCTCCTAACACCCGTCATCCCGGACTTGATCCGGGATCCATTGGCTCTACGCCGCATGACTGCACCGACGCTTGTGCTCATAGATCCCGGATCAAGTCCGGGATGACGAAAAAGGGCGGCGGGGATTCGTCATCCCCGCCGCCCCGATACGTTCCGATGGTCAGTCAGGCTTACGCAGCAAACTGGTTCCCCCGCTGCCGGTCAGGCAGCAAACTGGTTCATCGTGTTATGCACGCCGCCCGCCTTCAGCGCGGCTTCACCGGCGAAATACTCCTTATGGTCGTCGCCAATGTCGCTGCCGGACATGTTCTGATGCTTCACGCAGGCGATGCCCTCGCGGATTTCCTTGCGCTGCACGCCCTTGACGTAGCCGAGCATGCCCGCCTCGCCGAAATATTCCTTGGCCAGGTTGTCGGTGCTAAGCGCCGCCGTGTGGTAGGTCGGCAGGGTGATGAGGTGGTGGAAGATGCCGGCGCGCGCCGCCGCGTCCTTCTGGAAGGTGCGGATCTTCTCATCAGCCTCGATCGCCAGTTCCGTGCTGTCATAATCGACGCTCATCAGCTTGGCGCGGTCGAATGCCGAGACATCCTTGCCCGCGGCCTGCCATGCGTCGAACACCTGCTGGCGGAAGTTCAGCGTCCAGTTGAACGAGGGCGAGTTGTTATAGACCAGCTTCGCGTTGGGGATGACCTCACGGATGCGGTCGACCATGCCAGCGATCTGCTCGATATGCGGCTTCTCGGTCTCGATCCACAGCAGGTCCGCACCGTTCTGCAGCGAGGTGATGCAGTCGAGGACGCAGCGAGCCTCGCCAGTGCCCTTGCGGAACTCGAACAGGTTCGACGGGAGCCGCTTGGGACGCAGCAGCTTGCCGTCGCGGTTCAGGATGACATCGCCATTCTTCGCTGTCGCCGGGTCGATCTCCTCGCAGTCGAGGAAGCTGTTGTAGAGGTCGCCAATGTCGCCCGGCTCCTTGGAAACGGCGATCTGCTTGGTGAGGCCGGCGCCCAGCGAGTCGGTGCGGGTGACGATGATGCCGTCCTCGACGCCCAGCTCCAGGAAGGCGTAGCGGCAGGCACGGACCTTAGCGAGGAAGTCCTCATGCGGCACGGTGACCTTGCCGTCCTGATGGCCGCACTGCTTCTCGTCGGACACCTGATTCTCGATCTGCAGCGCGCAAGCGCCCGCCTCGATCATCTTCTTGGCAAGCAGGTAGGTCGCCTCGGCATTGCCGAAGCCTGCGTCGATGTCGGCGATGATGGGAACGACATGGGTCTGGAAATTGTCGACGGCGTGCAGCAGGCGCTGCGCCTCGACCTCATTGCCTTCCTCGCGGGCCTTGTCGATCTCGCGGAACATCATGCCCAGCTCGCGGGCGTCGGCCTGGCGCAGGAAGGTGTAGAGTTCCTCGATCAGCGCGGGAACGCTGGTCTTCTCGTGCATCGACTGGTCGGGCAGCGGGCCGAAGTCGGAACGCAGCGCAGCGACCATCCAACCGGACAGGTACAGGTAGCGGCGGTCGGTCGACTGGAAATGCTTCTTGATGGAAATCATCTTCTGCTGGCCGATGAAGCCGTGCCAGCAGCCCAGCGACTGGGTGTACTGCGCCGGATCGGCGTCATAGGCGGCCATGTCCTTGCGCATGATCGCGGCGGTGTAGCGCGCAATGTCCAGCCCGCTCTGGAACCGGTTCTGCAGGCGCATGCGGGCGACGGACTCGGCGCTGATGCCGTCCCAGGTGCCGCCCTGGCTCTGGATGAGGCCAGTGATCTGGCTGATATGCTCTTGATAGGACATGGCGTCTTCCTCGCGTCTTTAAAAAGGATGGCGCCGGTTACCTTGCATTGCAGCACAAGCGCGAGGGGCCACGAAGTCCATCTGTAAAACTTTACAGATTTTCATTGTAATGTTGTAAGGAGCGTACAAACTGCAGGATTCTTGAGAGATATGGCTAACGAACGTCCAGTCTATATGGGGCCGCGCCTCAAGCGCCTGCGCCGCGACCTTGGCCTGACACAGGCGCACATGGCCGCAGATCTGGAGATTTCCTCCTCCTATGTCGCGCTTCTGGAACGCAACCAGCGGCCGCTGACCGCCGACATGCTCCTGCGCCTCGCCCGCACCTACAAGATGGACATGAGCGACTTGGCCGGGGACGGCGGCGCGGAATTCACCGCCCGGCTGCAGGCGGTGCTCAAGGACCCGATGTTCGCCGACATCGACCTGCCGCCGCTCGACGCCACCGATGTCGCCACCAGCTATCCCGGCGTGACGGAGGCGTTGCTGCGGCTCTACACCGCTTATCGCGAGGAGCAGTTGGCGCTCGCCGACCGGGGCGTCGAGGCGCGGGCCGGGGAAGGGCAGGACGCCGAATCATCCGACCCGGTGGCGGAGGCGCGCCGCTTCCTCGCCGCCCGCCGCAACAGCTTTCCCGTGCTGGACGATGCCGCCGAACGGCTGGCCCAAAGTCTCGGAGGTCAGGGCCTCGGAGGCCAGGGTTTAGGCGGGCAGGAGGGAATCATCGCGCATCTCAAGGCGCGCTATAATCTGCGCGTCCGCCGCCTGCCGACGGATGTCATGATGGGGTCGATGCGCCGTCTCGATCGCCACCGGGACGAACTGCTGATCGACGATTCGCTCGACGCCGCCAGCCAGATTTTCCAGCTCGCGCTCCAGCTCTGCTATCTGGAACTGCGCCGGGAAATCGACACGGTGCTGAAGGAAGGCAGCTTCGCGACCGAAGCTGGGGAGCGCCTGACCCGCAAGGCGCTGGCCAGCTACAGCGCCGCCGCCCTGCTGATGCCCTATTCCGCCTTCGCCCGCGCGGTCGAACAACGCCGCTATGATGTGGAGGCGCTGGCCCGGCAGTTCGGCACCAGCTTCGAACAGACCGCCCACCGCCTCACCACCCTGCAGAAGCCGGGGCAGGAGCGGGTGCCCTTCTTCTTCATCCGGCTCGATCCCGCCGGCAATGTCTCGAAACGGCTGGACGGCGCAGGCTTTCCCTTCGCCCGCCATGGCGGCGCCTGTCCGCTCTGGTCGGTGCATCAGGCGTTCCGCACGCCCCGCCAGATCGTGACACAGTGGCTGGAGCTACCGGACGGACAGCGCTTCTTCTCGATCGCGCGCACGGTGACGGCGGGCGGCGGCGCGTTCGGCGCGCAGCGTGTGGAACGCGCCATCGCGCTCGGCTGCTCCGCCGAACATGCGGGGAAGCTGGTCTATACCCGCGACCAGCCCGACGCAGCGTCCGTCGCCGCCACCCCCATCGGCGTCACCTGCCGCCTCTGCCACCGCGCCAACTGCGCCGCGCGATCGGCCCCGCCGATCGGCGGCCAGATATTGCCCGATGATTATGTGGGCGCGAGCGCCCCCTTTACGTTCGCGGATGTGTGAAGGCCCAACCCGACACCATCCGTTCGTGTCGAGCGAAGTCGAGACACGCTAACACGATGTATGGCCCGCGCGGCTCTACCAAAAACGCAATGCCGCCACCCCATTCCGTCATCCCGGACTTGATCCGGGATCCATGAGCGCAAGCGTTCCATGACCATGTGACGAAGAGCCAATAGATCCCGGATCAAGTCCGGGATGACGGCGGCGGATGGTGCCCTCTCACGTCAATTTCGCTGACGTGTTGGTCCTACTCCCAACGCCCGTTCGTCCCGAGCGAAGTCGAGGGACTAGGCGCTGTGCCAGCGTGTCTCGACTTCGCTCGACACGAACGGCTGTTTTATAAGCCGTTCGTGTCGAAGACCCTCAGAACCCCACACTAACCGTCCCAAACCACTGGCGCGGAGCCAGCGGGAAGGCGTTGTACGTCGCCGTCGCCGCACCAATGCTCAGCGTCGACTGCGCGCGCTTGTTGGTGATGTTGGTGACGTTCAGGCTGACCTCGACCTTGCGGACGAACGATCCTTCCGACAGCGGGATGGATGCGCCGATCCGGCCGGCCATCGTGAAATAGCCCTTGACCGACAGGTCGTTGGTGAAGGTCGCATAGCGCTTGCCCAGATAGTCGCCAACCAGCTGCGCGTCGAAAATGCCGTAATTGGCCGACACCACGGTCTTGTTCAGCCATGCCGGCGATCCCGGCACCTTCTTGCCTGCGGTCGGGACGGTCGTGGCGGGCACGCCGACCTGATAGTCGTCCTCATAACGTGAATTGTTGTACGACAGCGCGTTGTAGATCGAGAAGTGTGGGCCGAAATGCAGCGTTCCTGCAAAGTCCACGCCGTCGGTCTTCACGCTGCCGACGTTGGCGATGATCGCCGCGCCGCTGATGATCGACGTGATGACGACAGTCGGGCTCAGCGCCAGCAGGCGGTTACTGAAATCGACATGATAATAGCTGATCTGGCCCTCGAACGCGCTGATCGGTCCCAGGTCGAGCGTGCGGTGCGTGCGCAGGCCGATTTCATAGGTCCAACTGCTCTCCGGCTTCACATTCGCCTTGAAGTCCTCGAACACCTGCTGGCTGCCCAGCGCGAAGGGGGACAGGCCGGTCGCGGCGCTGGTCGGGAACTGGCGGACATTCTTCTGCGCGTTGACGAAGATTTGCTCATTGTCGCTCGCATCCCACAGCAGGCCGATCTGCGGCAGGAACCAGGTGTCCGTATTGATGCTGCCAACCGGCAGCGCGGTGGAGTTGGAGAAGGAACCCGGGATCGGCTGCACCGGCACTGCCTGCGTCGCCTTCTGGAAGGTGCTCTTGAAGCCTGCCAGCAGGGTCAGCGTCGGCATGATGTGCCAGCTATCCTGGATATGGGTCTGGATCTCGTCGACGCGGATTTCGCTGCCATATTGGGTGATCAGCGGGTCGGCGCGTTCGCGCGGACGGCTGTAGGGCGACGACGGGTTGTTGACGTCCTCGGCATACCAGCGGCGGAAAGCCGAGGAGCTTTGATGCTCGTACCAGCCGCCCAGCTCGATGTCGTGATTGCCCAGTTCCGCCTTCACCGTCGACAGCAGGCCCTCACGATCGATGCGATATTCTGTGGTGCGGGTCGCGATGCCGGACCCGCCGAAAATCGTGGACAGGCGTGCAAGGTTGGCCGCCGACGTCGGCGAACCGCCGGTGCCGGGGAAGTAGAAGGAGAAGAGGCCAGGCAGGCCCGCAGCCGTGATCGGCCCGGCAACGACGCCTACGCCGTCATTATGGTGGTAATAGGCCTGATTCGACCAGACGATCTTGTCGCTGACGTTCCAGTCATATTTGATATACGCCAGATAGTCGGTGCGCTGCGCATCGCTGTAATAGTTGCGATAGTTGGACCCGGGCGCGGCATTGATGGCCGCATATTCCGGCGACTTGTAATAAGCGACGGCGCTGGCAAAATCCGGGAAGAGGAAGGGCCGCACATAGGGCGCGGTCGCGCGGTTATCGACGGCTGCGGCCGTCGCGGTCGCCGGACGGACGACATAGGATGTCGCATCCTCGTTCGGCTCGGTCTTGTCGGAATAGGCGCCGTAGAGGGTCAGCTTGCCGGTGCTGTCCTCATGCACGAACTTGGCGTTGGCCTGATATCCGCCCTGCTTGCCCTTGAAGTCCCACGCTTCGGCCTTCTGCCGCACACCGGAGATATAGAGGGAGTTGCCGTTGCCGAACGTGCCGGTGTCGAACCGGCCATAGGTGCGGAACGTCTTGTGGCTGCCGACCGTCTGCGCGATCGTTGCGCCCATGTCCGCCTTGGGATCGCTGGAGAAGGTGTCGATCGTGCCGCCAAGGTTGCTGGTGGACGCGGTGCCCAGGTCGCCTGCGCCCGACGCCAGCGTCACGCGGCCGACATTCTCGGAGATGATGGCGCGCTGCGGCGACAGGCCGTTATAATTGCCATAGGTCTGGTCGCCCAATGGCACGCCGTCCAGCGTATAGCCTAGCTGCTGCGCGTTGAATCCATGGACGAACAGCGAGATATTCTGCTCGTTATTGCCCCATGGATCGGCAGTCAGGAAGGTGACGCCGGGCAGGGTCTGGATGGCTTTGAGCGGGCTGACGCCGGGCAGGATCTTCTGGATTTCGACGCCCGTCACCTGCGTGACCGACTTGGTCGTGCGGCCCGTGACGACGATCGATCCTTCGTCGCCCATCTCCTCAGCGGCGGCATCGGCCGGTGTGGTCTGGCTTTGGGCAAATGCGGGTGCGCTTGCGAAGGAGAATATCGCTGCAACGCCGCATAGCCATTGGCGACGATATGTCGATTTTGTCATGGTGAAACCCGCCTTTTTTTGAATGATCCCTGAGTCAAAGGGGCCATTAGGGTGCGGGAAAGACGGTGCGGTTACGCTTCCATGACGCTTTTATGTTGCATTGCAGCTAAGATTGCAGCCGTGTGACAGTGCTTTTCCGCGCTGGATAGCAAAAGGGGCTGCCGGATCGCTCCGACAGCCCCAATCATGCGCACACTTCGCCGTAAACGTCAGGCTGCCGCCCGCCGCTCCTTGAGTTCCTCGTTCAGCATCTCGGCCAGCAGGAACGCCAGCTCCAGGCTCTGCGCCGCGTTAAGCCGCGGGTCGCAATGCGTGTGATAGCGATCGGCCAGTCCTTCGTCGGTGATCGCGATCGCGCCGCCGGTGCACTCGGTCACATTCTGCCCGGTCATCTCCGCATGGATGCCCCCGCCGAAGCTGCCCTCGGCCCGGTGGACCGCGAAGAACCCGCGCACTTCTGCCAGGATACGGTCGAACGGCCGCGTCTTGTAGCCATTGGCCGCCTTCACGACATTGCCGTGCATTGGGTCGCACGACCACACCACCGGCTGGCCCTCGCGCAGGACCGCGCGGACCAGCTTGGGCAGACCTGCCTCGATCTTGTCATGGCCATAGCGGGTGATCAGGGTGATCCGCCCCGCCTCACGCGCCGGGTTCAGCGTGTCGAGCATCCGCAGCAATGCGTCCGGCTCCAGGCTCGGCCCGCATTTCAGGCCGATCGGGTTGCCGATGCCGCGCAGATATTCGACATGCGCCGATCCCTCGAAACGGGTGCGGTCGCCGATCCACAGCATATGCGCGCTGGTGTCGTACCAGTCACCGGTGATGCTGTCCTGCCGCGTCAGCGCCTGCTCATAGGGCAGCAGCAGCGCCTCATGGCTGGTGTAGAAGCTGGTGCCGCCAAGCTGCGGAACCGTGTCCGGTGACAGGCCGCAGGCGCGCATGAAATCCAGCGCCTCGCCGATCCGGTCGGCGACGGCGTCAAATTTCGCGGCCAGCGGGCTGCGGCCCATGAAATCCAGCATCCAGCCATGCACCCGATCCAGGCTGGCATAACCGCCGGTCGAGAAGGCGCGCAGCAGGTTTAGCGTCGCCGCCGACTGGTTATAGGCGCGCACCATACGCTGCGGGTCCGGCTCGCGGCTTTCCGGCGTGAAGGCGATGTCGTTGATATTGTCGCCGCGATAGCTGGGCAACTCCACGCCATCGATCGTTTCGGTGTCGGCAGAGCGCGGCTTGGCGAACTGCCCCGCCATTCGACCAACCTTCACGACCGGCAACTTGCTGGCGAAGGTCAGGACGACCGCCATCTGCAGCAGCACGCGGAACGTGTCGCGGATATTGTTCGGGTGGAACTCGGCGAAGGATTCGGCGCAATCGCCGCCCTGCAGCAGGAAAGCCTCGCCGGTCACCGCCTTGGCAAGATCGGCCTTCAGGGCGCGCGCCTCGCCTGCAAAAACCAGCGGGGGATAGGCGCCAAGCTGTGTCTCTGCGTCGGCCAAAGCCTGTGCGTCACGATAGGTCGGCATCTGCCGCCCTTCATGGGTTCTCCAGCTTTGGGGCGTCCATTTCGCCGCCACGGCACTATCTCCTTCGTTCCAAAAAATAGGGTCGCCCTATGCGCGCGAAGGTCCGCGAAAGCAAGGCCGTGCGCAGGGAGCGTTTCTTCTGCTCAGGCAAATGGGGCTTGGGCGAAACGGATCAATATCCCGCCGCAAGATCGACCTGATGCTCCAACGGCTCGCCCGCCACATAACGGCGCAGATTGGCAACGAACCTTTCGGCCCCGCGCGGGAACATGCTGGTCTGGCTACGGCCCGACAGATGCATAGTGATCATGCAGTTGGGCGCGCTCCACAGCGGGTGGTCGGACGGTAGCGGTTCGGGTGTCGTCACGTCCAGAAACGCCCCGCCGATGCGCTTTTCCTCCAGCGCCGCAATCAATGCTGCCTGATCGATCAGGTCGCCGCGCGCGATATTCACGATCCGCGCGCTGTCCTTCATCGCCGCCAGTTCGTCTGCGCCGATCAGCGCCTTCGTCTGATTGGTCGCCGGCGCGGCGATGATGACCCAGTCGAAATCGTCAAGCTGTCCGCGCCAACTCGCGCCATCCAATACGTCCTCGCCCGGCGCGGCGTTTCTCCGCACGCCCGTCACCCGTACGCCAAACGCCTCCAGCCGCTTACCAATCATCCGGCCGATGGTGCCATAGCCGATGACCAGCGCGCGGCTGCCGTCCAGCTCGAACCTGCCCGGCGCATCTGTCGGCCATTCCCGCCGGTCGAACGCCCGCACGACGTCGGGGAACCCCTTCGCCATCGTCAGCACGCCCATCACCGCATAGTCGGCGACGGTCTCGCTGTTGAGGCCGCTGCCGTTGGTCACGACGACGTTGCGCTGGCGCAGGACGTCAAGCGGCAACGCATCCAGTCCGGCGACGATGGTACTGAGCCATTTGACGTTCGTGGCCGCGACGATCGCATCGGCCCTGTCCTTGAGCGAGAAGAGGTCGAACCAGCCCACGTCCGCCTGCGGAGCCAGGTCTATGGCCTCCTGGGAAGTGTCGAACCACGACACAGAGACGCCTTCGGGAAGATGGGGTTCGACCTTGGCGCGCATCAGCGCGGGGGCAACGACCTTGATGGGGGCTGGCATGACGTCCTTCGTCGATCCGGGGAAATTATCGACGACGAACATGGGTATGGTCAGGGCGCTTTGCTACTGGTCCAGCCGGATAGCCCATTCCCAGCGCAGCGGGTCGCCGTCCATCACCTCAACCCCTTTCGCGATCAGCGCGTCCCGGATCGCATCGGACGCCGCAAAATCCTTCTCGGCGCGAGCGGCCTGGCGGCGGTCGAGTTCCGCCTCGATCTCGGCCTCGGTAATGACTGCGTCCTTCGGCCGAATGCGCAGATCGGTCCGGGAGATGCCGAGGAGGTTAAGGCCAAGCGCCGCATCCATCCGGGTCACCATAGCTAGGCGCTCGGCGGCAGGCGCTTTTTTCACGCCCAGAGCTTCATCGAGAAGCGTCAGCGCCGTCGGGGTGTTGAGATCGTCGCTCAACGCAGCACCGAAGTCCTCGAGCAACTGAACAAGGCGAGGATGCGCGATAGTATCCGCTGGACCTCGGTCCGCAGCTTTCTTCACAGTCTCGACCGTCATCACGAGCCGCTTCAACCGCGTCAGCGCCGCCCCGACGATCTCTCCCGAAAACTCCAGCTCGCTGCGATAATGCGCCGACAGGCAGAGCAGGCGATAGGCCAGCGGATGCACGCCCGCATCGATCAGCGAGAAGAGCGTCGTAAAGCCGCCCTTCGACTTCGACATCTTGCCCGACCGGTCGACCAGGAAATTATTGTGCATCCACCAGCGCGCGCCGGTGAAATCAGGTTGCGCATCTGTGCATCCGCAAAATGCCTGATTCTGCGCGATCTCATTGGGATGATGAATTTCGCGATGATCGATGCCACCGGTGTGGATGTCGAACGGGTGACCCAGCTTCGCATGGCTCATGACCGAGCATTCCAGATGCCATCCGGGCGCGCCCTTGCCCCAAGGCGAGTCCCATTCCATCTGGCGATTCTCGCCCGGCGCTGACTTACGCCAGATGGCGAAATCCTGCGGATTCCGCTTGCCGGCGACAGGATCGATACGACC
>Ga0268264_10004579_pt1 | contig 11767 bp, 9 predicted proteins | sample KBSSwiS32_FD_190357 | JGI IMG/M metagenome (GOLD analysis project Ga0268264, IMG submission 190357) | Switchgrass rhizosphere microbial communities from Kellogg Biological Station, Michigan, USA - KBS Switchgrass S3-2 (SPAdes) (version 2) | ecosystem: Host-associated > Plants > Roots >... | reverse complement strand
GACCGGTGTGGTGTGGTGTGGGTGTTGGTTGGCGATGGGGGTGTTGGTGGGATGTTGAATTATGTGGGGTATCTGTTTTTGGGGTTGGGGAATGGCGCGGTGTATGCCGCGTTGGCGTTGGCGTTGGTGGTGACGTTTCGTAGTTCGGGGGTGATCAATTTCGCGACGGGTTCGATCGCGTTGTACACGGCTTATATCTACGGGTTTTTGCGGGAGGGCCAGTTTTTGGTGTTGGTCCCGGGTTTGCCGAACACGGTGGATTTGGGGTTCAAGCCGGGGGTGTGGGTGGCGATGCCGTTGGCGTTGATGGTGGCGGCGTTGTTTGGGTTGTTGTTGCATGTGGCGGTGTTTCGTCCGTTGCGGGGGGCGCCGCCGGTGGCGAAGTGTGTGGCCTCGATTGGTGTGCAGTTGGTGATGGTGTTAGCGATCGTGAAGCGGTTGGGGACGCATCCGTTGATTGTTCCGTCGTTGTACCCGAAATCGACGTTCAGGGTTGGTGATACCTCGATCCAGTACGACCGGTTGTTTTTGGCGGCCACGATCGGGGCGGTGTCGTTGGGGTTGGGGGCGGTGTTTCAGTTCACCCGGTTCGGGTTGATTACCCGGGCGGCGGCGGAAACCGAAAAGGGGGCGGTGGTACGGCGGATCAACCCGGGTCGGGTGGCGGCGTTGAACTGGATGTTGTCGTGCGCGGTGGCGGGGTTGGCGGGGATTTTGATTTCCCCGATGATCTCGTTGGTTCCCACGTCGTACACGTTGTTCATCGTGCCGGCCCTGGCGGCGGCGGTGTTGGGGAACTTCACCATGATCGCCCCCGCGGTGATCGGGGGGTTCGTGATCGGGATGTTGCAGTCCGAAACGTTGTATCTGCGCACGAAATGGTCGTGGTTCCCCCAAAGCGGCACCCCGGAATTGATCCCGTTGATCATGATTTTGGTGGCGTTGCTAGCGAAGAGCCAACCGTTGCCGTCACGGGGAGCGTTGATCCAACGCACCCTGGGTCGAGCGCCCCGTCCCCGCAACTTGTTGGCCCCTACCGTGATCGCCGGGGGGATCGCCGCGATCGGGTTGTTGTTGCTGCAAGGCCAATGGCGTCAATCACTGATCCTGAGTTTCATCTTGGGCATCATCTCGTTGTCCTGGGTGGTGGTGACCGGGTACTGCGGTCAGATCTCGCTGGCGCAACTCACGTTGGCCGCCACCGCCGCGTACTCGTTGAGCATGTTCGCCACCGATTGGGGGATCCCGTTCCCGATCGCTCCCATCATGGCCGCCCTGGTCGCCACCGTGATCGGGGTACTGGTGGGGTTACCAGCCCTACGAGTGCGGGGGCTGGCGGTAGCGGTGGTGACGTTGGCGTTAGCAGTCACGTTGGACGCCTTATGGTTTCGTAACACCGACATTGTCGGCACCGCCGGCAGCGTAAAGATCAGCGACCCGGTCCTGTTCGGCTGGAACCTGGGCTGGGGCAGCGGCCGCGGCGCCAACCATCTCGCCTTCGGGTTCCTCACCTTGATCGTGCTCACCCTGGTGGCCTTAGCAGTCGCGGTGCTACGACGCAGCCGGCTCGGCTCAGCCATGGTGGCAGTACGAGCCAACGAACGCTCCGCCGCCGCCGCCGGGGTCAACGTCGTGCAAATCAAAATCATCGCCTTCGCCATCGCCAGTTTCATCGCCGGGATCGGCGGGTCCATGCTGGCCTACCGCTACAGCACCGTCACCTACGACCAATTCGTCCCCTTAGTCGGGCTCGGCATGTTCGCCACCGCCTACCTGGCCGGGATCACCTCGGTATCAGGCGGCATCTTTGCCGGCATCATCGGGATCGCCGGGATCGTCTACCGGGTCTTTGACCAATGGATCTCCCTGGGCAGCTGGTACCAACTCATCGCCGCCACCCTGCTCATCTTCCAAGTCATCATGAACCCCGAAGGCATCATGGGACCCAACCACGACAACGCCGACAAACTGGCCGCCAAACGCCGCGCCCGCCGACTGGCCAAACACCCCCCCACCCCCACCCCACCCCCACCAACCCCATCACGGGACAAACCCAACCTCGACGGCCGCCCCCCGGTCCTCACCCTCAAAGACGTCCACGTCGCCTACGGCGGAGTCGTAGCCGTCCACGACCTGTCCTTCACCGTTCCCCAAGGCGCCATCGTCGGGCTCATCGGCCCCAACGGCGCCGGGAAAACCACCCTGGTCGACGCCATCAGCGGATTCGCCAACTACACCGGAACCATCCAATTCGGTCAACACGACCTCAACGGCCTCAAACCCCACCAACGAGTCAAACTCGGACTCTCCCGCACCTTCCAAGCCATCGAGCTCTACGAAGACCTCTCCGTCCAAGAAAACCTCGAAGTCGGCCTCGCCGGCAGCCAACAACGCCTCCGAGCCAACGCCCGCACCATCATCACCCCCACCCTCACCCTCCTCGGCATCGCCAACCTCCAAGAAAACCCCGCCGGGGAACTCTCCCAAGGCCAACGCCAACTCGTTTCCATCGGCCGCGCCCTCGTCGCCGAACCCCAACTCCTCCTCCTCGACGAACCCGCCGCCGGACTCGACTCCACCGAAAGCCTCTGGCTCGGCGACCGCCTCCGCGGCATCCGCCAAACCGGCATCACCATCTTGATGGTCGACCACGACGTCAACCTCGTCCTCAGCCTCTGCGACTACATCCACGTCCTCGACTTCGGAGAACTCATCGCCTCCGGCACCCCCGAACAAATCCGCAACAACCCCCGAGTCATCACCGCCTACCTCGGCGACACCCACGCCGGAGCCACCCGATGAACCAACCCCCCCTCCTCCAAACCACCGCCCTCTCCGGCGGCTACGGCAAAATCACCGTGTTTCGCGACCTCAACCTCGACCTCCACCCCGGCAACGTCCTGGCCATCCTCGGCCCCAACGGCTCCGGCAAAACCACCCTCATGATGACCCTGGCCGGACTCATCCCCCGCCTCGCCGGCGACGTCACCCTCCAAGGCAAAACCCTCCCCTCCGGCAAACCCTCCATCGCCAACCGCTCCGGCATCGTCCTCATCCCCGACAACCGAGAACTCTTCACCACCCTCACCGTCCAAGAAAACATCGAAATCCCCCGCCTCCCCGGCCACACCACCGCCATCGACGACATGCTCGAACTCTTCCCCGCGTTGAAGAAACGACTCAAAATCAAAGCCGGCAGCCTCTCCGGCGGCGAACAACAAATGCTGGCCATGGCCTGCGGACTCGTCCAACACCCCAAAGTCCTCCTCATCGACGAAATGTCCATGGGCCTCGCCCCCATCATCGTCGAAACCCTCATGCCCATCGTCCGCCAAGTCGCCGACGGCACCCAAGCCACCGTCGTCCTCGTCGAACAACACGTCGGCCTCGCCCTCGAAGTCGCCGACGAAGCCCTCGTCATGGTCCACGGACAAGTCGCCCTCCAAGGACCCGCCCAACAATTCCGCAACGACCCCACCCAACTCGAAGCCGCCTACCTCGGCGACACCCCCACCTAAAAACGAACCACCCGACTTGCACTGTCGAACGAATTGCGGTCGCCACGAACCGCGGTTCATTCCATGAGAGTCATCGCGGCCACTGCCTGAGCGACCAACCAACCGCTCCCGTGCCGCCAACTAGCGTGCCTGTGAGTCGTCGTCTGGCCACACAATCGATGAGTGAGCTGATCGGCGCGCGTCCAAGGTCGACAAGCAGCGGAAGGAACATCGATGCGACTGCAGGGAAAGGTTGCCCTCATCACCGGAGGAACTCGAGGAATTGGTCGCGAGTTCGTCGAGCGTTTCGCTCGCGAGGGCGCAGCGGTGGTGTTCACCGGGCGATCACAAGCGGACGGCGAACTGCTGGCCAACAATCTGGTGAAATCCGGCCACAGCGTGACGTTCGCCCACGGCAGCGCGGCGTCCGAGAGCGATGTGCGGGCCGCGGTAGAGCTCGCGGTGACGACCTACGGCTCACTCACCACGATCGTGAATAATGCGGCCGCCACCCATCTCACCGGACCCGGAAAGCCCGATACCCGTGTCACCGAGGTCACTACCGAGGTGTTCGACGAAGTCATCCGGACCGGGCTCTACGGCACCATGTGGGCCTGCAAATACGGTATCCCCCATCTCGAACGAGCCGGCGGAGGATCAATCATCAACATCTCCGCCGCCTCGAGTGTGTTGGCCATTTTGGGGCGCCCGTCGTATCAAGCCTCGAAAGGCGCCATTAACTCGCTCACCCGACAGATCGCGGTGGACTACGGCAAGTCGAACATCCGCTCGAATGCCATCGTTGTCGGGTTCACCAACACCGGTGGCCACGACATGCAAAAGATGACCGCCAACCCCGAACTGATGGCCGCGCTCAGCAAGACCATCTCGCTCCCCCGACTCGGACTGTCCTCCGACATCGCCAGTGGAGCGGTCTTTCTGGCGTCTGACGAAGGCGCGTACGTCACGGGAGTGCTGCTTCCCATCGACGGCGGGCTGACGGGCCATCTCGACATGCCCGACACGATCAGCGCCTCAGCCCTCGGCGACTGACCCACGCTTCCATTCAGCCGCAGCGAAGCCACGCTGTCCAACCGGTCCAATCCGCAGATGGACGCCTGCGACCCGCCTTGAATCCACGCGAACAGAAAACTGGCCATGTGATCAGTCATGTGGATACTCTTCTTCGCCATGGCGAAAGAGCGCAACCGCCGATGACCGAACCCGGCCAGCCTCAAACGATCTCGGCCTCCACGCCGCAACGCCTGCCGGTGGACCAGCTCCGGTCAGGATTTTCGCCCCGCAGCCGGCTGGATCCTGACCACGTCGAGCGGCTCGTGGAGCTCCATGCCCAATGGCCCCCCATCGTCGTTCACGCGGACACGATGGCCGTAGTCGACGGGAGCCACCGACTTGCCGCCGCCCGGTGCCTCGGTATGAGGAGCGTCCAGGTGGTCATGTTCGAAGGCACCTTCGAGCAAGCATCTGTCGAGGCGATCCGCGCCAACGTCGAACACGGGCTTCCGCTGTCGTTGAGTGACCGCAAGCGAGCCGCCACCGACTTGCTTGGTCGGCACGCCGAATGGTCCGACCGGTTCCTCGGAAAGGTCTGTGGCCTCGCGCCGAAGACCATCGCCAGGATCCGCGCCGACTACGAAGCAACCACCGCCAAGGCAAGCGATGTTCAACGTCCCATGTGCCGGCTGGGCCGCGACGGTCGCCTTCGTCCGATATCGCCTGGCGCGCTCGAACGCGCAGTCTCTGCCGCTATCGCCGAAGACCCGGGGGCATCCCTGCGAACATTGGCGCGGCGCACCGGCGCGTCACCCGAGACCGTCCGCCGCATCCGACGCCTCCTGGCCAACGCACCGGCAGCCGCCAGCGCCGCGCGACCGATGAGCCAGCCCTGGCGCGAAGACGCGGCTCTAGCAACCACCGAAGAGCGAGTCGAGTTCGCGACATGGTTCGATCGGCACTGCGTCGAAACCGATGAGTGCTCCGTCCATATCGACCACATTCCGCTCAGCCGGGTCTACGAGGTGATCGACGAAGTCCGCCGCCGTATTGGCGTTTGGGACACGTTCGCTCGCGATCTGACTCGACGAACGGACGCGGTTCGAACCGGCTAGGAAGTAGGCCTACGAACGGTCAGCCTTCGCCGATCGCGCTGAGCGCCGAGGTGTCAGGGATGCCCAGCTGCGCACTGAGACCACCGTCGATGGGGAGGAGCACGCCGTTGACGTACTCGCCATCGTCGGATGCCAGGTAGACACACCCATTGGCAATGTCGCGAGGACTGCCCAGACGGTGATGCGGAATCGCTCGACGAATACCGGCGATGAACTCCGGAGTGTTGACCATTTTGGTGATCACTTCACCACCGGTCGGTGTAAATCCAACGATGATGGCGTTCGAGCGGATGCCGAACGCGCCGTAGTCGACGGCCATCTGACGGGTGAGGGCGTTCACCGCACCCTTGGAGGCTTGATATCCGGGTCGTCCTTGGATGGCGCGCAGGCTGGATGCCGCGGAAATGTTGATGATGGTGCCCCCACCGTGGGTCTTCATGTGCGGAATAGCATGACGGGCCGTATAGAGCACACCGTGGACACCAACGTGAAGCACCTTGTCGAAGTCTTCGTCGGTGATCTCCTCGATGTGGTTGTCGCCACCGCCCGGTCGGCTCACATCCGTCGCGGCGGCGTTGTTGACAACCGTCGTGAGGCCTCCGTAGGTCTTGATGGCCAGCTCGACTGCTTCCTTCACTTCCTGGTTCTCGGTAACGCTCCCGGCGGCGAACGTGACGTTGTGGCCCGCGGCCCTCCACGCTTCCTCCAGCGGTCGGCCCTTGTCCTCGCTACGACCGGTGAAAACCACCGATGCGCCTTCCTCAGCGAGTCGTTCGACGATGGTCGTGCCGATGCCGTAGGTGGCGCCGGTGACCAAGGCGACTTTGCCTTCGAGCCTCATGAATGATTCCTCCTGTTGTGCGGTACGAGCGAAGCGCGTGCCGGACCCTCTGATCAATCATTGTGGTCCAGCGGTCACGAGAGGCCGCATTCGGCTCGACCCGACGCCGCGTCACCCGTCGGCGTCAGAGTCGTGGCACTCAAGCTGACGTGGTCCCGTCGGACGGCAGGAGGAGGTGCCGCTGCACCTTGCCCAAAGAATTGCGCGGCAACGACTCGGCCACGCGCAGAACCTCCGGGATCTTGTACCTCGCCACGCCCCGCGCCAACAAGTACTCCCGTACTTGATCGAGTGTCACGCCGGCCCCTGGGCGAACCACGATCACGGCCCCCACCCGTTCACCAAGCTGAGCGTCGGGAACGCCACGGCGGCATCCTCGATGTCCGGATGCTCTAACAGAATGGCGTCCATCTCGTTCATCGAGATGTTCTCACCACCCCGGATGATGATCTCCTTGAGCCTGCCGGTGATAGCGAGCCGTCCGTCGGCGTCCAATCGCCCGAGATCACCGGTGCGGAACCAACCGCCATCGACAACGCTGGAGTTGTCGCCCGAGAGATAGCCGAGGAACTGCTCGGGCCCCTTCACGAGCACTTCGCCCTCGAGCCCCACTGGCAGATCCCGTCGAGCATCATCGACAACGCGTACGCGGCTGCCGTTCGTAGGCAAGCCGTCCGACGCCGACCGGATCGCCACCGGATCCCACGAATGGTGAGTCGTCACCGTCGGGTGCTCAGTCGAGCCGTAGCCACGTGAGAGCCGCACTCCGTACTCGGTGGCGCGATAGACCAACTCGCTGCCCACGACGCCACCTCCGGACTCCATCGTGTACAGGGTTTCCAAGCCTTGTCCTTGCCGGTCTCGCTCATCGAACAACGTCTTGGCGAAGTACGGGGTCGACCCCATCGCCGTCACTCCGTACGAGTTGATCACGCGAAAGGCGACCGATGCCTCCCACCTGTTGAGGCAGACCATGTCGCGCCCGAGTACGACCGCCAGGTAGAGGCCAACGATCCCTCCGATGTGCCCTACGGGGAAGGGCTGCAAGAAGCAGCCCGATTCGATGAGGTCGAGCTGACTAGCGAAGTCCTGCACTTCAGCCAGAATGGTGCGGTAACTGTGCATCACACCCTTCGGCACATTTGTCGTGCCCGAGGTGAAGAGCACGAACGCAGGATCGTCCTCGTCGAGGGCCTGAAACGGGCGCGCTCCGGCAACAGGAATGAATGGACTTGTGCCTGGGATCGGGTCACCCGGACCCAGCACCAATACCGAAAGCTGCGGCCCCTCCACTGCCAGCTGGGCCAGGTGCGCGGAGACGTCTGATCTCATTCCTCGACGCTCGCCAAGAAGGGCCCGCGCCTTCGCCAGACCGAGGATCAACTCAACGTCGGCATCGCCCAACAACGAAACCAGGGGCACACAAACCATGCCCGCCAGCGTGACGCCCACGACCGCCTCACAGTACGCCAGCGAGTTTCCGCCGCCCCGCACTGCGACCGTGTCGCCGGCCTGCAGCCCGTGCGCATGCAACCCGCCGGCGACGGCGAGAGCCGACTCAACGAAGGTTCCGACGGTTGTCTCGTCGACTTCGCCATCTGGCCGGACGAATCGCAGCAACGCACCTGTGCCGGCCCCCACGCGGCCCACGACGGCACGGAACAGGTCCGGTTGTGCCGTCATCGTGTCGATACTGCTCGCGTCAGGCTCGGTCGTACCACGCAACAGGAGATCAGGCGCCCCAAAGTCCGGTCGGTGGACTTGGTGGTGGATCGGGCATCAGTCACCGACGCCGTCTGTACGAGCTTTGAAGAACAACCCGTCGGGAGAGCTTCCGTCGACCGTGGCTCGGCGGCGGGCGAATTTCCAAGCTCCATCGACGGTTCGATACTCGTCGATGTAGCGGCCCCAGTGGTCGAGACCGACGGCGGTGAGCACAAAGTAGTAGCACCGACCCTTGGCCTTGGATTCATCGATGAGATCAATTTGATGAGTGGAGGTCAGGTGAAACAAGCGCATCGGGTCTTTCCCCCGGTTCGCCTGATCCCGGGCATCGGTGAAGATAGTCAGTATCTCCGCGTGACCGACCCGCACGCCATTGATGGGCGTGTCCATCACGGCATCCGGCGCGAACAGCTCCGGCAGTCGGTCGAAAAGCCCGCTATCACCATAGGCGTTGTAGCGAGCGACCAGGTCGCGAATGCTCTCCGCCGCCACCGACTTCCAATCACTCACGAGTCTCCTCCGGTGCTTTGTGGCGAATCCCCGTCACGGATCAAGGCGAGCACTGGGAACGGATCTGTCTCATAGTACAACATGAGGCGGCAACTCGCCAGAACCCCGCAGTGCCTTGCGCTAGCTCGGCGCTGGAATGAGGTCGGGTGTTCGCAGCGTGGCCACGAGGTGCCGTATACGCCAGCCGGCTTCGGTGCGCCGCGTGACCGCCTTGTACACGGTGCTCCCAACGCGCCCGCGGTAACCGACCCCGATGCCCTTCCAAATCACCCGAACGTCTCTGTCGGGCTCTTCGTTCATCACGACGTTGGTCGCGTGATGGGCCAAGGGATGGTTCCCATTCAGAAGCAGCTCGCGAACCTCGACGATCCCGTTGGCGACATCGTGGTCGAAGGCCGAAAGGTCATAGACCACGTCGGACGTAAAAAGCTCATCCAGCCGCGACCAGAGCCGGTCGTCCATCACGTGGCCGTACAGCGCGACCAACTCGTGAATGTCCAACCTGTCTTCGCAACTGAGCATGGCGGCTACGGCCTTCCAGCCAAGTGATCGCGGTGGCACAACGCCCGGATGGTCGAGCGAGAGCCATGCAAGCCGCCACGGCTGCCTTGGTGCTGATTGTGCCCACTTCTCCGGGTTTCCACCAAGTCTCCTTCCCGATCAGGCGGACGGCTCGTCGGGCCGTGGTAGCGCGACTTCCAGCAACCCTCAGATCCTAGCGAAGCGCCATAGACCATAATGATCTGTCCCACGCGTTACATTAACCAACCGTGTTTTCTCGGCACTCGAGAACTCAGAGACCTTGGATCAGCGCAAAGCCGGCCGGCGCCGTGCGTCGAGCGAGGACAGGGAACCAGCCGGTCAGTGACCATGGGCCACCACTGCCTCGCGCTCCTCATCGGTCATATATGGTGGTGCGAGACGCAATCCGACGCGGCAGGAGTTCCCGGTTGACGGTCGACGACGATCTTCGGGCGAAAGAGGAGATCCGCACGTTGTTGGCGCGCTACAACAACGACGTCGACGCCCGTGATCCCGCCTGGCTGGACCACTTCGCCCCAGACGGTGTACTCGAGGCCAATGGCCGAATACTGAAGGGAAGGGCCCAACTCGAGGCGTTCCTGGCCGAACTCGGCGCGCCGGGCCAGGGCATCGTGCGTCATTTCGGGCTCAACGAGGTCATCGATGTACAAGGCGACAACGCCACGATGCGTTGCGCTTTCCTGGTTCGGGTGAGGCGTCGGGACGGGACCGAACAGTTTGCATCGGGCACATACGACGATGTCCTACAGCGCACCGATGGTCGTTGGCACTTTGTGCGACGGACGGCTCGACCCGATTGACGCTCGGAGTCCGGCAGGCCGATTGGATTACGGGAGCAGGTCGATGACCGTGGCGGCGGGTGCGCGTGCGAGGTGCTCGGTGGCCGAGCGCAAGTGACGCCCCCATTCCGCCTCCGCCGCTACCTCGTCGCCGGATTCGATCAACTCGACAAGCCTTACGTGGGCCCGGTGGGCCTCCGCGAAGCCTTCGTCCGCGATGGCCTCACGATGATCGAGCGACCTAGCGATCTGCTGCGCTATCAGGCGGTTGGTGACAGCGCTCAGCATCACCAGTGCATGGTTGCCGGTGAGCTCCACGACGAGGCGGTGAAAGTTGCCCTCGGCCAACGTCAAAGCCCGGGCATCGTCGGAAGCAGCGGCTTCACCCTCGAGGGCGGCGCGCAGGGTCGCGATGAGCGCAGGCTCACGGTGCCGGGACGCCAGAATGGCGGCCGCTCGCGGCTCAACCAACAGTCGGCCGAGATGCACATCGGCGAGCGAAGCTCCCTCAAACTGCAACAGCACCGCGGCGTACGACGCCAGCATCCCCACCCCGGGGGCTCGCACCCGGGCCCCACCGCCACCACCCCGGCGAACCTCAAGTAGCCCCTCCGACTCAAGTATTCGGATCGCGTCGCGCACTGTGGTGCGGGCTACGTCGAAGTCCCCCATGAGCTCACCCTCGGAGGGCAGGAGCTCTCCGAGCGCATACTCACGGTGGATGATCCGACGACGCAAGGTGCCTGCCACCAGTTCGGCGGCCTTCGGCACGCGAATACGGGAAGGCCGTGAGTCGGGTCGGCCCGGTGAAGCGCGCTTTGCCGGAATCGGTGCATGGTAGTACGACTTGACGAATGGAGAAGGGCCCGAAGGTGGCGGTTGAGGTGGCCAATCGCCTTCGACGCCGCATCGTCACTGGCGAGGTGTCGGTAGGGGACTCTCTTCCCTCGGAGGCGAGCCTGCTCGAGGAGTTCGGGGTTTCGAGACCCTCGATGAGGGCTGCGCTGCGGATTCTGGAGTCGGAGGACCTCGTCACCATGCGACGAGGCTCTCGAGGCGGCGCCTGGGTCAACGCACCGACCGACGATGCGCTCACCCGACGGGCCGGCGCTTATCTTCAATTCCACAATGCCACGTTGAACGAACTCCACGCCGCGCGTCTCGTGATCGAACCTCCGGCCGTATCCCTGCTGGCGGCCCGTTCTGATCCCAACGACGCGGCCGCACTCCGAGAGTTGACGGCCCGAGAGGAAGCGGTGTTGCGTGACCGGTCGGCCTTTGCGCTCGCGGCCCTGGCCTTTCACCGACGGATCGTGGAGTTGTCCGGCAATCCCATGTTGACTCTGTTCAGCTCGATGGTGCACGGAGTGCTCGAGGCTCAAGCCGCTATCGCAGCGGGGACGCCTCCCGGCCGGTGGATCGGTGCCAGCGCGACCCATCATGCCGAGCACCTTCGACTGATCGAGCTCGTCGAAGCGGGCGCAACCGCCGAGGCCGAGATGCCTGTCGACCAAGCCGAGTTCCGCCGCGTCATGGGTCACTTCGCGACCGGCGTGACCGTCATCACCACCCACGACGGCGGCGGCAACCTCGCCGGACTGACGGCGAACGCGGTCGCGTCGGTGTCGCTCGCGCCGCCGCTCGTGCTGGTGTGCGTCGACAAGGTGTCCGAGAGCTACCCGTCATTCGGCGCCTCGAAGGTGTTCGCGATCAACATCCTGCGGGACGACCAGGAAGCGGTGT
>Ga0268264_10004578_pt1 | contig 11770 bp, 7 predicted proteins | sample KBSSwiS32_FD_190357 | JGI IMG/M metagenome (GOLD analysis project Ga0268264, IMG submission 190357) | Switchgrass rhizosphere microbial communities from Kellogg Biological Station, Michigan, USA - KBS Switchgrass S3-2 (SPAdes) (version 2) | ecosystem: Host-associated > Plants > Roots >... | reverse complement strand
GCTCGAGCTGACGCTCGCCGCCACGCTGCTGCGCGCGTTGCCACCGTCGCTGCACCCCGAACGCAGCGCGTTGGCCGATGCCTGCGAGGCGCGGCTGGTCGAGGCCAGCGTCGCCGCGCCGCTGCAGTGCCGCGCCTGGATCGAGATGAGCTGTGCCTGGTCCAACACCCAGAAGGCTCGCAGCCATGCGGCGGCGCAACGCGCGCTCGCGCTGGCGCGCGCGCTCGAGCCAGGTGACCGCTTCGCGCTGTACCACGCGCTGTGCCTGAGCGCCGGCGCCATGGCCAAGGTGAGCGACCCGGCGCAGGCGCTGGCGCCGCTGGCCGAGGCACGCGCGCTCGAAGACCCGGCCTGGCCGGCGCAGCGCGTGATCTGGGGCGCGCAAGCCGAGCAGTTCGTCGCGCACGCGCGCGGCGACGGTGCCGGTGCCCTCGTTCAAGCGCGCCGCCTGGTCGAGCTCGACCTGCAGCGCGGCAAGGACGCGTCGATCGGCCTCGGCAACCTAGTCGATGCCGAGCTTGCGGCCGGGCACGCGCCGGCGGCGGCGCGCACCGGGGCCGCGCTGGTGGCATCGCTGCAGGGCACGCGCCACGAGTTCACGCTGGCGCTGGCACGCCTGAACCTGTGCGCCGCTCACCTGGCCACCGACGATCCCGCGGCGGCGCGCCCGGTGGCGCAGGCGCTGTGGCCGCAGGCGCTGTTCTTCGAATGGCCGCACTACGCGGCGTGCTACCTCGCCTTGCTGGCCGCGCTCGAAGAGCGGCCACGCGCGGCCGCGCGACTGCTGGGTTATGTCGATGCGGTGTACGCGGCGCGTCACGAGGAGCGCGGGTCGACCAACGAGGACGCCGCGATCGCGCGCGCGGCGGCGCTGGCCGTGGCCGCGCTGGGCGAGCCGGCCGCTGCGCGCCTGCGCGCCGACGGTGCACTGCTGCGCGCGGCCGAAGTGGCCGCGCTGGCGTTCGGCCGCGAGACCGCTTGAGCCGCACGCCCGCACAGCGTCGCTTCAGCCGGTGTTGCGAAGCCCGGCTGCGATGCCGTTGATCGAGATGTGGATGCCGCGCTGCACGCGCTCGTTCGGCGGCTCGCCCTCGGCGCGCGCACGGTGGCGACGCATCAGCTCCACCTGCAGGTGGTTCAGCGGGTCGAGGTACGGAAAGCGGTGCTCGATCGAGCGCGCCAGGCTCGGGTTGGTGGCCAGGCGTCGCTGTTCGCCGGTGATCTGCGCCAACGCGTCGGCCACGCGCTGCCACTCGGCCTCGATGGCGGCGAACACGCGACGGCCGAGCCGGGCGTCCTCCACCAGCTCGACGTAGCGCGCCGCGATGCCGAGGTCGGTCTTGGACAACACCATGTCGAGGTTGGACAACAGCGTGCGGAAGAACGGCCACTGCTTGAGCATGCGGCGCAGCAACGCGAGCCGCTGCGTGCGCGAGCTGCCGCCGTTGGCCCCGTCGAGGAACGTCGCCACGCCCGAGCCGAAGCCGTACCAGCCCGGCAGCGCCACGCGGCACTGGCCCCAGCTGAAGCCCCAGGGGATCGCGCGCAGGTCTTCGATCGCCCGCGTGGCCTTGCGTGACGCCGGACGCGAGCCGATGTTGAGCTCGGCGATCTCGCGGATCGGCGTGGCTGCGAAGAAGTAGTCGGTGAAGCCCGGCGTCTCGTACACCAGCTGGCGGTACGCCGCCATGCTGGCCTGCGAGATCGCCTCGGCCGTCTCGAGAAACGCGGGAGGCGCCGGCTGCGTCGGGTGCAGCAGGGTGGCCTCGAGGGTTGCGGCCACCAGCGTCTCGAGGTTGCGCAGCCCGATCTCCGGGTTGGCGTACTTGCTGGCGATCACCTCGCCCTGCTCCGTGAGGCGGATCTGGCCGTTCACGGTGCCGGGCGGTTGCGCCAGGATCGCGTCGTAGCTCGGGCCGCCGCCGCGCCCCACGGTGCCACCGCGGCCGTGGAACAGCCGCAGCGTGAGCCCGTGCGTGCGGCGCAGCGCGTCGAACAGCTGCACCAGCGCGACCTCGGCACGATAGAGCTCCCAGTTGCTGGTGAAGAAGCCGCCGTCCTTGTTGCTGTCGCTGTAGCCGAGCATGACGTCCTGCTCGCCGCCGCTGGCGCGCATCATCTCGGCGATGCCCGGCAGCGCGTAGAACTCGCGCATGATCGCCGCGGCGCGGCGCAGGTCGCCGATGGTCTCGAACAGCGGCACCACGATCAGCGCGCTGCGCAGGTCCTCGCCGAGCGTGCCGCCGGCCAGGCCCACCTCCTTCAGCAGCAGCAGCACCTCCAGCAGGTCGCTCACCGTCTCGGTGTGCGAAATGATGTAGTGGCGCAGCGCGGCGGCGCCGAACGTGCGCTGCGCGTCGTGCGCCGCCTCGAACACCGCCAGCTCGCCGGTGGCGAGCTCGCTGTAGGCGTGGCCCACCACGCGCAGCGGCCGCGCATCGTGCAGCAGCCGCACCAGCAGCGCCGCGCGCGCTGGCTCGTCCAGGGCGCCGTAGTCGCGCTCGATGCGCGCGACGCGCAGCAGCTCGGCCATCACCGCCTCGTGCTGGTCGGAGCTTTGGCGCAGGTCGAGCGTCGCCAGGTGAAAGCCGAACACCTGCACCGCGCGTTGCAGCGGCGCCAGGCGCGGCGCGATCAGCGCCTCGGCGTGGTGGTGGCGCAGCGAGGCTTCGATGACGCGCAGGTCGGCGAGGAATTCGGGCGCGCTGTCGAACGGCTGCTGGGGCGCCACCGCGTGACGCAGCGCCTCGGTGCCGGTGAGGCGCTGCAGCGTCGCCGCCAGCCGCGCGTAGATCCCGGTGAGCGCGCGCCGGTACGGCTCGTCTTCGCGATGCGGGTTGCGATCGGGCGAGCGCGCGGCCAGCGCGAGCATCGCGTCGGTCACCGGCGCCAGCGTCTGCGAGATCGACAGCTCGGCACCGAGCTCGTGCACCTCGGTCAGGTAGTAGCGCAGCGCCACCTCCGCCTGGCGCGCCAGCGCCGCGCGCAGGGTGTGCGCGCCGACGTTGGGGTTGCCGTCGCGGTCGCCGCCGATCCAGTGGCCCATGCGGAAGAACGGTGGCACCTCGAGGCCCGGCAGCGCACGCTCGACCTCGGCGTACAGGCGGGGCACCTGGCGCAGGAACGTCAGCGGGTAGTACGACAGCGCGTTCTCCACCTCGTCGGCCACCGTGAGCCGCGTGTAGCGCAGCATGCGCGTCTGCCACAGCTGCGTGACGCGGGCGCGCAGCGCAGCCTCGTTGTCGTCGCGCTCGCGCGCGCTGGCCAGCGCGTCGCGCTCGCCCACCAGCCGCGCGATCGCGAACTCGGCGTCGAGGATGCTCTTGCGCTGCACCTCGGTGGGGTGCGCGGTCAGCACCGGCGACACGTGCGCGTGCGCCAGCGTCGCCGCGATCTGCGCTGGCTTCACGCCGGCAGCGGCCAGCCGCTCGAAGCTCATCGCCAGCGAGCCGGCATGGCGGTGGCCGGCGCGCTCGTGGTGCTGGCGTCGGCGCACGTGGTGCCGGTCTTCGGCGATGTTGGCGAGGTGGCTGAAGTAGCTGAACGCGCGGATCACGCTGACGGTCTGGTCGCTCGACAGGCCCTTGAGCAGCTGCGCCAACTCACGCCCCGCGTGCTGGTCGCGCTTCAGGCGATAGGCGACCGACAGCTTGCGGATGCGCTCGATCAGCTCGAACGCGTCGGCGCCCTCCTGCTCGCGGATCACCTGGCCGAGGATGCGGCCGAGCAGCCGGATGTCTTCGACCAGCGGCGCGTTCTTCGCCCGTGCGTCGTCGCGCCGGGTGGCTGCGGACCGGCTGGTGGCGGACCGGTTGGCGATGGTGCGGGTGGTCATGCGGTGCGCAGTGCTGGCGATGCCGTGCAGCGACGCAATATACGGGCCAGCCGAGGCCTCCGCGGGCGCCGTCGAGCGCGCCCGCGCGGGCTCAGCGCCCGGGCCGCGCAAAGGCGCGGCGCGCGCGCTCCACCTGCGAGCGGATCACGCAGCCCGCGGCGTGGTCGTTGATGAGCCCCATCGCCTGCAGGAAGGCGTGCACCGTGGTCGGACCGACGAACTGCCAGCCCTGCTTCTTCAAGTCCTTCGACAAGGCCATCGACGCCTCGGAGGTCGATGCGACCGGCGCTCGTGCGCGCGCCTTCGCCGGCTCGAAGCGCCACACGTAGGCGGCCAGCGACCCTTCGCGCTGCACCAACTCGCGGCAGCGCTGCGCGTTGTTGATCACCGCCTCGATCTTGCCGCGATGGCGCACGATGCCTGCGTCGTTCAGCAGGCGCGCGACGTCGCGCGCGCCGAAGCGCGCCACCCGCTCGAACTCGAACTGATGGAACGCGCGCCGAAAGTTCTCGCGCTTGGCGAGGATCGTGCGCCAGCTCAAGCCCGATTGAAAACCCTCCAGGCTCAGCTTCTCGAACAGGCGCCGGTCGTCGGCGACCGGAAAGCCCCACTCGGTGTCGTGATAGGGCAGGAACTCCGGCGCCGTCGCGCACCAGCGGCAGCGGGGTTTGCCATCGGGGCCTGCGATCGTGTCCGACGCCATGGGCGCGCAGATTAGCAGGCCGCGCAACGGTTGCGGCACGCCGTGGGTCGCTGGGCGCCCACGGTAAGCTGCCGATGTGCCGCGCGCCGCCACCGCTGCGCCGGCGTGGAATCGATCGTTGGCGATGAACGTTTCTGTGGCCCACGCGCTGCGCATCGCCTGGTGCAGCGCCGCTGTGGCTGCGCTGGCGGGCTGCTCGCTGCCCGGCCGCGTGGCCGAGCCGGCGGGCTTCGGTCCGACCGAGGCCCGCGAGGCGGTGCTGCGCGTGCTGCCGCCGAGCCTGCCCGACCGCACCGGCTGGGCCACCGACGTGCACGCCGCGCTGGCCACGCTCGAGTTGCCCTCGACGCCGGTGAACCTGTGCGCGGTGCTGGCCATCACCGAGCAGGAGTCGAGCTTTCGAGCCGACCCCGAAGTGCCGAACTTGCCGGCGATCGCCTGGAACGAGATCGATCGGCGCGCGCAAAGCGCCGGCGTGCCGAAGCTGGCGGTGAGCGCGGCGCTCGCGCTGTCGTCGCCCGACGGGCGCAGCTACGCGCAGCGCATCGACGCCGTGAAGACCGAGCGCGAGCTGAGCGAGATCTTCGAGGACTTCATCGGCATGGTGCCGCTGGGCAAGACGTTCTTCGCGAGCCGCAATCCGGTGCGCACCGGCGGACCGATGCAGGTGAGCGTCGCATTCGCCGAGGCCCAGGTGCAGACGCGCCGCTACCCATACCCGATGGCCGCGTCGGTGCGGCGCGAGGTGTTCACGCGCCGCGGCGGCCTGTACTTCGGCGCCGCGCACCTGCTCGGGTACGACGCGCCGTACGACAAGATGCTGTACCGGTTCGCCGACTTCAACGCCGGCCGCTACGCCAGCCGCAACGCGGCGTTGCAGAGCGCGCTGAGCGTGGCCTCCGGGTTGCCGGTCACGCCCGACGGCGATCTGCTGCCCCACGCCAGTGGCGCCCAAAGCGGCGAAACCGAGCGCGCGGCCGCTACGCTGGCCGGCCGCCTCGGCCTGACCGAAGCCGCGATCCGGCACGACCTCGAGCGAGGCGATGACACCGGCCTGGAGAAGACCGAGCTCTACCAGCGCGTGTTCGCGTACGCCGAGCGGCTCGACAAGCGCACGCTGCCGCGCGCGGTGCTGCCGCGCATCGACCTGCAGAGCCCGAAGATCACGCGCAAGCTGACCACCGAGTGGTTCGCCAATCGCGTCGACGAGCGCCACCGGCGCTGCCTGGCGCGCATCGGCACACCGCGCGATCTGTAAAAGGCTCAGTGCCAGAACCTGGCCGACGCCAGGCGCGCGCCCTCGGCCATGGCGGCGAGCTTGGCCCACACCACGTCGGGGTCGACCGCCGCCTGGCCGACCCAGGTGCCGAAGCCGCAGTCGCTGCCGGCCATCACGTTCTCGCGCCCCACCAGCTGGGCGTAGCGGCCGATGCGCTGCGCGATCAGTTCCGGGTGCTCGATGAAGTTGGACTTCGACTCGATCACGCCGGGAATCAGCAGCTTGCCTTCGGGCAGCTTCACCTGCTCGAACAGTTGCCACTCGTGCGCGTGCCGCGGGTTGGCCGCTTCGAGGGCCACCGCGCTCGGACGCGCGCGCCACACCAGGTCGATCACGTCGGCCAGCGGCACGTCGCAGTGGTGCGGCCCCTCGTAGTTGCCCCAGCACAGGTGCAGGCGCATGCGATCGGGCGCGATGTTGCGCAACGCGTGGTTCATGGCCTCGACGTGCAGCTGCGCCTTCTTGCGCCACTGCGCCAGGCTCAAGTCGGCGTGCTGGATGTGGCGCCCCATGCCGAGGTCGGGGCAGTCGATCTGCAGCACGAAGCCGCCTTGCACCACCGTCTCGTACTCCGGCCGCATGGCCTCGGCGATCGCGTGCAGGTACTGCTCCTCGCTCGGGTAGTGTTCGTTGCGGAAGAACAGCGACACCACGCCGGGTGATGCCGCAGTCAGGAAACCCTCCTGCGCGGTCACCTGCGAGAGCGCGTCGCGCAGGTGCGCGACATCGGTCTGTGCGGCCTGCGGGTCGCGCACCTGCACCGCCGCGTTGCAGCTCGGCGTGCGCCGTCGCGAGCGACCGGGGTCGCCGAACACGCGCCTGGCCAGCCCGGGAAAGCCCACCAGGTCCTGGTAGACGAACGTGTTGTCGGCGCCGCCGAAGCCGCTCAGGCGATCTTTGATGTAGGTGGCATAGCTCGGCTTGCTCATCTCGCCGTCGTTGATGACGTCCACGCCGGCCGCGGCCTGCTTGCGCACCACGTCGGCCACCGCCTCGGCGACGTGCCGCTCGAGCACCGCCGCATCGACCGGCACGCCTTCCTCCTTGGCGTACATGGTCTTGATGAGGCCCTCCGGCCGCGGCAGGCTGCCGGTGTGCGTGGTGAGAAAGCGGTCGGTGCTGCGCTTCATCGTCGCGTCTCCTGGCGTGCCGCCGTGCTGCGCGGCCTGCGCATCGTAGCTGCGCGTGAGCGCGCTGCGGGCGTGGCTCGAGCGTGCGTCGCCGCAGCGCCTGCAGCTAGCGCGAACCGCTGTCGAACGCGTCGCTCTCGACGAACACCACGCGGTGCGGCGTGGCGGCCAGCTCGTTGCAGCGGCACGCGATGCCGCCGCCATCGCAGCGGTCGTCGTGGCTCCACGGCAAGCTGGGGTGCTCGTCGCACAGCCAGCCCGAGCCCGCGCACAGCGCGCAAATCAACTTGAGCTGTCTCTGCTTCATCGAGTCCCCCTGCCGGTCGCATCGATGCTATCTAGCCCGACCGCAGCGGACCAGTGGACAGCTGGTGGATGGCCTGTGGAAATCGATTGGACAACTCGCAACGCGCGACGCATCGCACGACACAGGCGTGGCAGCGTCCCCAAATGGGCTATCGGACCACGTGGCGCACCGGCTTGCCCACCACGGTGCCCACACGCGCCGCGGCCCGGGCCGGCGTCGATGTCGGAGCGCTGTGCACCGCGGTCGATGCGGCGCGATCCGGTCAGTGCACGCACAAGCGCCAGAACTGTGGTTCTCGGTGCGCCGTTCGAGCAGCTCGACGGGTCGACGTCGGCAAAGCGCGCCAGCAGGCGCTCGCCCTCACGGGGCGACCGATTTCGCCGGCTGCACGCTGGCGTGGCGCTACCATCCGCGGCGCATGCGACCCCAGGCCCGCCCCGCGCCACTCGAGACCCACGATGACTTCGACGGCCACCCCCCGCATCACGCAATCGCGCGTGATTCCCGTCGCCGGCCGCGACAGCATGCTGCTCAACCTGAGCGGCGCGCACGGGCCGTTCTTCACGCGCAACCTGCTGCTGCTCACCGACAACGCCGGTCGCACCGGGGTCGGCGAAGTGCCCGGCGGCGAGAAGATCCGCCAGACGCTCGAAGACGCGCGCCCACTGGTGGTGGGCCAAGCGATCGGTGCGCACGCCGGCCTGCTGCAGACGATCCAGCGCGCGTTCGCCGACCGCGATGCCGGCGGTCGCGGCTTGCAGACGTTCGACCTGCGCACCACGATCCATGCGGTGACCGCGATCGAGAGCGCGCTGCTCGACCTGCTCGGCCAGCACCTCGACGTGCCGGTGGCCGCGCTGCTCGGCGAAGGTCAGCAGCGCGAATCGGTGGAGATGCTGGGCTACCTGTTCTACGTGGGAGACCGCACCCAGACCGATCTGCCCTATCGCAGCGAGCCCGACGCCGACAACGCCTGGTGCCGCCTGCGCCACGACCAGGCACTGACACCCGAGGCGATCGTGCGCCTGGCCGAGGCGGCGCGCGAGCGCTACGGCTTCAACGACTTCAAGCTCAAGGGCGGCGTGCTGCGCGGCGAAGACGAAGTCGACGCGATCCGCGCGTTGCACGAGCGTTTTCCGAACGCGCGCGTGACGCTCGACCCCAACGGCGGCTGGCTGCTGAAGGATGCGATCCGCCTGACGCGTGACCTGCATGGCGTGCTGGCCTACGCCGAAGACCCGTGCGGCGCCGAAGACGGCTTCTCGGGCCGCGAGGTGATGGCCGAGTTCCGGCGCGCCACCGGCTTGCCGACCGCCACCAACATGGTGGCCACCGACTGGCGCCAGCTGGCGCACGCGCTGGCACTGCAGTCGGTGGACATCCCGCTGGCCGACCCGCACTTCTGGACCCTGGCCGGCAGCGTGCGCGTCGCGCAGACATGCCGCGACTGGGGCCTCACCTGGGGCTCGCACTCGAACAACCACTTCGACGTGTCGCTCGCGATGTTCACGCACGTGGGCGCCGCCGCCCCTGGCAAGGTGACCGCGATCGACACGCACTGGATCTGGCAGGACGGGCAGCGCCTGACGAAAGAGCCGCTGCGCATCGTGAAAGGCCACGTGCAGGTGCCGCAGCGGCCGGGCCTGGGCATCGAGCTCGATATGGCCGAGGTCGAGCGCGCGCACCGCCTGTACAACGAGCACGGCCTGGGCGCGCGCGACGATGCGGTGGCGATGCAGGCCCTGATCCCCGGCTGGACGTTCAACCCCAAACGGCCCGCGCTGGTGCGCTGAGCGCGGCCCTCACGCAGAAGACCAACCACCCGACGAGGAGACACCCCGATGCATCCCACTCACAGCCCGACCCGCCGCGCGCTGCTGCAGCACGCCGCCGGTGCGAGCCTGGCCACGCTGGGCGCCGGCGCATTCGCGCAGGCGTTCGAGTTCAAGCCCAACCAGCGCTACCCCGATCCGGCGGTGCAGATCCTCGATCCGGGATTCGCCAAGTACCGCATCTACAGCAGCACGCTCGAGCAGGTCGCCAGCGGCATGCGCTGGGCCGAGGGGCCGGTGTACTTTCCCGACGGCGGGTACCTGCTGGTGAGCGACATCCCGAACAACCGCATCATGAAGTTCGATGAGAAGACCGGCGCGTTCACCGTGTTCCGTCAGCCGTCGAACTACGCCAACGGCAACACGCGCGATCGCCAGGGCCGCCTGGTCACCTGCGAGCACTCGGTGACGCGCCGCATCACGCGCACCGAGCGCGACGGCAAGGTCAACGTGCTGGCCGACAGCTTCGAAGGCAAGCGGCTCAACGCGCCGAACGACATCGTCGCCAAGAGCGACGACAGCGTCTGGTTCACCGACCCGCTGTTCGGCATCAACGGCGAGTGGGAAGGCACGCGCGCCAAACCCGAGCAGGCCAACACCAACGTGTTCCGCATCGCGCCCGATGGCAAGTTGAGCGCGGTCATCTCCGACCTCGTCAATCCGAACGGCCTGGCCTTCAGCCCCGACGAGAAGAAGCTCTACGTGGTCGAGTGGAAGGGCACGCCCAACCGCAGCATCTGGAGCTACGACGTCGGTGCCGACGGCACGAGCCTGTCGAACAAGACCAAGCTGATCGACGCCGCCGACCAGGGCTCGCTCGACGGCTTTCGGGTCGACCGCGACGGCAACCTGTGGTGCGGCTGGGGCAGCAACGGCGCGCTCGCGTCGGAACCGAGCGACGTCGGCGGCCGCAAGGTGTTCGCGCTCAAAGGCCGCTCCGAGGATCTCGACGGCGTGATGGTGTTCAACCCGCAGGGCAAGCCGCTCGCGTTCATCAGGCTGCCCGAGCGTTGTGCCAATCTGTGTTTCGGGGGGCCCAAGAACAACCGCGTCTACATGGCGAGCTGCCATTCGCTGTACGCGATGTACTTCGAAGCGCACGGCGCCACCTGAGCGCGCGCGGCGCGACAATCGCCGCCCACACCCAGAGGGGCTGCCGATGCGATTCCCCGCGCCTTGCGCGACGCTGCCGTGCGCGGCGGCCCTGCTCGCCGCCTGCACGGCGCCCTCCTCGACGCCGTCACAGGCCGCCGCAGCGCCGGCCTGCAGCGCCGACGCGCCGGCCTTCGCGCTGTCCGGCGTGCAGATCACCGAAGCGCTGGCGGTCGACGCCGACACCGCGCGTCCGCCCGGCGTCGGCAGCGGCCCGATGCTGGTCGCCCATTGCAAGCTCACCGGGCGCATGGCCAGCCGCATCGGCATCGATGGCAAGCCGTATCACATCGGCTTCGAGCTGCGCCTGCCGCGCGAATGGAACGGCCGCTTCCTGTACCAGGGCGGTGGCGGCAACGACGGCGTGCTGCGCCCTGCGGTGGGCCCGCAGGCCGCGCCCGGCTACGCACTGAATCGCGGCTTCGCGGTGGTCACCACCGACGCCGGCCACCAGGGCCCCGACGCGAGCTTCGGCTTCGACCCGATCGCGCGCGTCGACAACGCCTACAACGCGCACGACAAGGTGGCCGTCACCGCGAAGGAGATCGTGCGCCGGCACTATGGGCGCAACGCCGAGCGCTCGTACTTCATCGGCTGCTCGGGCGGCGGGCGCCAGGGCATGATGTTCACGCAGCGCTTTCCGTCGTACTTCGACGGCGTGATCGCGATGGCGCCGGCGATGCGCGTGTCCAAAGGCGCCACCATCGCGGCGGCGTGGGACACGCAGGCGCTCGCGGCCATCGCCCCGCGCGGCGCCGACGGCCCGGTGCTGAGCCAGGCGCTCAGCGACGCGGACCTCGCGCTGCTGCGCAAGGGCATCCTCGAGCAATGCGATGCGCAAGATGGCGTGGCCGACGGCCTGGTGTCCAACCCCGCGGCGTGCCGCTTCGACCCACGCAGGCTGATGTGCGCCGCCGGCAAGGCGCCCGATTGCCTGGCCGCCGAGCAGGTGGGCGCCTTGAAGAAGATGTTCGCCGGCCCCATCGACAGCGCGGGCCGCAAGCTGTACTTCACCTGGCCGTGGGACCCCGCGGTCGGCCATCCGCAGAACGATTGGCGCCTGTGGAAGCTCGGCACGGCACCCAGCGGCAGCAAGCCCAACTCGCGCCACGTGGCGCTGATGCAGGACGCGCTGCAGGGCTACTTCGTGACGCCGCCCGATCGCGCGCTGACGGTGTTCAATTTCGACTTCGACCGCGACCCGGCACGCCTCGACGCGCACGCGTGGATCTTCAACACCGCCGACGACGTCGACCTCGCGGCCTTTCGTGCGCGCAACGGCAAGCTGCTGTTCGCGCACGGGCTGGCCGACCCGATCTTCTCGCCCGACGAGATGGTCGACTACTACCAGCGGCTCAGCGCGCGCCACGGCGCAGCCACCGCGGAGTTCTCGCGCCTGTTCCTGGTCCCCGGCATGGGGCACTGCCAGGGCGGCGCCGCCACCGACAGCTTCGACGGCCTCGGCGCGTTGATGAACTGGGTCGAAAAAGGCCAGGCACCGCAACGCATCATCGCCAGCGGCACCGCGGTGT
>Ga0268264_10004576_pt1 | contig 11775 bp, 13 predicted proteins | sample KBSSwiS32_FD_190357 | JGI IMG/M metagenome (GOLD analysis project Ga0268264, IMG submission 190357) | Switchgrass rhizosphere microbial communities from Kellogg Biological Station, Michigan, USA - KBS Switchgrass S3-2 (SPAdes) (version 2) | ecosystem: Host-associated > Plants > Roots >... | reverse complement strand
GGAGGCAGCGGGCAAGTCATTCAGCGACGTCGTCAAAGCCAATGTCTTCCTGGCCAGCATGGCGGATTTCACGGCGGTCAATGCGATCTACGCCGAGCAGTTCGAGCCGCCGTTTCCGGCGCGCACTACCGTTGCCGTCGCGGCGTTGCCGCTCGGTGCGGCGATCGAGATCGAGCTGCTCGTCCGCGCCTGACGCGCGCCACCAGAGGATCCAGAAAATGCGCTACAATTTCATGACTCTCGACGTGTTCACCGACAAGCCGTTCGGGGGCAACCAACTCGCCGTCCTGACCGATGCGCGCGGCCTGACCAGCGAGGCGATGCAGCTCATTGCTCGCGAGTTTGATTACCCGGAAACGACGTTCGTCCTGCCGCCGGACGATCCGGCGCACGCGCGACGCGTGCGCATCTTCACGCCTGGCGGGGAACTGCCCTTTGCGGGCCACCCGACGGTCGGAACCGCTTGCGCGCTGGTGGTCGCGAACCTCTGCGCGCCGGGTGAGTTCGTCCTCGAGGAGGGCGTCGGCCCGGTCACGGTTTCGACGCAGCGGGATGGCTTGAACTACGCCGCGCGCCTGCGCGTCGAACGCGCGCCGGAGACCACGGACACGGTCCCGGACGCGCGCGACATGGCCGCGGTCGTGTCGCTCCAGGCGGCCGATGTGCTCCAGACCTTCGCCGGCGGAATGGGCCCGAAGTTCACCTATATGCAGTTGGCGTCGACGGAGTTGGTCGACGCCGCGCAACTCGACCACCATCAGTGGCGCCGGGTCCTCGCCGACAGTTGGGGACCAAGCGTGTTCATCTTCGCTGGCGAGCTTCGCGACGGTGCCAAGCTCTATGGCCGAATGTTCGCGCCGAGCTTTGGCATCCCCGAAGACCCCGCAACCGGAGCGGCGGCCGCGGCCCTCGTCGGCACGGCGGCGGTCAAGCATGGTGGCGGGTCCGGGCGCTTCGCGCTCGAGATGGTGCAGGGTGTGGCCATGGGCCGGCCCAGCTTCATCAGCGCGTCGGCGGACGTTGCGGACGGACAAGTGAAGGCGATTGAGGTTGGCGGGACCAGCGTGTTCATTGCCGAAGGGGCGATCGAGGTCCCTGGCCACCTGCTCGAACGCTCATGACCGCCGCTGGCCTGGCATATCGGCAGGTCGACGTCTTCGCCGACGCACCGCTCGCCGGGAACGGCCTGGCGGTGTTCATCACGGAGCGGCCGTTGCGGGCGCAATTGATGCAAGCGCTGACGCGGGAATTGCGCCAGTTCGAGTCGATCTTCCTTTCGCCATCGCGCGAGCCGAACACGTTCTCGGCGCGAGTCTTTACGATGGAGGAGGAATTGCCGTTCGCGGGCCATCCCGCGATCGGAGCCGCGGGGGTACTCCACGAGAAGTTCGGTGGGCCCGACTATGCGTGCAACCTGCAATTGCCTGCCGGGGCGATTGCCATGGCGAGCCGGCGGGTCGCCCCGCGCTACCAGGTCAGCATGAACCAGGGGCCCGTCAGTTTTGGCGCGGAAGTCGACGACCGGGAGTCCGCGACATGGCTCAACGCTCTCGGCCTCCAGCCGCAGCACCGCGATCCAAGGTTGCCGCTTTGCGTCGCCTCGACGGGGCTGCCGTATCTGGTGATTCCCGTCACTGGCGAAGGCCTGGCCGTGGCCCGGGTCGCGGTCGCGGACCTTGAGCGGCGGCTCGCGACCGTGGGCGCCAAGTTTACTTACGTGTTCGATGTCGCGGCGCGCGAGGGACGGACATGGGACAATGCGGGCGCGGTCGAGGACATCGCGACCGGCTCCGCGGCCGGCCCCGTTGCCGGGCTGCTCGTGCGGCAGGGCCTAGCCGCGCCCGGCGAGCGGATCTTGCTCCGCCAGGGACGCTTCGTCGGAAGGCCGAGCGAAATGTCGGTCAACGTTGAAGACGACGGCGCCATCACTCTGTCGGGCAGCGTGACGACCGTGGCGCGATCGACATTTGACGCGACCGTGCGGCACTTCTGATAAACTGCTACGGCAGTTTCCATTCGACGCGCTAGTCAAGTCAGCCGAGCGTTCACCGCGCGCCGCCAATTGACACGAAAGGCGCGTCTCATGGCGAAGATTCTCTGCGTTCTCTACGACGACCCGAAGACGGGATATCCGACCAGTTACCCGCGCGACGACCTGCCGAAGATCGAGCGATATCCCGACGGCCAGACACTGCCGACCCCGAACGCGATCGACTTCCAGCCCGGCGCGTTGCTCGGTAGCGTTTCAGGCGAGCTGGGACTGCGCACATTCCTCGAAGCCGGCGGGCACGAGTTCGTGGTCACGTCGGACAAGGACGGGCCGGACTCGACGTTCGAGCGTGAATTGGCGGACGCGGATGTGGTCATCTCGCAGCCATTCTGGCCGGCCTACATGACGGCCGAACGCTTCGCCAAGGCGCGAAACCTGAAGATGGTGATCACCGCCGGCATCGGTTCCGACCACACCGACCTGCAGGCCGCGATCGAGCGCGGGGTGACGGTCGCCGAAGTCACCTACTGCAACTCGATCAGCGTCGCCGAGCATGTGGTGATGATGATCCTGTCGCTGGTGCGCAATTACCTGCCGTCGTGGGAGGTGGTGAAGGCCGGCGGCTGGGATATCGCCGATTGCGCGGCGCGGTCGTACGACGTCGAGGGCATGCACGTGGGCACGGTCGCCGCGGGGCGGATCGGCTCGGCGGTGCTGCGGCGGCTGAAGCCGTTCGACATGCATCTCCATTACACCGACCGCCACCGGCTGCCGCCGGAGGTCGAGCGCGAGTTGGGCGTGACCTTCCATGAGTCGGCGGCGGATATGGTGCCGCATTGCGACGTCGTGACGATCAATGCGCCGCTGCATCCGGAGACCGAGAATTTGTTCGACGCGGCGATGATCGCCCGGATGAAGCGCGGCGCGTATCTCGTGAACACGGCGCGCGGGAAGATCGCCAACCGCGACGCGGTCGCCGAGGCGCTGAGGAGCGGGCATCTGGCCGGTTACGCCGGCGACGTCTGGTTCCCGCAGCCGGCGCCGCGCGACCACCCGTGGCGGACCATGCCGCACCACGGCATGACGCCGCACATCTCGGGGACGTCGTTGTCGGCGCAAACGCGCTATGCCGCCGGCACGCGCGAGATCCTTGAATGCTTCTTCGAGGGTCAGCCGATCCGCGAGGAATATCTGATCGTCCAGGGCGGCCATCTCGCGGGGACGGGCGCTCACAGTTACAGCGAGGGCGACGCGACCAAAGGCTCGGAGGACGCCACTCAATTCACGACCGCTGTGCCGACGCACGCCGCGACTTGACGGGTTCAGGCGCCCCACTGTATTGCGCAACTAATACAGGAGGTGCTCCGATGATCCGTACTGCGCTTCTGCTTGCCGGCATGACCTCGCTGACCGCTTGCAATGTCCATGGGAAGAAACCCCATGACGGCGACGAGAAGGTGATGATCAAGGCCGACGAGAACGGCGAGGTCACGTTCAATGTGCCGTTCGCCAGTGGCCAGGTGAAGCTGCCCGAGGGCATGATGAAGAACGGCGACTTCGACATCGACGGGGTCAAGATGATGCCCGGCGGGACGATTTCCGGCTTCAACGTCGATGCCGGCGGCAAGACTTCGACGGTCGACGTGTCGTTCAAGGCACCGGGTTCACCCGATCAAGTGCGCGGCTATTTCGTCGACCAGTTCAAGCAGAAGGGCGTCGACGCCGCGCTCGCCGGCGACGCCGTCACCGGCAAAACCAAGGACGGCAGCGCGTTTGTGATCTCGGTTCAGCCCGCCGCCCAGGGTTCGCAGGGAACGATCAAGATCCAGGACGACGGCTGACGCTTACTCGGCGGCGGGGGCTTCCTCGCCGTCGGCTTTTTTCTTCGCGGGCTTGGCGTCGGCCTTAGGCTTGACCGCTTTCGCGGCCTTGCCCTTAGCCGGCTTGGGCGGCGCCGGGACAATCTCGAAGCTCGGCGCATTGTCCTTGATGCGGACCTTGACCTCACCTCCGTTGACCAGCTTGCCGAACAGCAGTTCCTCGGCGAGCGGCTGCTTGATCTTCTCCTGCACCAGGCGGCCCATCGGGCGCGCGCCATAGAGCTTGTCGTAGCCCTTGGTGACGATCCATTCGCGCGCTTCGTCGTCGAGCTCGATATGGACGTTGCGGTCCGCGAGCTGGAGCTCGAGCTGCAGGATAAACTTGTCGACCACCCGGGCGACCACGGCCGGCGGCAGGTACGAGAAGGGCACCACCGCATCGAGGCGGTTGCGGAATTCCGGGGTAAACATCTTGCGGATCGCGTCTTCCTGGACGTCCTCGCGATTGGAGGCGCCGAAGCCAATGCCTTCCCGCGCCATGTCCGACGCACCGGCGTTGGTGGTCATGATCAGGATCGTGTTGCGGAAGTCGACGGTCTTGCCGTGGTGATCGGTGAGCTTGCCGTTGTCCATCACCTGCAGGAGGATGTTGAACAGGTCCGGGTGGGCCTTCTCGATCTCGTCGAGCAGGAGCACCGAGTGCGGCTGCTGGTCGACCGCGTCGGTCAGGAGGCCGCCCTGGTCGTAGCCGACATAGCCCGGCGGGGCGCCGATCAGCCGGCTGATCGAGTGCCGCTCCATATATTCCGACATGTCGAAGCGCTGCAGCGGGATGCCCATGACCGAGGCGAGCTGGCGCGCGACTTCGGTCTTGCCGACACCGGTCGGGCCCGAGAAGAGATAGTTGCCGATCGGCTTGTCGGGATCGCGGAGGCCAGCGCGGGATAGTTTGATCGCGGAAGCGAGCTTCTCGATCGCCAGGTCCTGGCCGAACACCACACGTTTTAGGTCGGCCTCGAGATGTTCGAGCACCTGCTTGTCGTCGGCCGAGACCGACTTGGGCGGGATACGCGCCATGGTCGCGACCACCGCCTCGATTTCCTTGGGCGTGATGATCTTCTTGCGGCGGCTGGGCGGAACCAGCATCTGCATCGCGCCGACCTCATCGATCACGTCGATCGCCTTGTCGGGCAGCTTGCGGTCGTGGATGTAGCGCGCCGACAGCTCGACTGCCGACTTGATTGCATCGGACGTGTAGCGGACGTGGTGGTGGCCCTCGAACGACGAGCGCAGGCCAGCGATGATCTTGATCGTGTCCTCGATGGTCGGCTCGTTGACGTCGATCTTCTGGAACCGGCGCAAGAGGGCGCGGTCCTTTTCGAAGTGGTTGCGGAATTCCTTGTAGGTGGTCGACCCGATGCAGCGGATCGCGCCCGAAGAGAGAGCGGGCTTGAGCAGGTTCGACGCGTCCATCGCCCCGCCCGAGGTTGCCCCGGCGCCGATCACCGTGTGGATCTCGTCGATGAACAGGATCGCATGGGGCATCTTCTCGAGCTCGTTGACGACCGACTTCAGGCGCTCTTCGAAGTCGCCGCGGTAGCGCGTGCCGGCGAGTAAGGCGCCCATGTCGAGCGCGTAGATCACCGCGCCCTTCAGCACCTCGGGAACGTCGCCCTCGATGATCTTGCGCGCGAGGCCCTCGGCGATGGCGGTTTTGCCGACACCGGGGTCGCCGACGTAGAGCGGATTATTCTTTGAGCGGCGACAGAGGATCTGCACCGTCCGGTCGACTTCGGGCATGCGGCCGATCAGCGGGTCGACCTTGCCGGCCTTGGCCTTCTCGTTGAGATCGACGGTGAATTGCTTGAGCGCGGATTCCTTCTTCCCGCCTTCTTTCTCGCTCTTTTCCTCGGTGCCTTCAGGCGCCCGGGTCTCGGGCGGCGCGTCGCCCTTGCCGACGCCGTGGCTGATGTAGGTCACGGCATCGAGCCGGCTCATGTCCTGCTGCTGGAGGAAATAGACGGCGTAGCTCTCGCGCTCGGAGAACAGGGCAACGAGGACGTTGGCGCCGGTCACTTCGTCGCGGCCCGACGACTGGACGTGGAGGATCGCGCGCTGGACCACGCGCTGGAAGCCGCTGGTCGGGGTCGGGTCGGTCGCGCTGTCGGCGACCAGCGCACTCAACTCACTGTCGAGATACTGTTTGACCGCGGCGCGCAGGTCGTCGCGGTTGACGCCGCAGGCGGTCATCACCTTGGACGCATGCTCGTCATCGATGAGCGCGATCAGCAGATGCTCGAGCGTCGCATATTCGTGGCGGCGCTTGGTGGCCTCCCCCAGCGCATTGTGCAGGGTCTGTTCGAGCTCGCGGGCGAAACTTGGCATTAAAAAACTCCGCGCCCGGCAGGGGCACCGGGCTCCATGCACAATGTCATACGCTCTTGCCGCCCAATCAAGGGTGCGACTCGCTCGATTGTGGATAATCCGTCCCGGCGGTCAGCTTTTCTTGAAGAGCTCTTCCGCGGCGGAGCGGTGGGTCTGGGCGCGGTTCATATGTGCCTCGACCCGCGCGATTTCGGCCTTCAGCGCCTCGACCCGCTCCTTCAGCTCGTCGATCGAGAGTGGATCGAGGTCCTGCTTGCCGAGCGCGACCAAGGGGTCGTCGGGCTTGTTCGGGAACAGCTCGTCGAGGTCCATGACGGAATCGTTGACCGGTCGGACAGCCAAGTCAATAAGCTCCGATCCAGTGAGCAAAGCTGTTCCCTCATCGATGAAGGCCGTCGTTGCGCCGCAACCGGACGGCGCTGAGGAACTGGCGCTGGTCGAGCGGCCGGTGCCGCGGATCGGTCCTGACGAGGTCCTGATCAAGATCGCCGCGGCGGGCGTGAATCGGCCCGACATTCTCCAGCGGCGCGGACTCTACCCGCCGCCTCCGGGCGCGCCGGACATCCTCGGCCTGGAAGTCGCGGGCGAGGTGGTTGAAGCGGGCAAAGGCGCCGAGGAGTTGCTCGGTCGCAAGGTCTGCGCGCTAATCGCGGGCGGCGGCTATGCCGAATATTGTGCGGCGCCGATCGGCACCTGCCTGTTCGTGCCAGACGCGCTGTCGCTGGCCGAGGCGGCGGCGATGCCCGAGACGCTGTTCACCGTGTGGGTCAATCTGTTCGAGCGCGGCTTTGCGGCGGACGGCGACTGGGTGCTGGTCCACGGCGGCACGAGCGGCATCGGGACGATGGCGATCACGCTCGGCAAGTTGTTCGGGCTCAAGGTTATCGTCACCTGCGGCAACGACATGAAGTGCAAGCGGGCGGCGAAGCTCGGCGCTACAGCGGCAATCAATTACCAGACCAAGGATTTTGTCGAGGAGGTGCAGCGGCTGACCGGCGGCAAGGGCGTTGCCGTGGTGCTCGACATGGTCGGCGGCGATTATGTGCCGCGCAATTTGAAGGCGTTGGCCGACGACGGCCGCCATGTCTCGATCGCCTTCCAGCGCGGGGCGAAGTCGGAAATCATCATTCCCGACGTGATGCGCCGCCGGCTGACGCTCACCGGATCCACGCTTCGCCCGCGACCGGTCGAGTTCAAGACGATGGTCGCGGACGAAATCGCGCGGACGGTGTGGCCCTATGTCGAGGGCGGGCGCCTGAAGCCGGTGATCGACAGCAGCTTTCCGCTGTCCCGCGCGGCTGAAGCGCATGCGTGGATGGAAGCGGGCGAGCATGTCGGGAAGATCGTGCTGGAGGTGGGAAAGTGACCGAGCGCCTGATCCTCCACGAATATGCAGCGTCGGGGAATTGCTACAAAGTCCGGCTAGCGGCGGCGATCTGCGGCAAGCATCTCGAGCGGCGCGAATATGACATCATGAAGGGCGAGACGCGGACGCCCGAGTTCCTGTGGAACGTCAGCTCCAACGGCCGCATTCCGGTGCTCCAGGTCGACCATCGCTTCATCCCGGAGAGCAACGCCTCCTGCTATTACATTGCCGACGGCTCGCCGCTGATCCCGACCGACGCGTTCGACCATGCCGACATGCTGCGCTGGATGTTCTGGGAGCAGTACAATCACGAGCCCAACATCGCGACGCTGCGCTTCTGGAAGGACTGGGTTGGGCATGCCAACCTGACCGAGGCGCAGAAGCTGCAGATCCCGGGCAAGCGCGAGGCGGGCGAGGCGGCCCTGAAGCTGATGGAAAAGCACCTCGAGGCACGCGACTGGTTGTGCGCCAGCCACATAACCTTGGCCGACGTCGTGCTGTTTCCTTACACTCATGTTGCTGCTGAGGCAGGGTTCGAGATGCACATGTACCCGCGCATCGGCAATTGGATCGAGCGTGTGAAGGGCCAGCCGCACTATGTGCCGATGAGTCTTTAGGGCGCTTGCCCCCGCGGCTGTCGGAGACTACATCGCGCGCCAGACCGGCCGCTCCGTGAGGGGCGGCCCTATTTGTTTCTAATTCGGAGAAAAGCCGTGGCCCAAGCCACCCCCCTGATGCCCCATGCGACCGCCGCCTGGCTGGTCGAGAACAGCTCGCTGACGTTCGAGCAGATCGCGCAATTCTGTGGCCTCCACATCCTCGAGGTCCAGGCGATCGCCGACGACACCGCCGCGACCAAACTGACCGGCCGCGATCCGATCCGCGCCGGCGAGCTCACGCACGAGGAAATCGAAAAGGGCCAGGCCGACGCCGATTATGCGCTGCGGATGCACCGCGAGCCGGACCAGGTGCGCCGTACCAAGGGGCCGCGCTACACCCCTGTGTCAAAGCGTCAGGACAAGCCGGATGGCATTGCCTGGATCATCCGCAATCATCCCGACGTCACCGATGGCCAGATTTCGAAGCTGATCGGCACGACCCGTACGACCATCGCCGCGATCCGTGAGCGGAGCCACTGGAACATGGCGAATATCACGCCGAAGGACCCGGTCACGCTCGGCCTGACAACCCAGCGCGAGCTCGACGCGGCGGTGGCCAAGGCAGCCAAGGCGGCGGGCGTTCCGGCGTTCCAGGACACCCGCTTCGAGGGCGACCGCGAGGCGCTGATCGAGCAGTTGCGCCGCGAGCGCGAGCAGCATGCCCGCGACGCCGAGGCGGCGCTGGCGGCGGAGAGCGGCGAAGGCCTGGCCGACGAGATCGTCCCCGGCATCCGCGACCCGTTCAAGTCCACGCCGGCCAATTAAGCGTCGCCTTGATTTGAACCCCGCCGAGGGTCAGAACCGAGCCCATGGCCACGACCGCTGAAACCGACGTCAGCCAACTGAGCTTCGAAGCGGCGCTCGCGCGGCTCGAGGAGATCGTCCGCACGCTCGAAAAGGGCGAGGCATCGCTCGACCAGTCGATCGAGCTTTATCAGGAGGGCGACAAGCTCAAGCGGCATTGCGAGGCGCGCTTGAAAGAGGCGCAGGTGCGCATCGAGCAAATCGCCTTCGGCAGCGACGGCAAGCCGGCGGGCGTCACGCCGTTCGATGCCGGTTGAGGCGCTCGACCGGCTGGCCGCCATGCTCGACGCGGAGGCGGCAGAAGTCTCCGCCGAGGTCGACGACTTCTTCGATCGCCTGCTCCCGCTCCCGGACGACACGCGTGCTCGGCTGTACGAGGCAATGCGCCACGCGGCGATCGGCGGCGGGAAGCGCTTGCGGCCATTGCTCACGGTGGCCGCGGCCAAGCTGTTCCCGATTGGCCGCGAGCGCGCGATCCGCGTCGGCAGCGCAATCGAGGCGTTGCACGTCTATTCGCTGATTCACGACGATTTGCCGTGCATGGACGACGCCGACACCAGGCGCGGCAAGCACAGCGTCCACAAGGCGTTCGGTGAGGCTGAGGCGGTGCTCGCCGGCGACAGCCTTCACGCCCTGGCATTCGAAATCCTGGCGCACGAAGCGACCCACGAGGACCCGTGGGTCCGCTCCGACCTGGTGCTGGAATTGGCGCAGGCGGCGGGTCCCGCCGGCATGGCCGGCGGGCAGATGATGGACCTGATTGCCGAAGGCGAGCAACTCGACCTGCCGTCGATCACCCGCCTGCAGCAGCTCAAGACCGGAGCGCTGATCGAATATGCGGTTGAAGCGGCGTGCATTCTGGTGAGGCTCGCCCACGACGCGCGGACTCCCTATCGCGGCTATGCCCGCAATGTTGGCCTCGCCTTTCAGATAACTGACGATTTGATCGACCATAGCGGTGATGCGGCCGCTGCCGGCAAACCCACGGGCCGTGACGCGGATGCCGGCAAGGCAACATTCGTGTCGCTGCTCGGCGAAGAGCGGGCTCGCCAGCAGGCGGCGTTGCTCGTCGATCAGGCGATCGAGCATCTCGCCGATCATGGCGAGGAAGCAGATTTACTGCGCGCCATCGCGCGCTTTGCTATCGAGCGGGACCATTAGGCCAATGTTCGGGGGGCGCCGTTGAAAGTCGCAGTCTATCCAGGGACGTTCGACCCGATCACGCTCGGGCATCTCGACATCATCCGCCGAGGCTCGCACCTCGTTGACAAATTGGTCGTCGGGGTGACCACCAATCCTTCGAAGGAACCGATGTTCACCGTCGAAGAGCGGCTGGCGATGGTGAAGCGCGAGATCGCCGGAATTCCGGGCAACATTGAGGTGGTCGAGTTCGATTCGCTGCTGATGGAATTCGCCGAGACGCAGGGCGCGACGGCGATCCTGCGCGGTCTCCGCGCCGTCGCCGACTTCGAATATGAGTTCCAGATGGCGGGCATGAACCAGCAGCTGAACGAGAACATCGAGACCATCTTCCTGATGGCCGGTGTGTCGCTGCAGCCGATTGCGTCGAAGCTGGTGAAGGAGATTGCGCGCTATGGTGGGGCGATCGAGAAGTTTGTTACCCCGGCGGTGGCAGCGGACGTCAAGCGGCACCTCGACGGACATTCACGCTAGCGTCAGCGACGCAACTGCAATAGGGCGTCGGCAAAAGCTCATAAGGGGTGGGAAAGTTGCTCAAGCCGTTGTTCGCGCTACCATTTTTGGCGTTCGCTTTGATTGCGGCCAAGCCCGCGCCCGTGGTGATTCCGCCGCTTCCGAGCATGGCCGCGCCGGCCGAGATCGCGGCCAATCCGGCCAACACGCTCAACCTTGAGCTATCGAACGGCGGTAAGGTCGTGATCCAGATGCGGCCCGACCTAGCGCCGCACCATGTCGAGCGGATCCAGATGCTGGTCCGCCAGGGCTTCTACAACGGGCTCAAGTTCCACCGGGTGATTCCGGGCTTCATGGCTCAGGGCGGCGATCCGAAGGGCGACGGCAGCGGCGGCTCGCCCTTGCCCGATCTCAAGGCCGAGTTCACCAATATGCCCTATCTACGTGGGACGGTCGCAGCCGCACGCGCCGACAAAGACGACAGCGCCAACAGCCAGTTCTTCATCATGTTCGCGCCCAATGTCGGGTTGGAGAACAAATATACCGCCTGGGGCCGGGTCGTTGCGGGCATGGATGCGGTCGACAAGATCGCACCGGGCGAGCCGCCGCCCGAGCCGACGACCATCGTCCGGGCCTACCTCGGCGACAGCAAGTAAGGCTAAGGCGCGCGGATGCGCGTCGACCTGTTCGATTTCGACCTGCCCAACGACCGCATCGCGCTGCGGCCGGCACGGCCGCGCGACAGCGCGCGGCTGCTGTTCGTCGACGGTGACGCGGTCGCCGATCGCCAGGTGCTCGAGCTGCCGGACCTGCTGCGGCCGGGCGACGTGCTGGTGTTTAACGATACCAAGGTCATTTCGGCGCAGCTCGAAGGCAAGCGCGGAGAGGCCTCGATCGGCGCGACGTTGCATAAGCGCGAAGGGCCGCGCGAGTGGCGGGCGTTCCTGCGCAACGCCAAGCGGGCGCGGGTCGGCGACACGATCGACTTTGGCGCTGGGGTAGCCGCGTCGGTCGAGGACAAGGCCGAGGACGGCTCGGCCCTACTGCATTTCCACGGTGAGGAGCCCGTCGAGTTGCTGCTCGAGCGCGCTGGCAAGA
>Ga0268264_10004573_pt1 | contig 11783 bp, 13 predicted proteins | sample KBSSwiS32_FD_190357 | JGI IMG/M metagenome (GOLD analysis project Ga0268264, IMG submission 190357) | Switchgrass rhizosphere microbial communities from Kellogg Biological Station, Michigan, USA - KBS Switchgrass S3-2 (SPAdes) (version 2) | ecosystem: Host-associated > Plants > Roots >... | reverse complement strand
GACGCTGCGGCGCGTGCTGGGCGGCGAGAAGGGCACCCAGTCGCTGGAGGCCCTGGTGAACAACCTGGTCTCCGCGTCGGAGGGGCTGGACAAGGCGATCAAGGACAACTCGGCGCAGCTCAACCGTATCGTGGACAACGTGGAGGCCATCTCCTCCGACGTGCGCGGCATCACCGGCAAGGAGAAGCAGAACGTCTCGCTGATCATCGAGAACGTGGAGAAGGTCAGCGAGGACGCCCGCGAGATCGCGCGCGCGCTGCGCGAGGCGACCGGGGGCAAGGCGGAGGGCGGGGAGGACAAGACCGAGGCGAACACCATCAAGGAGGCCCTGGCCAAGCTGGACCGGAACCTCTCCAACCTGGAAGAGATCACCCGGAACCTCAAGGAGGGGAAGGGGACCGCGGGCGAATTGCTCTCCGACGAGCGCCTGGGCAAGAAGGTGGCCGAGACGGTGGAGGACCTGTCGGACTACGCCAACCGCCTCACCCGCCTGCAGACCGAGGTGGGCATCCGCTCCGAGTACCTGTTCGCCCAGGGCGCCGGGAAGAACATCATCACCCTGCGGCTCATCCCCAAGCCGGACAAGTTCTACCTGATCGAGGCGGTGGACGACCCGCGCGGGCAGGTGGACGAGGTGCTGGTGCAGAACAACCCGCCCACCACCGGCCAGCCCACCACCCAGGTGCAGCGCACCACCAAGGACGCGTTCAAGTTCACCGCCCAGGTGGCCAAGCGCTACTACTTCGCGACGCTGCGGATGGGGGTGATGGAGTCCACCGGCGGCGTCGGCGCGGACTTCAACTTCTTCGACGACCAGCTCCAGCTCAAGCTGGACGCCTTCAACTTCTCCGTGCAGGCGCTGGCCTACCCGCGGCTGCGCGCCACCGCGCGCGCCAACCTGTTCGACCACGTGGTGGTCACCGCCGGCATGGACGACATCCTCAACCGCCAGGTGCGCGACGGCTTCACCAACCGGCTGCTGCTGGGGCGCGACTTCTTCGTCGGCGGCGGGATCTACTTCAACGACGACGACCTGAAGGCGATCCTCCCGGTGGTGCCGGTGCCGTGAGGGGTTGGGGTTGGTTGATCGCAACCGCGTGCGCCGGGTGCGGCACGATGAGGAGCAACGTCGCGCTATGTCCGAACTGGGAGCGGACGTTGCCCATGGCTCGGGAGATTGCGGCCTGCGATGGTCACAACCGCGCCAAGCCAGACTCTCAATGCGTCGCGGCGATCAAGCGGTGCCCGGGTGGGTGCGACATCTGCCAGTTTCTTGGAGGGCCGGACGAGCTCCGGATCGAGGTCGCGGGCCCGGACGAGTGGGCTCCCGTCACGAGGGTACCGATCGACGAGAACAACTTGAATGGCTACAAGGGCGATCGAGCCAAACACACCGGCATTATCAACCGGATGTACAAGTTCAATTGGTATCTCTGCCATGAGCAGGGTTGGGATGACGTGCTCGCATCAACCATCGTCCACGAATCCATGCATTCTTGCGCTTCGGTGAACATGCCAGGGATCGCCGACTACAAATTACATCCACCGCCGGGTTGTTCGGCCGAAGAGCTGGAGAATGTATGCGCCGGGAAGTAGCTCGCAAGAGTCTGGGACTCGCCCTCGTGCTCGTGGTTGGGGTGGCCCTGGATCGGTTCGTACTCCCCATATTCGATCCCCTGACGCACCGCTGGTTGACCATCTTCCCCGAAAAGGGTGAGCGCGAGTGCAGCTATGCGCTGATCGTGGAAGAGCACTTTCTCGGCAAGCTGAGGTCCGCAGTTGGCTCGCCACCAACGCCTGGCGCCGTGACGATGGGATCTTATGAAGAGGGCTACTACGGCCTCCCCTGCGGCGTTGAGAAGACCATCGGCAATGTGATCCTCGACTGCCGGTGCCCTCGCTGATCACTTCACCGGCTTGAGCGCGGCCTTGACGGTGGTGTTCGTCCCGTCGGACGCGTCCACCTTGAAGCACCAGTAGCAACTGTTCCCCGGCGTCGGGGTGCAGGAGGGCCGGGTGAAGACCGCGGTCCCATCCCCGGCGCTCACCCCGGCCAGCGGCGACCAGCCGACCAGCGACGCGCTGCAGGAGGCGAGCGCGTCCGTCCGCGCGAAGATCTGGACGACGCTCAAAGGCCCGGTGATCGGGCTGCCCTCCGGATCCACCACCGTCCAGCGCAGCGTGATTCGCCCGTTGGCCGTCAGCGACACGGTGGAGTCGTTCGGCGTGGACCAGGTCACCGTGGGGGGCGCGTTCGCCGGGCCCCCGCCCTTGGGCGCGCCGCCGAGGATCCAGTCCGCGACCTGGTCGCGCTGCGCCGACGTCGGCTTCTTGGCGGCCGAGGGCGGCGGCATGGACTTCTCCACGATCATCTTCTGGTACACGACATCCCGCATCTCGTAGACGCCCAGGTCGGAGTCGGGCGGCGGCTCCGGGTCGGCGGCGTCGTACTTGTCCAGGCGGAAGCCGTCGTTGACCGGGACGGACGCCTTGTCCCCGTGGCACTGCAGGCAGGTGTCGAGGAAGATCGGCTTTACGTCCGCCCAGGTCAGCGTGGTGGTCCGCGGCGGCGGGGCCACCGTGAACGGCCGGTCCGACTCGTCGAAGCGGACGTTCCCGGCCGTGTCGGTGGCGGTGACGCGGATCTTGTACGCGATGGGGGCGCCGTTCACGCTGTCCGGCACGTCCGGCGTCCACTGCACGGACTGCGGACCGTTGGGCAGCCCGGAGCCGATGGTCTCCACCTTCACCCAGTCGGCCCCGTCTTGCTTGAAGAGGTCGAGGTCGATGGAGAGCGTGTCGCCCGGGTCCGGGTCCGTGGCGTTCCAGGCGATGGTGACGGTCCCCAGCAGCGCGTTGCCGCCGTTGGGCTGCACCAGCTGCACCAGCGGCGCGGCGCCCTTCGCCCCGTGGTCGACCAGCAGCGAGGGCAGGAGGATCACGTCCACCCGGTTCTGCCAGGGCTCGTCGCTGAAGCCGTCGTCCAGCGCGGCGAAGACCTCGAACGTCCGGCCCGACGGGAGCACGCCGGTGTCGGCGGTCACGCTCCGGGTCCCCTGGCCGAACCGCTTCACCAGCGGGAACTCGTTCGCCTGGCCCACCTCGCGGGCGAAGAGCTGGACCCAGAGGCCGTCCCGGTCGTCGTCCCAGCTCCGCACCTTCAAGTCCAGGGTCTGGTCCACGGAGGTGGGGATGGTGCTGGTGTCCACCACCTCCGCCTGCGGCGGCGCGTTCTCGCGCTCGCCCTTGGGCGCACCGTCCTCGACCCACTTCCGCAGGATGGCCTTCTGCCGGTCGCTGAGCGGGAAGGTGGGCGGCATCACCGGGGCGATCAGCTGGGTGGTGAGCGCGGCGTGGTCGACGATCGCCTTCCGGTAGTCGTAGGCGTCCAGCGACTGGTCGTCGCCCGCCACGGAGCGGTCCAGCCGGAAGCCGGCGATCTGCGGCTGCTGCGGGTCCGGCCCGTGGCAGCGCTCGCAGTTCGCCTGGAGGATGGGCTGCACGTCCTGGAAGTAGGTCGGGTGGGCGGGGACGGACGGGCCGCAGGCGACCACCAGGACGGCCAACACTCCGGGGACAAGGGCGCGCATCGGCATCACCTCAGAGGAAGTAGTGCAGCTGCAGGATGGCGTCCCAGGCGCCGTTCCCGCCGATGCCCTGCGCGCGCGCGGAGAGCATCACCTCCACGTGCGAGATGGGCAGGTAGGACGCCCAGAGGTCCACCGCGTGGCGCGCGGTGCCGGCCACCGCGAGGTCCTCGACGAAGGTCTGGTAGGCGGCGCCCACGGAGAGGCCGCGCAGGGGGATCCACACCGGCCCCGCGTACGCCGCCAGCTGCACCCGCGACGGCGCGCCGGGGACCTGGAAGCGCTGCTGCACGCCGTCCGCCTCCGCCATGAGCAGGAGCTTGGGGCCCTCCAGCCAGACCTTGGCGTACGGCCCTCCCTGGAGCCGCCGGTCCACCGCCGTGAACGCGGCGCGCCCGGAGAGGCCGATGGCCGCGATCCCCGCGCGCACCTCGCCCAGCGCCGCGCCGCCCAGCTCGCCCGGGCCGCCGGCGTGAAGCGGGTCCTTCACGTAGCCGGTGGCGTGCGCCTCCCAGGTCTCCGAGACGGACCCGGCCGACAGCCCATACGGCTCCTCCTCCAGGTCGAACCCGAGGTCCCGGCGGATGTAGGTGGTGTGGTCCGCCAGGCGCAGGCCGTAGGGCGGGAAGAAGCGGCCGGCGCGCACATAGAACGGCGTCTTGTCCGGGCGGTAGATGACGTAGTGCTCGCGCGAGAGCACGGGCGGCGCCGGGGGCCGGACCACCGCGCCGTTGCTCTGCGGCTGCCGGGCAATGGCGCGCAGCCCCACCGAGCCGACCGCGGAGATCACGTCCGTCCCCAGCCGCGCGGAGAGGTCCGCCTGCATCGGGAAGGCGAGCAGCTCCACGCCCTCCGCCCGCCCGGGCGCGTTGGCCAGCCCGGCCAGGCGAACGTCGCCGCTCACCCGCACCCAGCCGGGCAGCTTCAAAAGCCCGTGGAGCAGGCCGCCGTTGCCGCCGCCGGAGAGCGGGTCCTCGCTCTGGTCGCGGCCGAAGTCGGTGAGCATCCCGCCCCCGGCCGGCGCCACGTGGCAGCTGGCGCAGATCGCCACGTCCGAGGAGAGCTGGAAATGCGGGTAGGCCTGCGCCAGGCCCGCCCACGCCAGCGCGATCAACGCGCCGCGGCGCACGGCCCCGCCCCGCCGGCCCAATGCGGCCCTCCACGCGAGCCGTCTCATGGCTGGGCCCCTTCCTCGATCCACCGGCGGATCAGCTCGATGTCCGGCTTCGGGAGCGGGGCGTCCGGCGGCATCCGGTCGCGCTCGCGGCCCTCCAGCAGCGCCATCAGGGCGCTGTTCGGATCTCCCGGCGTCACGTACGGCCTGGTCACCCACAGCCGCCGCGTCTCGGCCGCGTCATTGAACGCCAGGCCGCCGGCGGCGACGAAGGCGCTGTGGCAGCTCGCGGTGGCGCAGCTGGGGGCGACGATCGCCGCGTGGATGTAGGACCAGTCGGCGGGCCGGGTGTCGGCGCCGCCGCAGGCCAACGCCAGCGCGGCGGAGCAGGTGAGCAGCAGCGCGCGGGGGGAACGCACGCGGGGAGCATCAAGCATCGTTCGTGCCTCGCGCGCGCTCCGAGTGGCGCCGGAGCGCGGAAACGGGACCGGCCACGTACGGCGCCGTACGGCCTGTACGGTGCCGGACGCTGGCGAGGGCCGGTCGGATTGGGCTAGAGGTGGGACCTTCATGTCACTCGTCGTCGTCGGCAGCGTCGCCCTCGATTCGGTGGAGACCCCGTTCGGGAAGAAGGACGACGTCCTGGGCGGATCGGCCACATTCTTCTCCACCGCGGCCTCGTTCTTCACCCAGGTCATGGCCGTCGCCGTGGTCGGGGACGACTTCCCCGAAGAGCACCTGGAGTTCCTCCGCTCCCGCCACGTCGACCTGGAGGGGGTGACCCGCGAGAAGGGTCGCACGTTCCGCTGGAGCGGCAAGTACACGTACCAGCTCAACGAGGCCCAGACGCTGGACACCCAGCTCAACGTCTTCGAGCGGTTCTCGCCCCGCCTCCCCGAGCGCTACCAGCGGGCCGAGTACGTGTTCCTGGGGAACATCCACCCGGACCTGCAGTCGCAGGTGATGGACCAGGTCCGCGCGCCCCGCCTGGTGGCCGCGGACACCATGAACTACTGGATCACCGGGTTCATGCCCGCCCTCAAGAAGACGCTCCAGCGGGTGAACCTCCTCTTCGTCAACGACGCCGAGGCCCGCGCGCTGGCCGGCGAGCACAACATCGTGAAGGCCGCCCGCGCCATCCTGCGCATGGGCCCCTCCCGGGTGGTGATCAAGCGCGGCGAGTACGGCGCGCTCCTCTTCGAACCCGAGCACGCCTTCGCGCTCCCCGCCTACCCGCTGGAGGACGTCTTCGACCCCACCGGGGCCGGGGACAGCTTCGCCGGCGGCTTCATGGGCCACCTCGCCCAGGCCAAGGCCCTGGACCACGCCACCCTCCGCCGGGCCATGGTCTTCGGCAGCGTACTGGCCTCCTTCAACGTCGAGCAGTTCTCCCTCGAGCGCCTGCGCACCCTGGCGCTCCCCGAGGTCCATGCGCGGTACCAGTTGTTCCGCCAGCTGACGCACTTCGAAGAGCTGCCGGCCTCGATCAGCTGATCCAGACGGGGCCCCCCGTGACACCATCTACATCCGCATCCCGGTTTCGCAGCCGGGAATACGTTTTCGTGGTAGCTTTCCAATGGGCACGCCAACCGGGGGGACGCGCGGGGTCCGGCCCGCGTCCGGAGGGCAATTTTGGATGAGAAGCGGAAGTACGCGCGCTTCGTCACGCGAATGCGCGTCTGGTGTGAAGGCGACAACGTCACCCTCTTCGGCCGGGTCGGCAACGTCGGCGAGGGTGGCCTGTTCGTGCACACCGGGACGCCGTTCACGCAGGGCGCGCGCGCTCGGGTCCGGCTGAAGGACCTGGGCAGCGGCGGCGAGGTGCAGGCCCAGGCCACCGTGGTGTGGAGCCGGCGGCCCGGGACCCGCCTCCCGGCCGGGATGGGGTTGGCGTTCGAGCCAAGCGACGGGCTGCCGGAGGAGATCAAGCGGCTGCTGCGCATCGAGCACGGGAACAAGCCCGGACTGCGCTAATATGGGCCCCGGACACCGGGGAGGGCGTCAATGCGGATCGCGGTCATCTCGGACATTCACTCCAACATCGAGGCCCTGACCGAAGTCCTCAAGGTCGCCGAGCAGCAGAAGGTGGACCGGGTGGTCTCCCTGGGCGACGTGGTCGGCTACGGCGCTTCGCCCAACCCGTGCTGCGACCTGGTCCGTTCGGTGAGCGAGGTGACGCTGCTGGGCAACCATGACGCCGCGGTCGCCGGGCGGATGGACTACTCGTTCTATTACGACGCCGCCCGCCACGCGCTGGACTGGTCGGCGAACGTGATCACCGACGAGAACCTGGAGTGGCTGCGGAGCCTGCCGTACACCTACCGGATCGGCGACGTCGGCTTCTGCCACGGCTCGCCCATCGAGCCGCGCGCCTACGAGTACATCTTCGCGCTGGAGCAGGCGCGCGAGCTGGTGCCCTACGTCCAGGACCTGCCCGAGGTCACCTTCATCGGCCACAGCCACCTCTGCAAGGCGTTCGCGATCGGCAACGGCGAGGTGAACGACGTGGTGGCCCAGAAGTTCGGCGTCCGCCGCGGCTACAAGTACATCATCTCCGTGGGCAGCGTCGGCCAGCCGCGCGACTACGACAACCGGGCCTGCTTCGTGGTCTGCGACACCGACGCCCGGACCGTCGAGTACATCCGGGTGGAGTACGACATCGAGACCTCGGCCCAGAAGATCTTCGACGCCGACCTGGCGCTGAATTTCGGCAAGCGCCTGTTCCTCGGGGTATAGACGCAAAGGCGTGCTCCGGAACCTGGGTAGGACCGCCCTGCTGCTGATCCTGTTCGCCCTCGCCGCGCCCGGCTGCCGGCGCGAGCGCGGCCACTCCAAGGCCTTCGACGACGCCAGCGCGCTCTTCCGCAAGGTCTACGCGGAGAAGCTGGACGACGCCTACGACGACCCGCGGATGCAGGAGGTGGAGCGGCTGTTGTCCGTCGTCCCGCCCCAGAGCATCGACTCCTCCGCCGCCCAGGAGCTCCAGAAGCGGATCGCCGACGGGCGCGCCGCGCTCCTGGCCCAGCGCGAGGGCGCCGGCGCGCCGCCGCAGGAGGCCCAGCCGCCGGCGGACCCCTGGGCCGACGAGCGGAACGACCCGCCTCCACCGCCGCCGCCGGACGCCGGCGCGCCGCACCCGGTCCCCGGCATGCCGGTCGAGGAGCTGAGGCGCCGCTTCTCAGACTGCTTCTCCTTCAAGTTCAACGGCAGCCTCCCGGACAAGACCAAGCACGACCTCTGGGAGATGGCGGACAGCTCCGCCTGCAGGAAGGCGCACCCGGAGCTGGCCGACCAGATGCTGGTCATCGACGCCGAGGGGAAGGCCGTCATGGGCACCGTCCCGGCGACGGCGCTGCAGGTCCGTTACTTCTACGCGGACGGGGGGGAGAAGCCGCCTCCTCCGAAGCCGTGATGCGTGACCAGACGTTCATGACCCTGATGAAGCTCTTGCCCAAGTCCGCGCTCTCCGCGGCGGTGGGCAAGGTCACCCGCGCGCGCGTGCCCAGGTCCTGGCACCGCGCCGCCATGCGCGCCTTCGCGTCGCGGTACCGCGTGGACCTGGCGGAGGCGGAGCACGGGCTGGAGGGGTACGAGACCTTCGGGCAGTTCTTCACCCGCAAGCTCAAGCCGGGGCTGCGGCCGGTGGAGGAGGGGGAGCGGGTGGTGGTCTCCCCGGTGGACGGCGCGGTCTCCCAGGCCGGGACGCTGGACCGCGACCAGTGCCTGCAGGCCAAGGGGATCTGCTTCCCGGTGGGCAAGCTCCTGGGGGACGACCTCTCCGCCCACGCCTTCCAGGGCGGCAGCTTCGCCACGCTCTACCTCTCGCCGCGCGACTACCACCGCATCCACGCGCCGCTGGGCGGGAAGGTGCTGGGCTACTCGTACTTGCCGGGCGAGTTCTGGCCGGTGAACCCCATCTCGGTGCGCAGCAAGGAGGCGCTCTTCTGCGTCAACGAGCGGCTCATCACCTGGATGGACACCCCCGCCGGGCTGAGCGCGGTGGTGGCGGTGGGCGCCACCTGCGTGTCGCGGATCCACGCCGCCTACGACCAGGTCGTCACCCACACCGGGCAGCCGGCGAAGATCTCCCGCTACCCGGAGGCCATCCCGGTGCCCAAGGGCGGCGAGATCGGGATGTTCGAGATGGGCTCCACGGTGATCCTGCTCTTCGCCGCGGGGAAGGTGCGCTGGGACTCGTGGCTGCAGCCGGAGGCCGTGCTGCGGATGGGGCGGCGGATCGGAGAAGTGACGTGAGCAAGGTCGCCGGCGTCAAGGGGATGTCCGACCTGTTGCCCGGCGGGGACGTCGAGGCGTTCCAGTACCTGGAGACGCGGGCCCGCGAAGTCCTCCGGCGCACCGGGTACGGCGAGGTCCGGACGCCGGTGCTGGAGGAGACGGCGCTCTTCGTCCGCGGCGTGGGCGAGGGGACGGACATCGTCGGCAAGGAGATGTACACGTTCGAGGACAAGGGCGGGCGCAGCCTCTCCCTCCGGCCGGAGGCGACGGCCTCCCTGGTGCGCGCGTACATCGAGCACTCGATCTCCAACCAGGAGCCGCTCACCCGCTGGTTCTGCTTCGGGCCGATGTTCCGGTACGAGCGGATGAAGACCGGGCGCTACCGCCAGTTCTACCAGCTGGACGTGGAGGCCTTCGGCGTGAAGGGCCCGGCGCAGGACGCCGAGGTGATCGAGGTCGCGCTGGAGATCCTGCGCGCCGTGGACTTGAAGGGCGTGAAGCTGGAGCTGAACTCCATCGGCGACAAGGAGTGCCGCCCGGCGTACCAGCAGCAGCTGGTCTCGTACTTCACCGGCTTCAAGGACCAGCTCTGCGCGGAGTGCCAGGCGCGGCTGGAGCGCAACCCGCTGCGGATCCTGGACTGCAAGAACGAGAAGTGCCGGGAGATCGCGCGCGGCGCGCCGAAGCTGCTGGACCACCTCTGCCAGCCGTGCCGCGAGCACTTCGCGGAGGTGCAGCGGCTGCTGGCGCTGGTGGGCGTGGACTTCACGATCAACCCGTGGATCGTCCGCGGGCTCGACTACTACGTGCGGACCGCGTTCGAGCTGATCGCCGACGACCCGGTGCTGGGGACCGCCAGCGCGGTGGGCGGCGGCGGCCGCTACGACGGCCTGGTGCAGTCGCTGGGCGGGCCGGACGTGCCGGGAGTGGGGTTCGCGCTCGGGGCGGATCGCCTGAAGCTGCTGATGCAGGGCAGGGCGTTCGCCCAGGCGCCGGACCTGTTCGTCGCCTCGGTGGACGACAAGAGCTTCGACGCGGCGTTCGCGCTGGCCAGCAAGCTGCGGAAGGACGGGCTGTGGGTGGAGACGGATACCCGCGGCGGATCGCTCAAGAGCCAGATGAAGCGCGCCGACAAGTCGGGTGCGCGGTTCGCGCTGGTGGTGGGAGAGCGCGAGGTGGCGGAGCAGGCGGGAGAGCTCAAGCCGCTGCGGGGCGGCGAGCCGCGCCGCGTTCCATTTGCCGAGCTACCGGTTATTCTTCGCCCGTCGCCGTAACCCAGCCCCCCCGGAGAGAACGTGTCGATGAAGCCCCTTGCGATGGCGGTGTGCCTGGCCCTCCTGGTCGCGCCGGCGGCGGCGCTGGCGGATGACGAGCTGGCGGCGGTGGATCGCGCGGCGCCCATGTTCCGGTTGCCGGTCTACAACGCCAAGCCCGTGGGGCAGTCGGTGGTCGGCCTGGATCGCTACGTGGGCCCCGACGCCACCGAGAAGGACGTGAAGGTGGTGCTGCTGTCGTTCATGGCGTCCTTCTGCGCGCCCTGCAAGAAGGAGATGCCGTACCTGGAGGCGCTCCACAACCGCTACAAGGACTTCGGCCTGCGCGTGGTCTCCGTCTCGATCGACACCGAGCCGGAGGGGCAGAAGATCATCGACGAGCTGATCGAGCAGAACAAGGTGACGTACCCGGTGCTCAAGGACCGGTTCAACCTGGTGGCGCGGCGGTGGCTGGGGAACCAGAGCCCGCTGCCGTCGGTGTTCCTGGTCCGGCCGGACGCCACCGTCTCCCAGGTTCACCGCGGGTACAACCAGGACATCGGCGTGGTGCTGGCCGCCGAGATCGAGTCCGCGCTCGGCATCAAGCGGAGCGGACTGCCGCCCATGCCCACCGTGTCAGAAGCCACACCGCCAGCCACAGGCGGGAACGTGCAGCCCGCCAGCGCCACCTCGCCCGCCGAGGAGGCCGCCACCGACACGGTGAAGCCGGCCAAAGGCGTGAAGCCCGGCAGCAAGCCCCTCAAGAAGCCGCTCAAGAAGGGCAAGGCCGGCGCCGCGGCCCCCGCGACGTAGGGTAGGCGCCGGTCGCACCTGCGGCGAATTTGGCCGCCCCGGACGTTGCGTTACGATCTGGCCTTCCCGCCGATCAATGGCAGCGTCAGCTCAGATCTCGATCCGCGAGCCGGATCTCGTCCAGTCGTCCCTCGCGGTGCCTGAGCGCGCGCGGGGGGCCGAAGGTTTGGCGGTGGGCGGCGACTTCGTCCTCCTCGACGGGCAGGGACAGATGCTCCGCGGCCTCAACGCCACCGGCGCCGAGGTGTGGGAGCTGATCGACGGGCGGCGCGCGCTGGGTGTGATCGCGTCGGAGATCGCGCGGCGGTACGCGGTGCCCGAGGGGCGGGTGCTGGAGGACGTGGTCAGGTTCTCCCGGGCGCTCGCGGCCCGCGGGCTGATCCGGTTCGCGGCGGCGCCGTGAGCGCGCCGCTGGTCGCCCTGCCCGCGCCGTGCGCGTGCACCGACTGGTCGGCGCGTTCCGCCGCGTTCCGGTGAGCGTGGGGCCATCACCAGCCCTCGCGGTCGGCCGATTCCGCGTCGGCGGCGTCACCGTTCAGCTCTCCGGGCGGGCGCGCGCGCTGGAGGCGATCGCGCGGGGGTGGGCGGCGTTCGCCTCGCCGGATCCCGCGGAGGCGGAGGTCGCGCTGGAGGTGGATCCGTCGCGGCCGCGGGCCGAGGCGCCGGTGGCGATGCCGGAGATCCGGGCCGAGGGCGGCCGCGTGACGGTGGAGGCGGCGTCGTTCCGCGCCGAGATCTCGGGGCGCTCCGCGCGCGTGCGCGGCGCGGACGAGCGCTTCG
>Ga0268264_10004572_pt1 | contig 11783 bp, 11 predicted proteins | sample KBSSwiS32_FD_190357 | JGI IMG/M metagenome (GOLD analysis project Ga0268264, IMG submission 190357) | Switchgrass rhizosphere microbial communities from Kellogg Biological Station, Michigan, USA - KBS Switchgrass S3-2 (SPAdes) (version 2) | ecosystem: Host-associated > Plants > Roots >... | reverse complement strand
TCTCGATCGCGACAAGACCGAGGTCGCGTTCAATTCGAAGTGGCTTTCCGCGCTCGGCGCCGACGGCATGATTCGCCTCGCCGCGCGCTACACCGTCGCGCGGATGCTCGAGCGCGACGATTTCGCCAAGCGCTTCGCCGGCAACCAGCCGATCGCGATCCACGAATTCCTGTATCCGCTCGCGCAGGGCTACGACTCGGTCGCGCTCAAGTCCGACGTCGAGCTCGGCGGCACCGATCAGAAATTCAACCTGCTGGTCGGCCGCGAGCTTCAGCGCGACTACGGGCAGGAGCCGCAGTGCATCCTGACGCTTCCGCTGCTCGAAGGGCTGGACGGCGTCAACAAGATGTCGAAGTCGCTCGACAACTATGTCGGCATCACCGAATCGCCGAACGAGATGTTCGGCAAGCTGATGTCGGTCTCCGACGAGCTGATGTGGCGCTACTACGAGCTGCTGTCGTTCCGCCCGCTCGACGCGATCGCCGCGCTGAAGCGCGAATGCACTGAAGGTCGCAACCCGCGCGAGGCGAAGGTGGCGCTTGCGAAGGAAATCGTCGCGCGCTTCCATGGCGCGGCCGCGGCCGACAGCGCCGAGAGCGAATTCGACGCGCGCTTTCGCGGCGGGGCGATGCCCGAGAGCATGCCCGAGGTGACGGTGAAGACCGCGGGCGCCGGCATCGCGATCGCGCAGCTCGCGAAACAGGCGGGCATCGTGCCTTCAACTTCGGAGGCGCTGCGCCTGATCGAGCAGCGCGGCATCAAGGTCGACGGTGAAGTCGTCGCCGACAAGAGCCTGGTGATCGCCGCGGGCACCACGGTAGTGGTGCAGGCGGGCAAGCGACGCTTCGCCCGCGTCACGGTTGACTGACCCGGATTGCGGCTTCCCGCAATCCGGGCTACGCGTCCAAGCGCGCGGCCGAGCAACGCATTCCGAAGGACGTGTAGCCCGGGTTGCGCGGCCGCGCAACCCGGGTCAAGCCATTCCCGGATTGCCGGCAACGCCTTCGAGCGTCGGCAGGTTGAGCGTCCGCGGCGCGATCGTCTTCTGCGCGCGCAGGTAGCGCGCGATTATGTCCCAGATCGGCGGAGCGCCCGACGCGCGCGCTTCCTCCGCCACCGGCGCCCATCCGGCGACCTTGTACTTCCTGTCGGCATCGATCGGCCGATCGTGGAGCGTCATCCGCGTGATCCGGCTTCCCATCGCCGCGTTCGGCGCGATCGCGTAGCGCAGGCCACCGACGCGCACCATGTCGCCACCCTGCTGATAGTACGGATCGGGATTGAACAGGTTGTCCGCGACGTCCTCGAGGATCGTCTTGATCGTCGCGCCGGTGAGCTCGCTGACCGTCGTGTACGGATACGTGATCGCCGTCTGATCGAGCAGATGCTCAAAAGTGATCGCGTCGCCCGGCAGCAGCGTCGTGCCCCAGCGGAAGCCTGGCGAGAACGCGATCTCCGCGTTCATCTCGGCCATCAGCGCATCGAGGATCAACTGGTCGGCGGTGCCGTTGAAGTTGCCTCGCCGATAGAGCAGCCCTTCGGTGACCGCGAGCTTTTCGCCGAGCTTGTCGCGAAAAGGCGCGCGCGACGCTTCGATGTGCGCGGCCATCGCGGCGTCGGCCGGCAACAGGTTGGCGAACACCGGAAGCAGCTTGTACCGATAGTCGGCGACCTTGCCGCCGCGCACGTCGAGATCGAGCACCGCCAGGAACTTGCCGCTGCTGCCGGCGTTGGTGACCAGCGTGCGTCCGCCCGCGTTGTCGACGAGAGAGGGCGCGGGCACGCCGTCGTGCGTGTGACCGCCGAGGATCGCGTCGATGCCGCGCACGCGCGCAGCGAGCTTCAGGTCGACGTCCATGCCATTGTGCGACAGCAGGATCACTGCCTGCGCGCCCTTGCCGCGCGCTTCGTCGACCACCTTTTGCAGCGACTCGTCCTGGATGCCGAACGTCCAGTCGGCGACGAAATAGCGCGGATTGGCGATCGGCGTATACGGAAACGCCTGGCCGACGATCGCGATCGGCACGCCGTTGATCGTCTTCATCACGTAGGACGGGAAGACGGCGTCGCCGAAGTCCGCGGTCTTCACGTTCTGCGCGAGAAAGTCGATGCGCCCGCGAAAATCGCCGTCGACGACGGCCTTCACGCGATCGGCGCCATAAGTGAATTCCCAATGGCCGGTCATCACGTCGACGCCGAGAAGCTTTTGCGCATCGACCATGTCCTGGCCTTTCGTCCACAGCGACGTCGCCGAGCCCTGCCACGTATCGCCGCCATCGAGCACCAACGCGCCGGGCCGCGATGCTTTCAGCCGCTTGACGAGCGTGGCGAGATGCGCAAACCCGCCGACCGCGCCGTAAGTCCTGGCCGCGGCGGCAAAATCGAGGAAAGTGAACGCGTGCGCGTCGCGCGTGCGCGCCGGGATGCCGAAATGCTTGAGCAGCGCTTCGCCGACCAGGTGCGGCGGCTTGCCGCGCGCGACGCCGACGCCGATGTTGGTGTCGGGCTCGCGAAAATAGATCGGCCGGAGCTGCGCGTGGCAATCGGTGAAATGCAGGAGGCTCACGTTGCCAAAGCGCGGCACGTCGTACATCGCCGCCGCGCCATCTCCCTGCGCGAGCACGTCTTGCGCGTCGAGCGCAAAGCCCGCGGCCGCGCCGGCGGCGAGCACTTCGAGAAATTCGCGGCGGTTCACGGCTTGGACGCGTAGCCCGGGTTGCCGCCCTTCGCAACCCGGGGCCGGCCCCGGGTTTCGCTTACGCTCAACCCGGGCTACTTACTTATTCACCGGCGAAGCGGGATCCATCAGCAGCGCCACGACGTCCTTCACCTGTTGCTCGGTCAGGATCTTGCTGTGACCGAAACGCGGCATCGTCGTGCACGCGTTGTACGCCTCGGAGTTGAAAACCTTGCCGTACGCGTACTTCTGGATCTCGACGCCGTAGCCGCGGAGCTTCGCGAACTGATAGAGGCTCGGGCCGATGGTGCCGTAGGAGAGCTCCTGCGGCGCGAGCTGGTGGCAGGCGTAGCAATTCGCGCCGCTGGGGCTCGCGGGGTCGTCGGAATACTGCATGCCGCGGCCTTCCTGCGCGATCTTCTCGCCGTTCTGCCAGCTGCCGAGATACTTGCCGTCGGCGGGCCACGTGATCGACGCCAGGTTCTCCTTCTCGATCCGCTGCGCGACTTCCGTCGGCAACGGCTTTCCCGAGTACTCGGTGCAGGTTTTCTGCGCGTCGTCCTGATCGAGCCGGTCGAGCTTCGCCTGGCCTCGGGCGTTGAACGATGCTTTCATCATCGACGTGGTCTTCGCCGAGATCTCGGCATCGCTCGGTCCCGTGGCGCAGCCGACGAGCAGCGTCGCGGCGCCGAGACCGGCGAGCGCTACAGCGATAAATCCGCGGTTCATCGCGTGGCCTCCATCAGCGCTTGATCGCCGGCGCGTCGAACGGCGCGCCGTTGGCATTGCGGGCGAGGTACATCGTCAATGCGATCGACGCGTCCGACGTGAACACCAATTCCGGAAAGCGCTGCTGGCGGAAGCAGTCGTTCAGCCGCCATTGGAACGAGCGCAACTCACCCTGAGACACGCGATACGCCGGCCACGTCGTGTATGCCTTCTGCGCGCCCTCCTTCGTCGTCAGGTTCGGTAGATCCTGCAGGCGGATGCGCTTGCCGTCCTCGCCGTGACACGTGACGCAGCCGAAATCGTGCGGCCCGCCGCGGAAGTAGAAGATCTTCTCGCCGATGCGATACGCCTCGCGTTCCTTCGGATGGTCGATCGAGACGTTCATCCTCGCGCCGCGCGATTCCGACGTGACGAACGCCACGAGCGCTTCCATGTCGGACTTGTTGTTCGGGCCGCCGAACGGGTTCTTCTTCGCGTCCGCTTCGCTCATCCCCTGCAGCTTGACGCGACACCAGACGAGCCGCGTCTCGAGGTCCATCACCTTGTCGGCGTCGGCGAAGTATCTCGGCATCGCCGCATACGCGCCCTTGACCACGCCGGGCCCGAGGCCGAGATCGCATTTCTCGAGCGAGGCCTTGCCGGGACCCACCGGCGCTTTCCAGATGCCCTCGCCGCGGACTTCCCACAACTCGGCCGGATTGCCGTCCTGCAGCGCCGCGCGATATTTCGCGATCTCGTCGACCGCGCTGCCCTGCCCGAGCACGATGGGCGCAGCGAGCGCCAGCGCGAACGCGCCCCAGCGCACGATCCTTCGATTGGCAACTGCCATTGCCATCCTCCTAGTTGGAACCTGTCTCAGAATTGACGCGAGCGATCGGCCCGCGCAGCCAATTCTGCTAGGCGATGACGGCTTCGTCGGTGCGCTTGTCGCCCTTGTTATCGACCCACGTGATCTGCACTTTCTCGCCCTTCGCGCCGCCCTTGAACTTGAACGCGAGGAACGGATTCTTCGCAACCGCCGGCCCCCATTGCGCCGACAGCACGGTCTTGCCGCCGTACGTGACGGTGACGTTCTGGATGAACCACGCGGGAATCGTCGCGCCGTTCGCATCCTTGCGCTGGCCGGTTTCCATCTCGTGATTCATCAACACTTTCACTTCGGTCGAATCGCCGCTGACGTTCGCCCGGATTTTCATCGGATCTGCCATGACTCGCTCCTCAGGTGGCTTCGCTCGAAGGGTCCGCGTCAACCGCCGCAACCGCCGAGCGTGACCTTGATCTCTTTCGACGCCATATAGAACTTGCCGTCGGCCTTGACGAGCGCGTAGACGTTCGAGCTCTGGCCCATCTTGACACGCGTGGACAGCGACGGGTCGGTGCCCGGCGGGATCTCGAAGATCGCCGCGAGCATGTTCGGATTCTTCTCGACGAGGATCGCGATCGACTCCGTCTTCGGAATGGCGCTGGTCACGCCGATCGGCACGACCGCGCCGTTCTCGGCGATGTCCGGTGTCGAGAAGAACGTGATGTCCTTGCTCTGCGCGGGCGCGGCGCCGCCCATCGCCTTGACGGTTTCGTCGAGCGACTTGGTTTCGAAGGCGACCTTATTCCAAGTCTGCGCCTGCGCGTCGCCGGGCTTCAGCCAGCCGGCGGCCGCGAGCAGCGTCAGCATCGTGACGCCGCCTCCGGTCTTCAGCACTTGCCTGCGTGCGGTGTTCATCGACAGCACCTCCTCACGACCAAAAAGGTCAATTGTAATATGGGGGGCGACGTCCGATCAGAAGTTCCCGTATAGCCCCTTATTTGGAGCCGGCGAGAATCCACTGGACGATCACCCTGGCGTCGCCTTCCTTGAGTTGCGGCTGCGCAGGCATCGGGATCGCGCCCCAGACACCGCCTCCGCCGCTCCGGACCTTGGCGACGAGTCGCGCTTCCGCCTGTGCGGCATCGGCGTACTTCGCCGCGACATCGCGAAACGCCGGCCCGACCGCCCCTTTGACCACACCGTGACACGCCATGCATCCGGCCTTTTGCGCGAGCGCGGCACCCGCCGGCAGCGTTACCGAAGCCACGACATTCGCCGCGGGCGCCGCGTTCGGCGCGACGGTGTTGACCCCTTCGACCGCGCCGAGCGCGCGCGTCTGCTCGGCGAGGTTGCCGTGCGCATCGCGTGCGTAATCCGGCATCTCGGAGGAGAGCCGCAGTTGCGTCGTGCAGTTCTTCATGCAGGCGACGTTGCGCGTGTCGGGCTTGCCGTCGCGCCGCGTGAAGCCGTGCTCGGTGGTGAAGCCATCGCGATTGGGCAGCTTCAGCTTGGGCAGCGAGTCCTGGTCGAGCACCGCATCCGAAGGCAGGATGTCGTTCAGGTTCAGCACGTACGCGGTCAATGCATAGACCTCGTCCGGTGCAAGGGTCTGTGGATTGGTGAACGGCATCGCGCGGCGGATGTAGTCGAACAGCGTCGTTGCGTAGTTCAGCTTGCTGCCGGTGGTGCGCACCGGCTGCGCGGTCTTCAGAGATCCCACACCCCCGGCGATCGGCATGTAGTCCGTGCTTTCGCCGAACGTGCCATGGCAGCTCGCGCATTTTTCGTCGTAGATCTCCTGCCCCTTCGCCACCGAGCCTCGACCTCGCGGCAAGCCCGCGCCATCCGGTCGCACGTCGATATCCCATCCGGCAATCTCCGCCGGCGTCGCCGCCTTGCCGAAGCCCAATGCCGGTCGCGATGGATTGGATGACTGGGTGGCCGCCCCCGTTCCCGCACCGGATGCCGGCGCGACGAGCGCGAGCGCAGCGAGCGCCACGACGGCACCACGCGTGATGCAAGCGTCAGAGCACCTGGACATTGCTGACCTCGCCCGACGGATCGACGCGCCAGGTCTGGATCGCGTTGTTGTGATAGATCGAGCGCGTGCCGCGCACTTCACGCAACTGGCGGATCGTCGGCTGGACATAGCCCGTTTCGTCGATCACGCGCGACTGCAACAGCGCCGGGCCGCCATCCCAGCTCCAGTCGAGCCGGAATCGCGTCAACGCCTTCGGCAGGATCGGCGTCTGCAGCGTGGCAGTTTTCCAGTTGCGGCCGCCATCGGTGGAAACGTCGACGCGCTTGACGCGTCCGCGGCCCGACCACGCGAGGCCGCGAATCTCGTGGTAGCCGCGATCGAGGATCACCTGTCCGCCCGACGGCGAGGTGACGACGCTCTTCGCCTCCTGGATCCACGTGTACTGCCGATGCCGGCCGTCGGGCATCAGGTCGACGTAGTGCAGCGCCTCCTCGCGCGTGTTCCATGGCTCGTCGCCGACCTTGAGCCGGCGCAGCCACTTGACGCTCGACACGCCTTGCACGCCGGGCACGAGCAGCCGCAGCGGATAGCCCTGCTCGGGGCGCAGCATCTCGCCGTTCTGGCCGTAGACGACGAGCACGTCGTCCAGCGCCATCGCCATCGGCAGCGTTCGCGTCAGCGACGCGCCGTCGGCGCCCTCGGCGAGGATGAACTTGCCGCGCGGATCGACACCCGCCTCGTCGAGCAGCGTCGACAACGGCACGCCGGTCCATTCGCTGCAGCCGATCATCCCGTGCGAGTACTGCACGGTCGGCACCGCGACGTTCGCCCATTCCATGCCCGAGTTCGCGCCGCATTCGATGAAGTGGACGCGCGACACCGACGGAAAGCGGACGATGTCGTCGAGCGTGTAGATGCGCGGGTTGCGCACCAGCCCGTGGATCATCAGCCGGTGCTGCTCCGGGTCGACGTCCGGCACGCCGGCGTGATGCCGCTCGAAATGCAAACCCGACGGCGTGATGATGCCGAACAGGTTCTGCAGCGGTGTGAATGCCACCGACGATTGCGGCGTTCGGGTGAGCCCCGGGCTTTCGCGCCGGCGCACGTTGGCCTCGAATTTCGACGGGACGCCGTACGGCGACGCGAGGATCGGCGCGCCGAGTCGACGGCTCCATTCGGGCACATGCGGCGGCAGATTGCGTTCGAGATCCTGCGCCGCCGCCTCCCGGAAACCGACGTTCTCGCCCGCGCTTGCGCTCACCGCACCGCCGGCGATCGCCGCGGCACGGCGCAGGAAACGACGGCGCGCATCACCGGGGTTCATCGGATTTGCCGCCGCGCCGAGCGCCCGGGCAGCGTCGGATGCCTCGCGGCGAAGCCGAGCAACTCGTCGCGCAACGGCGTTCGCGCGTCGATCCGCGCCGCGATTTGCACGCAGGCCGTCCGACAGATCTCGACGAAGACGGGATCGGCCACCTGATAGGAAACGCTGTTGCCGATCTTGCGGCGGCTCACCACGCCGGCGTGATGGAGCTGCGCGAGTTGCCGCGACACGTTGGTCTGGCCGAGGCCGGTGGCGGCAACGACGGCGCCGACCGACTGCTCGGCAAGACAGATCGTGTGCAGGATCTTGAGTCGCGACGGCTCGGCCAGCAGCCCGAGGTAGCGCGCGACCGCGGCGAAGACCTCTTCGAGCTCGTCGAGGCCCGCGGCGCGGGCAGGCGCCCTGGTCGCCACCGGTTTGCGCGAGGCTTTGGATGCGTTCATGCGCAGATGAGCATATACGCATCTAAGGTGCGCGGTCAAGCGCGGGCGTACTCGAGAAACGCGGCCTTGGGAGCTATCTCAAAATGGGGCGGGCGGGCCGAGTGCGCGAAGGCCCGCAGCGAGCCCCGAGATAGTACTCAGACGTACAGCGAGGGGCGAGCGAGGACACGAAAGCGAAGCTTCAGTGAAGGCTAACGTGAGCGTAGCGAACGTTAAGCGAACGGCCGAAACTACAAAGCAATCGGGCCGCGCAGCCTATTTTGAGACTAGTGGACGGTGGCGCTGGTCAGGAACTGGAGCAACGCGCCGGACTTGAGGCGATAGACACCCTCGCCCAGGGATTCGGCGTCGTCGACATCGTCGCGGGTGAACTCCACCTCATCGCCGTCGCGGGTGGCTTCGAGCACGACGTCATCCTTGACCGTGTACTCGTCGGGAACGCGCAAGTAAGCCGCTTCGAACACGACCCCGTCGATGAGCACGAAATCCGCTCCGTGCATGGCATCGGCAAAAGCGATCATGTTGTCACCTCCGGCGGTCATCCGCGTCCTCCGTGGTCGGGTGCTCGGACGTCCAGTGTCCCGCTACTGATATGCGGGTCGCCGGTCGCCATTCAACCCTTGGCCGTTCGGCCACGGATCGCGGGTACCTACGCCCAGAACGTTGCAAAACGCGTGCCGGTTGACGCGTTTGGCGTCTAGCCCGGGAAAATGGGCTAGATCAGCCTTTTCCTACGAGCGAGCGGACGAAATTGGGCAGCGCAAGCGCCGCTCGGTGCATGTCGCCGTTGTAATACTGCAGCGCGGGTAGGCCGCGACTGACAATCCGGCGCTCCACTTCTTGGGCAGACAATGCGGCCGGATCGAGCGTTTGCGACGCGCAGGCCATCATCCACAAGCCACCGTACAACGGCACCGACGTGAGATACGGCGTGACTACGCTGAACGCTTCGCGCAACCGCGCGAGCCCGTCGCGAATGCGTTCGGGATGCGCGACGGGACTCGCGATGTGCAGCGTCATCGCGCCCTCGCTTCCCAGACGGGCCGCGCAGGCACGATAGAAATCGGCGGTGTACAGCGGCGTCGACGGACCGCCGGGGTCGGTCAGGTCGAGCACGATCAGATCGTACTGCTCGGTCGAGTTGCGAACGTAGGCGAAGCCATCAGCGATCTCGAGCTTCAGGCGCGGATCGTCGAGCGTGCCGCGATGGACTGCAGCGAGGTGCCGGCGCGAAATGTCGACGACGGTCTCGTCGATCTCGCACAGCGTGATCGCCTCCATCGTCGGGTGCTTGAAGAGCTCCTCCGCGGAGCCGCCGTCGCCGCCCCCGACGATCAGCGCGCGCCGCGGCGCCGGGTGCGACGTCGCCGCAAGATGAACCAGGTTCTCGTGATAGAAGAACTCGTCGCGCTCGGACGTCATGAAGTGCCCATCGAGCCGGAACAGCCGGCCGAACGGCACCGTGTCGTGAACCTCGACTTCCTGGTAGCGCGAAGCGAACGCCTCGAGGCGCTTCGCCGATTTGATGAAGAATCCCCACTCGTCGGTGAGGTACTCGTTCATCGCGCCGCCGGTGCGCTCGTCGTCTGCGCCGCCGCCCGGCGCTTCAGGCATCCAGACCCCCACGCTCGATGGCGTGGAATTTAGTTCGCGCGGGCTTCAGTGCGCGCTCGAGCATCCGGAACAGCGCTTCGCCCTTGGCGCGGTTGTCGGTGGTCAGGTTGCACACGTAGACGTCGATCGTGACGAATTTGCGCTCGGGCCACGTGTGGATCGCGAGGTGCGACTCGGCAAGCAACACCGTGCCCGTGACGCCCTGCGGCTCGAACTGATAGAAGCAATCGCCGACGATCGTCAGGCCCGATCGCGCAGCCGCGTCGAGGCACAGCGCGCGTAAGGGTTCGGCGCTGCGGAACTCCGGCGTGTCGGCCGGGCACTCGTACCACTCGCCCAACAGATGGATACCGTCCATGATCCGCGCCTTCCAAATAAAAAGCCCCGCCCCCGTTACGCACGGGCAGAAGGGCACCGGACATCTCCCGCGGACACCGAAGCGAGCGGGCGAATTATTGCACAAACTCCCACGCCACGGGATAATTTTGGTCTCCGCTTCGCCGTTTTCAAGTGTTTGTCGACGCGGTGGAGTTCGTAGCCCGAGATCGCGCCCACCAAACTCGCGATCGACCGCTTTCTCCCTTCCAAGCCGCCGCGCGGAAAGTCGCGCCAACGCCGCCGCTGCCATTGCCATGATCGAGAGCGAGACTCCCACCCTGACCGAGCAGGCCAACGCGATCCGCGCGCTGGCGATGGACGCGGTCGAAGCTGCGAAGTCCGGGCATCCGGGCATGCCGATGGGCATGGCCGAGATCGCGGTCGCGCTCTGGCAGCGCCACCTGCGGCACAACCCGCGCGATCCGCACTGGCCCAACCGCGATCGCTTCGTGCTGTCGAACGGCCACGGCTCGATGCTGCTCTACGCGCTGCTGCACCTGACGGGCTACGACCTGCCGCTGGACGAGATCAAGCACTTCCGCCAGCTCCACTCGAAGACGCCCGGCCATCCCGAGCTCGGCGTGACCGCCGGCGTGGAAACGACGACCGGCCCGCTCGGCCAGGGCCTCGCCAACGCGATCGGCATGGCGCTCGCCGAGCGTCTGCTCGCGGCGGAGTTCAACCGGCCGGATCATCCGGTCGTCGATCATCGCACTTACGCGTTCGTCGGCGACGGCTGCCTGATGGAAGGCATTTCGCACGAGGCGTGCTCGCTCGCCGGCACGCTGGGCTTGGGCAAGCTGACGGTAGTCTATGACGACAACGGGATCTCGATCGACGGCGAGACCAAGGGCTGGTTCACCGACGACACGCCGCGCCGCTTCGAGGCGTACGGCTGGAACGTGATCCCGCACGTCGACGGCCACGACGTGGCTGCCGTGGATGCCGCGATCAAGGCGGCGCACGCCGTCACCGATCGTCCGACGCTGATCTGCTGCAAGACGATCATCGGCAAGGGCGCGCCGACGAAGGCCGGCACCGCGGAGGCGCACGGCGCAGCGCTTGGCGAGAAGGAGGTCGCGGCCACCCGCGTCGCGCTCGGTTGGACGTATCCGCCGTTCGAGGTGCCGAAGGCGATCTACGGCGCGTGGGACGCGCGCGAGCGCGGCGCGCGGCAACAGCAGGAGTGGACCGAGCGCTTCGCGCGCTACCGGGCAGCATTTCCCGCCGAGGCGGCGGAATTCAACCGGCGGATCGGCGCCGAGCTGCCGAAGGACTGGGCGCAGGCGAGCGCCGCGTTCGTCGCCGCGCAGGCAAAAAAGGGCGAAACCGTCGCCACGCGCAAGGCGTCGCAGCAGGCGATCGAAGCGCTGGCGCCGCATTTGCCCGAAATGCTCGGCGGCTCCGCCGATCTCACCGGCTCGGTGTTCACCAACTGGTCGAAGAGCGTCGCGGTTTCGCGCACGCATCCGGGCAACTACGTCAACTTCGGCGTGCGCGAATTCGCGATGAGCGCGATCGCCAACGGCATCGTCGTCGCCGGCGGCTTCATCCCGTACGTCGGCACGTTCCTGACGTTCTCCGACTACGCGCGCAACGCGCTGCGGATGGCGGCGCTGATGAAGATCGGCACGATCTTCGTCTACACGCACGACTCGATCGGCCTCGGCGAAGACGGCCCGACGCACCAGTCGATCGAGCACGCTGCCAGCTTGCGGCTCATCCCGCAGATGGAGCTGTGGCGGCCCTGCGACACGGTCGAAACGGCGGTTGCGTGGATCGCCGCGCTCGAGCGCCGCCACGGCCCGACCTGCCTGTTGTTCACCCGCCAG
>Ga0268264_10004570_pt1 | contig 11785 bp, 2 predicted proteins | sample KBSSwiS32_FD_190357 | JGI IMG/M metagenome (GOLD analysis project Ga0268264, IMG submission 190357) | Switchgrass rhizosphere microbial communities from Kellogg Biological Station, Michigan, USA - KBS Switchgrass S3-2 (SPAdes) (version 2) | ecosystem: Host-associated > Plants > Roots >... | reverse complement strand
CTTTTCAAAAAAAGACAAGGCCCAGCTTGCTGAATCTGTAACTTCTTTTTCATTAATAATGCCGTGAGCATTTTCTTTGGCAAACTTTGCTGCATATTCACCAGCTCTTTTTCCAAACACAAGCAAATCAGAAAGAGAGTTACCCCCCAACCTATTGGCACCATGCAGGCCTGCAGCAGATTCGCCTGCGGCAAAAAGTCCGGACACCGTTGACATTTGTGTATCTGCATCAACCCGAATGCCGCCCATCATGTAATGTGTGGTCGGCCCCACTTCCATAGGTTCTTTTGTAATATCAATATCTGCCAGCTTCTTAAATTGATCATACATGCTCGGCAACTTTTTCTTTATGTGCTCCGCTGCATTGGGAAGCCTGTTTTTGATCCAGGAAATATCCAGGAATACCCCGTTGTGCGGGCTGCCTCTTCCCTCCTTAATTTCACGAACTATACATCGTGCCACATGGTCCCGGGTCAGGAGTTCCGGTGGGCGCCTTGCGTTCCGGTCGCCCTGGGTATATTTCCATCCTTCTTCTTCGCTGTCCGCTGTGGAGTTGCGATATAACTCAGGTATCTCATCAAACATAAACCGCTTGTTCTCCTTATTGAGCAAAATCCCTCCCTCGCCTCTTACACCTTCAGTGACAAGGATTCCACGAACACTAGGTGGCCAAACCATCCCTGTTGGATGAAACTGTAGGAACTCCATATCCATCAGTTCTGCACCTGCATGATAGGCCAATGAATGACCATCGCCTGTATATTCCCAACTATTGCTTGTAATTTTATAAGCCCTGCCAATACCGCCTGTGGCTAATACGATCGCTTTGGCCCGGAACAATATAAATCTGCCTTTTTCCCGTTCGTAACCAAAGGCGCCTGCTACCCGTTCTCCATTTTTGAGAAGTGTTATAATGGTGCATTCCATGTGAACCTCTATTCCCTGGTGTATACCGTGATCCTGTAGTGTGCGAATCATTTCTAATCCTGTGCGGTCGCCAACGTGCGCCAGCCTTGGATATTTATGACCACCGAAATTTCGTTGCAGAATACGGCCATCCTTAGTTCTATCGAAGAGTGCCCCCCACTTTTCCAGTTCATTAACCCGATCCGGCGCTTCTTTTGCATGCAACTCCGCCATACGCCAATTGTTTACATATTGTCCTCCCCGCATTGTATCAGTGAAATGTACCTTCCAGTTATCTCTTTCATCAACGTTTGATAATGCTGCGGCAATACCACCCTCAGCCATTACTGTGTGAGCCTTACCCAGTAAGGATTTGCAGACCAGGCCTACGGTAACTCCCTGCGCAGCAGCTTCTATTGCAGCCCTAAGTCCGGCCCCACCTGCACCAATAACAAGCACATCATAATCGTATGTATCGTATAAAGACATTAAAAAGTTTACAGGGTTTGAAATAATTTTTTGTCGCTAAGCGACATCATTCAGAAAACAAATGCTGGTGCCATAAATTTTTTATCTCTGCTATATCCATCGCCTCACAAAATTCTAATATCTGACCAGGTACCTATTGAGCATAACCGGATATAGATATCTGTAAATGCAACCCAGAACAAACTCATCCATGCCCACAACATATGCCGCCGGTTGAAACAGCCTACACACTTATATACTTTGCGGCGTACAGGTGCACCGGAAAGGCGATCCATAAATCCACCAACCATATGGCGCAATGAATGACAACCAAATGTATAGCCACCGAGTAACACAACATTTACAGCTAACACCAATGTGCCCACACCGATTCCAAAAGATTTTTCACCTGTAACAATGTTGGTAAACCAAAGCGCTTTCCAAACATCAAAAGAGAGAAAAATGATAAAGAACAAGGCGATGTAAAGAAAGTAACGATGTATGTTTTGTATGATAAGGGGAAAGGAATTTTCGCCAAGATATTTTTTTCGTGGCTCAGAAACCGTACACGAAGGAGGATCGGCCCAAAAGGATTTGTAGTATGCGCCACGGTAGTAATAGCAGGTTAACCGAAACAGTCCCGGTGCCCATAATACCAGCAGCGCGGGCGACCACGGTACTATCCCCGGCCACCAACCGGGCTTGGGTCCAAACCAGCTATGGGGCGAATCACCAAAAAGTTCAGGTGAATAAAGAGGAGAAAGATATGGACCTGAGGTGTAATGTACACCCTGAAACGCAGCCCAGGTTACATAAATAACAAAAGCAGAGAGAGCGGTGAAAATGATAAGGGGTCGTGCCCACCATACATCTTTGCGGTTAGTATAACCAAAACGATGGCGTACGGTTGCTAAGTTTATTTCAGCCATAAAAAATTACTTATTATTAAGGATGAATCTCAACACACGGATGAATAAGAGAAAATGAATCAGTTCTCTAAGATAATTCAAAAGGTGAAATGACCAATAGAAAAATAATTTTCAAGTTTCATATATCACTTAAAAGATGAGAATTTTGTAATTGCGTTTATGCCACCGTTATATTTTCACTTCGGGATAGAAGTTGTGCAGCTAAAAAGATCATATCCAACGCTACCTTCACACCTTTCAGATAGGTGCAACCTATATTCCCAAAGTACTTTTCTCTAATCAAATTATGCAAAGAATCCAATACATATAACACAGGGCTATGTCACCTCTGATTCTTCTAAATTAAAAAGATAAAAATAGTTTATTTAAAAAAAACTTATAAATTTAGGGTAACTATGCTTGTGATGTATACTTAAAAGCATCTTCTATCGCCGCTTCTCTCTGCTTCGCCATACGATTACTTTATCATCCTTTAAAAAAAATGTATGTACAGGAAATTCACCAGGCACCTAGTGTTATATGGCATTCTCTTATTGTCCTGCAGCCTTTATGCACAGTCACCGGGCGGGATAGGGCGTCAGTCACTTTGGCTACGCGGAAATTTTTTCTCCGATTCGACCCAAACCCAGACCCTGAATTTCAATCCCGCGACAAATATGGATAACATGAGCAGGGGGATCAACATGCCCGGCAATATCGAAGACCTGAGAAGGGCGACCATTTTTACGGTCTATCGGGACCCTGGATCAGACCAGGACAGACCGGTGTGGCAGATGAACGGCGGTTTTGGTGATCTTTTGCTTTCTACCCGGCAGGTGTCCAGCAAAAGCGGAAAAATGAGTATGGTTTTTGAAAAAACGGAAGCCGGGGCTTCAAAACCAAAAAAAACCGGAGCTATCATTTCTACTTATTTGAGACGGCAAGGGCCAAAGTCTGCTGAAAACGCAGAAAATAAAACAGTTGCTATTCAGTTTGGCAACCCGGCGTTCTCCCACCTTGCAGGTCAATTTTCCGGATTGATTGCTGAGTTTATTGTGTATGAGACCATTCTGAAAGAAAAGGAGATCGCCAGGATAGAAACATATTTGGCATTAAAATATGGCGTCACCCTGGAAAAAAACTATCTCAATAGCCTGGGTGAAACTATATGGAACAGGGAAAATGAAAAGCTTTATTCGAACAATATTGCCGGTATTGGAAGAGATGATCACTCAGCGCTTTACCAAAAACAGGCCACAAGTTCCAGCACATCGGATCAATTGATAATTGGCATTAATAAGATTGCCGCGTCTAATGCCAAAAATCCAGGCCAGTTAAACAACAGGGATTATTTGATCTGGGGCGATAATGCCCAGCCTTTCACTCTTAACCGGGATGCCGACCCAGGGGTAAATGATATCCTGCTATCCGAAAAAAAATGGTTGATGAGAAGCTCAGGAAAAGCGGCCAATACAATTTCAACTGAATTGAAAATCGATACCAGAACACTCCTTTCTGAACATTTTCCTAAAGAATACTTTTGTTTAGCTATCGACCGTTCGGGATCCGGTGATTTTGTCCCGGAAAATTGCTCATACATTATGCCGGATAGTATTTCTGATGAAGGAATTGCCAGTTTCAGCGGTGTACTCTGGGATACGGATCGTTCCGGGAAAGACGTTTTTAGTTTTGGCATGAAGTTCGGTCTGTTAGCAAACGCGGCTAAAGGTGCCGCCAAACTTTTATCCTTCCATGTTTATCCGAATCCGGTCATAGACGGTCATTATAATATTGCTGTTACATTGGATAAACCCGCTGACATCTATATTCAGTTGTACGATGTTCATCTTCGCCTGATAGATTCGAAAAAAGTGACAGGCCAGGCTGATTATCTGCTGTCTCGAAATATCAATGCTGCAGCAGGCGCATATATTATCAAGCTGCTTACCTCGGGTAAAGAATTTTCCAAAATCGTTATTAGACAATAAATCATTTTCGCAACGACCTTCTTAAGGTCCCAAAATCAAAAACTGCTATGAAAAGTTTTTCCCTTCGCCTGCTTGCGCTTCTTGTTCTCTCTTTATGCTCATCTGGTTTTGCCGATAGGCCGGCCTCAAAATCTTTTTTTAAGGCTCCCTGGAATATAAACTCCGGTTTTTACCCGGCGGACTTACATGCAGGTTCGCCAGCCCTAAATGCTTTTTTGAATGGTCCGGGAAAGCATATCAACACCAGTTTTTATGCAATGGATTTAAAGGAAAGCCGTCTCGGTTTTACTAAAGGAAAGCCGGTTGATAAAAGGAAAATAATCCCGTTTAAAGAGGAAGTTTCACCTGATTTTGTTCCCACCGGGTCAGATTTCAGGCTACAAAAGGCAGAAAAATGGGCAGGCACCAAATCCATCACCAATATCAGCCTGGCAGGTGCAAAACTTCATATTCCTGAAGGAGCTATGCCATCTCCGGGTGTTGTATCTGTTACTGCCCTTCGACTTGTTGATATCCCGGCATTGGAGCAGGGAATGGTTAATGTAACAAAGGGGTATTATGGATACCGTTTTTTGCCGCATGGTAGCCAATTTGGTAAAGCTGTTGACCTTAGTATGGAGTATGATGAAACGAAGATACCCCGGGGCTATACCGCTAAAGATATTGTTACTTTTTACTTTGACGACAAAGCAAAACACTGGGCACCCCTTCACAGGGATTCTATAGATGTGGCCAATAAAAGAATTATTTCTACAACGAATCATTTTACTGACATGATTAATGGGGTACTTGAGGTTCCCGAATCACCGGAGACCCAAGCTTTTACTCCGAACTCCATGTCCGGTATCGGAATGGCTGACGCCACATCAGAAATCGTAACCATCACCCAACCCTCGGCAAACCAGATGGGAAGTGCAGTGTTGGCATACCCGATCAAATTACCTGCCGGCAGGAACGATATGGGGCCGCAATTAGCCGTCCAATATAACAGTGAAGGAGGAAGTGGTTGGGCGGGGCTTGGTTGGGACCTGAATACGCCAGCTGTAACGATCGAAACCCGCTGGGGAGTACCGAGGTATAATCCATCTACGGAAACCGAAACCTATGTCGTTGACGGCGAACAGCTTAATCCTGTTGCTCATCGCTCGGATCCGGTTGCCCGAACAGGCGAAAAACAGTTTTATCCCAGGGTGGATAACGACTTTCAAAAGATGATCAGGCATGGCAACAATCCCACAAACTATTGGTGGGAAGTAACAGAAAAAAGTGGGGCACGCCGGTTTTTTGGAGGTGACCCCGGCAATGGCGTTGACCCAACTGCCGTTCTAACGGATTCAATCGGCAATATCGCATATTGGGCATTAACTGAAGCCAGAGACCTCAATGAGAATTTCATAAAATATCGCTATACCAAAGTCATGGATGCCGGAACCACGGGTGGAAAGCCCGGGTCCAATATCTACCTGGCCTCCATCAGCTACACCGGCAACGGAAGCACGGAAGGCAAATACAGCGTTGTCTTTACCCGCGACCGTGAGTTGGGAGAGGAAAAAAGGAAAGATGTGACAATAAGTGCAAGGCTGGGATTCAAGCAGGTTACGGCCGATTTACTCAGGAAAATTGCTGTTAAATTCAATGGGCAAGACATTAGGTCTTATGAATTGAATTATGTGCAGGGCGCATTTTTTAAGACGCTCTTACAAAATATAAAGGAATTTGATGTTACCGGAACACGTTTTACCACGCATACCTTTGAGTATTACAACGATATCCAGGGAGCCGGAGGTGTTTACCAGCCGCTAGCGGGACCGGAAGAATGGAGCCCTCAGGATGATGCGGTGAAGGGAACTTTTTTAAATCCAATACCGGCTTTTAATGATAACGCTTCTGCACTTGGCGGAAACAAATCCATTGGTGGCGGGTTCGGCGTGGCTGTCACCATCGGGCCTGATGATGATGACCTGGCTCTTAAAACAAATACAGCAGGTGTTACATTTGCTTTCGACTTTTCCACGAACGAAGGCATGCTGGCGCTGGTTGACATTAACGGAGACGGGATGGCTGATAAGGTATTTAAAAAGGACGGACAATTATTTTTCAGGCCAAATCAATCAGGATTGGATAGTAATGTAGTTTTTGGTCCGGTTCGGAAAATAAACGGAATTGACGACTTCAATAAGGGTGAAAGCTTTGCCGGTAGCATTGGGCTGGAATCCAATTTTTTAATTTATGCAGGGTTTAACTTTACCCACACAGAAGACATTACCTCCGTTTACTTCTCGGACGTAAATGGTGACCAATTGATGGATATAGTTAAGGATGGAACGGTGTATTTCAACCATATAGACAGCGATGGAAATCCAGGTTTCACTACGTCAAGTGGCGATACACCGAGCCCGATCAATGCAGCTTCCGGAATTGATGCGAACCTGGTGGAAAATGATCCGCAGGTATTAGAAAAGGCTATAGATGATAACCCATTGCACGATGTAGTAAAAGTATGGGTGGCACCCTTTGATGGAACAATAAGCATTACGGCGCCTGTGACACTTGTCCGCAACAACAGCGCTGCTGCCCGGTCGTACACGGCTGCCGATGGTGTTCGGGTCGCCATTCAGGAAAAAGGAACTGAGCTTTGGTCCACCAATATTGATGCAAACGATTTTACACCTAAAACACCGGTAGGAGTTAACGCTCTTTCCGTGCAAAAAGGAGACAGGATCTATTTCAGGGTTCAGTCAAAATTTAACGGCGCCTATGACCAGGTAATGTGGACACCGGAAATAACTTATACCAACCAGGCGCCTGGCCTGAATGATGCCAACGCCTTACCTGTCTATCAGTTTAAGTCTAACCAGGACTTTTTGATATCTGCTTCCTTTTCGACCGGGGTAAGCATTGGGGGAACCATTCATATCCAGGGCAATTTTACAAAACCGGTAACTTCTGACGATATCACCGTTAAATTACTGAAGAAATCAAATGGTGTATTCACCGCTCTTTTGCAGGAAAATTATTCCTGGGACCAGGTAATAAGCCTTCCCGTTTCCATTGACGAAAATGTTCTTAAGGGCGATGATCTGTTCTTTAGTGTTTCTTCCAAAACCAATATTGACTGGACGGCCTTGCAATGGAATCCATATATCTTTTATACCGCCTCAACCGACCCAGCAATACCCCGTGTATTGGACGACAACAGCAAGCCTTTAATTCATTTCTATCCAACGGTAGATTTTCAAGCGTTCACCAGGACCGTTCAACCCAGCCTTCCCTGGACTGCGTCTGCCAGCGATACCTTTACCATCCAGGCAAACCCGGTCATCAATTCCAATGTTGAAAACGGGGAGATCGTTTTTTCCGTAAAAAAAGAAAACCAGCTAATTGAAAAACAAATTATACCTGTCACGATGGGTGTTTTAGGGGCTCATCCACCCATAAAAGCTATACTCAATAGTGCAGACAAGGTATTTTTCGAGTATCATACTACTAATACCAAACTAGCAGATGCTTTTGTTTCTACCAACGTCGAAGTAAAAGCTGATCCTGGCAACCCCGAAACCGTCACAGGGGGCTTGCATACGCTGGATGAATCGTTCACGTTCGGGCCCATGTACCGCCACTGGGGACAGTTTGCCTACAACGGTAACAGGACCCGTGCAGATCAGCCCATTGTAGAAAGCGAGCTGGTATTGGATCCATCCTTAACCGACTCGACTCCCCCTGCCATTGATTTAAGTACGGCTAAAAACGCAGATGAGATGCAACAGATGTACGCTGCTGCAGGCGGGAATCAACCCAAAGAAGACAAATTCATTTATTTAGTGCCCAACAATGAAACGAAATCATGGATAGGTTACGATAACCTGACGTATGTAAATAAGGACACCATCAGTTCATCACGAATGGGAAAGGATGATTTACTACCGGTGAACCCAATCACCAATCCAAATCCCGGATCAGGATCAGGGGCAGTGGGTATTAAAAAGGTGTCTAATACAGATAATGTTTCGTTTGCGATTGGCGTCGGGGAGGCAGTAACCGCCGGAGGGGCCCTGAGTACGGGGACCACCAAATTCGTGTATGATTTTAATGATATGAACGGCGACGGGTATCCGGATATCTTATCAAATAGTAAAATTCAATATACCCGCCCTAATGGTGGCCTTGAAGCAACAGCCAGCCCGTATGATTTTGGGGATATTACCCTGGCGAGTCATTCTTCATTAGGTTTTACACTGGGAGGCAAAATACCCAATTCCAGCGCTCCGAACTCTTCTTCCACGCCCAAAGGCGCAAAAGCGGAAAGAGCAGAGTCCCAGGCAGGTGTTTCGGCCGGTATAAGTGTCCAGTTTAATATTAACACAGATAATACTTCATTTGCCTTTATGGATATAAATGGTGACGGCTTGCCGGACAGGGTTCATAGTGATGGTGGTGTCGAACTTAACCTCGGCTATTCATTTCTCCCTAAAGAACCATGGGGCTATGTAGGGTTAAGCGATGGAACGGCCATAAGCTATGGAGGTGGAATTAGCATTAATATCGAAGATTACAGTATTGCCGCCGGTATAGGACTTTCGCGAACTGAAAACGAAACAAAAAAGACCCTTCAGGATATGAATGGTGATGGCCTGCTTGATTATATTTCGGGCGTTTCCCCGCTAATGGTGAGTATCAATACCGGGAACGGCTTTGCACCTCCGATTCCATGGACGGGTGCTGATGGGGTCAATAAAGGCGTTTCGACAGGCGAATCCCTTAACGTGGCATTTACAATCGGGATTTCTATCCTCCCGGTACTTCCAATTGTAAAATTATGTATCAATCCTTCCATTAATATTGGGAAGGGAGCTGATCGAACCAAAATTCAGTTCGACGATATTGACGGCGATGGATTTCCCGATTTTCTACAGTCGGATGTAGACAGCAGGCTGACGGTTTCCCGCTCCACTATCAAACGAACCAACAAACTCAAAAAAGTAAGCCGCCCGCTGGGCGGAAGCTTTGCGCTGGACTACAAGCGGGTTGGCAATAGTTACCAAATGCCGACCAATGTCTGGACGCTCTCCAGTGTAGATCTTTTCGACGGCGTTCCCGGCGATGGCCCGGACCATACGAGTAAGACATTCGAGTATCAAAATGGCCAATATGATCGCAATGAACGCGAATTTTATGGCTTTGGAAAAGTAATAACCAAAGATCGCGATACCGAAAAAGGAAATGCCGTTTACCGGGTAGTGGAAGATGAATATCTCAACGACAATTTTTATGATAAGGGTTTGATGAAATCTGAAGTTTTGGAAGATGCCGCTGGTAATAAATTTACTGAAAAGCAAAATACCTATGAATTAAAGGACATCCACACTGGTGCCACCCTTCCTGATGCCATTAAGCAAAGTGATGATGGCGCAGCCTTCCCTGCACTTGTGACCACTCAGCAACTGTTTTATGAAGGCCAGCCTGCTGCCGGAAAAAGCACCAGTACTGCCTTTAGCTACGATATGCTGGGCAATGTAACAGGGTTTACTGATTTTGGTGACCCGGGACCCGCAGATGATGTTTCAACAGCAATTACTTACCATTCTGTTCCTGCTAAGTATATAATGAATATTCCCAATTCAGTTACCGTAACGGGAAGCGGGAAGGTATACCGCCAGCGATCATCCACGATAGATAACAATACCGGGAATGTTACAGAAACTCAGCTGTTCCTGCAATCAGGAGATGCTGCCAAATATAACATGACCTATAATGGATATGGAAATCTGACTGGTCTTACACGGCCACAAAATGCGACCGGGCAACGCCTCAATTATACTTATCAATATGATGCGGAAGTCCAGACCTATTTGACCAAAACTACAGATTCTTATGGGTATTCCTCAAGCGCTACTTACGACGTCCGCTTTGGACAACTGCTATCGGCCACTGACCTGAATGGCCAGCAAACACAATATACCCTCGACAAGGCCGGTAGAATTTTGACCATTAGGGGCCCCTTTGAAATTGCCGCCAACCAACCTTTTACCATTTCATATGAATATCATCCGGATGCAGCTGTGCCCTGGGCCCTGGCAAAACATTTCGACCCTGCGCATCCTGCCAATTTTGTGGAAATCGCATCCTTTAGTGATGGTTTGGGACGCCAGGTGCAAACCAAAAAAGATATTGCCCTATTCGCAGGTCTGCAGGCAGCCGACCAGGAAGTCATGGTAGTTTCCGGTTCCACCAAATTTGATGCATTTGGCAGGCCGATAATTCAATACTATCCTGTCACAGAAGCGAAAGGAAGCACCATGGGTGTGTACAACACCCATGCAGACAACATTACACCGGTACGAATGACCTATGACGTGTTGGACAGAATGCTGATAACCACATTGCCCGACCTTGAAGAAGAAAAGATGAATTACGGTTTTGGGACTGATCGCGATGGAGTTGTTCAATTCGCAACCAGGTGGGTTGACGCCAACGAAATCAGTATGGAAAATTTCCTCAATGTAAGACGGCTTGTGAAAGCCACCAAACAAAAATACAGTCAGGGTAAAGATATATGGACAAGCTATGTCTACGACCCGGTGAATGAATTAACAAAAATGACTGATGACCAGGGTAATGTGGTCACTATGGAGTATGACCAGATGGGAAGAAAAATCAATGACTCACACCCGGATGCCGGGACCACAAATTATAAGTATGACCTTGTAGGACACCTGGCTGAAAAAACTACAGCCAATTTACAAAGTGGTGGTACAGGAATTAAATATACCTATGACCAGGAACGGTTGATTAAAATTGTGTATCCGCAAAACCCGCAAAACAATGTAACCTTTACTTATGGCGCACCCGGGGAAACTTTTTTCAGGGCAGGCCGGATCAATAAACAACAGGATGGCTCCGGAACGCAGGAGTTCTTTTATAACCCGCTTGGAGCAGTTGTGAAAAACGTGCGGGTGATCAATGTACCGGATTCTCTTCCGCTTACCTTCACTACGCAGTGGACTTATGATACCTGGAACCGCTTAACCGGGATGATTTACCCTGACGGGGAAGTATTGACCTACAATTATAATCTGGGAGGCATTCTCCAGAATATGGCGGGTGTTAAGAGTGGCACCACCTATAACTACCTGCCGCAACTCGGTTATGATAAATTTGAGAAAAGAATTTATATGCGGTATGGCAATGGTACAGAAATGACCTACGCGTTCGCTCCGGAACGCCGGAGACTTAGCAACCTGACAGCCAAAACTGCCGCCGGTCGCCTGATGATGAACAATACCTATTCCTACGATAATGAAAATAATATTCTGAACATTGTTAACGATGCGCCGGTTCCGCCCAGTAATTTGATGGGTGGAAAATCGAATTATCAATATACCTACGATGATTTGTCCCGGCTAATCAACGCCACCGGAAATTACATAACAAGCAGTCACGTAGACCGGTTCAGCCTGGCGATGAATTACAATAGCGTTTCCAGCATCATTAGCAAGAACCAGGTCCATGAAAAAA
>Ga0268264_10004565_pt1 | contig 11791 bp, 21 predicted proteins | sample KBSSwiS32_FD_190357 | JGI IMG/M metagenome (GOLD analysis project Ga0268264, IMG submission 190357) | Switchgrass rhizosphere microbial communities from Kellogg Biological Station, Michigan, USA - KBS Switchgrass S3-2 (SPAdes) (version 2) | ecosystem: Host-associated > Plants > Roots >... | reverse complement strand
ATCTGCCAAGTGAGCCTGTAAGGCTGCACTGGTAGCCGCCAAATTTTGCTGCAATTGCGCGTTCTGCTGAGATTGCACGACCGACGCAGCAGTTATTAACTGTGTCTGTTGCAGGCCCGCCGCAATTTGCTCTTCACTAACCTGCGCCTGTGTGGAAATCTGCAATTGCTGCGTTGCTGATTGCGCTTGAATTTGAGCAAGCGAAGTTGCCGCTTGAATGGTAAGCGCCTTCAAAGTCGAGTCGTTATTATTAGCCTGCTGGGCACTCTGCGCTGCTAGCTGGTCATCCAAAGCCTTCAAGGAAAACGTGCCTTGAATAGTGGCAAGCGCCTGCTGGCCGCCAACTTGCAGATTAGCAATAGCAAGCTGATTTTGCTGAGTGGTAGCTTGTGCGGCATATCCCATGCTCGCCAAAGTTTCCTGTTCGGTAAGTCCACCGGTTGCAGACGTGGTACTAGCACTCGCCGAAGTAGAGCCGCGCGTAAGCAGCAAATACAAAAGGACGCCGCCGATCAAAACGGCGGCGCCGGTCCCATAAGGGTGGCGTTTAATGAAGTTGAAATTAAACTGCATTAAAAGTTACTCCCCGGCGCATTGTTGATAAGGCCCTGCGTAACTACCTGCTGGGGAATTTGGTTGCCAAGAGCGGGTGTATTTATGGCGCCGAGGTTGGGTTCAAAATTCGTCTGCCGCGAAATAACGGCAGGGGCGGCTGCATAGATCAGCGCGCCCCCTTGAATCGAATTCATCGCGTTAGTAGTCCCCGGCACATAAACGTTATTCGCGCTTGCGCTTTGCGTGAAGAAAGTGCGTTGCACATAACGGAATAGATTAAATGCCATGTCAATTCCTTAAAGGAGGGACGACGGGGACGAAATGAAGCTGCTTCCGGTGATGGGAGAAACGGCGGCGCTGATAGCCGTCGCCAATCCGCCAGCACCGGCAGTGATGACGCCAGCGGTGTTCGCGTTTTTGGACACGATAACTGCGAGCGTAGCAACACCGATGATAGCGACAGCGATGGTAACGATGCCCGGCCAAATGTCGTTCATGGGGACTATCCTTTACTGAGAGAGAAAAGCGGAGCTAAAAGAATTGATGTTGAAATTGGACAGCAATGGATTGGATTGCAAAGACAGTCCTGTAGAAGTACCGCTAAGCGTTGGCGTAGAAGTTGACGATAATCCGCCTGTCCCTATGCCGAGTCCAGAAACTAGCTTGTTGAAAAAGCCGCCATTGCTAAGGAACAAAACAACGATGATTAAAACAAGGAACGCATTACTAATTGGTTTTAGCGGAGTGATATAACCCACCGCGCCAACGGCCATGATAGAAAGCAACCAAGCAAAGTAGGAGTGTGATCCCGTGAAATCTTGCTTGAGCATGGCACCCAAATCTTTCTGCGTTCCTTTTACACCGGAGGCAACAAGGATGATCGCAACGGCAATGAGTACAAACGGCATCAGCTTAGCCCCACGATTTTAAGATAGGAAGGAAGCTCACCGCGTTGCACGATGAAAACAAGCCATCCAATAAACAGTGCGCCAAAAATGATAGACGTCTGACTCATTGCCATTGCTCCTAGTTTATGCCGTGACCGCAGCCGGGACTTTCAACAGTCCCGGATACTTGACGCCAACGTAATAGCCAATAACGAGAACACCCGCAATCAGCAGCCAATTTTTCATGTCCATTTTCAAACCCTCTCAATGGTGCGAAGCACCTGAGCCCACAAAAGGGCCACGGAAATTACAAGGATGGTAAGCAGCGCCCAACCGTACACATCCATATCGGAGTTGTACGGCTGTGCGATCCAAGCGCGAACGCGGGGCAGAAGATTTCCCATATTAGCCACCGCTCGGCAGCGAACCCGCAGAAGAAACAAGGTTCATGTAAGAGAACGCTTCGTAACCAAGCAGCGCGATAGCGTTGGCATTTACCACCGATGCATTAAGCACAAGCTGTGTGTTACCCGTCTGAATCGTGCTGATGGGTTTGTCGCGCGATTCCATGGCATAAACGCCAACCGGGAAATCCACGCCGATTTTCACGCGGGCCAGCAATGCGGCTTCCTGTGGCGAGTAGCGCCAGAACGTGGTCTGGTTTGCCGACTGTAAAGCAATCGAGTTCAAATCAGTACCTGCATTCAGCGTGCCGCCATTATCGTAAACCACGATGGTGGAAAGGAAGTCGCGCAGATTGGCGTACGGAATACCGAAGTCATTACCGACGCTCATGCCGCCAAGGCTCGCGCTCTTGATGTCGTAAATGGTGGACAAGTCCTGCATGGGCAGAACGACGCCGCCATTCGAAGTCATCGGAATCTGATCCAAATAATGCTGCAACACTTCCACGGTGACATTTGATACATTACCAGCGGAGCCCGAATAAACGGCCTTCGTCGCATCACCGGTAGCAGCAAAGGCAGCGGTATTGATGGAAAGTTGCAGCGCCATCGTGGACGACACCACATTAGCGAACACTGCACCGCGCAAATCATTCTTGCCATAAGCGAGGGGCACGTAATAACGCATGACAACCGTGGCGCTGGTTCCCGTGGCGATGGTGGCAGGCGCGGAAATCACGTTCCAGTTATTGCCGTAAGCAACGGGCTCATTGGCCTGCATGCCAAAAGCGAGGCCATAGGGCGTGCCCTGGCGGAGCGTGTTGAGGAAATGCATATGCCAACCCGACGTATTGATGCGGGTCTGATTCTGCAAGTCCTGAAACTGGATGTTATCCAGAATGTTGGCGGCGCCGAATGGCGTAAGCGTGGCGGTGGCGCCGCCCGTGTTATTTACCGTCGCGGTGATGTTGACGAAAAAGCCGCGCAAAAGACCAACATTCTGCGGGGTAACCTGCACAAGGTTGGCATTGGCTGCATTGGAAGTGCCGTTGTAAATCGACTGGATGCGCTCAATCGAATTGGCGAGAATGATTTGACGAGCCAAAGCATTCTGCTGCTGCGCGGTCATCTGAGTCTGTGCCGGGGTCGCGGACATTGATGTTTTCCTTACTGGGATTTAGCGGCACAGCCGCAATTGGGGTTGGCAACAAAAAATATTTCGAGGATGTAGCTAGCGATAATTAGCATCAGCAAAATGATCAACCAATTAAACGGATTGCTAATTAGCGCCACGTTAATTGGAATAATTTTAGGCATTGCGATTCGCCTGAAAGTTCTTCCAACCGGTGATGCTGTACGCGAAAACGATGTAGCCAATAAGGGCCATTAAAACGACCGTTACCCAATTAGCTACATTCCAAGTAATCATGTTTTCAGTCATGGCCCTTACTCGTCGGTTAACATTTTGTGAGTCTTCCCTTATATAACACAAGGGGCGATCTAAGTCAATGAATCATAAAAAGAAACGTTTTTTCTGCTTTGGTAAATTGAAGCTGGAAATAATCTGATCTTCTGAGGGAACAGGTTTCCACAATGAAATTTCATCTGCCGCCACGTCATAATAAAGCGAGTGAAAAGCAGGCAGCTTATAATCCTTGGGGAGTGTTGGCAGCATACTTTTCAATGTGTCTTTATCACGCGTATCATTCAAACGAAATACCTGAAAAAAATCAGCCTCGCTAAAAGTAAAGCGAGAAAGACAAACGGGCCGTTGTGAATTGGTAATTACTGGAATCTGTTTTGAACGGCCTTGTGTGTAAATCGAATTGAGAGCATTGCTACGCTGAAACATTTGCCCTTCATCGATAAAGATGCCGGTATTTCCCTGCATCCAAATTTTCCATAAAGCGCGCTCCATCGCTTCGTCGTGTTCTTCAATGGGCAAAGGACGCGTGACATAAAGGCCCGGTTTTTTCGGAATCTCTCCGGGCTCGATTTCAGGCGGATTAATGGCGGCGATTTTATCATCATGCTTTTGATCAACGATCAACCAAGGCTTGGTATGATAATCGCGATGGGAAAGATGCCAAAGACCGGCAACGGATTTCCCGCTGCCGGTCGAGCCCACTATAACTATGCGCTGATTGTCATTGGGTAACCGGGTTGACATGGACAAAGTTTCCATCAAATACAGCGCCATTATTTTTCGCTTCGGCAGCTTTCCGTTTCGCCTCGGCCTTTTCCTTACGCTTGCGATTGATAACGATATAAGTACGCGGTCCATAAATCGATGCCGCCACCATCCCCAAATTAATCCAAGCCATCGTCTCAGGGGAAATCGTCATCTCATAATGCTGTTGAACATTGACGAGTGCTTTTGCAATCTGTTTCGACTCGTCTTCACTGATGGCAAATTCTTTTGCTTCCAATGCAATCGCTGCCATGGCGTGAATGCCATACAGCATTTTTTCGAGTCCTGTTACATCCACCTTACCTTGCGGCCCGGTTTTGCTGCTGGTTCCGCTGGTAGCGTTTTTTGAACCGGGAGGGCGTCCGCGACGTTTTCCGCTACCTGCGGCATTAGCTGTTCCGGCGCTACTGCTTCCCCCGCCACCGTTTCCAGTTCCGTTACCGAGCCCAAAACTTCCGGGGTCAAACGCTGCTCCCGTTCCAGGGCTAGCGTTTCCAGCATCGCGGTCTGGTCCGCTAACTGCGAACGGATCGTTGATAATTCCGTCTCCTGCCATGTTACGCTCTCCCGTAGTTCTTCAATGGAATATTCATGCTGATTAATATCGCCTTGTACTTCGGCGATAGTTCCAGCGGCTTCTAATTCGGCCTGTGCGGCCACCGTATTAGCAAGGGCCACCGCTGCATTGGCGGCGGCTACAACCTCGCTATTGGGCGCGACAGGAACAATGACCGGTTCCACGCCCACATTTAGCGGATCAATTTCACCGGGTGGTGCAACTTCGATCACTACGGGCGCTTCACTCATGGGGAGGTTCCAAATCAGGTGAAAGAGCGGGAACAACAATGGGGCCGCTTAAAGCATGCGAAGAAGCAATAACGGTTCCTTCGATGGTAACAGCCTCGCCTTTAAGAGCCGCGATTTCAGCGCGCATTTCAGCGAGCGTCGCATGCATCTTCTGAAATTCTCCATAAAGAACCTTGATGTTATTATCAACAATTTGAACCGTGCTGATAATGCTTCCAATAGTTTCTTTGATGCTTTCCGGCGTCATGCCTGCCGAAGCAAGAATATTCTTGAACATATCTTCAAACATAAATCACTCCTATTTAAATGGCGGTGGAAATACCGCCGGTTGCGATAAGGTAAAGAGTACCTGCTGTTTTATCGGCGGAGGTAGACCACGCCAAAGCTTGGGCTACACCAGTCGAGTAATAATGCACATCGCCCATATCGAAGATATGAAGCGGTCCGGCGACAGAGGGCAAAGGAAAACGCGCAATTTCCGTGGGACCGTCCGTGATCGACAAATACGAACCTGCGGGCCAAATGGCATCATCGCTGCAATAGGCGCGAATGCGATTGAAATAGAACTTGAAAGAGCCGCCCGCAATAAGCGTACCGGAAGAAACACCCACGGCAGCTTGTTCGGAATAAATGGCCGATGCTTTCAAGTCCAAAACTTTGGCCGTGTTATTGACCAGCATTTCCTGCGACGTTTCTACGCCGTAGGTTCCAATGATGGCGGCAAGTGTGGTGTCGGTTACCTCAGTCGGACCACCGGGACCAGAAGCAACAGCGGCAGACCACGTGCACGCAACGACGGGGAAATTCAATACCTCAACAGTGGCGAATGTTCCACCGCCACTGCCAATGGTGAGAGAACCATTCTGCCCATTAAAGAGCATGGGAAAATAACCCTGCGCATTGGGCGGACAAATAATTACCTGTCCCGTGGTGTTATTAGTGACAGAAAGAGTCTGCGCACTTTTAGAGTTGTCAATAAAAAGCGCCTGCGCATCAATGAAGCCACCATTAGCAATCATCGTCGTAAGATCGACATTGATTTGCTGAGTGGCCGTAAAATCACAAGGAATTTTTACAAACCTCGGACCACCACAGGGAAATTTATTGACATTCGTTGCAATTGAAGCCATCGCCAGACCGGACATGATTTATTCCTTATGCGTTAAAAAGATCGACAATATTTTGTGCCGTACAACTAAACGCAGTCAGCGGCTTTTGGTAATTGACCGGTGGCGGCGGAGGTAAAACAAAGTCTACAACACCTATGGAGAATTCGGGACAGCCCCATGCAGGATTAAGACAATAGGACGAATTAGGCGCGTTATGCCAACCCGTATTATTGACAAGATAAAGACCATCGAGTCCCCAAACAATTTCGCTGATATTTGGGCCATTCGTTGGAATGCCCGGATCAACGTTCCATTCGACAAGCTCTGGATCACAGCTAAAAATGATGGGCTGATATGTCGCGTTCACCATATCAATTAAAAAAGAGCCGCCATTCCTATTCCATGCTGTCATAGTTGTGTCGCCTGTAAACAGCGCCAGTGAAGCAGGATAAAAAATAGCGAATCCATTTGGAAGCCAACAAACATGCCCATCATAATTGATGGATTGAAACGGCATATAACAAGGATCAACATTCCCAAGAAAAAGTTTTGCTTGATTTCCCGGATCGATGGAAGGAGACGAACTATTTACCGTCGTTACCATTTGCGCCAGCGTCAACGCAAATGTTGGAGTGAAATAAGGACGCACTCCGGGATTACCGAATTCATAACAGGTTCCTATATCCGACGTGGTAGGAAGACTAGAATAACTAGTGAAATCTATATTGTCGGGAGGAACAAGATTTAAGCATTGATTAAATCCACTGAACCCATTATCAACGCTCCAAAATTGAGTAACGCTCGGATCGATGTTAACGATATTAGCGCCCCAATTGACGTCATCTGGAAAGGCGCCAAAGCCATTCAAGAAAATGCACTTGACATTTACGGGCAAATCAAATGTGGCCGGAAAGGGCTGCCCACAACTCCCGTTCGATCCTTGATGATAGGCGACGGGACTAATTACTTTATATACCGACGAACCGCCGCGATAATATTTACCGGGAACAAGCGGCTGGATGGTAGTAAAGCGAATGGTGCTGTCATTAAACAAAGTGACAATAACGGATGTTGTTCCAATGCCACCGCCATCGGCCACAAAACTAACACCGAAATTATACATGCGATAAGGGTCGCCAACCTGATCGTATTCAAATTGCTGACATAGCGCCTCACGATTAAATGAGGCCGAATAAAGATAGGCGCCCCCATAATTCTGCGATCCATAATTAATAATGAGTCGCGCAATCGTGCCAGATTGAGTGATTTGGCCCGAACGCTGCGCCGTCGTCATCGTATTAATACCCGCATAAGGAAAGGTATTAATCAGCGGCGAATAGGGAAGCACATTGCTAAAGTGAATTTTGATGGGCGCCGGAATCAGCGTCATCGGGCGATTAGCCATGAGTTACCCCTTTAACCCCAAGCTCATTAAGTGCGGTGACAATCTTTTGCTCATAAGCCTGCGTCGCGCCCGGCCCATTATAAATCGTCGCAAAATGCCATCGCGCCATTTGATCGTCGGCCAATTGCTGCACCGTATAATCGAGATGCTTGGCATTAAAGAATTTATTAAGCGATGTTTTTTGAATAACAACATCCGTCAAATACGGACCAAGCGTGCCCGTATAACCGCAGATATTGGAGTCATACAAATTGAAGCCCATGATTTGAAACAAGCCAAAGCTCATGGAGTAAATAGCCTTGGAAGTCATGTCGCTACAATTGTTGAATTTTTTGATGTTGGCAAGGACATGCACATCAAATGAGCCGTTGAAAATACCGGACTCAAATCGCACTGCATCTAGCTGACCGCTAGATTCGATGCGCTGTACCACGTCTGCGGGAGTGATGCTTGCGGGGATGGGTGACGACATGGTATCCTCTGCCCTTGGGGCCGTTCACGGATGATTCACGGTTGAGCATACCACAAAAAAGCCCCGGCTGCATCCGCACATGCACCGGGGCTGAGCCACAAAGGAGAATCGAGGGGTGGCTAAAAGGAAGTCTAATCCACTTGCAAAACTTTTGCAAGAGGCAAAGCGTTATCAAGCAGACCAAAAGAAAATCCGGCTCAAGAATAAAAAGCTTGCGCAACGGGCCATTACTAAAGCTGCTGATGATGACTTAATCGCCAAATGGCGGGCACTTAATAAAATAGGTGCTATCTCTGCGAAAGCTTCGCCTGCTAAAAAGAATCTGACAAAACACAGGCGTGCTGAAATTCGTAAGGCTTTTGATACAGTTCAAAAGCAAACTCATTATAGCAAAGGTGTTGTTTTCCGTCCGTTACAGAAGGATGTGGAAATCACTAAGCGCATCTATCGCGATGCGCGCACAGGAAAGCGCGTCGAAAAAATAACGCAGAAAGTGCGCTATGATTTGACAGATCACTTTCGCATGGTAAAATCAAAGAACAAACCCAATGTGAAAACGGGGATCGTCAAAACTAAGAAAGGATATCTAGTCGAAACAACTCACGCTAATACACGAGTACGAATCGACAAGAAAGGAAATGTGATTGAAGAAACATCCGTAGGAACGCGCAAAGTAAAGATTACGCGCGAAGGCATCACCGGAAAAGAGATTCTAAAATTAGCTGAGGAAATAAAAGCAGGCAAATTCAAGATACCTCCACACACTGCCCTCGCATTACATCATTGGGGAACGGCGCGCGCTAAACAGTCTTTTGCATGGAACGATTTAGACTCGCTCGCTTATCTCATAGAACTATACGAACGGCGAATGAGTGAAAAAGAATTTGAAAACTGGATCGAGTACACCGAAATTAACCTAGAAGATATCGGGCCTCAGATTCGCAGACAGTAACAACACATACTTTGGAGCCACCGCAATGGCCGCAAAGAAACGTATAGCCGTTGTCGATCTTGAAACGGACCCGTTTTTATTCAATCGCGTTCCCGCTCCATTCGCTGTCGGGTTTTACGATGGTGAATGCTACGAGCAATTTTGGGGTGATGACTGCATAGAGCAATTCATGCAGTTCATAGAACGCTATGAACAACCTCTGATCATCTACGCACATAATGGTGGCAAGTTCGACTTTTGGTTCATGGAACCATACATGTCGAATCCGCTGTTCTTTATTCATGCACGCCTTGTCAAGGGAGCTTTGTTTCATCATGAATTACGTGACTCATATGCGATCATGCCCATTCCCCTGAGCGCATATAAGAAAGATGAAATTAGCTATGATATTTTCGAGTATCCCATTCGCGAAAAGCCCGCGAACAAGAGAAAGATTAGTCACTACCTAGAGGGTGACTGTCGCTATCTACATGAAATGGTCATAGCATTCATTGAAAAGTTTGGCCTGCAAATCACCATGGCATCCACCGCCATGAAGGAACTGCGCAAACTTCATCCACAAGAAAACAGGGGAGAATTTCACGACGATCATTTTCGCCCTTGGTATATGGGCGGGCGTAATGAATGCTTCGCCTCGGGTCAACAAACCGGAACACTGAAACTGTATGACGTTAACTCGCTCTATCCCTATGTCATGGCTAACTTCGATCACCCCATCGGCATGGCATATCGCACAAATATCTCGCTACCTAAGAGCGGTCTGTATTTTGCGGAAATCGATGCTTGGTCAAATGGTGCTCTACCCGTCGCCGATAAACATGGGCTACATTTTCCCGTCGGTGAAGGTCGCTTCCTCGCATGCAGCCATGAGATTGAAGTCGCTAGAGAATACAATCTACTAAAGATTAGAAAAGTACATCGCGTATTCCAGCCTCGCGAAACACAACGATTCAAAGGCTTCGTGGATAAATTCATGAAAGCCAAGATCGAGGCAGAACTAGCTGGCGATATGAATGGGCGATTACATTCAAAACTTATTGGTAACTCAGGGTACGGTAAATTTTCGGCCAATCCACGCAAGTACAAAGACGTCAAGATTTTTAAATCTATCGAGGAAATGCAAGATGCAGCGTCCGATGGCAACGGCACATTTGAGTACGCGGGGCGATTCGGTGGAGATCGTTTTATTGGGAAACGTCCTGCACCCATTACTAGCCACAGCTTTTGGGACGTTGCCATTGGAGCATCTATTACAAGCGCCGCCCGCGCTGTTCTACTTCGCGGCATATGCGAATCAGAGAGGCCCCTATATTGCGACACTGATTCTATTGTCTGTGAATCGCTAAACATGCCGCTTCACGCGACGGAAATAGGCGCGTGGAAACTTGAGGCTGAATTTGATGTGATCTATATCGCAGGCAAAAAATTGTACGCCGCATTTAAGAACGGGGAAGGCGTCAAGAAAGCATCCAAGGGCGCGCGGCTCGACTATCACACTATCCGTGATGTTGCAATGGGTGAAACGGTTATCCATGAATTCGACGCACCATCCATGCGACTTGGTTCCGAGGCAAAATTTATTCGTAGAAAGCTTGTATCTACGGCGCGGCGGTGATATGATTTGTTTGCAGTGGGAGGGGTCAAATTTAACTGTACCTCTGACGAGTATCAGCGAATGACCCCTCCCACGGGCTAGCAAATTCCATACCAACTTTCAGAGGGATTCAAAATGTCCGACGCACAAGCCAATATCGTTTCCAAGCTCTCCCTTAAGGCCGCTGGCGTTCAGCCCAAGCGCGGCTCCATCAAGGAAGGCGAACCGCAGGACCTTGCCGTTGTCATCGGCGCCTGCCGCAAGTCTGATACCGTGCAGACCACCTTCGGTGATTCGGATCGCTTTATTGGCGACTTCGAAATGACCAACATGGCGACCGGTGAAGTTTTCCGCTCCACCAAATTGTTTCTGCCGGATATCTTCGGCGAAGCGATGGTCAATCAGCTTAACGCGCGTGACGATGGCGATGATTCCGCCGTGGAATTCGCTGTCATCATCGGCGTGAAGTATCAGGAAAAGGGCGGCTTCGGTTACGAATACACCGTGCGCCCACTCGTCGCTACCAAGCAGCGTGATTCGCTGGCCCATCTGCGCGAGGCTGCACTTGCCGCGCTGCCTGCGCCGGAGAAGAAGGAAGAGGAAAAGCCGACCACTGGCAAGGGCAAGAAGTAACTAACGCGTAATAAGAAAAAGGTTTCCCCTGGCCGACTTTCTTTCCCTCCCGTTTGCCTCTGGCCGGGAGGGATTCTTTTTTCTAGGGTTCACTTTTAGGAGTCACCGCAATGGCTAAGAAAAATGTACTCACTTATTCTTGTGTTGTTATCGCGGAGAAGTTTTTGAAGTCTCCTTTTGCGCTGGGCGCGATGATCAACAAAAAGGGCGAGATTGTTATCTCGTTGCGTGGGTGATATGGATAATAAACCGCTCATTCTTGAAGACTTGTTAATTGCATGCCTGAAAAATCCACTCGGTTTAACTGGCACTGAATTAACTGCGTTTCTAACTCGGTTGACAAATGTTGATCATGATGCTGCCGTTCGCGTGATGCTTAAGGCGGTGGCATGAAGGACTATCATGTTTTCATCAAAGCGTCAAATGGTGAGGTTACTTTTATTGCTATACGCGCCGCTAATTTTTATGCCGCTATTGACAACGCCGAGCAAGCTACCATCCTCGATGAAGAGATTGTCGGTATAGTGGAATTGGTAGGTGGAAAATCTACCTATCTTTTGGCGCCGGGATATATGGATGCGGCACGGCAACAAAACGAACTCCCTTTTGATCGCACTACACTAGAAGCATTTGAAGAGGAGAGATTTTAATGACAAATCCACTCTGTTCCTGTGATGGTGAATTACGGGGGCTTCATGTCTTCATCGGTTCCAATCACTATATTTTAACTCGCATGGAAGCTTGGCAACTTCGTGAAGAACTTTCTAGGGTGATATCTGAAT
>Ga0268264_10004546_pt1 | contig 11817 bp, 11 predicted proteins | sample KBSSwiS32_FD_190357 | JGI IMG/M metagenome (GOLD analysis project Ga0268264, IMG submission 190357) | Switchgrass rhizosphere microbial communities from Kellogg Biological Station, Michigan, USA - KBS Switchgrass S3-2 (SPAdes) (version 2) | ecosystem: Host-associated > Plants > Roots >... | reverse complement strand
AACCCGGAAGGCACGTGGAGACCGACGAAAAAAAAGCTGAGATCGCCGAATGGCTAACTATCTGGCTGCAGTCGCCTGAGGTCTTCGAGAATTGGGTCGGACTCCGGATCAGGTCCAACGACTTTATTCAAAAGTTCGGCCGGTTGAATAAGTAATGCGACGCTTTTACGCACCGAAAGAAAACTTTTCCCAAGAAACCGTTACGCTCGAACTCGACGATACACGGCACCTGCGCGATGTTCTTCGTCTGGCCAAGGGTGCGACCGTTAATATCTTCGATGGCGAAGGATGCGAGTTCCTGTGCGAGATCGAATCGATCGAAAAACGACAGACGGTGCTGAGGCTTATCCACGAGATCCCGCCCACAGCTCCCGAATCCGATCTCAACTTAAGCTTCGCTGCCGCGATAACAAAAGGCGAAAAGTTCGACCTCGTCGTTCAGAAAATGGTCGAGCTCGGTGTGGATAACCTGATCCCTCTTTTTACGCGCCGCTGCGAAGTAAAACCATCGGCAAGCGGGAAACGGCTAGAACGATGGAGAAAGATCGCGCTGGAGGCCGCAAAACAATCGGGCCGGGCAGAGCTGATGTCGGTTCTGGAACCACAGGATTTTCAGGAATTCATGCCGTTAGCTGGAGAAAGTGTGATCTTGTTTTCGGAGCGAGATGGAGACAATTTCAAAATGCTTAGAAACGCACAAACGTTAACTGCCGTGATCGGACCCGCCGGCGGGTGGGACGATTCGGAACTCGACCTTGCCCGTAAAAAGGGTTTTCAAATTGTCACGTGCGGTGGAAGAATACTGCGGGCGGAGACCGCTGCGATCGCATTTGCTGCGATCCTGCAGCACCGGTTCGGCGACCTTCACTAAGCCGATCAAATCACCTTTTTCACAACCTTCGGTCTGTAATATGCGTCTCCGCGCTGCTGCATATTTGCTTTTTCACCAAGGGTTTGTATGGCCGAATCCAACAGTTCCCTGTTATCCAGCTTGAAATTTACCAGACCTTCGACATCGGCATCCGGATCTTTGAACTGGGCCACCAGGTACTGTCTCTTTTCCTTGATAAAACCGCCAAGGCCTGCACCGGGAAGCGGGATATACTTGACCACGTTTCCGGTCGTTGACGTCACCGATTTCGATTGCGGGTAGATAACAACGAACGCGTCATAGGGTATCGAAAATTTCTCTTTCTTATCCGCACCGTAAAAAACCAGACGCGAATTATCGTCGTCAAACTTCAGCGTGCCGGTTTCCTTGCTGGAATAGCCGAACATCCCACCCTCGTATTTTGCCTCAAAAGACGGTGGGGCCGCAGGAGCTCGTTTGACCGGCGACGGAGAGGTTTGTATTGGACGCGGCTGGGCCGAGATGCTGATCGCGGCAACAAAAACAATTGTGCAAACCAAGATCAAATATCGCATACGCTTCCTGTTAATAGTCTGTTTTCTTAAAGTTTTGGATGATATCCAACTCTATAGACGCGCAAAATCCTGTTGGGGTTGTCATTTCGCCGCGGCCGGCTCCGCCTTTTTCGTGTATTCTTCCAGGCGTTTGTTCGCAATTCGAACGTATTCCTTCGAAATCTCGGAACCAAGCCACCGGCGCCCCAGTGTGACCGCTGCTTTGGCCGTAGTTCCGCTTCCCATAAAACAGTCGTAAACGAGGTCGCCCTCGTTGGTCCACGTCGAGATCTGGTCGAGTGCAAGCTGCTCAGGAAAGATCGCCGGATGTCCGAACGCGATCTTGTCCTTTGAGCTTGATGTGCCCACGTTGTAGAAAAAAATGTTATTCGCCTTTCGCTCTTTCGGTGCGACGTGATCGTGTGCAAGATCGTTTCGCCCGACTTTTGTGATTCGAAACGATTTGAAGGCCTTTTCCTGCTTGATCGGCTGCGTTATCGGGTTAAACGTCGCGGGCTGGCCTTTGCTGAAACAGAACATATATTCAAAACACTGCCGGTATCTTTTGCCGCAATCGCTTGGGATCGGATTGTTCTTGGCGTAGATCATCGTATCGTGGACGCGAAAGCCGGCGTCCTGAAACGCGATCGCCTGTCGAAAGCTGCTTAGTGTTTCGTTGCCGTTCAATGTGCGGTCGCCGATCACCCACACGACGACACCGCCTTCAGTTGTCTTTTGATAAAGAAGTTTCGCGATCTCTTCGAATGGAAAATGATATCCATTGTATTCACGCAGATCGTCGTATGGTGGACTGGTGAGCGTCATGTCCAGAACATCGTCCGGCATTCGCTTGAGCGTCTCAATACAATTTTCCTGGTAGATTCTGGCGAGTTCTATCATTAAGGTTTTCGAGCTTTAGATGAGTGAGTTCATCGAATTAAGTACCGCCTCACAGGCTGTGTCACTGTCGTCGTCAAAAAGCAGCGTTCGTCATAGCTCCCATTTTTCGATAAAGGAATCGAGAAAAGCCTTCTCCGGTTTCCCCCTTTCGGCTTCAAGAAATTCACGAAACATCTCCTGCTCTGCTATGTACCCTTCCTCATCCAGTTTTCCGGCGAAATATACCATCCGAAGCCAAACGAGGTAGGTATTAAGCGTGTCCATCTGATTATACTCGACGATCTTGGTAAGATCTCCGGCCAACCAAAGGTCTATTACCTGATCTCCGTGTACATCTATCTTTCCCGGATAGCCGCAGAGTTTCGCTAGCTCATCCAGCCGCGGCGACATTCCGCCGCGATTCGAAAATTTGGTCAACAGGTCGATATGTGCCTCGCTGTTTCGCCCGTCAAAATAATCGATGCCTTCCCATGGCTTCATCGGCCGTTTGCAAAAGTCGGGCGCAGCCACCTCATTTACCAGTCCGCGCTGTATTAGCACCTGAATGTCTGATTCCTGCGAATTGTACCCGACCAGCTGTGGGCAACGCGTCCCTACAATATAAAGAAACCTTTCGATCAGCTCCGCTTCATCGACAACTGTAGTTTCGAGCGGAAGTTTTGGTAGGGAATTCAGTGAAAACTCCACCGTCCGCTCGCCGCCGCGGTAAACTATTTTTCGCGAGAGAAAAGCGATCGATATGATCCGGGAGTAAAGATATTTTACGAAAGGCCTTGGATTATCTTCGGTCGCTCCTGCTCGCGACCAGAACGCCTGCATCGCCTCAAGCTCGGTCGTTGCGTCCGGCAGATCGAAAAGCCTCTTCGCCCCAACAACATCCGGCACCCATTCCAGGTCAAAAAAGAGCACGAGCTCGGGAATTTCAGATTTAAACATTTAGTGAAGCGTCGTCGCGACTGCTATTTTACCCCGCTAGCGGGTCTTTTCAAAAAAAGGGGACACTGCTCGACGGTTCAAGGTTTCGGCTAATGCTTGCGATGGAAAGTGGAGATAGGGTAATGTCCCGTGTCATACTTCAATTTTTCATCATCGAGGATAACCTGTTTGCTTCCTCGCGCGATAACGCAAAATGTGGCTGTAAAGACAGTCAGCCGCTAAGATCAAAATATTAGGAGCATAAATACAATGTACAACGCGAAAGCTTATTCTGCGGCCAGTGCGACATCGCCGCTGGCCTCTACCACGATACCGCGCCGCGATCCGGTTGATAACGATGTCCAGATCGAGATCCTGTTCTGCGGTATCTGTCATTCAGACCTTCATCAGGTGCGAAATGAATGGAGCGAGGCAATGCCAACCGTCTACCCGTGCGTTCCGGGCCACGAGATCGTCGGTCGCGTCACCAGTGTCGGCTCTGCTGTCACCGCGTTCAAAGCCGGCGACCTTGCGGCGGTTGGCTGCATGGTCGACTCTGACCGCACCTGCCCCGAGTGTCAGGCGGGTCAGGAACAGTTCTGCCCAAACTTTATTCTTACTTATAACTTCCCGGATTCACATGGTACTGCACCCGTAACTTACGGCGGCTACTCCGACGGGATCGTCGTTGACGAGAAATTCGTACTTCGTGTTCCGCCTAACCTGGATCTCGCCGGTGTCGCACCGCTTCTCTGCGCCGGTATTACAACTTTTTCGCCGATGCGTCATTGGAACGTTTCGAAAGGCAAGAAAGTTGGTGTTGTAGGCTTAGGCGGACTCGGCCATATGGGTGTCAAGTTTGCGCATGCTCTGGGGGCCCATGTCGTAGTGTTCACGACCTCACCGAACAAAAAAGAAGACGCACTCCGACTCGGTGCGGACGAAGTCGTCATCTCGAAAAACGCCGACGAGATGAAGAAGCACGCCGGCAGCTTCAATTTTATTCTTGACGCGGTCTCCGCCGATCATGACATCAATGCTTATCTCGGCCTCCTGGCTCGCGACGGAAACCTTACCCTGGTCGGAGCTCCTGAAAAGCCGCTTGCGATTTCCGCATTCAACCTGATCATGGGCCGCCGCAGTCTCTCCGGCTCACCGATCGGCGGCATCGCAGAAACACAAGAAATGCTCGACTTCTGCGGCGAACACAACATCACTGCCGATGTCGAGGTTATCCCAATCCAAAAGGTCAATGAAGCCTACGAACGACTGCTCAAATCCGATGTGAAATACCGATTCTCCATCGACATGGCTTCGCTAAAGGCATGACACTGTGCGACAAACGATCAAAGTCATGCTCGCGCCCCTAAGGAGTCTAAAAAATGGAGATCTGAAAGAATAAATTCTTGCGACGAACAATATTGGACTTAGTTATTGTGGAAGATAATTGGTCATCGACCACGTATCGTCCTTTTCTAACAGCAGGCCCACAATCTCTGTAACCGATGTGCGGTTCGCGAAGCTACTCAGATAAACGAGTATCCCAAGTGGGCGATCGGTCGTTGTCGGAAGTGATCGAGTGAACGCGGCAGCGATCAGTTTTCGTGAGTTGTTCTTGCCAAACGTAGTGTTGACCTTTGTGCACCAATCGACCCACTCCTTGGTGGCGACTTCCTGTCGAGAGATGGAAGAAAGGCTGTTGTAGCTTTCGCTGCATTTCATTTGGCCCCAGAGTTCGAACCACGTTGAAGCAGACTTTTCGCCTTTCGCCAGCTGAGAGTCGAACGCACCGGACGGCCGCTGGCCCTTTTGTATGAAGCTAATCGAATTGATTAACCTTTCAAATAGTGCATGATCTTCTTTTGTGTACAGGACCTTTGAGATGTGAAGGTCTATCCAGTAGCCCTGCCCGACAAACTCTGCGTACATGTCACGCATATTAACGGGCCGGTTCTGAACCTCCGGCCTGAAGAACTCGAAGTAGCTGAAGTCCTTGATCTTGCCTTTCGACAAGTCTTGGAACTTTCCCCACGCAGGGTTTCCCAACCCAAGTACATGATCGCGGCACTCGTCAGCGGATTTGCACTTGTCAATCGGTTCGATAAAGACCGAAACATTCAAGTGATTCGTTTCACTAACCATCATGAAGTACGCAGACTGCTCGTCCGGCTTCGCTTGTGCCTGAGTGACGTCGAGGTTGTTGTTGGAGATCCGCATTGTCCACGGCGACTTCACGGTTGTCAGTTCCACGCCGTCTACGAAACCCTCTTGAGCACTACAAAGGCATTTGCTTGCGAACAGGATAATTACTGAGAGAAGGAGACGTGTTTTCATAGGGGTTTTGAAAATCATATCAGATGTTGCAATTGCGGCAACTGTATCTTGTGGACAAAGGCGATGCCCTAAATTTCAAATTTTGGACAAGCTCGACTACCTTGCTATCGAGTAGTTACACAAGGTAATGAAAACGTTAGCTTGCGAGGAATAACGGGGTGCGCGATAACAAAAAAGGATTGAGAAAATTCCCAATCCTTTTCATCATCACTTGTTTGTAATTAGTTGATTTTTGCCGACGATGAGCTGTTGACGTTCAGGTTGAACGTCGCACCTTTGTCGAGTTTCAGGTTGCCGCCGGTAACCGAAAGCGTGGAACCGCCGCTGGCCGAGGCGTTTGTCGATTGCGAGATCTGGAGGCCGCTAAGCGTTCCCCCTACAGCACTCGTCGTTGATCCAAGCGTTTGTCCGGCGGTACTTGTAACTCCGCCGACAGTATTTCCGACCGTGTTCGTCACACCGCCGACCGCATTCCCGACTCCGCCAAGCAAGCCGCCGTTCCCGCTCGAAGAAGACCGGCTCGATGTCGTCGCGCTCGTCGATGACATTCCCGATCCCGATCCGCTTGCCATCAGATCGTCGCCGCTGCTGAGAGACGCCGCCGCCTGGGCTTGTGTGATCGAGGTGATAACTGCATTTATCGGCAGACTATTTCCGCCCTGCTGCAGCGTGTTGAATACGACGCCAAGTTTTGACGTCGCCTGGCCCTTTGCTTTCTGCTGGACCTCGGTCACGCGGCCGATCAGCTTTGCTCCTTTCTGAACGACCACCTGGCCATTTTGCTTTACAGCCTGGGTTGCTTTCAGCACTACCTGATCGCCGACCTTCGCGTTTCTTACATCCAGCGAATTTTGTAGCTGGGCCGCGATCTGCGTTCCGGCCGCAAGCGATGCAGCCCCGGTACCGCTCTTCTGAGCCGACGCCTGCGTGGCGGCCGTTGCCGTCGAGGCCGTATTTACCTTTGACTTCTGAGCGAAAACGCCTGTAGCTGCAATAATTAGTAAACCCAAGACTAATGTTATCTTCTTCATTGAATCGGATCCTCCAAATTCAGTAGTTAATAGATCATAGACGGGGAAAGTAAGGTGGGCGCTCCCTTAGATGTATCAACTTTAAATGAGTTTGCCAAGAAAAATAAGGGCTCACACTTCGCTAATCACTCATCATTTACGGTTTCACAACTTAAAACCCCTTTTTCACGTTAAAAGACTCCAGATTTGCTTAACAAAAGGCCAAAGTTAGTTAACAAAAGGCTAAAGTTAACTGACAAAGAGCCAAAGTTAACTGACAAAAGACCAAAGTTAGCTGACAAAAGGCCAAAGTTAACTGACAAAAGGCCAAAGTTAACTGACAAAAGGCCAAAGTTAACTGACAAAAGGCCAAAGTTAACTGACAAAAGGCCAAAGTTAACTGACAAAGAGCCAAAGTTAACTAACAAAAGACCAAAGTTAAGTAACAAAAGACCAAAAACAAGTGGAAAAAGGCTGGATTTTAGTGGTTAGGCGAACCGTTTATTCGATTAAGTCACCTATTTACTGGTACTTAGGCAAATAGCGGTGCGACGAACACGGCGGGAGGAACGGCGTCCGAAGTCAGATTGAGAGATGGGCTCGTCAAAACTTTTCTTTTGGAGCGTACCGGGCTATGTAAAGTGCGGCTCGTTTTTTCGCGATGCCTAGCTGGGCCCCGGAAAAGAAAATAGAGACGAAAGGTCGTCTCATATTCGCTCAGATAGTAAATTGCAAATACTACATTTAGTAAATTGCAAATACTACATTTCGGCCAGCGATCCGTAAACCTCGCTCGGCAACTCCATAGGCCTAACGTTAATTTCAGCAATGGTTCCTGCAACCGCCCGGTTTCGGCCTTTCTTTTTGGCCAGGAAAAGGGCATCATCGCCACGCTTGATCCATTCATCTATCGTTTCGTTCCGTTCGAGTTCGCTGATACCTATGCTGATGGTCGTCACGTGACCTTCAATAAAATTTGCCTGGGAGACGAGCAACCTCAGATCTTCTGCGAGACCCGCCGCTCCCGAAGCACGCGTATCCGGAAGAAATAGCATGAATTCTTCGCCGCCGAACCGGAACAACTTATCCAACCGGCGAGCGCGGGCTTGGATCAGCGATACCATTTCCTTCAATACGCGATCGCCGACCGCATGGCCGAATGTATCGTTTACGTTCTTGAACATATCAACGTCAATGACCAGTAATGATGCGGGAGTGCCAGTACGCCCCTTTCGTTCGACCGCCTCCTCCAGCATCGAACCCAAACCTCGCCGGTTTAATGCTCCGGTCAACGGGTCGATGGTAGATTGTTCGACCAGCTTTTTTTGCAGCTTGTCGATGATTCCGAGGAAGATGTTCGTGAACAAGATCGTGACGAGCAGCCCCAGTACCGCTCGAACGGCGATCTCAAGGTCCACAGCGTAGAGCATTAGCGAAGAGACACAAACAAAAAAGGCCCCCGTATAGATCCTGGCGGCCCGGCCTGATGCACCGAAACTTATAAATAGAACACCCGGAAATGTCCAGAAGACGCCTAGTGTTCCTCGTTCGACGATGGAAAACCCGACCGCCAGAGTCAAAGAAGCTACGAACAGAGCCATCATCATTCTCGGTGCTTTGTTTCGCGCGTAGGAAAAGCCACTGAGAGCAACCGTGGTGAGCATGAAAAATACGGCGATGGCCAGAAGCTGATGCCCGTTTAGGTATATAAAGACCGACCCGGGCAGAAACAAACCGACCAGGACGATCCCGAAAAGACGCCATATCCGCTCGCGGTATGAGGAAAAAATATCATCTATTTGGGAAGGATTGTTTTGGGATTCGGACATAGGGGAGAACAGCTGCATGCGCCGACCAGCAGGCATCTCCCCACAGATACATTCTTTTTTTGAAGGAATCGGGAAAGTGCGGAAGATGAATACACGGATCGTGACGAGGAAGGCGAACCTTCGACAGCCCACCCTTCAAGTATAACAAAAGCCGCCAACGAAGTGTTAAATTTGCCAAGGATCGCAGGTGTGACCCCAGTTCGTCCTCAAAGGGATTGCATTGCTATTGATTCGCACCTATTTTGCGAGTCGAGTCCTCGGTGGCTCGGTTTTCAACGAGAGCCGCTACATCGGCGAATTGCAGGGTAGGCTGGACGCCATAGAGTTCCGTCACCCGGGCGATCAGGTTTTCAGAAAAAAATGCCTTGGCCGCCGCCTCCGATTCCCAGATGTAGAAATTGAGAGCCTCGTGTTTGAGAGGATCGATGGTGAAGGTTTTTGATCGCAGCTCAGGCATGCCCTCAAACTTTCCGCGAGCCGCGTCTGCGACCTGACGTAAACGCTCCTCATTAAATTCCTCTCCCTCATAGCTGAAACGAACCAAAACTGCAATCATGTTAGCCTCCTTAGTTAAACCGAACCTATGATCATCCGAAATTGTTTACGGACAACATACTATTAAGAGCCTAATGACAAAATATTTCGAATAATCTTCAAGCGCAGGATCCACGAGAATCTATTTTGGGACTTTTAGCTCGTTCGCGGACCTATCGTCGTCGGTATTGACAACACTCCAGGGCTGGTTTACTCGGGCTGGAGCTGCGTGTGATACGCCAATGTCCGCCAATTTTCATCCGAAGCCGAGAAGGAAGAGTTCTTGACGTACGCAAGGCACCTCATGCTGGAATATTCTGAGTCAGAAGCGCCCGTTTGACCAGGAAGAAGCCGACGTTAAGCTGAGGGGAGAATCACAATCTCGCAGACCGGACCCTGCTTCTTTCCCTGTTTCTTTTCTGTATCTGGCGCTTGGGGTTATCACCCCTGACCGGAGTAAAGTCAGCCGGTAAAGCTCACCACCGAGAACCTTCAGCTTTTGGAAGAAAGAAACCCCGAGATGGCGTTGGCGATCTGGGCTTCTTTTTCGAATGAATTGAATATCGGGACCTCTTCACGCAGGGTCTGTTCGCTTACGCCCGTCAGGAACATCCCTTCCTGTTTCAAGATGACGAAATACGTTTTGCTGTCATCGTTCGTTTCCGTCTTTACATAAGCTCCCGTGAACTGGCTCATAGCACCTTCGATCACTTCTTTGCGATGGATGAACTGGCGGACAAAGGCGTAGCTGTCCTTCGTCTTGTCAAAATAATAGGCCTCGCGGATCGTGCCTCTGAACACAAGAAACACGCACGCCGCGGCAGGCGCCCCGACCGCCACCAATGCCAGCGAAGCACCACTATCGATCTTAAAGAAAAGTAAAACAAACGATGCCGCCAGGATCACAAACCCCAACACGGTCGCAGCCATAACGAACGTCGGCCTGTAGTCAAGAATAGAAAGCGTTTCGGGCCGCCTTATGATCCGCAGCGGGATCAGGGACCCCAGGCTTTCCGAGATCATCTCCCCGAGCCGGTCAAATACTGATTCGCCATCGTCTCCAAACATTTTCTTTGTCCGGCATTATGCTCCTTTTTCAAAACGAGCACAATAATCTTTGGACGTTCTGGGACATTCAAAATGACCACGCCACCCGTGCCAGGTGTTCCAGCCAGTAACTACTTTACATTGGTGGCAGCAGGCGACGAGAGCTTTGTTCTGCTGTAGCGAAGAGGTCACCCGCCAGAGGATGTGTAATTATTTCGCTGTACATTTTTCAAGCCATAGTTACCCCTTTAGGATTTGGATAGTAGGATACGTTCGTTCGAGTACCCTTATAGTGTTGAATAGTAGTCAAAAGTTAAACTAAGACTCGTCCGTGCGTGGGTCGATTCCACTAAGGTGAGAGTGAATGCTGAACGTTATTCGTCCGGCTACGGTTTGGCAACTTTTTTTGCCGGTGGCGAAGTTTTCTTTACCAACTTAAGTGTTTTTAGCGCACTGTCGACATTTTTCAAACCATCGAGATCAGATTGCAGCGTCTGGAATACGTAGCACTGAACAAGATTGTCGATCTGGAAACCGTAGATGACGTGTTCCGGCTTGTAGTCGGGATCTGTGTAGGTGATGACGGATCTCGTTCCTGTCAGGCCCGAATCGGTTTTGAATTCAACGGGCGTGCTGGCCTTGATATCTGTATATTGCTGCTGGGCTGCGGTGACCAAATACCCTTTGCGACATTCGTCGGCGGATTTGAGATCCGGCCTGTTGATCGCGTCCAGGCGCGCCGCCCATGACCTCTTGCCGGGAACCTCTATATAAGGAGGCATAAAGACAACGTAACCCGTGAAGAAGTCGTCCACAGTCCAGGCAGTCGGAACACAGAAAGAGAACTTGACCTTCCACTTGTCGTACGAATACATCTTGCAATCCTGACCGAAACCGAAAACAGGAAGCAGCAGCAAACAAAAAACGATCGAGAACCATTTCTTATTCATAGGCGGAAATGATTGCGGAAGATATTACACGAAATTGACCCCAAGGTGAAGACGCCGGTCGTCCCTGAAAGGGAACAAGGAAAATAGCCAGGGGCTTCTGCGAAGTCCGCCCGAACTGAGAAATGAATCGGGAACAATTTATCCGATCTTGCCGTAACGGTAATCATGCGATTTTTTACTCATACGGTATTTGCGTTAACAACACTTCTCTTTTTGTCGAATTGTCTTTTCGCCCAGGCGCCGCTTAAGGGCCGTGACGCTGAGCTATATAGTCTCGCCAAAAGCGATATCGGGAAATTTGCGCGTGAGGTCAGTAAAAACGAACGATCCGAGCTTGGCCGAGCCCAGGCGATCGTTAAATGGCTGGCGACACGCTTCGAATGGAAGACGACGGACTACCAAAAGCGTACAGTTGCCGAAATAGTCGAGCGTCGCGGCGGCAATTGCAATGAGCTTGCTATGGTCGCCACAGCGGCAATGAAGGCGCTGAATATTCGGCTCCGCAGCGTTCACGAGATCAACATTTACGAAAACGACCCGGACCGGGGCGTACGTGCGGCGGGAATAGTGAAGGAAAAGGGCCTGGAGTTCTCGGTATTTGGACGCCACCACAACGACCATGTCTGGCTAGAGCTTTATGATTCAAAGGCGAAGGAATGGTTTCCAGCCGATCCGTCTAGCGGGCTGGTTGGGACCGATGAATGGCTGAAAGGCCGGGTGTGGTTCGGCAAACGCGTCACACTAAATCCCAGAACAAACGATATGGTCGTGCCGTTCGCCATCTTTGCGATGGATGAGCAGGGAAAGTACACGATCAACCGGACACGGCATTATTTGATCGATGAATTCGACAAGCTCTATCGAGGACGCCTCGACAAGAGCCCGGCTTGGAAT
>Ga0268264_10004544_pt1 | contig 11818 bp, 10 predicted proteins | sample KBSSwiS32_FD_190357 | JGI IMG/M metagenome (GOLD analysis project Ga0268264, IMG submission 190357) | Switchgrass rhizosphere microbial communities from Kellogg Biological Station, Michigan, USA - KBS Switchgrass S3-2 (SPAdes) (version 2) | ecosystem: Host-associated > Plants > Roots >... | reverse complement strand
CTGGACACCCCGGACTCGCGCTCGGCGACGCTCTGCGCCCAGCCCCGTCGTCGGACGTCGACCAGGACCCGGTCGGTGAACGTCGCCGCCCCGAGCACCGCCCGCTGCGTGGCCGGATCGGCCCACGCGGCCAGCACCTTCGCCCCGGAGCCCGCGGTCATCGGCAGCCGCGTCCCGACGGGCACGGTGTCCCGCAGGCCCGCGGCGGGCTCGGCGGCGGCGATGCAGACCCGGTGCATCCCGTCCCGCCGGTAGAGCTGCACGCTCTCTCCGGTGATGTCCCGCAGCCGCGGCAACACGGCGGACGCGGCCTCCAGCAACGGGTCCGCGTGCCCGCCCGCGAGCTCGGCCAGCGTGGGGCCGGGGCGCCAGCGCCCGTCCGACCCGCGCAGGAGCAGGCCGTGCACCTCCAGGCCGACGGCGAGGCGGTGCGCGGTGGCCCGGGGCAGGCCGGTGGCCTCACAGAGCTCCGAGAGGCCCATCGGCTCGTCCGCCGTGGCGCGCAGCACGCCCACGGCCTTGTCGAGTACGCCGATGCCGCTAGACTGTCTCACGTCTCGATACTATCTTCCCACTCTGTAGGATCCAACTACGCCTGGGACACCACCACCGAGGCGAACAGCTCACACGAAGGAGGCGGCAGCGGTGGGACGCACGCTGGCCGAGAAGGTCTGGGACCAGCACCTGGTCCGCAGGGGTGAAGGACAGGAACCCGACCTGCTCTACATCGACCTGCACCTCGTGCACGAGGTGACGAGCCCGCAGGCGTTCGACGGGCTCCGCCTCGCCGGGCGCTCCGTGCGCAGGCCGGACCTCACGCTCGCGACCGAGGACCACAACGTCCCCACGCTCGACGTCCTCGCCCCGATCGCCGATCCCGTCTCGCGCACGCAGGTGGAGACCCTGCGGCGCAACTGCGCGGAGTTCGGCGTCCGGCTCTACCCGATGAACGATCCCGAGCAGGGCATCGTGCACGTCGTCGGGCCGCAGCTGGGGCTGACCCAGCCAGGCACCACGGTCGTCTGCGGCGACTCGCACACCTCCACGCACGGGGCGTTCGGCGCCATGGCGTTCGGCATCGGCACGTCCGAGGTGGAGCACGTCCTCGCCACGCAGACCCTGCCGCTCAAGCGGTTCAAGACCATGGCGATCAACGTCGACTCGGCCGACGGGCGGCTGCGGCCGGGTGTCACGAGCAAGGACGTCGTGCTCGCGATCATCGCGCAGATCGGCACCGGCGGCGGCCAGGGCTACGTCCTGGAGTACCGCGGCAACGTCATCGACAACCTGTCGATGGAGGCCCGGATGACCATCTGCAACATGTCGATCGAGGCGGGCGCCCGCGCGGGCATGATCGCGCCGGACGAGACCACGTTCGCCTACCTGAAGGGCCGCGACCACGCGCCGCGGGGCGCGGACTGGGAGGCGGCGCTGGAGGTCTGGCGCGAGCTGCGCACGGACCCGGACGCGACGTTCGACGCCGAGGTGGACATCGACGCGGACACGTTGACCCCCTTCGTCACCTGGGGCACGAACCCCGGCCAGGGCCTGCCCCTCGCCGAGAGCGTCCCGGACCCCGAGCTCATCGTGGACGAGAACGAGCGCGTCGCGGCCGAGAAGGCCTTGGCGTACATGGGTCTCGAGGCCGGGCAGCCGCTGCGCTCGGTCAAGGTCGACACCGTGTTCGTGGGCTCCTGCACCAACGGCCGCATCGAGGACCTCCGGGCCACCGCCGAGATCCTCAACGGCCGCAAGGTGGCCCACGGGGTCCGGATGCTGGTCGTCCCGGGCTCGATGCGCGTGCGGTTCCAGGCCGAGGAGGAGGGCCTGGACAAGGTCTTCACCGACGCGGGCGCCGAGTGGCGCTCCGCGGGCTGTTCGATGTGTCTGGGCATGAACCCGGACCAGCTGGCGCCAGGGGAGCGCAGCGCGTCCACCTCCAACCGCAACTTCGAGGGCCGCCAGGGCAAGGGCGGCCGCACCCACCTGGTCTCCCCGCTGGTCGCCGCGGCGACCGCCGTGCGCGGGACCCTCTCGAGCCCGGAGGACCTGAGCTGATGGACGCCTTCTCCACCCACACCGGCATCGGCGTCCCGCTGCGACGCTCCAACGTGGACACCGACCAGATCATCCCGGCGGTCTACCTCAAGCGCGTGACGCGCACCGGGTTCGAGGACGGGCTGTTCGCGGCCTGGCGCAACGACGAGTCGTTCATCCTCAACCAGGAGCCCTTCAGGCGGGGCTCGGTGCTGGTCGCGGGCTCGGACTTCGGCACCGGTTCCTCGCGCGAGCACGCCGTCTGGGCGTTGATGGACTACGGCTTCCGCGTCGTGATCTCCTCGCGGTTCGCGGACATCTTCCGCGGCAACTCGGCGAAGGCCGGGCTCGTGGCGGCGCAGGTCGCCCAGCCGGACGTCGAGCTGCTGTGGAAGCTGCTCGAGAACGAGCCGGGCACCGAGGTCACCGTCGACCTGCACGAGAAGACCGTGCAGGCCAACGACCTGACCGTCCCCTTCGAGATCGACGACTACATCCGCTGGCGCCTGCTCGAGGGGCTCGACGACATCGGGCTGACCCTGCGGCACGAGGACATGATCACCGATTTCGAGGCCTCGCGACCCGCGTTCAAGCCCGTCACGACGTCCTGACCTGCACAAACGCCGCTCACCCCGTGGGGTGGGCGGCGTTTGTCGTTGTGCCACAAGGAGTTCTCTTCTGGCGCAACCCGCCCGGACGCTCTACGGTGCGGGGCCATGAACAAGACGCAGCTGGTGGAAGCCCTGGCGGAGAAGCTCGGCGACAAGCGGACCGCTGCGTCCGCTGTGGACGGGGTCATCGAGATCATCACCGACACGGTCGGTTCGGGAGGCTCGGTGACCCTCACCGGCTTCGGGGTGTTCGAAGCCCGCGCCCGCGCGGCCCGGGTGGCCCGCAACCCGCGCACCGGCGAGACGGTCCCGGTGCCCGCCACCACCGTCCCGGCCTTCCGGCCCGGCACGGCCTTCCGCTCGACGGTCGGTGGCGGCAAGCCTGCGGCCCCGGCGAAGAAGGCCCCCGCGGCCCGTTCCACCCGCTCCACCACGGCGCGCCCGGCGACCCGGACCGCGCGCGCCGCGGGCAGCTTCACCGAGGACGCCCCCGCGAAGGCGCCCGCCAGGAAGTCTCCCGCCGCGAAGCCTGCTGCGGCCAAGACGACCGCGGCCAAGCCCGCCGCCAAGACGACCGCCGCCAAGCCCGCCGCCAAGCCCGCCGCCGCCAAGGCGACGGCGGCCAAGACGACCGCCACCAAGACCGCCGCGACCAAGACCGCGGCACCCAAGGCGACGGCCGCGAAGACGAGCGCCACCAAGACCGCCGCGGCGACGAAGGCCGGCGCCAAGAAGGCCGCGGCCGAGAAGCCGGCCAAGAAGACCAAGGCGAAGAAGTAGCGGCACCAGTCCTTCGGACTGGGTCGGGGGCCCCGGCGAGACGCCGCAGGCCCCCGGAACCGGCCGGTCCGGCTCGTCGGCGACGCCGGCGACTCACTGGAGCCGCCCACCATCGGCGACGAGGTCCCGGCGTGCGCCTCAGCCCGGGCCGGGGTAGTAGTCCGCGGTGCAGAGGGTGCCCGCGGCGTCCGCGGTGAGCACCCAGGTGCTGCCCTTGCGACTCGGCACCGGCTTCTCCTGCGGGGAGGGCACGCCGGTGGCGACCACGCCGGTCTCCTCGAGCAGGGTCGCGACGACGTCCGGGATCACGCCGCCCTGGCTGCACAGCGCGGTCACCCCGGGCGCGGCGAGCAGGCCGCGGAAGCGGGTCAGGCCCGCGGCCGGGTCCTCCCAGTAGCCCTCCTCGCCCAGCAGCGGCTCGGGCGTGATCGGGGCCGACCCCGCGGCCGGGCGCAGGGTGTCCACGCACCGGATCGGGGCGGCCGAGTGGAAGCGCTCCGGGCCGAACCGGCCGAGGAACCCGACCAGGTGCTCGGCCTGGCTGCGCCCGACGCCGGAGAGCGGGCGCAGGTCGTCGTCGCCGTCCCAGTGGCTGCGGTTGCCCGCCTTGGCGTGCCGGACCACCAGCAGGACCGACCGCGGCCGCCGGAACCGACGCAGGACGTGCCGGTCGTGGGGGTAGTCCATCAGATCCACGGCGGTGTCGACGGAGACCCAGCGCAGCTCGTCGACCTCGTCGTTGGGCGCGAAGTCCGGGACGTCGAGCGCCTGTGCGGCCCAGTACCGGACCAGCTTGCGGCCCTCGGGGACGGCGTAGCGGACGTCTCCGATGCGCTGGCCGATCCGCGCGGACACCCCGGTCTCCTCGACGGTCTCGCGCAGCGCGCAGGCCGCGAGGCTCTCGCCGGGGTCCAGCTTGCCCTTCGGCAACGACCAGTCCCCGTACCGTGGGCGGTGCACGACGGCGACCTCGACGCCGCCGCCGGGTGCGGCCCGCCAGAGAACGGTGCCCGCGGCCAGGACGTCCGCCCCGAGCGCGGCGTGCAGATCACTCACCGCACTCGCTCGCTGCGCGAGCGCGACGCTTCGCGAAGGCGCTGGGTCATCGGTTCGCTCGCGACCTCGCTCATTCCGTGTCGAGGGTCCGAGCGGAGTGCGAGATCATCAGCTCGGCCTGGTGGTCGCGCACCTTCTCCAGGTCGGTGCCCGGCGGCGGGGAGGGCTCCCAGCGGTCGTCCACCAGCGTCCAGCAGCGGGTGGCCGGGTCCAGGCAGGACTCGAAGACGTCCGCGAGCTGGCGGGCCAGGGGCGGGTCCGCCACCCGCAGCAGCACCTCGACCCGGCGGTCCAGGTTGCGGTGCATCATGTCCGCGCTGCCGATCCAGTACTCGTCCGCCGCGCCGAAGTGGAAGATCCGCGAGTGCTCCAGGAAGCGCCCGAGGATGGACCGCACCTGGATGTTGTCGGACAGCCCCTCGATGCCGGGCCGGATGGCGCAGATCCCGCGCACCACGACGCCGACCGGCACGCCTGCCTGCGAGGCGCGGTAGAGGGCGTCGATGACCTGCTCGTCCACCAGGGAGTTGACCTTGATCTGGACGCGGGCCCGCTCGTCGCCGTTGCGGTGGGCCTCGATCTCGTCCTCGATGCGCCGGACGATGCCGCGCCGGACGCCGTACGGGGCGACCAGCAGGCTCCGGTAGCTCGTCTGGCGGGAGTAGCCGGTGAGGGAGTTGAACAGGTCGGTGAGGTCCGCACCGATGACCGGGTCCGCCGTGAGCACACCGACGTCCTCGTAGAGCCGCGCGGTCTTCGGGTTGTAGTTGCCCGTCCCGATGTGGCAGTAGCGGCGGATCGTCGAGCCCTCCTGGCGCACGACCAGGGACGTCTTGCAGTGTGTCTTGAGGCCCACGAGCCCGTAGACGACGTGGACGCCCGCCTTCTCCAGCTCGCGCGCCCAGCGGATGTTGGCCATCTCGTCGAACCGGGCCTTGATCTCCACCAGCGCGACGACCTGCTTGCCCGCGGCGGCGGCGTCGATCAGGGCGTCGACGATCGGCGAGTCGCCCGACGTCCGGTAGAGGGTCTGCTTGATCGCCAGGACGTTCGGGTCCGCCGCCGCCTGCTCGATGAAGCGCTGCACGCTCGTCGAGAAGGAGTCGTAGGGGTGGTGGACCAGGACGTCGCCGTCCCGGAGCGTGGCGAAGATGCTCTTCGGCGTCTCCCGGTCCGCGAAGGCGGGGTGCGTGGCCGGGCGGAAGGGCTCGTCCTTGAGGTCGGGGCGGTCCGCGGCGTAGACCTCCCACAGGCAGGTCAGGTCCAGCAGGCCAGGGACGGTGACGACGTCCCCGGGATCGACGTCCAGCTCGCGCAGCAGCAGCTCCAGCACGTGCTCGGACATGGTGTCGACGACCTCGAGCCGCACCGGCGGGCCGAACCGGCGGCGGGCGAGCTCGCGCTCCAGGGCCTGCAACAGGTCCTCGTCGCGGTCCTCCTCGACCTCCAGGTCGGCGTTGCGGGTGACCCGGAAGGCGTGCACCTCCGCGACCTCGAGCCCGGGGAACAGCTCGCCGAGGTGGGCGGCGATGAGGTCCTCGATCGGGAGGAACGTGACGTCCCGGCCGGGCTTGCCTGCGTCGTCCTGCACCCGGACCAGGCGCGGGACGTTGTTGGGCACCTTGACCCTGGCGAACCGCTCGGTGCGGGAGTCGGTGTCCCGGACGGTGACGGCGAGGTTCAGCGACAGCCCGGAGATGTAGGGGAAGGGGTGCGCGGGATCCACGGCCAGCGGGGTGAGCACCGGGAAGACCTGCGCGGCGAAGTAGTCGCTCAGCCTGCCGCGCTGGATCTCGGTCAGGTCGCTCCAGCGGCGGATGTGGATGCCGTGCTCGGCCAGCTCGGGCCGGACCTCGTCGAGGAACACGCGGGCGTGCGCCACGGAGATCGACTGGCTGCGGGCGTGGATGCGGGCGAGCTGCTCGCGCGGGGACAGCCCGTCCGCGCTGCGCACCGTCAGGCCCGTCTCGTCCCGACGCTTGAGCCCCGCGACCCGGACCATGTAGAACTCGTCCAGGTTGCTGGCGAAGATCGCTAGGAACTTCGCCCGCTCCAGCAGCGGCTGCGAGGTGTCCTCGGCCAACGCCAGCACCCGGGAGTTGAAGTCCAACCAGGACAGTTCGCGGTTGAGGTACCGGTGCTCCGGCAGCCCGCTCGGCGCGGCGATCGTCGTGGGCGCGGGGGGGCTGATCGGCGCCGCCCCCGCGGTGGGCGCGGTGGCGGTGCTGGCGTTCGTGGGCTCGGCCGCGGGGCCCGGGTTCACCGACCGGTCCGCCCGGCCGGTCGTCGCGGGGACGGGGCTGGTCCGACGACGGGTCGCGGGCTTGCGCGCCGGGGTCCGCCGGGTCGCCTTCTTACCGTCCTGCTCTCCGCCCGTGCTGCTCACCGCCGCGATTCTTCCTCACCGGGCCGGCATGGGGGGCGCCCGAGTGGCCGACATCCGGGTGAACACTGGGTCACGGGGAGGTCTCAGTTCCGCCGGGGGCCGGTCGTGGAGCTGCGAGGGGGCTCTATCGACAGACCAACAACCCGCTCGTCCGCGCACCGACCCCGAGCGCACAGGCCTCGCGCAGGTCGGCCTCGGTGTCGACGTCTCGTCGGAGGCCGGGGAGGGTGCCGGGGACCGGGGTGGCGCCGGAGGCCTCGTGTGCGGTCGCGGACTCCGGGCCGAAACGGGGGTCGAGCGGGGCGCCCGCGGGGGTGAGGAGCAGGGTCGTGCCGGTGCCCGCGGCGTCGGCGACGAAGGCCCGCCCGCCGGTGGCGAGCGCCTGGTCCAGCTCGGCGGGTCGGAGGGCGGGGAGATCGGCCTGCAGCGCTGCGCGCGGCTGGTCCGGGGGGAGCAGGGCCGCACCGTGGACGAGGGCGGCGTTGAGGCCGCCTGCCGGCTCGTCGCGCACGATCCGGAGGCCGGTGCCCGCGGAGGCCGCGCCGACCATCGACCGCAGTCCGGCCGCGACCCGGCCGTCGTCCGTCACCACGACGACCCGGCCCACCAGGGTCGCGGACAGCGCCGCCTCCAGGGTGTCCAGCGCGAGGGCGAGGGCCAGGTCGGCGTGCCGTTCCGGGTCGCCGACGCCGCCGTCCGCGGCCCCGCGCAGGCGCGTCTTGGCGCGTTCGAGCCCCTTGACGGGGACCACCAGGCCGACTCGCACTCCTGCATCGTTCCACTTCTCGGTCCCTGAGCCGTCGGCCAGGTGGACCGCGCCCGGCCGGACAAGGAAGGATCGAGGTCGTGAAGCGCGAGAAGGGCGGGTTCTGGGTCAACCTCTCGGCGGCGGTGTTCTACCCGACGTCGTTCGCGGTGGGCCGACCCCGGTACGAAGGGCGGGAGTACCTGCCCGCCGAGGGCGGGGCGCTCGTCGTCGCCAACCACATCTCCTACCTGGACCCGATGTTCACGGCGCTGTGGACCTACAGCGCGCGGCGGGTGCCGCGGTTCCTCGCCAAGGCGTCGCTGTGGAAGGTCCCCTTCTTCGGACGCGTGCTGCGCGGCAGCGAGCAGATCCCCGTCTACCGCGACTCGGCCGACGCCCAGCAGAGCCTGCGGGACGGCGTCGCCGCGCTCGCCGAGGGCAAGGTCGTGGTGATCTACCCGGAGGGCACGATCACCCGGGACCCCGAGGGCTGGCCGATGCACTCCCGCACGGGCGCCGCGCGGCTCGCGCTCTCCTCGGACGTGCCGGTGATCCCGCTCGTGCACTGGGGCACCCGGGAGATCTACGACCACTACCGCAAGCGCTTCCGCCCGTTCCCGCGCACGGCGGTCACGGTGCGCGCGGGCGCGCCGCTGGACCTCTCCGCGTACCGGGACCGCCCGATCGACGCGACACTCCTGCGCGAGGTGACCGACCTGATGATGGCCCGCTGCCGGGAGCTGCTCGAGGAGGTCCGCGGGGAGCAGGCGCCCACGGAGTTCTACCGGCGGGGAGCGGCCGGTGAGTGAGCTGAAGCGGGTCGCCGTCCTCGGCGCAGGCTCGTGGGGCACCGCCTTCGCGAAGGTCGTCGCGGACTCCGGCCGGGAGGTCGTGTTGTGGGCCCGGCGGCCCGAGGTGGCCGCGGCCGTGTCGGAGCGGCACGAGAACCCGGACTACCTGCCGGGCATCACGTTGCCCTCCACGGTCTCCGCGACGACGAACGCCGCCGCCGCACTGTCCGACGTGGACGCCGTCGTGCTCGCCGTCCCCTCCCAGACACTGCGGGCGAACCTGGCGGACTGGAAGCCCCTGCTCCCGCCGGGGCGGACGCTGGTGTCGCTCGCGAAGGGCGTCGAGCTGGGGACGCTGAAGCGGATGAGCGAGGTCGTCGCCGAGGTCGCGGGCGTGCCCGCGGACCAGGTCGCGGTGGTGTCCGGGCCCAACCTCGCCCGCGAGATCGCGGCGGGGGAGCCGACGGCCACGGTCATCGCCTGCTCGGACGTCTCCCGCGCCGAGGCACTCCAGGCCGCCACCTCGAACGACTACTTCCGCTCGTACACCAACACCGACGTCGTCGGCTGCGAGCTGGGCGGCGCGGGCAAGAACGTGATCGCACTGGCCGTCGGGATCGCGGCGGGGATGGGGCTGGGGGACAACTCCCGCGCCTCGCTGATCACCCGCGGCCTGGCCGAGACGTCCAGGCTGGGCGCGGTGCTCGGCGCCGACCCGCTGACCTTCGCCGGCCTGGCCGGCCTCGGCGACCTGGTCGCGACGTGCTCGTCGCCGTTGTCGAGGAACCGGACCTTCGGCGAGCACCTCGGCCGCGGGGAGTCGCTGGCGCAGGCCGAGGCGGCCAACCACGGGCAGGTCGCGGAGGGCGTGAAGTCCTGCGTGTCGATCTGCGAGCTGGGGGCCCGGCACGGGGTGGAGCTGCCGATCGCCGACGCCGTGCGTCGGGTGTGCCACGAGGGCTACTCGGCGCGCGAGATGGCGAAGGAACTGATCTCCCGGGCCCCGAGGGCCGAGTAGTGAGCGAACGGCACTTTCGCTCAGTCCTAGTGAGCGAACGGCGCGTTCGCTCAGTTCTTGTGGGCGAGCGGAACGTCGGTTCGGGGCGGGGGTGGCAGTGATGGCCGGCGACGGGACGCGGTGCGTCGGCGGGGTGGCCGGCGAGCCGGGGGAGCCCGTGCACCCGGGGCCGGTGTTGTCGTCGACCTTCCATCTCGACACCGAGAAGCTGCCGGAGTACTTCTACGGCCGCGCAGGCAACCCGACCTGGACCGCCTACGAGGCGGCGATCGGGGCCCTGGACGGCGGGGAGTGCATCGCGTTCTCCAGTGGCATGGCCGCGCTGTCCACGGTGATGCGGCTGTGCGCCCGCCCGGGGACCGCGGTGGTCGTGCCGTCCGACGGGTACTACATCAGCAGGCTCGTGGCCTCCGAGGAGCTGGCGCCCATGGGCGTCGAGATCCGGGAGTTCGCGACGGCGGGAGCCGCACCGGAGTTCGCAGGCGCCACGCTCGTCCTGCTCGAGACCCCGTCGAACCCGGGGCTGGAGGTCTGCGACATCCGGGCGATCGCCGAGGCCGCCCACGCCGCAGGCGCCCTGGTCGCGGTCGACAACACCACCGCCACGCCGCTGGGTCAGAAGCCGCTGCCCCTCGGCGCGGACTTCGTGATCTCCAGCGACACCAAGGCGATCTCGGGCCACGGAGACGTGATCCTGGGCCACGTGACCTGCGCCGACGCGGTCCTGGCCGCGAAGGTCCGGGCGGCGCGAACCCGCAGCGGCGCCATCCCCGGCCCGATGGAGACCTGGCTCGCCCACCGCGGCCTCGCCACCCTGGACCTGCGCCTGGAACGTCAGGCCCGCAACGCCCACGCCCTGGTGCAGGCCCTGCTCGCACACCCCAAGGCGTCCGACGTCCGCTGGCCCGGCCTGGCCTCGGACCCGTCGCACGCGATCGCCGCTCGTCAGATGCGGCGCTGGAACGGAGTCCTGCGCTTCACCCTGCCGTCGGTCACCGCGGTGGAGGAGTTCCTGACGGCGTCGCGCCTGATCGTCTCGTCCACCAGCTTCGGCGGGGTCCAGACCAGCGCCGACCGACGGGCGCGGTGGGGGGATGCGGTCCCCGAGGGCACGCTGCGGCTGTCCGCGGGGATCGAGGACACGGACGACCTCGTCGAGGACGTGCTGGGGGCGCTCGACGCGGTCCGGGCATGAGAACGGCCCGCCTCCGAGGAGACGGGCCGCTCGAGCACCGATCGGGGCGGTGGGCCGATCGGGGCGACCTCGCCGCAGTCACGGCGAGGAGTCGTACAGGGGGATAGTCGCGGATCCGTAGGCGAGTGTTAACCCTGTGTACCGATACTTCCCCACCTTTGATGACGGTCAGGTCACGGCGGCGGCCGTGAGGACGCGTTCCGCAGCCGTGTGGGTGATGCCGGTGGTCGCGGCGCGGAGATAGAGCCCGTTGACCGCGGCGGCGAACAGCTCGGCCCGTGCGGGAGCCAGCCGGGCGGCGAGCTGATCGACGGTCTCGTCCCACCGGACCAGCTCGGCGCGCAGGTCGTCCCGGCGGGCGGCGAGCAGCCACAGCTCGTACTCCGCGATCACCAGGTCCCGGTCCTGCGACGCGTACCGGACGACGTGGACGGCCAGCTCGGCGACCGAGGCGATCGTGGCGAGCTCCGCGCAGTAGCGGTCGTTGACCTCCCGCAGCGCGCTGACCAGCAGCTCGTCCACCGAGGCGTAGTAGTACAGCACCGCACTCGGCGGCACCCCGGCCTCCGCCGCGACCGCCCGCTGCGACACCGCGGCCACCCCGGTCCGCCCGACGAGCCGCAGCGTGGCGTCGAGCAGCGCCCGCCGCCGGACCGCGCCCTTGGCGAGCCTGCCGTCAGGCGGCATGGGAGCGGCCGAGCTCCAACGCCAACACCCCGGCGATGACCAGCACGATCCCGCCGACCTGGACCCAGCTCAGCGACTCGCCCAGGAACGCGACGCCGATCAACGCGATCAGCGCGACCCCCGCGGCCGCCCAGATCCCGTACGCGACCCCGATGGGCACGCCGCGGGAGAGGGCTTGGGACAGCGAGTAGAACGCCGTGCCGTAGCCGAGGAGCACGATCACCGACGGCCAGAGCCTGGAGAAGCCCTGGGAGAAACGGAGCGCCACCGTGCCGGTCACCTCGGCCAGGATCGCCCCGGCGAGCCAGAACCACATGCGCGTCAGACTACTTGAGCGATCGCTCCAGAAGGTGTCCTGCACGCGGGATGGAGACGGCGCCGTCTCGGGCACAATCGGTGGATGATCGCTGCTCTCGTGTTGGTGTCCCTCGTCCTGCTCGCGGGAGGCAGCGCGGAGACCGGCCTGGCCGGTGCCGTCGGTCTGGCTGTCGTGGCCCTCCTCTGGTTCG
>Ga0268264_10004540_pt1 | contig 11826 bp, 12 predicted proteins | sample KBSSwiS32_FD_190357 | JGI IMG/M metagenome (GOLD analysis project Ga0268264, IMG submission 190357) | Switchgrass rhizosphere microbial communities from Kellogg Biological Station, Michigan, USA - KBS Switchgrass S3-2 (SPAdes) (version 2) | ecosystem: Host-associated > Plants > Roots >... | reverse complement strand
CACGAGACCGACGATGGCCAAGCTGTATTTCTATTATTCGGCAATGAACGCCGGCAAGACGACGACGCTGCTGCAGAGCGCGCACAACTATCACGAGCGCGGCATGCGCACGCTGATCCTGACGCCGCACCTGAACGATCGCCACGGCCGCGGCGTCGTCGCCTCGCGCATCGGCCTGAAGGCAAACGGGCAACAGTTCGAGCGCAACGATGATCTGCTGCACATCGCGCGCGGCGACATCGCCGCGAACGGGCCGCTGCACTGCGTGCTGGTCGACGAAGCGCAGTTCCTGACCAAGGCCCAGGTCTGGCAGCTGACCGACATCGTCGACGTGCTGAAAATCCCGGTGCTGAGCTACGGCCTGCGTACCGACTTCCGCGGCGAGTTGTTCGAAGGCAGCCAGTACCTGCTGGCCTGGGCCGACAACCTGATCGAGATCAAGACGATCTGCCATAGCGGCAAGAAGGCGACGATGGTCGTGCGTGTCGACGATCACGGCCGCGCCGTCACGGACGGGCCGCAGGTCGAGATCGGTGGCAACGAACGCTACGTCTCGGTCAGCCGGCCCGAGTTCAAGAAGATCGTCGCGGGCGAAGGACGCATCGAGCTGCAGCAGTCCGTGCTGCCGTTGCCGTGAAAGCTGAGGTCGCGCGCAGTGCGCGGCCGCGGTGCGGCCGCGTGAAGTTGCTCGCCAGCGTCCGCTCGAAAGAACGGTCGGCGCGTCCGACCTCTTTGACGCTTCTCGAACGCGCGCAGCCCGCCGCCTCACTGCATTGTCAGTGCTGGCATTTTGGACAGTAGAACGTCGAGCGCTGCCCGAGCATGACGGCGCCGATCGGCGTGCCACAGACCTTGCACGGCTCGCCGCCGCGGCCGTAGACGAACAATTCCTGCTCGAAGTAGCCTGGCTCGCCGTCCGGGCGCAGGAAGTCGCGCAGCGTCGTGCCGCCGCGGGTGATCGCATGGGTGAGAATGCGCTTGATCTCCGCGGCGAGGCGTTCGTAGCGGGCCAGCGAAACCGTGCCGGCGGCGCGGCCGGGGCGGATGCCGGCGGCGAACAGGGCTTCGGCCGCGTAGATGTTGCCGACGCCGACGACGGTCGTCTGGTCCATCAGGAAGACCTTCACGGAGGCCGCACGGCCACGCGACCGGTTCCACAGATGGGCGCCGTCGAACGCCGGATCGAGCGGCTCGGGACCGAGTCCGGCAAGCAACGGGTGGATCTTGCCGGGCGCCTGCCACAGCTGCGAGCCGAAGCGGCGCGGATCGGTGAAGCGCAGCAGACGGCCCGAATCGAGCAGCCAGTCGACATGATCGTGCTTGCCGGCGGGCGTCGCGCCCGGCAGCACGCGCAACGAGCCGGACATGCCCAGGTGCAGCAGGGCGCTCCCGGCGCGCGTGTGGACGAGCAGATACTTGGCGCGCCGCTCAACCGCTTCGACGCGCTGACCCGGCAGGTTGCGGCGCAGCGCGGACGGAATCGGCCAGCGCAGGCGCGGCTGGCGGATGGTCAGCGCTTCGATGCGGCGGCCGACCAAGTGCGGCTCGATGCCGCGCCGTGTGGTTTCGACTTCGGGCAATTCGGGCATGTCCCATTCTCCCACGGTCGCCGCGACTGCCGCTGGCCGCGGATTAACGAAAAACACATGAACGCAGCCGCACCGGCATCGCGTTCGTCGGCCATTCCCCGCTTGTGACGGCCATCACTGGCACCCATGTCAGGGGTCACGTATAGTCGTTTGTCCAGGGGACCTTCCGGTAAATTTCAATGCTCGATTTCCTGCTCGATTTCCTCAACCACGGGCTGACCCACGCCTCGTGGGTGACCAAGCTTGTATACTTTTTCGTCGCGACCCAGCTGACGATCTTCGCCGTGACCCTGTATCTGCATCGCAGCCAGGCGCACCGCGGCGTGGATTTCCATCCGGCGCTCGCCCACTTTTTCCGCTTCTGGTCCTGGGTCAGCACCGGTATGGTGACCAAGGAATGGGTTGCGATCCACCGCAAGCACCACGCCAAGTGCGAAACCGAGGAAGATCCGCATAGCCCGAAGATCTTCGGTATCAACAAGGTGCTCTGGGAAGGCGTCGACCTGTACCGTGTCGCGTCGCACGATCAGACCACGATGGAAAAATACGGCAAAGGCACGCCGGACGACTGGCTCGAGCGCAACCTGTACGGCAAGCATGCCTACTGGGGCCCGACGCTGACCTTCATCGTGTGCATCGCGCTGTTCGGCATCTGGGGCGTGGCGATCGCCGCGTTGCAGATGGTCTGGATTCCGTTCTGGGCGGCCGGCGTCGTCAACGGCCTCGGCCACTGGTGGGGCTACCGCAATTTCGAAACGGCCGACATGGCGACGAATCTCACGCCATGGGGCTTCTTCATCGGCGGCGAAGAACTGCACAACAACCATCACGCGTTCCCGAGCTCGTCGAAGTTCGCGCTGCGCAAGTTCGAGTTCGACATCGGCTGGGCCGCGATCCGCGGGTTCGAGAAACTCGGTCTGGCCAAGGTGCTGCGCGTCGCGCCGTCGCTCGACATTCGTCCGAACGTACAGCTGCCGGACACCGACACGATCAAGGCGCTGCTGAGCCACCGCTTCCAGGTCATGACCGATTATTTCCGCGGCGTGATCACCCCGACGCTGCGCGAGGAAGCCGCGCAGGCCGGTGCCAAGCTCAAGGCGCTGCCGCGTGCCCTGCGCAACGCGCTGGCCAACGGCGGCCGCTGGCTCGACGAGCATTCGCGCCAGCATCTGCAGGAGATTGTCCAGCAGCGCCCGCGTCTGGCGGTGGTCTGCGACTTTCGCGCGCGCCTGGCCGCCGTGCTCGAGCGCGGCAACGGCACCGGCGACGCGATGCTGAAGAACCTGCAGGACTGGTGCCACGAAGCCGAAGCCACCGGCATTCGCACGCTGCAGGATTTCGCCACGCGGCTGCGCGGCTATTCGCTGGTTCCTGCCCGCATCTGACGCCCCGCAAACCCGAAAACGAAAAAGCCCGCGCAAGCGGGCTTTTTTTTTGTCAAGACAGGTCAAGATCGAACGATCCACCACGAAGGCACGAAGGGCACGAAGGAAGGGCGCGAAAGCAAGAAGAAGAACGTGAACGCCGAACACGACAAAGTGCTCAAGATCGAGCGATCTTTTCGTGGCCCTTCTATTGCTCTTCTTCGTGTCCTTCGTGTCCTTCGTGCCTTCGTGGTGAATCTCTTCTTCCTCTTGCCCGTTCGCTGACTTCAGCCGCGGCGCAGCACGGCAACCGGCGACGTGCGCGCGACGCGCCGCGTGCCGGCCCAGCCGGCGAATGCGACCAGCGCCGCCGCTCCGGCGACGACGGCCAGCAGCAGGCCCACCGGCGGCACGTATTCGCTGAAGCGGAACACGCGCCGGGCCAGCGCGATGCCGATCGTCGCCGAGCCGATCGCGGCGATGCCGCCGGCGACCAAACCAAGCGCGGCGAATTCACCGAGCACGGCCGAGCTCAACTGCGCCGAATGCGCACCGAGCGTACGCAGCAGCGCGGCCTCGAAGCGGCGTTCATCGGCCGTCGCCGCGAGTGCCGCGAGCAGCACCAGCAGACCGGCGGCGAGGCTGAAGCCGAGCACCCAGATAACGGCGCGGCTGACCCGGCCGATGATGTCGCGCACGCGGTCGAGGATCTGGTTCAGGTCGATCAGCGAGACGTTGGAGAAGTTTTGCGAGAACCCGGCCAGCGACACCGACGCCGGCAGGTGGAAGCTGGCAATGTAGCTGTGCGCAAGGTCGGTGCCGGTGCGCGGATCGAGCATCAGGAAGAAATTCGCCCGGAACGAGTCCCAGCGCACGCCGCGGATCGAAGTGATCGGGGCGGTGATGTCGCGCTCGCCGATGCGCAAGGTCATCGTGTCGCCGAGCTTCAGCTTGAACATGTCGACCCACATCTGGTCGACCGAGATGGCCGGGCCGCTGGTCTCGGTATCGAACCAGCGACCCTGCAAGAGGCGATTGGCCGCGGGCAGTTCGGCGCTCCACGACAGGCGCGTTTCGCCGTTGATCCAGTTCGCCGCGCGACGATCGCTGAAGTCTTCGGCCTTCGGCGCCGTGCCGTTGATCGCGACCAGCTTGCCGACCGCGAGCGGCAGCACGTTGAGGTTGGTCGCGCCGAGCGCCGTCAGCTGCTGCTGCAGCGGCACGCGCTGGTCTTCCTGCGCGTTGATCAGGAAATAGTTCGGCGTGTCGGCCGGCAGCTCGGCGCGCCAGCTCGCGAGCAGCGACGGTCCGACCACGGCGAGCAGCGCGAACGCGGTCAGGCTCAGCGCCAGCGCGCTGGCTTGCACGAGGCTCAGCGCGCGGCGCCGCGCGAGATTGGCGAGCCCGAAACGCAACGCGCCGGACAGGCGCGCGCCGCCGCTGCGCACGAAGCGCAGCAGGATCAAGCCGAGCAGCAAGGTCAGCAGCGCGACGCCGGCAAAGCCGAGCGCAAGGGTGAGCGCGAGCTGCGCATCGCCGGCGCCGACCCAGATCAATGCACCGGCCACGCCGAGCGGCAACAGGTACAGCGCGTCGAAACGCCCGGCGCGCGGGCTGTCGTCGCGGCGGAACACGCGCATCGGTTCGACGTCGCGCAGGCGCAGCAGCGGCGGCAGCGCAAAGCCGAACAAGACGGCGACGCCGACCGCGAATGCCGCGAGCGGCGGCTGCCACGGAATCGACGGCGTCGCGCCGGGCAGCAGGTTGCCGGCCAGCGCGAAGACGATCTGTTGCAGGCCCAGACCGACCACGAGCCCCAGCACGCATGCCGGCAACGCCAGCAGCACCAGCTCGAGCAGCAGCGCGAGCAGGATCTCGCGGCGGCTCGCACCGAGACAGCGCAGCAGCGCGACTTCCTCGCGCTTGCGCCGCGCGAAACGCTGCGCGGCGAGTGCCACCGCGACGCCGGAAAGCAGCGCCGCGAGCAGCGCGGCGAGGCGCAGGAAATTGCCGCCGCGCTCGAATGCCCCGGCGAGGTTCTGCTGCGCCTCCTTGACCGTCGTGATCTCGGCGCCGGCCGGCAGCTGCGTCTTGATCGCTTCGGCGTACGCGTCGATCGCGCCCTGCGGTCCGGCGAGCAACAGGCGATGGCGCGCGCGACTGCCGGCGGCGAGCAGGCCGATCGATTCGGCGTCGGCGATGTTGATGACGACGCGTGGGGCGAGGCGGAACAAGTTGCCGCTGTCCGGGGAACGCGAAATTTCGCCGGCGATGGACAGTTCACGGCCGCCGACACTCAGCGTCTTGCCGACGCCGACGTGCAGCGCGCTCAGCACGGCCGGCTCGGCATACACGCTGCCGGCGTCCGGACCGTGGACGATGCGTTCGTTGCCGCCGGCATCGCGCACGGCGAGTGTGCCGCGCAGCGGGAACGCCGCGTCGGCGGCGCGGATGTCGGCCAGCCGGCTCGCCTCGCCGGCGAACACGACGCTCGGGAAGTCGGCCAGGTGGCTCGTCGCCAGCCCGCGTTTGGTCGCCTGATCGACGATCGCGCGTGGCAGCGGTGCGCTCGCCGTGATCGACAGGTCGCCGCCGATCAGCTCCGCGGCCGACGCGACGATCGCGCGTTCGACACGGTTGGCCAGGGTGGCCACCGCGCACAGTGCCGCGACGGCGAGAACCAGTGCGGCGCCGAGCGTCGCGAGCTCGGCATGGCGGAATTCGCGGCGCAGGCTGCGCGCGGCAAACGCAACAGGCTTCATGCGGCCGCCGCCTCTACGATGCGGCCGGCGTCGAGCGTCAGCTGGCGATGGCAACGCGCCGCGAGCGTGGCGTCGTGCGTGACCAGGACCAGCGTCGTGCCGTGCTCGCGGTTCAGGGCGAACAACAGATCGCCGATGATCGCGCCGGTGCGCCGGTCGAGATTGCCGGTCGGTTCATCGGCGAACAGGATATCCGGGGCGTGCACGAAAGCCCGCGCGAGCGCGACGCGCTGCTGCTCGCCGCCGGACAATTGCGCCGGATAATGATGTCGCCGCGCACCCAAGCCCACGCGCGCGAGCGCCTCGCCGGCACGGGTACGTGCATCGGCGCTGCCGTCGAGTTCGAGCGGCAGCATGACGTTTTCCTCGGCGTTCAACGCCGGCAGCAGGTGGAAGTTCTGGAACACGAATCCGACGCGGCGCCGGCGCAGTCGCGCGCGCGCTTCCTCGTCGAGCGCGTCGAGCGACTCGCCGGCCAGCGTGATGGCTCCGGATGTCGGCCGGTCGAGTCCGGCGAGCAGGCCGATCAGCGTCGTCTTGCCGGACCCCGATTCACCGACGATGGCCAGACTGTCACCGCGCACGAGCGCCAGGCTCACGCCGTCGAGGATGACCAATCGTCCGTCCGGACCGTCGACAGCCTTGCTAACCTTGTCCGCGCCGACCGCCGTCCCGATATGTTCATTCATGCTCAAACAAATCCTCTGCGCGCTGCTGTTCACATTCGCCGCCGGCGTCGAAGCCGCGCCCGCCGGGACCGCGCCCGCGCCGTTGCTCGTGCTCGGCGATTCGCTGTCCTCGGCCCATCGCATCGCTCCCGAGGCAGGCTGGGTGCACCTGCTCGAGCAGCGCCTGAACGCCGCCGGAAACAGCCGTCCGATCGTCAACGCCAGCATCAGCGGCGAGACCACGTCGGGCGGCCTGGCGCGCCTGCCGAAGCTGCTCGCCGACAACCAACCGGCTCTGGTCGTCGTCGAACTCGGCGCGAACGACGGCCTGCGCGGGCTGCCACTGGCCGAAATCCAGGCCAACCTGGAAAAGATCCTCGCCGCGAACCGCGACGCCGGCGCGCGTTCCGTACTGCTCGGCATCGAGCTGCCGATCAACTACGGACCGCAATATCGCGATGGGCTACGCCAGATGTATCGGGACTTGTCCGGCAAATTCAATGCGCCGTTGCTGCCGTTCCTGCTCGACGGCGTCGCCCTGGACGCGAAACTGATGCAGGACGACGGCCTGCATCCGAAGGCGGAAGGCGAGCCGAGGGTGCTGGCGAACGTGCTGACCGTGCTCGAACCTGCGTTGAAATCGTTGCGCTGAAACCTGTCGGGCTGGCGAACCGTTTCGACGCGTCATTTCCGGCGCAAGCCGGAATCCAGTGCCTTGCTTGTGGAATGCCTCGAGGGGCGCCAGATCGCGAGCAGAAAAAACCCGCCGAAAGGCGGGTTTTGGTTTCCGAAGATCGTCTCGGCTTGCGCCGGAATGACGCCATAAGCAAGGCCAGGCGCTGGATCCCGGCTTCCGCCGGGATGACGCAATGACCAAGGCGTTCGCGCATCGCGCGAACGCATCATTGCGTCACTTGATCTTTGCTTCCTTGTACGCCACGTGCTTGCGCACGACCGGGTCGTACTTCTTGATTTCCATCTTGTCCGGCGTGGTCTTCTTGTTCTTGTCGGTCGTGTAGAAATGACCGGTGCCGGCCGAGGACACGAGGCGGATCTTGTCGCGCTTGGATGCCATGATCGTTCTCCTTAGACCTTCTCGCCGCGGCCGCGCAGATCGGCGAGCACGGCTTCGATGCCGTTCTTGTCGATGGTACGCAGGGCATTGGTCGAAACGCGCAGCTTGATCCAGCGGTTTTCGCTCGGTACCCAGAAGCGGCGCTCGTGCAGGTTCGGCAGCCAGCGGCGCCGGGTTTTGTTGTTGGCATGCGACACATTGTTGCCGGACTGCGCGCGCTTGCCGGTTACTTGGCAGACCTTCGCCATACGTACCTCGTCGTGATATTGGGCCGCCCTTAGCCAGGGCAGATTCGGCCCGGCGGATGCCGGATTCGCCGGCCAGAGACCAGTCGAGCCGCGCATTACAACAGAATCAAGCCCTTGAGGCAACTTGAGGGCCGTGTACAGCCCACCGAAAGCCAGAAGGAACCCAAGAAAACCACGAAGGCAAGAAGGGCACGAAGAAGGGCCAAAAAGGACAAAAGGGTTGGATGCCCGGCTGGACGAGGTTCCCGCCGGCTGTTCCCCGAATCCCTTGTTCTTCTTCGTGTCCTTCGTGCCTTCGTGGTGATCTTTTGATCTTCTTTTGAGTTTCCGATCGCTCAGAGTTCCTCGACGCCGGTGCGCCTGGAGCGGCGGATCAGCCAGCTGACCCCGCGCAGGTCCGAGATGCCGACCAGGGCGCGGTTCAAATTGTTGTACTTCGACGTGCCGGCACCGCGCGGGCGGTGATTGACCGGCACGCTCTTGACCTGCCAGCCGGCGCGCTGCACGAGCGCCGGCAGGAAGCGGTGCATGTGGTCGAAGTACGGCAGATCGAGGAACACGGCGCGTTCGAACAATTTGATCCCGCAGCCGGTGTCCGGCGTTTCGTCGCGCAGCAGGCGCGAGCGGATTGCGTTGGCGAACTTCGAGGCCCAGCGCTTGCTGCCGGTGTCCTTGCGATTGACCCGCCAACCCGCGAACAGCTTGACCGTCGGCGGCGATGCGAGGCGCTCGGCCAACAGCTTGGGAATGTCGGCCGGATCGTTCTGGCCGTCGCCATCGAGGGTGGCGATCCACGCGCCGCGCGCGGCCTTCACGCCGGTGCGCACTGCGGTGCTCTGGCCGCTCTGGGCCAGATGTCGCAGCACGCGCAGTTCGGGAAACTGCGCCTTCGCGGCGGTCAACACGGCGAGCGAATCGTCCTTGCTGGCGTCGTCGACATAGACGACCTCGAAATCGGCGTTGCCGCGCAGTGCGGCGGCGATTTCGGTCAGCAGCGGAACGATGTTGTCGCGCTCGTTGTGCACCGGCACGACGACGGATAGCTCAGGCATCAGCATTTCCCGGAAGCAAGAACAACAGATTCACCACGAAGGCACGAAGGACACGAAGAAAGGCAAGGGCGAAGAAGGGATGCGAGACGAGAATGGTCAGCGCATTTGCGCAGCCAACGCGTGCCCACAGGCCCTTTGGCCAATCTGCCGTCTCCCCGCTTGTGTCCTGATCGTGTAGCCTCACCGCTTCTGCTCTTCTTCGTGGCCTTCGTGTCTTCGTGGTGCATCTTTATCTGTTTCTGCTTCTGAGGTTGACGCAACGCTAGAGTTTGTCGCCGAAATATTCGCGGCACCAGGCAACGACCTTCGGCATGCCTTGCTCGATCGTGGTCGTCGGCGCAAAGCCGAACGCGGCGGCCGCCTTGTCGACCGCGGCGCTGGTTTCGATCATGTCGCCGGCCTGCATCGGCTTGTTGATGCGCTCGGCCTTGCGTCCGGCGGCGAGCTCGATCACCGCGATGAAGCGCTCGAGCTCGACCGGCCGGTGGTTGCCGAGGTTGTAAACCGCGCACGGCGCGTTCTTGCCGTCGTCGCGCGGCGGTTTGCCGAGCGCGCCGACGACGCCGGCGACGATGTCGTCGATATAGGTGAAGTCGCGGCGCATGCGGCCGCGGTTGAACACTTCGATCGGCCGGCCGGCCAGGATCGCGCGGCTGAACAGCAGCGGCGCCATGTCCGGACGCCCCCACGGGCCGTAGACCGTGAAGAAGCGCAGGCCGGTGCACGGAATCCGGTACAGGTGCGCATACGAATGCGCCATCAGCTCGTTCGAGGCCTTCGACGCCGCGTACAGCGACAGCGGCTGGTCGACGGCCTGGGACTCGCTGAACGGCGTGACCGCATTTGCGCCATACACCGACGACGACGACGCGTAGACCAGATGCTTGACGTTGTGGCGCCGGCAGGCCTCGAGAATGTTGAGGAATCCGGCGAAATTGCTGTGCAGGTAGGCGTACGGATTCTTCAACGAATAGCGCACGCCGGCTTGCGCGGCAATGTGCACGACCTGCTGAAACTTGTGCTTGGCGAACAGCGCATCGAGTACCGGCTTGTCCGCCACATCGACGGTCTGCAGGTCGAGGCCTTTGCACAGCGCGGCGACGCGGTCGCGCTTGAGTTGCGGGTCGTAGTAGTCGTTGAAGTTGTCGATGCCGATCACCGACTCGCCGCGCGCGAGCAACGCACGCGCGACATGGGCGCCGATAAAGCCGGCTGCGCCGGTCAGCAGGATCGTCATCGCTCCATCCGGGCCGTGCGCCAGACGGCGCGGGGGCGCGAATTGTACCGGTTAGCGGCGCTCCGTTGGAAAAAGGGCCGAAGCGCGAGAGCGCGCCAGCGGTGCTTCAGCCCTGCAAAGCATCGCGCCAGGCGGCCTCGATGCGGTCGAACTGGTCGGTATCGCGAGCCAGCAGGATCAGCGTGCCATTGCCGAGCGGCACGCTGCGGCCACGCCAGCCTTCGCGCCGGAAGTCCTCGCGCTGGCCGGCCTTCTTGTCGACGACATAGATGATCGTGACTGGGCCGTCGCCCTGTGGCATGACCATGTGCACGGTCAGATGCCGGCCCATCGGGCAGCAGGCGACGTAGGCGACGCCCTCGGGCACGTGGGCCAGGGCGAGGCCGCGCTGCGCGAACGCGGCGCGGACCGATTGGGCCGGAAGTGGTCGGGACAGCGTCAGCGCTTCGGCTTCGTGGCGCACATGTTCGACTGCCTGCGCCGATAGCGGCCTGGCCTCGACGCGCATGCCGACGCCGATCGCGAGCACGAGCGTGGCCGCCAGCGCGAGCAGCCCGCCACGGCGCAGGTGGAACTGGCGGCGATGCTGCTGCGTCGCCTGGGCGAGGAGGATCGATTCGGCCAGCTGCGGCGACGGCTCGACCTGCAGCGCCCGGCGCAGCGCGGCTTCGAATTCCGCTGCGCGTGCCGCCGCTTCGGCGCAGCGTGCGCACTCATGGCGGTGCTGCGCGAACTCGGCCGCGGGCGACAGCGGATCGATGCCGAGTTGACGACGAAACTCCAGGCAGTTCATCGAAGATCTCGAGCCAAGTCGGCAATCACTGATTCAAATCCACCACGACCATGCCCCGACAACCTTGACCGCGTTGCTGCGCAAAGGCTTCGCCCGATTGACTCGAGGCGGCTGAAAGCGGCCGCGCCGCAAGGCGGTGCGCGCATCGTGCCGGTCATCGATTTTCTATCGCGATAGTTCATGGACGTTTCCTTCGGCCGCGCCGTCGGCCAGCATTGCCTTCAGCTTCTGCCGCGCGCGAAACAACTGGGTCATGACCGCGGCGCTCGAAATCTCCAGTTCGCGCGCGATCTCGTCGCAGGAAAATCCGCCGAGCACCTGCATCAACAGCGGCTCGCGATACTTCGGATCGAGCCGATGGATCGCGGCGCGGATCAGCGCGTCTTCGCCGATATATTCGGGCTGGGCCGAATCGCGGTCGTCGGCAACCTCGAGTTCGGTCACGTCGCTGAACTGCGGCGTCTTGCGTTCGTACAGGCGCGCGTGCTCGCGACGCAGGATCGTGATCAGCCAGGCCTTCGCCGCAGCGGTCTCGCGCAGGTCGGCCAGCGCGCGCCAGGCTCGCAAGAAGGTTTCCTGGACCAGATCGTGAGCCAACGCCTCATCTCCGCACAGCCAGTAGGCATAGCGGAACAGATCACCTGACAGGCTTCGCACGAGTGCGTCGAACTGCCGCTGCTTGCTGTTCACTGAGGACATGACCCGGCTAGCGCTGTGAAACTTTCATGGCGATTCGATCAGATCGACCCAAGGCGGAAGAGACCGCTACGAAGGCACGAAGATCACGAAGAAATGCGAAAGCGGGTCAAAACCATGATCTGCTCTTCTTCGTGTCCTTCGTGCCTTCGTGGTGGTCTTTTGATCCTGCTCTTGCTGCCACCGATTCCTGCGCAACTCGCCTAGCGGATGCGTTCGAGGATGCCGTCGAGCTCGTCGAGGCTGTGATACGCGATGACCAGCCGGCCGCGGCCGCCGCGGCCATGCTGGATGCTGACTTTTGCCGCGAGCTTCTCGGCCAGCTCGCGCTCGAGCGTTTCG
>Ga0268264_10004537_pt1 | contig 11832 bp, 10 predicted proteins | sample KBSSwiS32_FD_190357 | JGI IMG/M metagenome (GOLD analysis project Ga0268264, IMG submission 190357) | Switchgrass rhizosphere microbial communities from Kellogg Biological Station, Michigan, USA - KBS Switchgrass S3-2 (SPAdes) (version 2) | ecosystem: Host-associated > Plants > Roots >... | reverse complement strand
CGGCGAGCCGCAGAACCTTCACCAGGACCGCAACTCGCAGACCTGGCCCAGCTTCACCCGCCAGGGCTTCGACGTCCTCTACTGGGACCACCCGTACCCCTGCGACGCGGACACCGCCACCCCCGCGCGGCTGATGCGCGCCGCGCTGCCGGGCGGCGCGCCGCAGGAGGTGCTGGTGGAGCGCCACACCTCCGACTGCCAGGACCTGTTCTCGGAGCTGCCGCCGTCCGACGCCTACTTCCGCTGCCCATCCCGCGGCGGGAGCTGCATCCTGGGAGAGACGGAGGGCCTGCAGCTCGTCTTCTCCGTCCTGGACCTCAAGCACAACCGCGCGCACGAGCTGACCCGCGTGCCCAACCCCGGCCTGCAGTCGCACGGCTGGGACATCTCTCCGGACGGCACCCGCCTGGCGCTCCCCGGCGCCAGCGGCCAGGTGCGCATCGTGGACCTCTCCCGGCGCAAGGCCTTCGACCAGTTCGTGAACAAGGCCTGCGAGCTGGACGGGGTGGCCTTCAGCGCCAGCGGGGGCGGCCTCTACTCCGCCGCCCAGTGCCCCGGCCTCGCCAAGCCGTACAAGCTCTTCTACAGCGAAGGCCTCCGCGCGCCGGTGGTCCTGTGGGAGAGCTCGTCCATGCGCTTCCTCACCCCGGTGGCGTCGCCGGACGGCAAGCGGCTGGCGGTGGGCGTGCGCCCGTTCGACAACGACGTGTGGATGGTGAGCGGCCTGTGACCCCGGAGGAGGAGGCGGAGAAGCAGCGCTTCTTCGAGCTGGAGTCCAAGCGCCTGCGCGAGGCGCTCCCCTACGAGCCGCCGGTGGAGGGGAAGAACTACTGGGTCAAGGACGGCATCCTCCCCAACGCGCGGCTGGTGGCGCGCCGCTGCCTCGACCACCAGGAGTGGCAGCTGGGCTTCCCGCACCGCCCGGAGTACTGGCCGGGGAAGCGCTTCGCCGGCGCGCTCTCCCGCGCCGAGGTCGCAAGCCTGGAGGCGTGGGTGAAGTCCGCCATCGGCGCCACCTCGCTCGAGTACCGGGCCGCGCCGGGCGGCGGGATGCTCTCCTCCAACTTCGTGCAGCTGGTGGGCGAGTCCGAGTCCGGGCCGCGGCCGCACACCGACTCGCGCGCGCTGTGCACGCACGCCGCGGTCGTCTACCTCCAGCCGAAGGTCCCCAAGGGCAAGGGCGGCACCGCCTTCTACCGACTGCAGCTCCCGGACGGCTCCCTGGGCGGGAACGTCTGCCCCGCCCCGCACGAGCACCTCACCACCGCGCTTGGAGTGAAGAAGCTCCCACTGCAAGCGTGGAAGCTGGACGTGGAGGTGCCCAACGTGTTCAACCGGGTCCTCTTGTACCGGTCGGACATGGTTCACTCGGCAAGCTCGTATTTCGGGGAGAAGGACCGGGAGAAGCGGATGACCGCGCTCTTCTTCTGGTGGGCGAGCTTCTGATGGCGGACGAGGACGACGCGCTGCGCACGATGCCCTCCTCCGGCGTTGTGATCGCCGGCCGCTACCTTTTGGGCGAACGGGTGGCGCAGGGCGGGATGGGCGTCATCTACGAGGCCATCGACCAGCGGCTGGGCCGCAAGGTGGCGGTGAAGATGATGCTGGACGCCGCGGCGCAGGTGTCCGGCTTCGCGGAGCGCTTCGAGCGGGAGGCCAAGGCGGCCAGCAGCATCAACCACCCCAGCGTGGTGGTGGTGCACGACTACGGGGTGGACGAGCGCGGCACCTACCTGGTGCTGGAGTGGGTGGAGGGGAAGACGCTGGCGCAGCTGGTGGCGGCGGACGGGCCGCTCGACCCGGAGCGCGCGGTGGAGCTGATTGGCCAGGTCTGCGAAGGCCTGAGCGCGGCGCACGCGCACGGCATCATCCACCGCGACGTCAAGCCGGAGAACGTGATGGTGGTGCCCCAACCCGGCGGCGGCGAGCGCGCCAAGCTGGTGGACTTCGGCATCGCGCGGCCCGTGGACGGCGGCGGCGGCGACGCGCACCTCACCGGGGTGGGGATGACGCTGGGCACGCCGATGTTCATGTCGCCGGAACAGGCGATGGCGCTGCCGCTCGACGCGCGCTCGGACGTGTACTCCACCGCCGCCACGCTCTACTTCGCGCTCAGCGGGCGCCAGCCGTACGTGGGCGACCGGATGGCGGTGTTCCGGCAGGTGGTGAACGCCGAGCCGCCCGACCTCCCGCCCAAGCTCTACGACCACCCGCTGGCGCCGGCGCTTCGGCGGGCCATGGCCAAGGACCGCGCGGCGCGGCCGCAGACCGCGGCGGCGCTGGCCCAGGAGCTGCGGGACGCGGTGGGCTCCGGGCGCGGGATGATCAGCCTCCCGCGCATCGGGCGGCGGGCGCTGGCCGTCGTGGCGGCGGCGGTGATCGCCGTGGCGGCGGGCGTCTCCGTGGCGGAGCTGGCCCGGAAGAAGCCGGGCGGCAAGTACCCGGACATCGAGGCGCTGCTGGAGGCGGGCCGCGCGGCGGATGCGGACGACACCATCGCCGAACGCCTGCGCGCCAACCCGGACGACCCGGAGCTGCTGCTGTTCCGCGGTCACGCCCGCGCCGCGCGCGCGGACGAGGCGGGCGCGCGGGCCGCCTACGCCGCCGCGCTCAAGGGCCGCCCGGACTTCGCCGACAACGCGCTGATGCAGAAGAACGCGCTGGAGTGGCTCAAGCGCCCGTCCCCCGAGTCGGCGCTGGAGCTGTGGCGCGCCATCGGCCCGGCCGGGCTCCAGTCGCTGCGCGACGTCTCCGCCAGCCCGGACCGCAACCAGCGCTGGAATGCCATCCGGCTGCGCCAGCAGATCGGCGACCCGCAAGCCCCGGACCTGGTGGCCGCGTACATCCTGGACCTGGAGCCGGCGCGGGACTGCGGGACGCTGCGCACCACGGCGGATCGCCTGCGCGAGGCGAAGGACCCACGGGCGCTCGTCCCCCTGCGCGCCGCGCGGAACAAGCTGAACTTCATCGACGCGTTCTGTGCCGGCCCGGCGCTGGACGACGCGATCCGCGCCCTGGAGAGCGTCAACGGCCAGTAGCGGGCGGCTCGCGCACCAGCGTCCCCCGGACCCAGTCCCACAGCGGCACGGTGACGTTGAAGTTCTTGCGCTGCATCAGCTCCGGGTGGTGGTGGAGCTCGTGGTGCTTGCGCATCCACCGCACCACCCCCAGCCTGGCGATGGGCGAGGACGAGGGCAGGTGCCAGGTGAGGTGCAGCCACTCGTAGAGCAGCACGTACCCCATGCTCTCCAGCACGAAGACGCCGGCCAGCGCGCGCCCGCCCAGCCACCACAGCAGCGCGGTCAAAGGGAGCGTGAAGAGGAAGATGAGGAGGATGCCGTAGGCCGGGATGAGCACCAGCTGCATCTCCCGCGCGCCCCGCATCGCCATGTCGCCGGTGACGTAGATGACGTGGTGGAGCGGCGTGTGCCGGTCGTAGAGCACCTCCGCCCCGCGCCGCCGGGTGTGGAGGACGTCGCGGTGGATGCGCCACTCGGTGGCGTTGCTGAACACCAGCAGCGCGCCGAAGAAGGCCCAGTGCCACGGGCCGGCGCCGCGCGCGAGCCAGGCGGCGGCCGCGCAGAGCCCAAGGCCGATGAGCGACTCCGCGCCCACGTGCAGCCACGGGCGATACCCGGGCGACGCCGCCAGCGCCCGAGCCCTCACCGCGTCGCGCTGCTCGACCGGGAGGACGTCCTTCACTTCCCCGCCGCCTTCGCCCGCGCCCCGAGCGCGTCGTAGGTGGCGTACTTGTACATCTCGGAGAGCGTCGGGTAGTTGAAGCAGGTCTGGATGAACAGGTCCGCGGTCCCGCCCGCTAAGAGCGCGGTGAGGCCGATGTGGATCAGCTCGGTGGCCTGCTCGCCGATGACGTGGACGCCCAGGAGCTTCATGTGCTCCGGCGCGAAGAGCAGCTTCAGCAGCCCCGCCTGGTCGCCGATGATCTGCCCGCGCGCGTTCATCCCGTAGGACGTGCGCCCGACCACGTAGGGGACCTTCTTCTCCTGCAGTTGCTGCTCGGTGGCCCCGGCCATCGACACCTCGGGGATGGTGTAGATGCCGAAGGGCAGCACCGGCGCGAGCGCGGTCTTGTACTTGAGGTCGAACGCGTGGACGACGGCGATGCGCGCCTGCTCCATCGACGTCGACGCCAGCGCCGGGAATCCGATGACGTCGCCCGTGGCGTAGATGCTGGGGACGGCGGTCTGGAAGTGCTCGTTCACCTCCAGGCAGCCGCGCGGGTTGGGCTTGAGGCCCACCGCCTCCAGCGCCAGCGAGCCGGTGTTCCCGCTCCGCCCTGCCGCCACCAGCACCTGGTCCACCTCCAGCGCCCCGCCCGACTTGAGCGCCAGCGTGATGGGCGCGTCGCCCGCCCCCGCCTCGCACGTCACCACCGCGTCCGGCTTCTGCAGGACGATGCCCATGGCCTTCATCCGCGCGGTGAGCGCGTCGGCGATCTCGGTGTCGAGGAAGGTGAGCAGCTGCTCCTTGCCCTCCACCAGCGTCACCTGCACGCCCAGCGCCTGGAACATGCAGGCGTACTCGCAGCCGATGACGCCGCCGCCCACCACCGCCATCCGCCGGGGGATGGCCTGCAGGTCCACCAGCTCGTCGGAGTCGTGGACGCGGGGGTGTTCGAAGGGGAAGACGGGCGGGCGGAAGGGGACGGAGCCGGTGGCGATAAGCACCTTCTCCGCCTCCAGCACCCGGTCGCCCTCGGGCGCGTGCACCTGCACCCGGTTGACGTCCAGGAAGCGGGCCGCGCCGCGCACCACCTCCACGCCGTGCCGCTCCAGGTTCCAGCCCACCCGGTCGCGCTCCTGGTCCTTCACCACCCGCTCGCGGAAGAGCAGGTCCTTGACGGTGACGCTGTGGTTGAGCGTCATGTCCACGCCGTACAGGCCGCGCTGGCGGAAGCCGGAGAGGTAGAGCGCGGTCTCCCGCAGCGTCTTGGAGGAGAGGGTGCCGGCGTTGGCGGCCGCGCCCCCCAGCACCTTCGCCTTCTCCACCAGGGCGACCTTCTTGCCGAAGTAGGCGGCCTGCGTGGCGCCCTTCTCGCCCGCAGGCCCCGAACCGATCACCACCAGGTCGTAGCGCGCCACGAAGGCCCCAGCTTACCCCTAGAGCACCGAACAGGTGGCCGGACCGAGTCAGGCGCCGCGCCGCGCCCGCCCTGCAAGGCGCGAGGAGGGCGCATGCCGTTGGGCCTGTAACCGACGAGCAACGCAGCAGGGCGGGATGCGCCGCAAGCCTGACGACGGGAGGCTACCTGTTCGGTGCTCTACCGGGGCCGGGCGCGGCGGCCTGCACCAGCTTTCCGCCCGGGTCGCGGAGCTGGGGGGCCGGCAGCTTGAGGGCCGGCTCGCGCTGGAGCTGCGGCTCCACCGCCTTCCGGTCGCCCGCCACGGTGACCACCATCTTGTCCGGCTGGAGCGCGCGCCTGGCCGCCGCCTGCACGTCCTGGGCGGTGAGCGACTTCAGCCGGTCGACGAAGGTCCGGTACTCGTCCAGCGGCAGGTCGTACACGTAGATGGCGGAGACGCCGCCGGCCGCGGAGTCCGCGTGCTCCAGCATCGACACCAGGTCGTACGCCAGGAGCGCGCGGCCCTTGGACAGCTCGTCCGCGGCGAGCGGCTCGTTCACCGCGCGCTCGAGCTCGTGGAACATCTCCTTGAGCGCCGGGCCGGTGACCTCCGTCTTCACCTGCGCGTAGGCGACGAACGGCCCGGGGTCGGCGCCGAAGAAGAAGCGGGAGCCGGCGCCATAGGTGTAGCCGTGCTGCTCGCGGAGGTTCTGGTTGAGGCGGCTGGTGAAGCTGCCCCCCAGCACGCTGTTGAGCAGGGTGAGCGCCAGGTAGTCCGGCGAGGAGCGCGGCACCGCCGGCTGGCCCATCATCACCACCGCCTGCGGCTTCTGGGGGTAGTCCACCAGCACCAGGCGCGGGCGCTCCGCCGGCACGGACGCCGCGGGGAGCGCGGCCGGCGCCGGGCCCTGCCGCTTCCAGCCGGAGAACGCGTCGGTGAGCCGCTTCACCACGTCCTTCTCGGGCGTCCCGCCCACCGCCACCAGCGCCGCCTGGTCCGGGCCGAAGGTCTTGAAGAAGCCCTTCACCTCGTCCAGCGTCATCGCCTGCACCGACTCCGGCGTGCCCTCCACCGGGCGGGACAGCGGGTGCGACCCGTAGGCGGCCGCCTTGAACGCCAGCGTGGCGCCGGCCCGAAGCTGCGCGCGCTGCGCCGCCAGCTCCGCCACCCGCTGGTCCTGGAGCCGCTTCCACTCCTTGGGGTCCATGTTCGGCTTGAGCGCGACGTCCGCCAGCAGCTTCACCATCTGCGGCAGCTTGTCGGTCATGCCGCTGATGCCCACGGTGACCGCGTCCTGCCCGGCCTCCACGCCCAGCGACGCCCCCAACGCATCGGCGGCCGAGGCGATCTCCGCCTCGCTCTTGCCGGCCGAGCCGGCCTCCATCATCACCGAGGTCATCGACGCCAGGCCGGGCCCGCGCTCCGGGTCGTAGCTGGCGCCGTGGCGGATCAGCAGCCGCACCGCCTCGATGCCGTCGCCCTTGCGCTCGACGACGTAGACCTTCAGGCCGTTGGGCAAGGTGATCAGCTTCGGCACCGGCGCCGCGAACTCCTTCAGCGGCGGAAGCGCGGGCTGCTTGGAGATGGCCTCTTCGCCCTGGACCGGGACGCGGGGCGCGGGGGCCGGCGGCTCCTTGGGCTTGGGCTTGGGCGCCGGCGCCGGCGCCGGCGCGGGGGTGGCGGGCTCGGCCGGCGGCGTGGCGGTGGCGCAGGCGGCGGCGAGGCCCAGCGCGGCGGCGAGGGCGACCTGGTGCAGGGAATTCATCGGCCACCTCCGGCCTTGGGCGCGGCTTCGGGTTCGGGGTGCACCTCCACCACCACCCGCCCGGGCCCCAGGTACTGCTTCCCCGCCTCCGCCACCGCCTTCGGGGTCAGCGAGGCGTAGCGGGCGAGGTCCTTGGAGAGCGCGTTGGGGGTGCCGTAGACGACCTGCATCATCGCCAGCAGGCCGGCGCGCGAGACCAGCCCCTCCAGCCCGCGCGCGGTGCCGCTGTAGAAGACGATCCGCGCCGCGTCCAGCTCCGCGGGCGTGGGACCCTTGGCGAGCAGCTCCTGCACCACCGCGTCCACCTCCTTGCGGATCTCCGCCAGGTCCTTGCCCGGCCGCGCCAGCACCTCGATGGCGAAGACGCTGCCCAGCTCGCGGCTGGCCTGAGAGGCGCCCACCTCGGTGGCGAGCTGCTTCTCGTGCACCAGCCGCCGGTAGAGCCGGGACGCCTTCCCGTGCGCGAGCACGTTGGCGAGCACGTCGAACTCGGCGTCGCCGGGCGCGGTGAAGGCCGGGGTGTTCCAGGCCAGGATCAGCTTGGGCAGCTCCACCTTGTCGGTGAGCGACTTGGAGATGGGCTGTTCGCGCTGCGGGAGCGGCGGGGCGGGCGGGTGCGCCGGCTGCTTCGGCGAGGGGATCCACCCGAAGTACTGCTTCACCAGCGCCTGCGCCTGCGCGGTCTCCACGTCACCGACGATGGCGATGACGGCGTTGGAGGGGACGTACCACCTGGCGAAGAAGCGCTTCACGTCGTCCAGTTGCGCGGCCTCGATGTCCTGGGCGCTGCCGATGGGCGTGTGGTGGTACGGGTGCCCCTGCGGCCAGAGCTGCTCCTGGGTGACCAGGTCCGCCAGGCCGTAGGGCCGCGCCTCGTAGCTCTGGCGGCGCTCGTTGAGGACGACGGGCTTCTGGGTGCCCAGCTTCTGGTCCGTCATCTCCAGGCCGAACGTCGCCATCCGGTCGGCCTCCATCCAGCAGAAGGTCTCCAGCAGGTTGGAGGGGCCGCTCTCGAAGTACCGGGTGAGGTCGTTGGCGGTGGTGGCGTTGTTGCTCCCGCCCGCGGCCTCCATGATGGTGTCGAACTTCGGGTACGGCACGTAGCGGGCGCCCATGAACATCAGGTGCTCGTAGAGGTGGGCGAAGCCGGTGCGGCCCGGGTCCTCGTCCTTGGAGCCCACCTTGTAGAGGACCTCCATGGAGACGCCGGGGATGGTGTGGTCCTCGGAGACGATGACGATCAGGCCGTTGTCCAGCGTGAGCGCCGTTCCTTGCAGCGAGAGAGGCGGGACGGGCGAGGCCGCCACCAGCAGCGCGAGCGCGAGCAGCATGAAGCTCCTTTCGACGCGCGCGTGCTTAGCACACGTTCGTCCGCTAAATAGGAAGCGCCTCCGCTCTCCGTCATGCTGCGCGCACCGTCCGCTCGCGCGGAGGAATCGGCGCCCGCGGCGTTGCGCGCGCCGGCTCGCGGGGGCACTGTCGCAGCGAGCTCACCTCCTGGAGGAGATCAGACATGAACCCCGCGATGCAGATGCCGATGCAGATGCCGATGATGAACCCGATGATGGGGATGGGCATGCCTCAGATGCCGGTGATGAACCCCATGATGATGAACGGCGGCATGCCGATGATGCCGATGATGATGGGCGGCGGGATGCCCGGAATGCCGATGATGAACCCCATGATGATGGGGGGGATGGGCATGGGCATGCCTCAGATGCCGATGATGATGCCCATGATGACCCGCATGACCATGGCCCGGATGACCTGCGAGATGGGCAAGGACGGGATGGTCTGCAAGATGATGCCGATGGACGGCATGGGCATGGACGCGATGAAGGACTGCTGCGACGCCATGAACGCGATGATGTCCATGGGCATGCCGATGATGATGATGATGGGCAACGGCATGCCGATGATGATGTGCACGATGGCCAAGTAGCCGGCCCATCGCTCAGCGGCGAACACCGCCACACGGCCCACTCCGGAAGCGCGCCCCCCGTGACCACCATCAGGTCTGGTGGGAGGCTTCTGGACGTGGGCCGTCGCATGTCGAGGAGGCTGGCGTCGTCGGTGACCGCTCCGCAGCCGTCGCGGAGCGGAGGGCGCCCGCTGCCTGACCAGGCGCGCGTCCGGCTGGAGCCCCGGCTGGGGCACGACTTCAGCCGGGTGCGGATCCACTCGGACTCGAAGGCCGACCAGATGGCGCGCTCCATGGGCGCGCGGGCGTTCACCCTGCGCGACGACATCTACTACTCCAGCGCCGCGCCGCGCCCGGGGACGCGGGCCGGCGATCACCTGCTGGCGCACGAGCTGGCGCACGTCACCCAGGGCGTGGCGGGGATGTCCCCCGAGGACGAGACGGAGCGGAGACAATCCGTCGAGGCGGACCCGGTGGAGCGGGAAGCGGAGGAGTCGGCCTCGCGCGCGACGGAGGGAGTGAGGGAGCGCGGCGGCATCGCGGAGGCGGAGCCGATGGAGAAGGGCGGCTGCTCGCCGGACACGACGCGCCTCCCGGTGGACTACACCAACAAGTTCTTTGAAAACGACGGCACGGAGCCATTCTGCGCTTCGGGCGGCACCATCACCGCCAGCTACGCCGCGAGCTTCAATCCCAGCTGGGGGACCCACACGGACACGTTCAAGGTCCAGATCCGCGACATCTTCAGCAAGTGGAAGGGCGAGACGAAGGACTGGACGGTCAGAGGGACGGGCGGCGACACCTTCAAGACCAACGGCCCCGGCGACTACTGGCTCGCCTTCTGGTACCCGAACCAGAACCCGGACACGAAGAAGCGTCACCGGATCTACGTCACCGGGGAGATCAAGCAGCCCTAGCCGACCGGCTCGGCGTACGTCATCACCAGGTACATCACCGTCTCGGCGGAGCCGGGGTTGGTGTAGACGTGCGGGACGTCCGCCTCGAAGATGATGGCGTCCCCGGCGCTCAGCCGGTGCCTCTCCCCGGCCACGTCCAGCTCCAGCACGCCCTGGGTGACCACCAGGTTCTCCCGGGTGCCGGCCGCGTGCGCGTCCGCCTTCTCCACCCCGCGCGCGGCCAGGCGCAGCTCGTAGAACTCGGCCTTGCGCGGCTCGTCGAACGGGAAGAGCGCGCGGGAGACGAATTTGCCGTCGTGCGAGGTGAGGCGCTTGGCCTGCGCGGCGGGCATCACCCGCGTGCCGCCCGGCGTGGCCACGGCGATCAGCGCGGAGAACGGGACCTCCAGCGCGCGGGCGATCTTCCACACCACGTTGATGGTGGGCGCGCTCTGGGCCAGCTCGATCTGGCCCAGCATGGCGCGGCTCACCCCGGAGAGCTTGGACAGCCGCTCCAGCGACAGCCCGCGCTGGGTGCGCAGCTTCCGGAGGTTCCGGCCCACCACCGGCGCCAGGTCCCCGGCGCCTTCGCCGTGCGCGACCTCGTACGCCCACGCCTCCACCGCGCTCGGCCCGGAGGGCTCGGGCGGGGCGGAGGGCGCCGGCTCCGGCGATCGATCCTTCTTGGGGGTGTTCTCTCGTACGGACTTCATCCCCTGGGCCAGACCATCACCCAAACCACCACCGGGACCGAGCCCGGCATGGATGGGGTCGGGTTCGGCGGAGGAACCGCCCGCTTCCGGCGGTATTCGCCGAGGTCAATCACCGCTGCCGCGCCCGAGTGGTTGCCCATGACCGCCACCTCTAGAGGTTTATCCGTTAAAACAGATGATCTGTTATAACGGATGGCCTGTCAACCCGCACGGTCTCCAGGCGTCCGGACGGATCTGGCCATCTAAGTGGCTGATTTCAGGTCGACTTCTGCTCGCTGCTGTAGATGGCGTCGGCGATCCGGTAGGCGGAGCCCTCCAGCCGCTGGATCGCCTCCTTGATCTTCACCGGGTCGGAGCCCTTGAGGATGACCTTGAGCTGGTCCAGGTCCGCCTTGATCTCCTGCCGGTCCTTCTCCGTCAGGATGTTGGCGTACTCCTCCAGCGACCGCTCGGTGGTGTAGATCAGCCCTTCGGCGTTGTTGTTGAGGTCCGCCAGCTCGCGCTTCCTGGTGTCGTCCGACTGGTGGGACTGCGCGTCGGCGATCATCCGCTGGATCTCCTGCTCCGACAGGCCGGAGTTGGAGATGACGCGCACCGCCTGCGTCTTCCCGGTGCCCAGGTCCTTGGCGGACACGTGGACGATGCCGTTGGCGTCGATGTCGAAGGTGACCTCGATCTGCGGCACGCCGCGCGGCGCCGGCGGGATGCCCACCAGCTCGAACCGGGCGAGCGTCTTGTTGTCCGCGGCCATCTTCCGCTCGCCCTGGAGCACGTGGACGCTCACCAGCGGCTGGTTGTCCACCGCGGTGGAGAACACCTGGCTCTTCTTGCAGGGGATGGTGGTGTTCTTCTCGATGATGGTGGTGGACACCCCGCCCGCCGTCTCCACGCCCAGGGAGAGCGGGGTCACGTCCAAAAGGAGGACGTCCTTCACCTCGCCCTTGAGCACGCCGCCCTGGATGGCGGCGCCCACCGCCACCACCTCGTCCGGGTTGATGCCCTTGTGCGGGTCGCGCCCGAAGAACTCGCGCACCTTCTGCTGCACCGCCGGCATGCGGGTCATGCCGCCCACCAGCAGTACCTGGTTGATGTGCTGCTGGGTGAGCCCGGCGTCCTTGAGGGCGATGCGGCAGGGCTCGATGGTGCGGTCGACCAGGTCCTTGACCAGCGCCTCCAGCTGGGGGCGCTCGAAGGTCTCGGTGAGGTGCTTGGGGCCGGTGGCGTCCGCGGTGATGAACGGCAGGTTGATCTCGGTGTCCGGCGCGGAGGAGAGCTCGTGCTTGGCCCGCTCCGCCGCCTCCTTCAGGCGCTGCAGCGCCATCCGGTCCCTGCGCAGGTCGATGCCGTTGGCCTCCATGAACCGCTTGGCCAGGTAGTCGATGATCCGCTGGTCGAAGTCCTCGCCGCCCAGGAAGGTGTCGCCGTTGGTCGACTTCACCTCGAAGACGCCGGC
>Ga0268264_10004532_pt1 | contig 11843 bp, 11 predicted proteins | sample KBSSwiS32_FD_190357 | JGI IMG/M metagenome (GOLD analysis project Ga0268264, IMG submission 190357) | Switchgrass rhizosphere microbial communities from Kellogg Biological Station, Michigan, USA - KBS Switchgrass S3-2 (SPAdes) (version 2) | ecosystem: Host-associated > Plants > Roots >... | reverse complement strand
ATCGTTGACGCCCGGCGCATTTCCCGCTGTGACAGTTCCGCCGTCTTTCTTAAATGCCGGTTTCAATTTACCCAGGCTTTCAACCGTCGTATCCGGCCGCACCGGCTCGTCATAATCAAGAACGAACGGGTCCCCCTTTTTTTGCGGAATCTGTATTGCGACGATCTCGTCCTTAAATCGGCCTGCTGCCTGAGCCTCTGCCGCCTTTCGATGCGAATCAAAAGCGAACTCGTCCTGCTCTTCCCGGGTGATCTCATATTTATCAGCCACGATCTCGCCGGTGTTGCCCATATGCCAGTTTTCAAACGGGCACCATAGGCCATCCTGGATCATCAGATCGACTATGGTCTGATTTCCCATGCGGAAACCATCGCGTGCTCCGGGCATTGCGTACGGTATGTTCGACATCGATTCCATTCCGCCCGCTACGACCACATCCGAGTCACCAAGCTGAACCGCCTGCGATGCAAGTGCAACCGCACGCAAACCTGACCCGCAGACCATATTGACCGTAAGGGCCGAGACTTCGGGTTTGAGATCCGCTTTCAAAGCTGCCTGTCGCGCCGGAGCTTGTCCGATCCCCGCCTGCACCACACAGCCCATGATTACCTCGTCAACCTCTTCGGGTTTTACGCCTGCGCGTTTTACCGCTTCCCTGATCGCGATCGCTCCAAGCTCCGGAGCTGTAAATCCCTTCAACGCTCCTAGAAACTTACCCGTCGGCGTTCGTGCCGCACTTACTATTACCGCTTCCCTTGTATTCGCCATTGTTTTGATTCCTATAGATAAAATTATCGATAAATAACAAATAATTATTTTCGCATTACGTTGCGGCTCGTGCAATTCAGACCGAAGGGCTACTGGATTCCCCCCTGCAGTTTCCCCCATTGGGCGCGGGTCAGGTAAAGGCGGAGGTAAAAAGATTCATTTCTGACACTTTTTTTAATCTTTTTGTGGCACTTTCTAATCTTTTCGTGCCGTTTCTTAACCTTTTTGCCGTATTTCTTAATCTTTTAGAGACTTTTTTTAATCTTTTTGCGGCATTTTTAGTCTTTTCGCCGCATTTATTAATCTTCTTGGCTTATTTCTTAATCTTTCAGTCCTATTTTTTAATGTTTTTGTCGGCGACGTTTAAGGACTTCGGGTGGTTTTTACCGGAATTCTCGCTTACCTTTCGCTATTCGGCGTCGATTTCTGCACTACGATCGGCCGAACCGCTCGAATGCCGCCTTTTCGAGGCTCTCCCGATGGTCAGGATGAGCTATCTTTGTCAGTTCCCGTGCACGTTGGCGAAGGTTTTTTCCATACAGATCGGCTGCTCCGTATTCGGTAACGATGTAATGGACATGGGCCCGTGTCGTTACCACGCCCGCACCCTCTTTGAGGCATGGGACGATCTTGCTCTCGCCCTTTCCCGTGACCGATGGCAGAGCGATGATCGGTTTTCCGCCTTCGGACAGGGACGAACCGCGGATAAAATCCATCTGTCCTCCAACGCCCGAAAACTGGCGAGTGCCGATAGAGTCAGCGCAAACTTGTCCGGTTAGATCCACCTCGATCGCGCTGTTTATGGCAGTTACTTTTGGATTGCGTCGAATGACGGCAGTATCGTTGACATAGGCGATGTCGAGCATCAGCACTTGAGGATTATCATCAATAAAGTCGTATACCCGTCGTGTTCCCATTACGAATCCAGCAACGATCTTTCCCGGATGTTTAGTTTTCTTACTGCCGTTCACCACTCCTTTTTCCACCAGGTCTATGAGGCCATCAGAAAACATCTCGGTATGGATCCCAAGGTCTTTGTGGTCCGTCAACGCTGCTAAAACAGCATTCGGAATGGCCCCGATACCCATTTGCAGAGTCGCTCCATCATCGACCATTTCGGCAACGATCCGTCCGATCGCCCGCTCTATGTCGTTAAGTTCAGGTGGAGCAAGCTCCGGCAGCGGCTCATCGGTATGGATGATGGAATCGATCCGATCGACATGGATCAATGCGTCACCATTAGTCCTCGGCATCTGCGGATTCACCTGTGCGATCAAGTGCTTTGCACATCGGGCAGCAGAGGCGGTGATATCGACCGATACCCCGAGTGAACAGAAGCCGTGTCGGTCAGGAGGTGAAACATGTATCAAAGCAACGTCGATCGGAAGAACGCCCTTCAAAAAGAGAGCCGGTATTTCTGAAAGAAAAACCGGGATATAGTCAGCCCGTCCGTCATTTACAGCCCTTCGGAGATTCGATCCGACAAAGAAGGCATTGGCGTGAAAACTCTCTTCATGCTCCGGCGCCGCGTACGGAGCTCCGCCTTCTGTGTGCATGTGGACGATCTCGACGTCGCGCAGCTCAGAGGAACGCTGGGTCATCGCGTTGATCAGGAGCTGCGGAGCGGCCGCGACGCTGTGGATAAAAACGCGATTCCCCGATCGAATGACCTTTACGGCTTCCTCGGCAGTTGTATCTAATGGCATAGGGGGTTGATCGAACGCAAAGTCATCTTCAAGCAAAGATCTAGCTATTCTCCAATATCCTCATTCCAAACTTCGGCGTTTTCGCTGATGTATCGACGCAGCATTTCGATGCATTCCGCGGAATTCATATCGATAACATCAACCCCGTGTTCACGAAGCCAATCAATGCCGCCCCGGAAATTGATCGATTCACCAACGATCACCTTGCCAATATTGAATTGACGAACGAGCCCACTGCAGTACCAGCACGGAGCGAGGGTTGTGACCATTATGGTATTTCGATAACCGCGCTGACGGCCGGCCTTTCGAAATGCGTCCGTCTCACCGTGGATCGACGGATCGTTTTCCTGGACGCGACGGTTATGTCCGCGGCCGAGCAATTTCCCTTCTGCATTAAAGAGCGCAGCACCGATCGGAATGCCCCCTTCGGACAAACCGAGCTTCGCCTCTTCGATCGCGACATCGAGCATCTTCTTGTGATCAGAAGCCATAGGTAGTTTGATAAACGTTCGAGTAAATCCCTATTATTGTTACAGGGTAATATCAAAATGTCACAGGAATTTCAGCCGGGCGACTTTCTTATTTTTCAGCTTGAGGCCGGTTACGGCCTTCTTCGTTTTCTCGCAAATACAACAGACAGCGGCGAAAAGGCATGGCACGTCGCTGCTTATGACAACCTGTTCCTGGACGTGGATTCGGTAGAAGCAGCGATCGAAGACCGGGAGAATCTTTCAGTCAGCCACCCGCACCTGGCTCTTACAACCCGTGCGTTTGAAAGTACGCAGGTTGCGAGAATCACTAATTTACCGCTGAGGGATGATGAGAAGGCTCCAATAAAAGATTGGCTTGACGATCCTGACCGTGAGATTTCGGATCGTTCAATTAGGCTATTGCTCGGATTAAGATGAACGGTGTTTCTCGGCTGTGAGTTGTCGGGTTGTCTGATCGGTAACGCTGGCGGCCTGATACTCTTCGAAATTGGCTTCCTTAAGGATCTTACCCGTCTCGTTTCCCGTAATTGCATTCTCAACGCCAAATACCTGTTCGCGTCGAGCTTTGTTCTCCTTAAAATGTTTTCGGAGCAGCAGTGAGCGCCAAACGGTCTGAATGTGCCAGGCGCCCATGGCGATGAGGAGGCCGAACATCAAATAGATGACCGAAGGAGCCTCCGGTAGGCCAAGAAAGAACATATAGAGAAGGATAGCAAGCGTAAACGAGGTGATCACCGTCATGGATCCCAGCACAAGATTGGCATTGACGTGTTGTTCCGGCTTCGTGACCGCTATTAGGGGTTTTGACAGATCGGGCAGAAAAACGCCGCATTGACGGCAATAGGTTTCCGGAGACTGATCGGGATTTCCGCACCTTGGGCAGAACATAAGGGCCTCGCCATTGTCTTACGCCGCCGTTGATGAAAAGTTCAAGCTAATCTGCGACGTTCCAGTTCGCGTTCGATCAGCTCCAGCTCGCGGTTAACCTGACCGGCAACGGAAGAATTCTCCTCCGCACGGCGTATTAAATACGGAACGGCGTCCCGCACGGGGCCGTACGGAAGGTATTTTGAAACGTGATAGTTGTTTTTGGCAAGAACGTAAGACAAATTGTCACCCATTCCGTAAAGTTGTGAGAAAAATATGTTTTCGTGATCCGGCTTGATCCCGAGTTCGTGCATTTTCTGGACCAGCGACTCGGTACTTTTTTCATTGTGGGTTGCGGCGACAAACGCAAGCTCGTCAACGTGCTTCAGGCAATAATCGATCGCCGCATCATAATCGCGATCTGTGCCTTCCCGGTCGTCGTGGATCGGTGATGGATATTTAAGTTCGTACGCTCGTTCGCGTTCCTTTTCCATATAGGCCCCGCGAACGAGTTTGACCGCGAGCGTATACCGTCCGGCTGCCGCTCGTTTTCTTGCGTCACGTAAGTACTGAAGCCGGTCCTTGCGGTACATCTGAAGCGTATTGAAGACGATGGCATCATCTTTGTTGTATTTCTCCATCATCTCAGTTGCGAGACGATCGATGGCATCTTGTATCCAGGAGTCTTCTGCATCAATAAAGACCGGCTGGTTGATCGAGTGAGCGTACGCGCAGATCTCGTCGACCCGATTGTGTATCCTTTCACATTTTGCCTGGCCCTTGGCATCCAGTTTCTTTTTACCGCTCATTCGCTCGAGCGTCCCGAGCGGTGCGATGCCGGTAACTTTAAATACACAGAACGGAATATTCTTGTCGTTCTTCGACCGTTCGATGGTGCGGATGATCTCTGCTTTTGTACTGTCAAAATCCCCTTCGGTAGATCTGCCTTCGACCGAATAATCCAGGATGGTGCCGATGCCGGCTGCGCCAAGCGCGGCAATATGCCCATCACATTCTTCGATCGTCTCGCCGCCGCAAAACTGATCGAATATCGTTCTCTTGATCAGCCCTTCGACGGGAAGTCCGATCGCGAGTGCAAACCTGGCCGCGCCGGTTCCTATTGAGTTCAGGATAGGTGAATTTAAGAGTTTGAAGAGACGGTACTTTTCTTTAAGCTGGGCATTCGTCTTGTCGGCGAAGGCGGTTTCCGTGTCACGGAAGTCGAGTTTGAAATCGCTCATAAAGCAATCTTTTGCCGCGAGGCACAAAGAGAAAGAGTAAGCCAAAGAATAATTTTGGGCAAATTGAGTCTTTCGGATAATTACCTTATCATTCTTGTTTTATCCGCGACACAGGGGTCGCTATAGTAGATCACGATATGAGCAAAGCCCTTCCAAAAAGATCGGAGAATTATTCCGAGTGGTATAACGAGATCGTCAAGCGTGCCGACCTGGCCGAAAATTCAGCCGTTCGCGGCTGTATGGTCATAAAACCGTATGGCTTTGCGATCTGGGAAAAAATGCAGCGTGCACTGGACGATATGTTCAAGGCAACAGGGCACCAGAATGCCTACTTCCCTCTTTTCGTTCCGAAATCGTTCCTAGAAAAAGAGGAAGAACACGCCGAGGGTTTTGCCAAGGAATGTGCCGTGGTCACGCATTATCGTCTCAAGGTAAATCCGGACGGAAAGGGACTGATGGTCGATCCATCCGCGAAACTTGAGGAAGAGCTTATAATTCGCCCAACTTCGGAAACGGTCATTTGGAACACCTACAAGACCTGGATCCAGTCCTGGCGCGATCTCCCGCTGCTAATAAATCAGTGGTGCAATATCGTTCGATGGGAAATGCGGACTCGGCTTTTTTTACGTACGACTGAATTCCTGTGGCAGGAGGGACACACCGCTCATGTTACTGAACAGGAAGCTGTAGAAGAGACCGAGCGAATGCTAGGTGTCTACGCAACATTTGCCGAGGATTGGATCGGTGTGCCTGTCATAAAGGGCCTGAAATCCCCGAACGAGCGTTTTGCCGGCGCCGTTGAAACGTACTGTATCGAAGCCTTGATGCAGGACGGAAAAGCGCTGCAGTGCGGAACCTCGCATTTCCTCGGGCAAAATTTCTCGCGTAGTTTTGACGTAAAATTCGTCAACAAGGAAAATCAACTTGAATTTCCCTGGGCGACAAGTTGGGGCGTTTCTACGCGATTGATGGGTGCGCTGATCATGGCGCATTCTGACGACAACGGTTTGGTGCTTCCACCAAAACTCGCGCCGATCCAAGTTGTCATTATCCCGATCCACAAGACCCCCGAGGATCTGGCCACTATCACTGAAAAGGTCAATCCTATCTTCGAGGAGTTGAAGGCGGCTGGGATCTCCGTTAAGTACGACGATGACGATAAGCAGCGTTCAGGTTGGAAATTTGCGGAGTACGAATTAAGAGGCGTTCCGGTTCGTCTTGGCGTCGGGATGCGCGATCTTGAAAACGGCTCGATCGAAGTCGCTCGTCGCGATACGCTTTCAAAAGAAACCCGGCCGCTCGATGGGATTGTCGATTACGTCAGATTACTGCTCGATGAGATTCAGGCGAGTATCTACGACAAGGCGCTGAGATTCCGCGAGGCGAACACCTTCAAGGTCGACACCTTGGATGAATTCAAGGTCCAAATAGAAAAAGGCGGCTTCATCCTCGCCCACTGGGACGGTACCGCCGAAACCGAGGAAAAGATCAAAGACGAAACCAAAGCCACCATCCGCTGCATCCCTCTCGACGCTGAGATGGAACCAGGCAAATGCGTCTACTCGGGTAACCTTTCAAACAAGCGCGTTATTTTCGCCAGGGCCTATTGAACGAAATACTTTTTCCGCAACTTCTTAAGATAATACGAGCAGTTCGCTCGTGTGTAGAACTGTCCAGGCGGAGGTGGAAACTCAAATGGTTCAATTTAAGAAGTACCCAATATATGTTGTCTATTCCAGACACAATCAGAACGATTCACGAGAGCTGGCAAGTCGTTACAATCGTGAGGCGATGAAGCTCGAAAAAGAGGGCGCTCGCAAAAACGATCCTGCAATGAAAGCAGCCGCCAGACGGGAATACGAGTGGGAAAAACTTGTTGAAAACACGGCTCTCACAACCGAAGATTCGGATCCGAGATATAAAAAAGAGGCGGACAAATATCGCACCGATGTCATAAACCGGCTAAAGCTGATCGAAGCGGTGCCCATTGGCAAAACGCTTCTCAGTATGTTTCAGAATGACGTTTACATTGTGCCGAGGCCTCCCGGCGGAAGCTATGCGGCCCAGACCTATCCGCTTGATTGGGATACCGAACAGGGCTTTGCCTTCGGCAAGGGCGACTCCTATATATGGTTTGAACCGAACAGTGACTTCAAGGATGACGTGCTTTTCCACGAGCTGACACACGCCTACAGGTATTCGGTCGGCAAATTCAACCGCGTCGCGATGGCCGACAACGAATATAATACTGAAGAATTCTACGCTCATCAGCTTCAAAATATGTACCGTTCGTATAAGGGACTTTGGCTGGAATTCTCTTATAGCTCATCCGTCACCTCGCCCCGCGGTGGGAAATGGGGGACGAAGCAAGAGATCTATGATCATTTTCTTAGCCATGACGACTTTGCGAATGTGCTGAAACAATTCCTCGACACGGACGATTTTGTCCGCTCAGTACGCCATTTACGATTTCCTGACTACAATCCGTTCCGTGACTATCCGTCGATCCAAAAACAGGTGGATACCATCAACCGGATGCGCGGAAACTAGCTTCATGCTCGGAAATTAGTGGGCGCTTTTTGATATAAGGAGGCAGCAACCCTTAGCCAGCGCGCATTGAGACGCAAAAATAGGCGATGGATCGGTCTTTAATAAAAAGCGAGATATTCGGCGGGAAATAGGCTAAAATTGCGGCAAAACCGGAGAAGATCCACATGTTCGCACAAATCATTCGTATACGATGGGTACGACTGAGTCCGATGTTCCTGGGCTTCGTGCTCTTTTCATCTGGCTGTTTTTTGACGAACGCGTCAAATAGTGGCGTCGATCCGTCCACAAACGGTCAACCGGTCAGTTCGAACTCGAATGTCGAAACTGCCCGGCAAGCATCCGGCGAACAATCCAAACAGGTCCTATGGGATTTTCGCTCCGAAGACACAAAGGCGCAAAAATTTACCAAGGCAGAAACCCAAGTCGTGATGAAGTATCTTTTTGGCGACACGTGGGATAAGGACCTCGACATAACCAGCCGGCTTTCCGGTTCGTTCACGAAGCCTGGCGCCAACGAAACTCTTTACTATGTTGGCGGCTGCAGTGAAGACGACGGAGCAGGTTTCAAGAGCACATCCAACTGCTCACATGTGTCGTGGTGGAACGACGGCCGAATTGCCATTTTTGACGGCACGACGCCGGTCCTGAAGACGGAAGCCGTTCTCGGCTATCAGGTTGCGAAAGTCACTGATGTGAACGGTGATGGAATTAGCGAGATCTTTTCGCTCGCCGGCTACTCCAACGGCGGCGAAACCGAAACCAGCGGAGCTCTAGGCCAGATCGCCGACGGCAAATACAAGGAAATCAAAGCCTTCGGCCGGGCGGCGGCGGATACTTGCGGATACGACCCCAGCTTCGGCGCCCTCCAGGCAAAAGCCAGCGTGATCAGTTATATCCCTGCTACTGGTAAAATGCCTGAATTTACTGAAGAATACTTCCAAAACAAATGCGGCAAAACGCCGTGGAAAAAGATCACCAAGAAACAATTCGATGCCGATTGAAATGCAGCGGTTGATGTAAAAGGGCTTAAGAGTACTTGTTGGTTCCGGTAATGGGTCGACCTGTGAAATGTTTGGTCCCATCCACAAGCCAACTCCGGACATTAAGTCCATACTTTCTTAACCTTTTCTGAACGCACACACTGCACCTCGAGGTTAAAACGCCGTGGATGAACATCAACACAAACAGAAACATCGGCCGCGCACCCGGTCGATCTTGGCAGATAATCCTATTTTTTGGCAGTAGGAAATAAGATCGTGGTCCGGGATGGTTTTACCCCATGAAACCATGGGTCCTGATAAATGTCTGGCAAAATGCCCAAACCTGGCCGCTGACCGTCGCGTCCTGCTGAAACGTTATTGTCGTTGCCCCATCGTAGCCGCCTTCGTTGATCAGATCGCTCATTGATTGGCCTTCGCCCGGAGTCCAGGGACATCCGCCCATGCCGCCGTGCGTGCAGAGAAATTGGTATGCCGCGGGATAAATTGTTGGCGGCGAGTACATCATCGCGTCATTGCCGAAGCTCTCGCGTGAGCTCGAGGCCGGATCACGTACGACGTGCTGGACGTACGCGACGTTGTTCGGAATGACCTCCGCGTCAGTGAATAGATGCCGGTCGACACAATCGAAAAGAAGAATCGCCCGGACAGGTATATTTGCGTCCTTTAGTTTGCCGGCGAGCGAAACCACACCGGCCGCACCTCGGCTGTAACCTGTCAGCAGCACCGGATCGGTCACTCCCGCATTTCGTCTTTGAACGATGTGGTTGAAGCCATTGTTGATCGCGGCGACGAGCCCCCCACCCAGCGCGACCGGGCCTCTAAAATAGCGGGCATTCGGACCGCCGCCGTTACATATCCGACGCACAAAACTGTTGGCAAATGCAACGTCGTATTCCTGGTCACGGGTTGCTCCAGGTATAAAAGCACTTCCCGTACCGTCGATCCCAACAAGAATTCCCATTTATCATTCCTCCATACGGCAGTATTTCGAGTTGCGATATTAGCACCGTTGGACCCTCAATCCAAGAATTGATATCGGTCGAGCTTATTGAACTTCTTTCGCTGGTATCACACACCTGAAACCTACGAAGCTTTCCGAACCGGTTGGCGGATGGCTGTCTCGATAGGCCGCTCTTAAATTTATCGGGGAACCTCCCCAACTTCCGCCGCGAATGACCCTTCGGGTTGTAACCGAGTAAAAGCTATCGTCTGCAAAGAGATTGCCGCCTGCAATAGGATCTTGCTGATCGTTCGCGTTGTACTTTCCCCATTCATCAAGCGTAAACTCCCAGACGTTTCCTGCCATATCGTAAAGGCCGTAACCATTGGGCGGATAGCTTCCGATCTTAACCGGTTTGCCAAACCCGCTCTTGCCATAATTCGCACGAGAGGGATCGGCGAGTTCGTTACCCCACGGGAACTCCGCCCCGATCAAACCCCCGCGAGCGGCGTATTCCCATTCGGCTTCGGTTGGAAGCCTTTTCCGCGCCCAGTGGCAGTAGGCAACGGCGGCATACCAATTCACATTTGTGACCGGAAGGCTTTCTGTCCCGTTTGGGTATTTGCCGTTTTTCCAGAGCGCGAGATATTTGCCGTTGTCATATCTTGGAGGCATCGAATCTTTACGCCAGTTTGGGTTCTTTTTCAAAAACAGCGCGAAGTCCCTATTCGAGACCTCATACCTGTCCATGTAAAAAGCATCGAGCTTAACCAAATGCCGCGGGACTTCGCCTGTAAAGAGATCGCCGTGCTTCACGCCGTAGAGCGTCATTAATCGACCGATATCCGACATATCGGTTCCCATTCTAAGATCGCCTTTTGGGACCAGGACCATTCCTTTAGGGGCCCTTGGACGAGATGCTTGCGCGGCAGCCGGCGAAACAAATGAAGAGCCAAGGAAAAGAAAGAAAAAGATGAACCTTGTCATAAATACATTGCAGAGATCAATCAGGTGCTTCTGAACGACAAATGATGCTATTGGCATTAAGACGCACGAGCCGGCAAAAAAGGCATGGTTAAATACCGTGTTGGCCGGAACTCTGTGCTTATCTATTTGAAACCATTACGGTTATCATCCACAGCACCACGCTCCGAAGTGATCCAAGAGGCAGTATATCGCCAAAAAATGAAGCAAAAACACTAAAAAAACTCTCTTTTTCTATAGAAAAAACCAATATTTTTATAAAAATAATCATTTTTTCTATAAAAAAACTCAATATTTCTATAGAAAAAACCAATATTTCTATAAAAAAAACGAATATTTCTATAGAAAAAGGCAATATTTTTATAAAAATAATCAATAGTTCTATAGAAAAACTCACTTTTTCTACAAAAAAAACGAATATTTCTATAGAAAAAGCCACTATTTTTACGAGAAACAAGACAAAGAATTCCGGAGAGCACGGGCGGCGTTTCGGAGGCGGTGCCGATCACATCGCGCGGCCGAACAACTTAGACTTTCTCACAGGGTTTGGCGTCTAAACATCTGAATGCGAGGTATTTCGCAGGGTTGATGTTTGGAGTATGATTTCTCGTGCTAATGCGGTCTAAGACACGAGTTGATGTTGACTAATCTGACGGATGAACAGCTGGTCGATTTGGCGGTTTCAGAGGATTCTGAGGCTTTCGGCGAAATCGTTAAGAGGTGGGAGCGAAAGATCTTCGCGCTCTGCTTCGGTATGCTCGGGCGTGAGGACGAAGCCTCTGATGCCGCTCAGGAAACCTTCATCGCTGCATACCGGAATCTATCGAATTTCCGCGGCGAGGCACGAGTTTCATCCTGGCTGCATCGAATAGCAGTAAACCAGTGTTTGACAACCAAAAGACGCAAGCGGACTCGTGCCGAAGAGTTCATCGATGACGATGACGGCTCTGCCGAAAACACTTTCGTGGCATCGCCGAGACATTCACCGGCCTTCGCGACAGAGAAGATCGAACGGCTCGTGATCGTTCGGCAAGCAGTGACGGCGCTTCCTATGGACCTTCGACAGGTCATTGTGATGAAGGAATTCGAGGAGATGACGTTTCAGGAAATATCCGAAGCACTCGAATTACCGCTTAGCACGGTCAAAAGCAGGCTCTATACGGCATTGAAACAGCTTCGTATGAGGCTCGAGCGATTACCTCTAGAGGTTACGTAAGAAAATGAATAGGAACAATAACAATGGTAGTTTCGGATGTTTCTCGCAAGAGGATCTAGTGGCCTATTTGTATGGCGAG
>Ga0268264_10004530_pt1 | contig 11843 bp, 10 predicted proteins | sample KBSSwiS32_FD_190357 | JGI IMG/M metagenome (GOLD analysis project Ga0268264, IMG submission 190357) | Switchgrass rhizosphere microbial communities from Kellogg Biological Station, Michigan, USA - KBS Switchgrass S3-2 (SPAdes) (version 2) | ecosystem: Host-associated > Plants > Roots >... | reverse complement strand
GTCGAGCACGGTTTCGCCGATCGCGACCGGGAAGCGCTTGCCGCTGGCGTGCAATGTGACGGTGTGACTCACGCAGGGAAAGGCTCTGATGGATTCAACGCAAGCGTCATCCTTGGGATTGTCGCTGATGGCCGCAGCGGCGAAAAGCGCGGCGGCATTGCTATAGTGCGCCCGCGACGAGGAGAAATGCCATGGCCCTGTGGAAGCAGCAAGCGACGCTCGATCTCGTCAACGGCTGGAGTCCGAACACGATGATCTCGACTCTCGGCATCCGCTTCACCGACATCGGCGATGACTACCTGCGCGGTACGATGCCGGTCGACGAGCGCACGCGCCAGCCGTACGGGCTGCTGCACGGCGGCGCGTCGGTGTCGCTCGCCGAAACGCTCGGCAGCGCGGCGGCGATGCTCTGCGTCGATCCGGAGAAGGAACTCGCCGTCGGCCTCGACATCAACGCCAATCACCTGCGCGCGGCGAGCAAGGGCATCGTGACCGGCACGGCGCGGCCGATCCATATCGGGCGCACGACGCAGGTCTGGGAAATCCGCATCGAGGACGAACAGCAGCGGCTGGTGTGCATCGCGCGGCTGACCGTGGCCGTGGTGCCGCGGCAGGCGATCGGCGCGGCGTCCTAGTTCCGGCGCCGGTGGCCAGACGCGACGCAGCCTACGCGCAGCTGAGTCCGGATGCGGTGCTCGCGGCGGTCGAATCGGCCGGCGTGCATGCCGACGGACGATTGCTCGCCCTGAACAGCTTCGAGAACCGCGTCTACCAGGTCGGCGTCGAAGACGGGGCGCCGCTGGTCGCCAAGTTCTACCGCGCCGGGCGCTGGACCGACGCGGCGATCGAGGAAGAACATGCGTTCGCACTCGAGCTGGCTGCGGCGGAATTGCCGGTGGTCGCGCCGCTGCGTTTCGGTGAATCCACTTTGCTGCATTTTGAACATTTTCGCTTCGTCCTGTACCCGCGTCAGGGTGGCCGCGCGCCGGAACTCGAAGCGGCCGACACGCTGCAATGGATGGGCCGGCTGCTGGCGCGCATGCACGTCGTCGGTGCGCGTTCGCGCTTTTCGGCGCGCGGTACGCTCGACCGAGCGACGCTGATCGACGCGCCGGCGCGCGCGGTGCTGGCATCGCCGCTGCTGCCGGCCAACGCGCGCGATCGCTACGCGCGCACGGTCGCCCAGCTCGATGCGCTGGTCGGCGAGCGCTTCGCTGCCGCTGGTCCGATCGCGCAGCTGCGCCTGCACGGGGATTGTCATCCCGGCAACGTGCTCTGGACCGACGCCGGTCCGCACTTCGTCGACCTCGACGATGCGCGCATGGGACCGGCCGTGCAGGACCTGTGGATGCTCGCATCGACGCCGCGCGCGCTCGATCTGCTGCTCGAAGGCTACGAGGAGTTTCGCGATTTCGACCGGCGCGAACGCGACCTGATCGAACCGCTGCGCGTGATGCGCCAGATCCACTACGCCGGCTGGATCGCCCAGCGCTGGGACGATCCGGCGTTTCCGCTGGCGTTTCCGTTCGCGGCCGAATCGCGCTGGTGGGAGCAGCACGTCATCGACCTGCTCGAGGCCGCCGAAAGTCTCGGCGATGCGTGACGGCTACAAGCCGTTGCCGTCGAACGCGTCGCGGAAGATCGTGTCGTTGTAGCAGACCAGGCTTGCCGGCGCCGTGGACGCATCGATCACGAAGCGCGCACCCCATGCTAACGAAGGCGCGGCCAGCGAAGGCGCCGCTACGGCGCCGCCGTCCGCACGCTGCAGGTCGCCGCGCAATTCGAACCGGCCACTGCTTTGCGCCGGCGCGCGCTGCGTCATCGCCGCTGTTCCGGTCATGGAAAAGCGCGGCTCGCCGGCGCCGGCGGCCGTCGCCAGCCACGACGCCAGCAGTGCGGCGAATGGCGCATGACCGGCCACGTCAGCGCTCCGCGGCACGTTCGAGGCGCTGCACGTGTTCGAGCAGCATGTCGAGCCGCGCGCGCAATGCCGCATTCTCGTCGCGCAGGTGGTCGACTTCGCTGCGTGCCTCGCGCTGCGCCAGCGCCAGTTCGCGCACTGCCGCCACGGTCGTGATCAGCGCCGGGCTCGGATCGAGCGCGAGGATCGGCGCGGCATCGGGTGCACCGGGCAGCGGCTTGCCGGTGCTGTTGACCGCGTCGGGGAAGATCTTGGCGAACTCCTGCGCAACGAAGCCGAGATAGGTACGATCGGCTAGGCCGACTTCGCTGGCGCGGAACGCGTCGGAGTAGCGGAAGCTGACCGGCTGCAGCTTGAGCAGCGTGTCGATCGCGCCGGCGATCGGCGCGACATCGCGCTTGATGCGCAGGTCCGACGGCGACTCCCAGGCCAGCGTGCCGGCCTTGTAGGCGTGACTGCCGGCGATCGTCAGGTCGCCCGACGCGTTGATCCCAAGGTATTTCGGGAACGTCGCACCGTTCGTCTTGTAGATGCCGAACGAGTCGTCGTTCTGGCCCGTGCCACTGACCGCAATGTCGTAGCCCCAGGCCGAGTTCTTGGGCATCAGCACGAGATCGACGGTGCCGTTCGTGCCGGTCGCCGACGTCGTCATCGTCATTTCGATGTCCGGATTGAGCGGCGTGCGGTTGACGCCGACGCCGCCGCCGGAGCGAAGCAGGAACTGATTCGGGCCGCTCGAGTCGAATGTGTTGGCGCCGGCGCCGGTCGAGTCCGACCAGACGAACGTGCCGATGTCGCCATTCGCGTTGCCGGCCACTGCCGGGCCGCGCACGACCGCGTGCGAACCGCCAGCGAAGCTGGTTTCGGCGTCGGCCTTGTTGTTTTGCCCGCCGGGCACGACGGCGCTTTGCCCATACGCGGTGTTGAAGAAGCCGCCGCCGACCGTCGCAAACGCTGCGTTCGCGCTGTTGTTGCCGCCCCCGCCGATCGTGGCGAAGTCGCCACCCACGCTGACGTGATTGCCAAGGTCGCCCGGGCTCGCGACGAACGCGCCGACCACGCCGTTGGAGATCACGTCGGCGGAGCTGCCAAATGCGATGTTGCGGCCCGAAAAGGACGGCTCGACACTGCTCGTGCCAGGCACGCCGATCGTCATCGCGAGGGTGCCGTTGGTCTTCAACGTCAGCGGCTGCGCGTCGGCAGTGCCAAGATACATGCCAGCGACGTTGCCGGCGTTGCCGTCCAGCGTCCAGGCCCCGGGACACACGCTGCTCGCCACGGCCGTCGCCAGCATCGGTGCGACCGGCGCACGCGCGTTCAGCGCGACATAGTCGCCGTCGCCGGCGGTGCGAACACGCACGGCGAGCCACGCCTCGGGCGCCGCTTCCGACAGCGCGCCGAAGTCGGCGGCGACGCTGAAACCGCCGCCGTGCACCGGCACCGCATGCAGTGACAGTGGCCCGGCAAGCAACCTTCCACCCTGCTGCGCCGAATACAGCGTGAGCTCCAGGTCGTAGGCACCTTCGGCCGGCCGCCCGGCGTCCTGCAGGTTGCCGCGGTAGACAAAGCTCGCGTGTGCCGCGACCGTGAAGGTCGCCATCGCGATGGCTGCGGAAAGGGCGGTGGCGAGACGAAACTGTCGCATGTCCGTGACTCCGTTGGGCCTGGGCTGAGTATAGGGCTGGCCTCGCGCCGAACGCCCCGCTCGCACTGGATGGAACGCAAAAGCGCGCGTGCGGCGACGTTCGCCATGTTGCTGCGTTGCAGCGTGGGGCGCCGCTGGCTACCATCGCTCCGTGAACACGACTGCCGATACTGCGTCGATCCAGTCCCGCGACTGGTGGCGGCCGCTGCGCTACCTGTGGCGCACGCCGCTGCTGCTGTTGCACGCGGTCATCGCATTTCCGCTCGCGCTGGCCGTGTTCAATCCGCTGGCCCGGCGCTGCCATGTCCGCGGCGAGCGCCTCGACTACGTGATGACGCGCTGGTGGTCGGGCCGGATCGTGCGCATTTTCGGTTTCCGCACGCGCCACATCGGTGAGCCGCTGCCCGGCGCCGTGCTGTTCGTCGCCAATCACGTATCGTGGCTCGACATCGAGCTGATGCACAGCCAGCGCATCATGTGCTTCGTCGCCAAGGCCGAGATCGCGCGCTGGCCGCTGGTCGGCTGGCTGGCGACGCGCGCCGGTACGATCTACCACCAGCGCGGCAGCGCGCATTCGCTCGGCGCGGTCATGGAACGGGTCGTCGCGCGCCTGCGCGAAGGCATGGCGGTCGGCGTGTTCCCGGAAGGCGGCACCGGCCCGGGCGACCGGGTCAAGACGTTCCATGCACGGATCTTCCAGGTCGCCGCGGACGCCGGCGTGCCGGTGCAGCCGGTGGCGCTGTGCTACGGCAACGGCGAGCACATGGACCCGCGCGTGCCGTTCGCGCCGAACGAACATTTCTTCGGCAATTTCGTGCGCCTGCTCGGCGGTCCGTCGCTCGAGGCCAGCGTGCATTTCCTCGAACCGGTTGCATTGAGCGACGACGGCCGGCGTCAGACCGCGGAAGCGGCGCGCCAGCGCATTGCCCAGGCACTGGGCCTGCCGGCGCCGTGAACGCGAGAATGAGCGGCGAATTCCGCCCGCGCGGCTGGTTGCGCAACCCGCACGTCCAATCGGTGCTGGCCTCGAGCGGCGTGCGCCGGCTGCTGTTCCGGCGCCAGCGCAGCGTGCTCGAGGATCGGGCCAGCGAACACATCCTCGACTGCGGCGGCGGCGTGCGCCTGCAGGGCTTTCACACGCGCCAGACCGCGCTCAGCCGTCCACGCGCGCTGGCCGTGCTGCTGCACGGCTGGGAGGGCAGCGTCCAGTCGAGCTATCTGCTGCACACCGGCAGCCGCCTGCTGGCCGAAGGCTGCGACGTGTTCCGGCTCAACTTCCGCGACCACGGCGACACGCATCACCTGAACCGCGAGCTGTTCCATTCGTGCCGGATCGACGAAGTCGTCGGCGCCGTTGCCGAAGTTGCGCGGCACTTCGGCGAAGGGCCGCTCATCGTCGGCGGCTATTCGCTCGGCGGCAACTTCGCGTTGCGCGTCGCGCTGCGCGCGCCGGCAGCCGGCATTCCGCTGGCCTGGGCGTTCGCCGTGTGCCCGGTGATCAGCCCGCGCGCCGGTCTCGCCTCGATCGAGAGCGCGCCGTGGTTTTACGAGAGCTACTTCATGCGCAAGTGGCGCAAGTCGCTGCAGCGCAAGCAGTCGCATTTTCCGCAGAGCGAACTGTTCTCGAAGAGCGAACTGCGCGGCAGCATGCGCGACCTGACCCGCAACATGGTCCTGCGTCATACCGATTTCGGCACGCTCGAGAACTATCTCGACGGTTATTCGCTCGCCGGCAGCACGCTCGCCGCGCTCCGCGTCCCGGCGACGATCCTGACTGCCGCCGACGATCCGGTGATTCCGGTCGCCGAGTTTCGCGAACTGGAACTTGCGCCGGATACCGATTTGACCATCGTGCCGTACGGCGGCCATTGCGGTTTCATCCGCGATCTGAGCCTGCGCAGCTGGGCCGAGGATTTTCTCGTCGCGCGCATGCAGCGCGTGATCGATCATCCGCGTTTTGCCGCCGGCTGAGTCGCAGGAAAGACAAAGAACACCACGAAGGCACGAAGAACACGAAGGAAGAACAAGAAGAAGGAGTCAGGACAGCAGAACGGGAAAGCACGGAACGTCGCGACAGACCGCAGTGGCCGAGTCCCGACGAAGACAATCTGAAAGTCGTTTGCTTTTCTTCGTGTCCTTCGTGCCTTCGTGGTGTTCTTTCGCTCTTTACGCTCTGCACGGTGCCGCTCGACCTCGTCCGAGCGCTCAGTCGGCGGAGACGGTGCGTTCGCGCGCCCAGGCGCGCAGCGCGCCGACCTGTTCGGCCATCAGCAGCGACAGCGGCCGCGTGCTGCGCAACGCGCGTTCGACGTGGCTTTGTCCGATCGCCGCATTGTCGGCATTCGCCGCGTACTGGCCGGACACGATCGCCTGTTCGATCTCGGCACCGGAGAAGCCGTCGCTCGCCGTGGCCAGCGCGGCGAGATCGAAGTCGGCCGGCTTGAGATCGCGTTTGGCCAGGTGGATGTGGAAGATCTCGGCGCGCGTCGCCGCATCCGGCAGGTCGACGAAGAAGATCTCGTCGAAGCGGCCCTTGCGCAGGAGTTCGGCCGGCAGATCGTGGACCTGGTTTGCAGTCGCGACGATGAACACGGCCTCGCGCCGTTCGGCCATCCAGGTCAGCAGGTAGCCGAGCACGCGGCGCGAAACGCCGTCGTCGTTGTCGCCGCCGGCCAGGCCCTTCTCGATCTCGTCGACCCAGAGCACGCACGGCGCGAGCTGCTCGGCGTGCTTGAGCGATTCGCGAAGGTTGCGTTCGGTCTCGCCATGGTACTTGTTGTACAGCGTGCCGAAATCCATGCGCACCAGCGGCACGCCGAAGCCGCCCGCGACCGCCTTTGCAGCGAGGCTCTTGCCGCAGCCCTGCACGCCGAGCAGCAACAGGCCCTTCGGCGGGTCGAGCCGTGCCGCGCTCTTCAAGCCGAGGAATGCGGCGCGGCGCTGGGCAATCCATTGTTTCAGGCGGGAAAGTCCGGCAACGTCGGCGAACTGGGCGGTTTCGTACTCGAAGTGCAGCAGGCCGTCCTTGTTCAGCAACTCAAACTTGGCCTTGGCGAGTTCGGCGACGTCGGCCGGGCCGAGCGCGCCGTCGCAGTAGATCAGCTTGCGCACGATGCGCCGCGCGTCGTCGACACTCAGGCCGCGCAGGTTGCGCACGATCGCGCGCGCCGAGTCGGCATCGACTTCGACCCGGCGGCCGCCATTGTCGCGCGAGTAAGCAAACGCTTCGTCGCGCACGATCTGGGCCAGTTCCTGCGCGCCGGGCAGGCTCAGCGAAAATCGCGTGACGATCGATTCGATGTCTTCGGGCAGTTCGAGCTTCGGCGCGACCAGCACGAGCGTGTGCGCCGGTGCCCGCTGGCGCTGGCAGATCTCGCGCAGCAGGCGCAGGGTCATCGGGTAACGCAGGTACGGGGCGAAGTCGAGCAGCAGATAGATGCCGGCTTCGCCGGCTTGCTTCAGCGCCTGCAGCGTCGCCGTCGCGTCGGGCGCAATGGCCGTCTCCAGCGGCGTCGGACGCGGCAAAGCCATGTCCAGGCGCTGCAGGCCGTCGGTGATGCTCCAGCGGTACAGCGGCCGCAGCACCTGCGCAATGAGGTGGCGGAACGTCTCGATGACGCGGTTTTCCTCGGCCGTCTCGATGGCGAGCAGCGGCGTCGCCGCGCGGATGAGGGTGGCCAGGTCCTGTAGCTCGGTCATGGGGCGGTGCGGGAATCGGCGCGCCATAGCGTAGCAGGAAGCGCACGGCGGCCGGCTGCGGGCCGCGCCGGGGCGGGCACGCGAGCCGCTGCAGTTTCGGGCATGCAGCCAGTGGGGCATAATGCGCGGCCAGCCGGCGCGCCACGCCGCCTGTTCGCGCTGCCGTCATGACTCTGCAAGAAGCCCTCGAACTCCATCAATCCGGTCAGCTCGACGCCGCCGAGCAGGCCTATCGCGAACACCTGCGCGAGCGGCCCGGCGACGCCGAGGGCCTGCACCTGCTCGGCGTTCTGCGCCATCAGCGCGGCGCGTTCGACGAGGCGCTGGCATTGCTGCGCGAAGCGACGACGGCGAGTCCGGACGAAGCGCGCTTCCACGCATCGTTCGGCGGCGCGCTGCTGCACGCGGGCGCCGTCGACCAGGCCCGGGCGAGTTTCGAGCAGGCGCTGATCCTCGACCCGAACGATGCGCAGGTCCACGCGGTGCTCGGTCATCTGGCACTGCAGGCCGGAAGGATCGGCGACGCCGAGTCGCGCTTTCGCGTCGGTCGCCGCGCCGCCGAGGAAGATCCGTTGATCCTGCTCGGCCTCGGCAACGTCTATCTCGAGCGTCGCGATGCGCCCAACGCGGCGAAGTTTCTGTCGCGCGCGGCCGAACTGCAGCCCGACGATGCCGCGATCCAGACCAGTCTCGGTCGCGCGTTGTTCGAGCAGGGTGCATTCGGCCTGGCCGAGAAAGCGTTCGAGAACGCGCTGCGCCTGCGCCCGGATCTGGGCCTGGCCAAGCTGTACCTGGCGCGTTCGCGCCTGCGCCAGGACAAGCTCGAGGCCGCGCGCGAATTGTTTGCCGAACTGGTCGAGGCGAATGTGCAGCTGCTGTTCGCGCATGCCGGTCTCGGCGACGTCGCGCGCATGCAAGGCCGCATCGGCAATGCGCTACGCCATTACCGGCGCGCGCTGGCCGTCGACCCGGCGAACCCCGGCGCGGCCAATTCCTGCGCCTGGTGCATGGAACATCTCGGCGACCTGCATGGCGCCGCGCAGTACCTCGCCGATGGCCTGAAGCGCACGCCGGACGCCGACGAACTGCGGCGCCCGCTGGCTGCGCTGCTCGAACGCCTCGGCCGCGCCGACGAAGCGTCGCGCGTGCGCGAGCCCCGCACCACCGCGTCCGGAGTCGCGTCATGACCGATGCAGCAGCCGTCGACGCGTTGCTGGCCGCCGCGCGAGAGCAGGCCGGGCAAGGCAACATCCGTCAGGCCGTCCAGCTGAGCCGGCAAGTGCTCGAGCTCGCACCGGACCAGGCGGACGCATTGAATTTTCTCGGCCAGAACGCGCTGACCGACGGCCAGTTTGCGCTGGCCAAGCAGATGTTCGAGCGCGCCGTTGAACAGAACGGCGGCGACGCGCAGCTGTTGAAGAATCTCGGGCTGGCCTGCCTCGGCGCGCAACGTCTCGACGAAGCGCGCTTCGCGTTCGACCGCGCGCTCAACCTCGAGCCCGAGTTCTTCGTCGCCCGGTTGTATCTCGGCCTCACGCTCGAACGGCTCGGCCATCGCGATGCCGCGCTGAGGGAATATTTTTCGGCGATCCTCAAGGCGCAGGCGCACGGCCGCTGGCTCGGTCCGGACACGACGCCGCCGCCGCTGCGCGAACTCGTGGTCACGGCGATGCGTTTCGTCGATGCCGGCCGCAAGCGGATCTTCAGTGCGGCATACGAGGGCCTGCGCGCGCAGCACGGCGCGGCGGCGCTGCGCCGCGTCGATCACGCGCTCGACATCTATCTCGGCGAGGTGCCGGCGAACGTCCCCGATCCGCAGCAGAAGCCGAAATTCCTGTTCTTCCCGGAGCTGCCGACGACGCGCTATTTTCCGCGCGAGCTGTTCGACTGGTACGAAATGCTCGAGCGCAACGCTGCGACGATCCGCGAAGAACTGTTGGCGGTGCTGCAGGGTGGCCAAGGTATCGAACCGTTTCTGAATATCCCAAGAGCCGAAGACGTGCCGCGATTCCTCGGCGCCGGCCCGCAGGGGCCTCCGGCGTGGGACGCATTCTTCTTCTACCGCCACGGCGTGCGCTACGACGACAATTGCGCACGTTGCCCGCGCACGTCGGCCCTGATCGATTCGCTACCGTTGGTGCGCATCCGCGCGCATGCGCCGGAGGTGTGCTTTTCCGTCCTGACGCCGGGAACCCACATCCTGCCGCACCACGGCGTGACCAACACGCGCCTGGTGACGCATTTGCCGCTGATCGTGCCCGAGAACTGTGCGATCCGTGTCGGCGGCGAGGATCACGCCTGGCAGGAAGGACGCTGCGTCACGTTCGACGACACGTTCGAACACGAGGCATGGAACCGCAGCGAGCAGACCCGCGTCGTGCTGATCGTCGACAACTGGAATCCGTACCTGACCGACGTCGAGCGCGAGGCCTTGACGGTTCTCGTCGAATCGATCGGCGCGTTCAACCGCGAGTGCGGCATCCCCGAAAGCTGAGTCGCGCGCCCAGTGCTGCAATCGCACGAAGCGCACTGAGTTGGGTCAATTGTTCGGAGAACATGCACCGCAATGGTGCATTTTGCTTTCCTACAATGCCGTAGGGAAGCCGTAACTATCTGAAATAAATCCAATTGCTATTTTCTTGTCGGCTGGCATCCTGCTTGCTCTGGAAACGAGGTCATAAACCTTTTTCCAGGAGCATTCATGGCCGCGTCTGTCACCAAGCTGATCAAAGAGAACAACGTGGAGTACGTGGATCTGCGTTTTGCAGACATGCGGGGATTGCAGCACCACGTGACGTTTCCGGCGCGGACGGTGGACGAGACGTTTTTCGAGGAAGGCAAGATGTTCGACGGCTCGTCGATAGCGGGGTGGAAGGGAATCAACGACTCGGACATGGTGCTGATGCCGGATCCGGGCAGCGCGGTGCTGGATCCGTTTTCGGCGGTGCCGACGGTGATCATGACGTGCGACGTGCTGGAGCCGTCGACGATGCAGGCGTACACGCGGTGCCCGCGCTCGGTGGGCAAGCGTGCGGAGGCGTACCTGAAGTCGTCGGGGGTGGCCGATACGGCGTACTTCGGACCGGAGCCGGAGTTCTTCATTTTCGATTCGGTGCGCTGGCGCAACGAGATGCAGGGAGCGAGCTTCGAGATCGATTCGGAAGAAGCGGCGTGGAGTTCGAACCGGAAGTTCGAGGAAGGCAACGCGGGCCACCGGCCGGGGATCAAGGGCGGATATTTTCCGGTGGCGCCGGTGGATTCGCTGGGCGACATGCGCGGCGAGATCTGCAAGGTGCTCGAGTCGATGGGCCTGGAAGTCGAGGTTCACCACCACGAGGTGGCGACGGCAGGGCAGTGCGAGATCGGGACGAAGTTCAACACGCTGACGCGCAAGGGCGATGAGCTGCTCTCGCTGAAGTACGCGATCAAGAACGTGGCGCACCGCAACGGCAAGACGGCGACGTTCATGCCCAAGCCGATCGTCGGGGACAACGGTTCGGGGATGCACGTGCACCAGAGCCTGGCGAAGGGTGGGACGAATTTGTTCGCCGGGGATCTGTACGGCGGCTTGAGCCAGACGGCGCTGTATTACATCGGCGGGATCTTCAAGCACGCACGGGCGATCAACGCGTTCGCGAACTCGACGACGAACAGTTACAAGCGGCTGGTGCCGGGGTTCGAAGCGCCGGTGATGCTGGCGTACTCGGCGCGAAACCGCAGCGCGAGCTGCCGGATACCGTTCGTGCACAGCCCGAAGGCAAGACGCATCGAGGTTCGCTTCCCGGACCCGGTGAACTCGGGCTACCTGACGTTCGCCGCGCTGATGATGGCGGGCCTGGACGGGATCTTGAACAAGATCGACCCGGGCGCGCCGGCGGACAAGGACCTGTACGACCTGCCGCCGGAAGAAGAGAAGAACATCCCGACGGTATGCCACGCGCTGGACCAGGCGCTCGAAGCGCTGGACAAGGACCGCGGGTTCCTGAAGGCGGGCGGGGTATTCAGCGACGACTTCATCGACGGGTACATCGATCTGAAGATGCAGGAAGTGACGCGGTTCCGGATGTCGACGCATCCGATCGAATATCAGATGTATTACTCGATCTGACCGCGCATTTGGCCCTCCCCCCTCAAGGGGAGGGTTAGGTCGGGATGGTTTCCTTCCCGCTCGTCCTTCTCTTGCTCGTCATTCCGGCGAACGCCGGAATCCAGTTCCTTAGCTCTCCTCTTCAAGTGCAGAGCTTCCACTCGCCCTGCGGGCGAGCGGGTCACTTCTCTTTGTGTGGCCAAAGAGAAGTAACCAAGAGAAAGGCCACCCCCGGTGTCGCGGTCTCCGGGCATCCTGCCCTCCGACTTCGCGAGCGCGCTCCGGCGGTTCGCTGACAGCACATCCGTGTGCTGACAGCGAACTGGCGCGCCTCCTGCGCGCCACCCTTCGGGCTCTTCCCTCCACACGCTCGCCGCGCCACAGGGGGCCCCGTCTCGGCGGCATCCTGCCGCAGAAGCAACGGCAAGAGCTCGCGTCCCATATTCCTTCGAGGCGAACGATCTCTTCGGCGTAGTGCAGGGATGCACGAA
>Ga0268264_10004526_pt1 | contig 11846 bp, 3 predicted proteins | sample KBSSwiS32_FD_190357 | JGI IMG/M metagenome (GOLD analysis project Ga0268264, IMG submission 190357) | Switchgrass rhizosphere microbial communities from Kellogg Biological Station, Michigan, USA - KBS Switchgrass S3-2 (SPAdes) (version 2) | ecosystem: Host-associated > Plants > Roots >... | reverse complement strand
AGGTGGGGACGCCGTTGAGGAGGGCTAAGACCTGGCCGGGGAGCCCTGCCGAGGTCGTCGCGAGCGCAGCAGTGCCGTTTCCGTAGAGGAGCGCGCCGGTGGCGAAGTTGCTCCAGCCGGTGCCGCCGTAGAGTACGCTTATTGCGCTTGTCGCACTTATCAGACCGTTATTCGCTTGAAGAGGACCGTTGAGTGAGCCCACTGCAAGTGAACCGGTGAAAGTATTTGAACCGGTAAACGAGTTATTCGAATACGTTTTCGGAATCGTCGTAGATGAGTCCGCAAAGTAGCTCGCGGACGTCGTCGAGAAGAAGTTTCGCTGTGAAGCCAAGTAATCAGCGGACGTGGTTGAGAAAAGCGTAAGTCCCGCAGACCAATAGTTAGCGGACGTTGTCGAGAAGAAATTATTCGCGGTCTTCCAGTAGTCTGCCGATGTCGTGGAGAAGAAGAAGCCTTTATCATACGTGGAGAGAAGATAATTGGACGAGGTCGTCGAGAACGCGCCGATACCATTAGCCGCTATGTAATAGTCTGCTGACGATGTAGAGAAGAAGTTTCGCTGGCTCGCGAGATAATCAGCGCTCGTCGTCGAGAAGAAGCTTATCCCGCTCGCCCAGAACGATGCGGACGATGTCGAGAAGAAATTCCTCTGAGTCTGCCAGAAGTCTGCTGATGTCGTTGAGAATCCGGAAACATTCGCCTGCGCGAGGAAATAGTTCGCCGATGTCGTGGAGAAGAAGAATCCTTTGTCATATGACGCGAGATGATTGTCGGCAGAGGTCGTAGAAAACGCAGCACCTTGGTTTTGCGAAAGGAAGAATGATGCCGAGGTGGTCGAGAACGCTCCTACGCCTGATTGAGCGAGGAAGTAATTTGCTGAGCTCGTAGAAAATGCAGCTTCCTGATTCTGTGAGAGGAAGTACGATGCGCCGGTCGTTGAGAATCCTCCGATAGCGTTTGCAGATATATAGTAGTCAGCCGAAGATGTCGAGAAGAAATTATTTACAGACTTGTAGTAGTCGGCGCTCGATGTGGAGAAGAAATTCGTGCCGCTCGCCCAGACATTCGCGGACGTCGTCGAGAAGAAATTATTCGCGGTCTTCCAATAGTCAGCTGAAGTAGTGGAAAAGAAGAAACCTTTGTCATAGGTCGCGATCAGGAAATTCGCGGATGTCGTCGAGAAAAGATTGCGCTGCGAAGTGAAGTAGTCTGCCGAGGTCGTAGAGAAACCGGAAAGATTCGCCTGCGATATATAGTAGTCAGCCGAAGACGTCGAGAAGAAATTCTTCTGCGAAGAATAGAAGTCAGCGGAGCTCGTAGAAAACGAGCCTGTCGAAGCACCGATGCATACGCCGTTTATGGAGAAGCATCCCTGCGGGATATCGATGCCGTTTGCAAAAGTCGAAGTGCCGTTCCCGAGCACAGTGAGCGTCCCGGTCGCGGTGAGATTCCCTCCTACATAGGTATCGCCTTCTACCGCGAGCATGGCAGTCGGCGTACTCGTCCCTATGCCGAATCTTCCTGATACAGAGTTGAAGAAAACGTTCGATCCGGCAAACGTGCCGGAGTTATTTATCTGGACGCTGCCGTTTGCACCGCCTGGCGAGCTTGCGGCGCCGACGATGCTGAGGCTCGACGTGGAGACGAGCGCATAGCCGCCATTTCCGTCACCGATAAGAAGCTGGCCATATACCGGCACGGTGTTCGTTGCCGTACCACCGTTCGTGATAGCCAAGATTCCGGTGAGAGCTCCGGCGTCGTTGCTTACGTTCGTGATGTTGGTGACCGAGCTTCCACCTCCGCCCCCGCCACCCGCCACGGAAATCGCTTGATACACCCGGGCGATGTCCGGCGAATACGCGATAGAATTGTTGCGTATCTCGCCTTCGAGCGTGCTTTGAAGCTGAGCAAGACGGCTGTTGAGGAGCGACTCGCTGATGCCGCCCGAGGTAACGACGCGCTCGACCGTGACATGATCTATCACACGTTCATGCGTGACCTGCGTGATGCTCGAAGGCTGGACGGTCTGTGCGACGACTTGTTGCGCGATCGGAGAAGGTGCTGGCGATGGAGTCGGCGCAGGAGCTGGAGGAGAATACGTATTTGTCGGCGGCGGAGGTACCGCATCTTTTATCGGCGTCACGTTCAAGGTGACCGTGCCGCGCGAGCCGCCTGCGAACATCGCGAATAGAGAATCGACACTGCTGCTGAAAGAGCGTGCGATGTTCCCGAGAGTATCGGTAACGGGGTTGCCTGCTGCAGCGGTCAGAGAATTTCCATCCGTAGAAAGATTACTCTCGCGCACATACATCTCTGGATCCGTGACAAGCGTGAACGCAGAATGGAAAGTTCCCGCGGCAAACTTCGAGACGTTCGGGTTGAACGCCGCTACGACTCCGCACGTGATCACGAGCGCGAAAGCAAGAGCTGCTACCTTGTGTGCGAACTCCATCGCTGGCACTACTGCAGCTCTGGCATGCGTCGCATGCACAGCTGCGTCCTGAAGCCCCGTAGGAAGCGGAATGAAAGATGCAGCGTTCGCTATCTTTTCTTTTACATCAAAAGACCTTGCAGCCTGCTCGTACGCCGCACGCCGCTTCGCATGCTCCATGGTGTGGATCTTCGGTACCGAATGTTTGTCGTGCCCCGGAAAGATATCTCGCGTATAGCGCTCGCTCTTTTCTATCTTCACCGGAAGCGCCATGACCGGTACATGGACCGGCTCTGACGCAGCTACTGAGACAGGATGCGAAGATGAGACAGAAGCTGGATTTCTCTTCGGAAGTCCAACATCGAGATAATCGGCTGTCGGCAATATCTTCGCTGGCTCATGAGAGATATCAATACCGTGATATTCCTTGCGTCGCTCTGAGCTGAGTTTTTCGTGTCTCTCCGCCTTCGAGCTCTCGATCGTTCCAAGAAAAGCAAAAAGCGATTTCGGTTCTACAAACCAATTCTTCCCGACCCTCTTGCCTTGCACTTTTCCGTCGCGACAAAGCTTGGCGATATAGTCGCGCGTCAAAGCAACCTGCTCCGCAGCTTCAGCTGCAGATATATAACGCACTCCGCCGAAAAGTATGTCGTCGGACATGAATTATGCGCACGACGAAATTACTCTTGTAAAAAGCAGGGAAATTCTTTCGTCCGCTATCGTCCGATTGGATTTCATGAGATGTTCGTGTACACGAATTAACTATTAGTTTACTAGATATTTCGGGCGTCCGAATTTTTAATTTTTTAAAAAGTTGTGGATATGTCTGAAATATTTAATTCCGCTTGGGAAAGATCTTTTCAGCGCAAAAAATACTTTTGTGCTCCTGATTTTCTCTCTGAAGATAATATTTCGTACAAATTAAAAATATTTTTAGAGATATTCTATCGTCAGTCTATCTATTCTCGGCATACCGAGTTTCGGTATTAAGCCAAAAATCGTGCCCTTTTAGCCCAAATCTCGAAACGCATCACATAATAAAAACAGGTGCCCACAGCACCTGTTTTCTTATCTTATGCTTCTTCGGCGACTATTTTCTTTTGTATATCAGCTCCTTGCTTAGCACTCTCTCGATAACACTGGATATATTTCCGCCTATGCTGCCCACGGAGGCTGTCTGGGTACCACCCATGCGTTCTGTCACAAAGGCGTATATCTTATCCTTTTGATAGGTGCCAAGGCCTACCGCCACCAGTAAGACTACAGCAAAGGCATATCGCCAGGATATGGCTGAAGACATAGTCTTTTCGGGTAACAAGATTGTTGGTTTTGGATTCGTATAGACTCGCACTGGTGCAGGAACCTGTATGTCCTCTCTTGCTTCTATCGTGATGGGTCGCAGCACCTTTATTGCGATCTTGCTTGTCGGCCCAATAGCAGGTATTTCTTCGCTCTCCGTATTTGGAACGGCCTTGAGGGCTACAGACTCCGCTATTTCAGGGAAAAGCGGCCTGTCCTCTTTTGCGTACGACATTATTGGCAAATCAATCCTTTGTTTTGAAAAGCTTACTGGTGAGGAAACTATCCGCAGTTCAGGACGCTTGAGGCCCACTGCTTCTGCTTGTACTGCGCGCAGCATCGCATCTTTTTCTTGTCTATGCAGAAGAAGTGCTGTGGGTTCTATGTACCAGCGATTTCCCATCTGCCTAGAGGGAACTTTGCCAGCGCGCGCAAGCTGCGCTATATAATCCTGATTATAATCCGCAAGCTTCGCAGCACGCGCAGCTGAAACATATTCTTTTCCATCAACGTTTATCGATGCTTCGACATTAGGATCCGGCTGATATTTCGGTGGCTCTGGTTTATAGGCCTCAGCTTTTTCTTTGTAAGCTTTCAGGGATTCGAGCTGAACATACCACTGGCCTGAAACTCGCTTTGCATCAATGAAGCCTTTGCGGGAAAGCTGTCCTACGTAGTCCTGAGCATAGCCGCACTCTGATGCTGCCTTTCGTGAAGCCACGTATGTCTTTCCATCAAGAACTACTTCATCCATCGCCCAATTATAAAGCCATATCGGCTACCCGAGGCAGCCGAGATAGTGGATAACTAAGCCATTTATTATGCAAGCTGCTTGAGTATCTCTGTGCGAAGCATTTCTGGGTTTGCTGCTCCTCGAAGCGCTTTCATACCCTGGCCTACTAGGTACTCGAGAGCTGCAGCCTTTCCCGCCTTATAGTCAGCTACCACCGTTGGGTTGTCAGAGATTATTTTCAGGACTGTAGGCCCAATTTGAGCTCCTGCGCTATCCTGGAGCAGATTCTTCTCCTTGGCTACGATTTCCGGATCACTTACCCCATCCATGCATGCGGCAAGTATCTCTTTGGCAGCTTTCGACGAAATTTTCTTTGCCGATATGAGTCTGATTAGCTTAGCAAAATTAATCGCAGAAATGGGCATTTTATCGAGGCTTTGCGCACCTCGGGTGCCGGAATCTCGGATATCCGAGAATAGCTTCATCAGATCGTTGGCCAGGTAGTTTGAGGCGAGCTTGAGTTCCTGCGGGTTACCCCCTAGTTCCCTTCCTACCTTCTCAAAAAAGCTTCCAAAAAGGCTGTCTTTGACATATAGCTCAACATCTTGTGTACTGATGCCAAGAGCAGAATATCGCTCTCTTCGCTGCCATGGCAGCTCCGGGAGCGTCTTCTTCATTGTATCTAAAGTAAGTCCGAGCTCAGACAATTTTAGTGACGGAAGATCTGGGTCAGGAAAATATCTATAGTCTGCACTACCCTCCTTCACTCGCTGACTGAAAGTCTGCTGCTTGTTCTCATCCCAACCCCGTGTTTCCTGTACCACTTTCTCGCCGCGCTCCAGGAGTCCTATCTGACGCTTCACTTCAAACTGAATAGCGCGCTCCATCGCTCTGAATGAATTGATATTCTTCACTTCGACTTTTGTGCCGAGCTTAGAAAGATCTATCTTTTCGTCCGATGACTGCGCACGAGAAACGCTAAAAGGTTTGCTTGCATCTGCAGGTGCCGCAGAAGAAGCTGTAGTGTTTACAGAAGCAGACCCCGCAGAAGATTCAGCTTGAGACTGAGCCGCATTCTTTTCTGCTGTGATATCAGCGCTTTGACCGGTGTTTGCATCTTTTTTTTTGCCGATGGCGGCATCTGCAGAAGAGCCATGAGAAGAGGTGCTGAAGGAATTCCCGGAGGCTGCGGCTACATTCATTGCGCCCGCATTCGAAGACACGGCGCGCGAAGATGATGCATTTACTGAAGTCGACTCAGATGCACTCGGTGAATCGGCTTTATTTTGCGCTGCCCTATCCGAATCAGAAATCTTTGCGACACTTATGTTCGCTTCGAGGCGCATCTGACCCTTTTCCATGTCGGCTTCTGAAGCACCCAGGTAGCGCAAGAGTAGCTGCAGCTCCCGTCCGAAATTTCCCGCCTCTTCTGCGCTATGCATCACCGGCTCTGTGACTAGCTCCATGAGAGGTACACCAGCTCGATTGTAGTCCACCAGCGTCGCGCCAGAATCTTCGTCATGGACTGAGCTTGCCGTGTCTTCTTCCAGATGCACGCGCGTGATCTTTATGCCGTTTAGGGAGCCTCCGGAGACCAAAGGATACTCGAATTGGGACAATTGATACCCTTTTGGGAGGTCAGGATAGAAGTAATTCTTGCGATCAAATTCCGTGTAATCCGCGAGGTTGGCTGAAAGTGCTGCTCCAACGCGCAAAACATGCTCTACTGCTGCCCTATTTATGACCGGAAGCGTACCAGGGTGAGCCATACATACCGGACAAATGTTGATATTAGGCCGTTTTTCAGCTGCATCGTTCTTTGAACTGCAAAACATCTTAGTTTGCGTGTTGAGTTCGGCGTGAATCTCGAGGCCGATCGTTGGCAAATATTCGTTTGCAGCCATAGTGTTTGGATTGTAGCAGAGGTGCCTTTCAAGTGCCATCGTACAAAAATAGCGTGGTGGAAAAGACCGCGCACAAGACGAACGCACATAGAAATAGAAATCTAACTAAAAAAGTATCTGCAATATATGCTTATTTATAGCCACATCCGGGAATGGGAATTTTCAGTCAAAAAGTGAAGAATATTTTTTGAAAAGTGGGAAAAGACCCCTCAAAAATCAGCAAGGTTTAGCCTCTCCACACATAGGCTAAACCTTGCTATATAAGCCAAAAAGTCATGATATGCTCAAAAAAGACCCGAAAATAGCGTTTTCTGGTCTTGAATTTCGACAAATTATCGCGATTTGTACAACAAATCTTTAAGATTAAAAGGGTCGAAATATTTCGAGATATTTCTTACTAAAAACCAGATAAAAATATGAGAAAAACCAAATTTGAGAAAGGCGGACACTACCACATCTACAACATCGGAGTCGATAATCGTAACGTCTTCGTTTCAAAAGAAGACTACGATCGCTTCGAAGCCTACCTCTATCTTTTGAACGATACAGAAAGTGCACGTGCCGCGAATTTTTTTGTCGGCAAGCGTCACGAAACTATTTTTGAAAGTGCGCGAGCGGAGCAGCTGGTCGCCGTCGGTGCGTATTCACTCCTGCCTACGCACTTTCACATGATACTTACTCCCCTCCAGCCGGACGGCCTGCCTAAATTCATGCAGAAGCTGACGACCGCGTACACCATGTACTTCAACGACAAGTACCAACGTCGCGGTTCGCTTTTTGAAGGTACCTATAAATCTCAGGCAGCGACCAGTGAAAACCACCTGAAATACCTTCTTGCGCTTACGCACCTGGCGCCTGCCCAGCTCTTCAACAAAACCTGGTACGAAGATAGCGTCCTAGAGCTAGAGAAGCTTGCTGGTTCTCTTATGGATTACCGATACTCCAGTGTCGGAGAGTATATGAGCGGGGAGCAGAAGATAACGATGCCAGAACACTTCCCGCGATATTTCGGCCGCGCCAAGAACATGGATACATATATACGCTACTGGGAGGACAACAAAGCTAAATATATGGAATAGTGCAGATCTATGCGCTCTATTTTTGTTAATGATGTTTAGCTGATACAAATGGCGTCCGAAGAGAACGCTGAGGATACGTCGGTGCAGTGAATCATTAAGAAATGTATGAACATCGTGCATAAATACTTAGCAAATGTAAGAAAAATAATCTTTTTACTCAAATATCTATATATAGAGCCGTGCAATCTAAATGCATAATGGAAAATTATCTGCGCAATAGAAGAAACAGTAGTTGAGGAATCGGTCAAAATTTCGCGGAAAATATGATAAAAATGGCAAAATAAGTAATACAATACATTTAGGCAATTACGTCAAATTTTCCGAGATTCCTACTCTTATAGGCGCCATAGCGACTCTATAGTCGAGATATCAGCACTAGATACAGATGAACCAACGCGAAATTTGAGAATATCGCTGATCTTGCAATGAACTGTATGGATTGTGTACGTATCTCGGTTATCCGAGATATGTATTTTAAGCTCATCTCGGGTCATTTTTTTGCTTTTTTCAACGCATCTCTCCATCTGAAGTGCCTTTATTGATTTCTCCGCATTCTTTAATGCTATGTATGTGTTTATTCAGCCGATCTTCCTGCAAACGTCCCTATTATATGAACCTATTGGAAAGTATGGCGACTGCACGTCTAGTCTTTTAGCCATTTTTGAGACTCTTTCGTCCGAGTCGATCGTTTTTACTGTGGTCCCGCTATAACGCCCCTCCCCTTTCCTCCTCTATTCCGGGATATTGAGGCCCTTGAAGATTCGGGGCGCGTTTTTCTTCGCTCTTTTGAGCTCGTTTTCCGCGCCAGCTAGCCTTGCTGTGCACATCTAAACGTGTCGTTCTTTTCCCCGGCTATAATTTGTAGACGCCCGAAATGAGTACGCCAATCCTAATTATTTCGGCAGTATCGTGATTTCAGACTCAATAATTTTTGAAGGTAGAGAACTGATCTCTTCCAAGAAAGCGGCTGCAACAAACGGCGTTGTTCCTGACTACGTTACCCGGCTTGCGAGACTGGGTCTGATCTATGGCCAACGAAGCAGCGGCATCTGGTATGTCGACGAAAGCGACCTACGTCGATATTTATCGCAACAGCGACTTCAACGCAGCCAATTGTACGAGAAAATGTCGGCAGAAAGAAAAAGAGAGCTTCATGAATACGAAAAATGCACTTTGGGCTTTGATGAGATACAGAAAGATGACAGATATATAGTATCTGTCGCAAAAATAGTCGACTCTAAGCGGACTAACACACACGGGCAGTGGAAGGCTCGGATAAGATCATCTCGTATTCCGTCTGTGGTGGCAGCACTCGCTTTCGTATTGCTCATACCGATACTGTCTCAACAAGCGATAGCGAGGACTCCGGAACTTATCAGCTCAGGATCCTTCGCGGCATCTGCAGTATCGGCGCAAGTCGCCGCAGCTGGAAATCCGCTGAATGATTTCTTTGATCGCATAATTTCTCCAACTCGGTCATTCTTTGCGCAACTTGCTCATAACGACACTGCTCAAGTTCCCGCAAAGGTCACGCCCCAGCCTTCGTCGAAAATAACGTCGACCTTGTCCAGCTCATCTGCACTGCTTACTGATCTCTTGGTGAAGTCTTTCGGTGAGACGAACCAAAGCCAGACTCAAGCGGCTACGGTGATTGCGCAGCAGAAGCCGCCGGTGATACAAGGAGCAACGATCGAGCGCTTGGTTTCCACGGGCATAAGCGAGTCTTTGCTTAACACTCGTCTATCACAGCTTGAAGATCGCTTCAACGCGCGGCTTTCTACGATCTCACTTTCAGGCTCGGCGGAGAATTCACGCATATACCAGCTTTTCTCCGCACCATCCTCCGGCGGCGGTACCAGCGTCACGAACATAAACGGCGTCACTACATTCGTTGCACTGACTGATGTCCCCTCTTCGCTTGCCGCGGGAGACATCCTGTATGCGGATGTTGCCGACCATCTTGCGTCACTGCCTGCAGGAACGAACGGTATGGTCCTGAAGCTCGCCGGAGGTTTCCCTTCCTGGCAACCTGATCTGCAAGGCAACGGCGGCGCGGGGTTATGGGCGACCTCGACGAACAGTCTCGCGCTGTATAGTACGAATCCTGCACAGGTTGTTCTTGTCGGCAATGCTGCGACCACGACGACCGGGAATATTTTCGAGGTCGCAGGCAGCAGCCTTTTCCGTGGATCTGTAGTTATCTATAACTCACTCACTTCCCCGTCCTTCACTGCCACCTCGACCACGGCCTCGAATTTCCCTTATGCCTCTACGACTGCCGTATCCTCAACGAACGCTTCAACTACGAACCTGGTCATAAGCGGGCTGGGTAACGGCATCCTCAAGGTCAATGCATCAGGCGCTGTTGGTTTGGCGTCGCCAGGTACGGATTATCTGAGCGGTACCGCGACTCTTTACTCGACCACCTCGGCTGACTATTGGCAGACGCAGAGGAACTTCTTCTCCACGAGTTCGGCCAGCTTCTGGGCAAGCGGCATCAATCTCTTCTCCACGACTTCGGCTGACTACCTCGCCTCGCAGCGAAACTTCTTCTCGACCACTTCAGCTGACTATTACAGGCTGAGCAATAACTTCTTCTCCACCACTTCAGGGAATTATCTATTGGCGACTTATGACAGAGGTTTCTTCTTCTCGACCACATCTGCTGATTACTGGAAGCTTGCGAACAGCTTCTTTTCCACGACCAGCGTGGCGTACTGGTCCGCAAACGTAAACTTGTTTTCGACGAGTTCAGCCAACTATCTTCTTAGCGTTTCCAACCTCTTCTCGACGACCTCTAGTGACTATTGGCAGAGCCAGCGTAATCTCTTCAGCACGACCTCGGCTGACTATCTCGCGTCACAGAGAAGCTATTTCTCGACTACTTCAAATGACTTCTTCGTGACGCAGCGCAGCTTCTTCTCGACGACTTCTGCCAACTACTGGAAAAGCCTGACCGACCTGTTCTCTACTACATCTGCGAACTACTTCGTAAGCTCGTCAACGACGATTCCAAAGACGTATGCCAACAACACGTTTGCCGGCACACAGTCGTTCCTCAACGCCTCGACGACAAATATCAGCGCAGCGTACGCCTCGACGTCGCTCCTTTTTGCCAATGGCCTAGGCGGCTGCTCGGCGGGACAGTACCTTACGTGGAGCAATGGTTCCTTCGGCTGCGCAGCCGACCAGACGAGCTCTGGTGCGAGCACGTTCAGCTGGCTGAGTAATTTTGGCACCATAAGCGCGGCGACGACGAGTCCGCTCTGGGCGCAAAGCGGCGTATTTGCGTCTTCGACAAGCCATTTCGCAAATGCTGACTTCACGAACGCGACTACCACCTCTTTCGCTATCACCAATATCGCGAACGGCTCGCTTCTCAAGGTGGCGGTCAACGGTGTAATCACCGCGGCAGTGGCAGGGAGCGACTACGTCACCAACTCGTTCGCAACGACCTCTGCTGACTTCTGGAGTACGCAGAGAAGCTTCTTCTCCACCTCGTCTGTCGCCTTCTGGCAGAGTCAGAACAGCTTCTTCAGCACCTCGTCCGTTGATTTCTGGTCGACACAGAGGAATTTCTTCAGCACATCGTCGGCGTCATATTTCGCTGACTCATCAACGACGATCCCCAAGACGTACGCTGCTAACACGTTCACCGGTCTACAGACTTTCAACTCGGCATCGACGACAGCCATTTCTGCAACGAACGCTTCGACCACTAACCTCACGATATCGAGTTTGAACACGCAGGCTGGTCAGTGCCTCTCTATAGATACGGCCGGGAAAGTCACCACGCAATCCTGCACCACCGGCGGCTTCGCGTATCTCTTCCCCAACAACGCGACCTCGACCACTCTCTTATTCACCAACGGCCTCATCGGCGCAGGTTCTTCCACTCTCGCCAATGTCTCCATCGCGAATTCCACCACGACGAATGCGACTACGACCAGCTTCTCCATCACCGACGTCGCGAACGCGCTTCTTAGCACTAACGCCCAGGGAAGCGTCGTCGCCGCGAGTGCAGTCGCTTCCAGCTACCTCACCGGCATCGACAAGGGCTTCTTCTTCTCGACGACATCCGCCGACTACCATGCGAGCGCTTCGACCACTATCGCAAAGACATACACGGCGAACATCTTCACTGCGCTCCAGACCTTCAATTCGGCATCAACGACCGCATTCTCTACTCAGAACGCCTCAACCTCGAGGCTCACGATCTCTTCTCTCAACACTTCCGCAGGCCAATGCCTCACCATCGACGTAACCGGTGCAGTAACGACACAATCCTGCGCCACGGGCGGCTTCGCCTACCTCTTCCCGGGTAATGCGACGACTTCGAGTCTCTTCTTCAATGCCTCGACGACGATCGGTAACGGCTCAGTAAGCGGCGGCCTCACTAT
>Ga0268264_10004524_pt1 | contig 11851 bp, 9 predicted proteins | sample KBSSwiS32_FD_190357 | JGI IMG/M metagenome (GOLD analysis project Ga0268264, IMG submission 190357) | Switchgrass rhizosphere microbial communities from Kellogg Biological Station, Michigan, USA - KBS Switchgrass S3-2 (SPAdes) (version 2) | ecosystem: Host-associated > Plants > Roots >... | reverse complement strand
GGCCTCACCCCGCAGGCGGTCAACGTGCTGGGCGGTTACAACGCGCGCGGGCGCAGTGACGCTGAAGCAGCAAAGATCGTTGCCGATGCGCAGGCACTGGATGAAGCAGGCGCGTTTGCCATCGTCATCGAAGGTGTAGTCGAGCCCCTTGCGATTGCTGCGACCAAAGCCGTCGCCTGCCCTACCATAGGCATCGGCGCCTCTGCTCAATGCGACGGGCAGGTGCTGGTCACCGAAGACATGCTCGGCATGTTCGACCGCGTTCCCCGCTTCGTGAAACGCTATGGCGAGATTGCCGCGATGATCTCGGACATGGCTGCCCAATATGCCGATGAGGTCCGGTCGCGCACGTTTCCCGGCGTGGAGCAGACGTATCAGCCGAAGGCGTAAAGGGTGGGGAATCGATCCCATCCCGAAAAAAAAGTCCAGCGTCCCCCGACTGGTCATCCTGAACTCGTTTCAGGATCCATCGTGCCGCACCATCGAGCGCCGCCGCGAACGCTGCGGAAGGGTTCAGCGCGGTAACGCGCATCGGCCGAGCACCTACCGACTTCGAGGTAAACCGGCTGATGGATCCTGAAACGAGTTGGGAATTATCCCCTTGCGCCAAGGGGGTCTAGCGGTGGTATAGAGGGGGGATGTCAGCGAGAGTCGCCACGTCCTTCTGTATGGCAATTGCCAGCTTCGTCGGGGGACTGGCCATGCCTGTAGCTTTTCCCGCCGCACCCCAATGGATCGGCGTCGCTGGTCTTTATTTTGCCGCCTTTATGGCTGTGCTCGGCTTGGTATTCGCAGTATCGCCGACTGTAATCGCACGGTGGCGCAGAGGACGCCACAATGCGATTCCAGGCCGCTCACGCGCAGATGTTTGGATTCCCTTGCATGAGGCATTGCAGTATCTCGTCTATGAAAGTGAGTGGTCCTATCACCAAACCAAACCGGTTTCCGTGAACGACTTTGACCGTCTGGTCGCTATGGAATTTAGAGAACGTCTTGCGCGCGGAGATGTACGCGCAAGAGGGGCAAAAGGCGGGGCGTTTTCCAACCCTGAACACCCGACAGAAGAGATACCTGCCCACTATTGGCAGCGTGGCACCATCCAGCCCCATGCAGAGATTGAAATGCAGGACGCTAATCGCGCTGCGTCTTGGGTTGCCGGGGCGAGGGAGACTTATCGGCGGGTGGTAGTTTACGCGGATGATTTGATAAGCGTGTGGCCTAAATCTGGAAATGCCAGCATCTCTCCGCTGGCATCGTTCATCGAGCCAAGTAGAACGCGCGACGAGAAAAAGACGGGCGCTTGGCAGGACCGCCATGCGATCTTTCGTAGAGCCTTTGAAAAGGCTTCGGACACGATGGGATTTGATCAGGCCGTTGATGAAATCATGAGTGATCGCATCCCGTTCATCGGAGTGCGTGATATTGCAAAAGACAACTGCTTGAGCCTCGACCCTCACGAGCCAGAGTCTGGCAATCTCGCATACGACCTTGAGGGTGCGCTACGACAAGCTGCGGTCGATGGCAGGTTGAAGGTTTGGGGCCGGAAATATCGTGGAAAAATCAAGAGCAACGATCCATTGGTGCCGATCCCTGCAACCCATTTCGAGGAATATGAGTTCGGGCACGGCAACCTTCACTATGAAACCGCTAACTCGCTAACCCGCACCAACACAATCCAAATGGTGGCAAGAGGGCAAGAGCACTTGGAGGGTGTCACGTATTATGACCTCCAGTTATCGCTTGGCGATGCTCGCGCGGTCGTTCGCCAGTTTGCGCTCGAAAGGTTAAATCATGCATGATGATCCCAAAGCACGTTTCGACCGGCTCCTAGCCGCGATGCTGGGCGGCACCGCGCCTAGCGGGCAAAGGAGTGCATCAGGCGATCAATCATCAGATGCGGAACGTGCCGCATGTTGTGACGATACTCAAACTCCGCCAGATACTTCGGAAGATGCTTCCCGCTGACATGGATATGCGTCCCGTTGATTCCACGCTTGAGCATCGCCCAGTAGCCTTCGATGGCGTTCACGCCCGCGCCGTTGGAAGCCGCGTATTGGCCTGCGTTGTGGCGGACGGTCATGTGATCGAAGCCAAGCATATCGAGACGGCGATAGCTGCCAAATTCATCGGTGCTGACAGTCGCTCCGGGCAGGACGTGCTCTTGAATGAGGGCTTCCATAGGGCCGCGATGGCGGCTGCTGACAACCTTGGTGATGACCTTGCCGCCGCGCTCTTTCATGCCGACGACAGCAGCCTTGTTGCCCTTGTAGCCCGACCCTTTGCCGCTGATCGAGCCGCCAATCAGCGTCTCGTCAATCTCGACGATCTCCCCCGCGCCACCGATAGGATCAGTGCCGTCGATCTGGCCCATGTATTCGCGGATCATGTGGCACATGCGCCATGCCGTCTTGTAAGTGACACCAAGGTCACGCTCGATCTTTTTGGCCGCAACCCCGTTCCGCGTGGTGCAAAACTGAAACATGACGAAAAACCAATCGCGCAGCGGAGTGCGGGTGTTCTCAAACGGCGTTCCCGCGCATGGATAGACTTGCCCGCCGCAATATTCGCAGGCGTAAGAGCGGCGCTTAGACACACGATGAAACTTGGCGAAGCGCCCGCACTTACCACACTCATGCTGAACCCCGAAACGAGTACGCATCAGATGGTCAAGACAGACTTCCTCGGTCGGAAACTGGTCAAGAAAATCGCGAAGGGTGGGGGCTTTGGTCTTCATACATATTGTATAACCCCAACCTTCCCTTGGCGCAAGGGGATAATTCCCAAACGAGTTCAGGATGACAACGAGATTTATGGTGGAGATCAGGGACCTTTCCGCCCCTCGTTCCCCCTACCCCCGCGCCAGGGCGAGCCGTTGGCGTGCTGCCGCCAGCATCGGGTTGTCGCCCATCATTGTGCGGGCCTTGTCGATCAGCGCACGCGCTTCCTCGGGGTTGATCCCGCCCGCCACATAGCTCAGCCCTAGCGCCTGCGCGGCCAGCGGGTTGGCGCGCTGCAGGCGGTAGGCGCGTGCGGCGGATGTCTGAGCTGCGGCGGCATTGCCGGCCTGCGCCTCCAGGACCGCTAGATCGCTGAGGAGTTGAACGTCCCGGCCGCTGCCGGTGTCGCGCAGCCACTCCAGAATCCCGCGCGCCCGGTCCACCTCGCCACTCTTGAGCGACAGCCATGCCGCCGCGCGAAGTGCGGGGCGACTGGTGGGGTTCTGCAGCATATAGCTGCGGACCAGCAAGTTGGCTCCCTGTAGATCCCCGGCCAGCACGAAGGCCTGGAAGCGGCGCAGAAACAGGCTTTCCGGCATCCGTATCTCGGCAGCAGCCGCATAACGCGCCTGCGCATCCACCGGGTGACCAAGCGCAAGCTGCACGTCTCCCGCAAGCGACATATTGTCGTAGAATCCGGGATCGCTCTCCTGCGCGTTTTCGATGCGCGCTTCCGCCGTTCCGCCTTCTCCCTGGGCCAGCAAACCGCCGATGGCGGTTCCGCCCGGCAGAACCTGCAACAGGGCCGATTTCGGCATCGCGGCGCGGTCCAGCAACACCCCGGCGCGGTCGCGTTCGCCAAGTGCCTCGTGCGCGCGGGCCACCAGCGTCAGCAGGTAGGGCGAACCCTCGCCGCGCGCGATCTCACGGGAAAAACGCAAGGTGGCATACCGGTATTGCCCGCCCAGATAGATCGCACGGGCCAGCACGTCCTTGGCGCGGGCATTGTCGGGCTGGAGCGTCAGCAAGCGTTCCAGCCGGTCCTGCGCCTCCTGCCAGTTGCCTGCCGCCAGCTCAACGATGCCACGCAGCAACATGACGCCCGCTTCACCGTCCAGCTTTCCCCGCGTGCGCGCCAGCAGTCCGCGCGCAAGTTCATATTTGCCCGCCCGCGCCGCCATGACGGCCTGCAGATAATAGGCTCTGGGATTGCGTGCCTCAATCTCCAGCACGCGGCGCGTGATGACGAGCGCCTCGCCCGCCCGGCCAAGATCGCCAAGCGTCGCGGCATAATCCAACAGGACGGGAATGTCCTTGGGATCGCGCATCAGGGCATTCTCGAACCACGGCAGTGCAGCCATCAGGCCGTAGCGATCGCGCACGAGCTGCCCACGGAACTGGAGAGCAGCCACATTGCCTGGGTCCAGCGTCAAGGCATGGTCAGCGGCCTCGATTGCGAGAAGGTGCTGCCCGGCCGCATAACGCAAACGGCCGATATCGACCCACAGGCTCGCGTCCTTTGCATCAATTGCCAGCGCCTTGTCGTAGGCACGGGCAGAGGCATCGAAATGTCCATCAAGCCGTTCCAGCCGTCCCAGAGCCCTGTATCCAGCCTCGGCGGTCGTCGGCGTGAAATCCGATGCGCCCAGCCACTCTCGCGCCTTTACGCGGTTGCCCTGCGCCAGATAGGCTTCGCCGATGAAGGCAGCGACCGAGGTGCGCGGCGCGCCCGCAGTGAGCGCGGCACGGAGGGTCATCTCGGCCTTGATTCCGTCGCCCTTCGCCAGTGCGGCGCGCGCTTCAGCGATCAAGGCAGTACTATGCTGCCCCTCGGCCAGACCGGGCCCCGGCGACAGGCACAGCACGGCTGCAAGGGCAGCCTGCAGTGCGCGCCTACCCCGCCGCAAAGAGCTGCGGTCAGGCGTGAAGGTCGTAGTGCTTGAGCAGGTCATACAGCGTGGGACGGCTGATCCCGAGCATCTTGGCGGTGCTCGAGATATTGCCCTCGCTACGGGCGAGCGCGTGGCGGATGACCTTTCGGTCGGATTGCTCGCGCGCCGACTTCAGATTGAGCGCGTTGACTTCCTGCTCGTCGGGTTCGAGGAGGTCGAGGTCGGCGGCAGAGACAAGTTTTTCGTCCGCCATGATGACGGCGCGCTTCACCCGGTTTTCCAGCTCACGCACATTGCCGGGCCATCCCCAGGCATCGATGGCGGCGAGTGCGTCGGCAGCAAAGCCACGGACGCGCGGGTTCATTTCCTTGGAGTAGCGACTCAGGAAAACCTTTGCCAGCAGCGCCGCGTCGCCGGGGCGTTCGGACAGGCTGGGAATCTTCACCACGATCTCGGCGAGCCGGTAAAACAGGTCTTCACGGAAGCGGCCGTCGCCGATCATCGCCTCAAGGTCCTGATGGGTGGCGCAGACGATACGTGTATCGACGGGGATCGATTCGCGGCTGCCGACGCGCTCGATCACGCGCTCCTGAAGGAAACGTAGCAGCTTGACCTGAAGCTGGAGCGGAATGTCACCGACCTCGTCCAGGAACAGAGTCCCACCCGCCGCCTGTTCGATCTTGCCCTGCACGGTCTTGACCGCGCCAGTGAAGGCACCCTTCTCGTGACCGAACAGCTCGCTTTCGAGCAGGTTTTCCGGGATCGCGGCGCAGTTGATGGCAACGAATGCACCGCTGGCCCGGCCGCTGGCTTCGTGCAGACCGCGCGCCAGCAGTTCCTTGCCGGTCCCGCTTGCGCCCAGCAGCATGACCGAGACGTTGGTGTTGGCGACACGCTCTATGGTGCGGGCGACGCGGATCATCTCGGGCGCGCCGGTGATGAGGCGGCCCAGCACCCGGTCATCCGTGGTCGATTTGGCAGCGAGGCGGCGGTTTTCGTCCTCAATCCGGTGCAATTGCAGCGCCCGGCGAACGATCAGGCCAAGCGCGTCGATATCGACCGGCTTCTGGTAAAAGTCATAAGCCCCGCGCGCGATGGCTTGCAGCGCACTTTCACGCGCACCGTGGCCCGATGCGACGATAACCTTGGTGTCCGGCTTCAACGCCATGATCTCGTCGAGCACGGCAAAGCCTTCGCTGGTCCCATCGGGATCTGGCGGCAGGCCGAGGTCGAGCGTCACCACATCCGGCATTTCCGAACGCAGCAGCGCCAGCGCCGAGGCGCGGTCGCCCGCAATATGGATTTCGAAGTCCTCATAGGACCACTTGAGCTGTGCCTGCAGCCCGGCATCGTCCTCGACGATCAGCAGCTTTGGCAGCACCTTGGGTCTGGGCTCGGTCATCTTACGCGACTTTCTGGTCGTTGCCGGAGAGGGAATTGAACATATCGGTCGCCGCCGCGAGCGGGATGCGGACCACGAAGCGGGAGCCGAGGCCTTCGCGTGATTCCACGTCGAGCCGCCCCTTCATCGCGCGGACCAGCTCACGCGCCTCGAACGCGCCGATGCCGAAGCCGCCGGACTTGGTAGAATCGAACGGTTTGAACAGGCGCGTGCGGACGAATTCCGGCGACATGCCATGCCCCGAATCGAGCACTTCAAACCGGGCGGAAAGCCCGTCTACCGACAGCGAAAGAAACACCGGAGTATCGGCACGGCTGGCATCAATGCCGTTCTGCACCAGATGGACGAGAACCTGTTCCAGCGAATGGCCATTGCCCGTGACCACCAGATCCTGGCAGTCAGCCAGCACGACCTGGGAATGGCCCTTGAAGCGATCCATCACCGCATCGATCACATGACGCGCCTGGACTTCCTCCAGCCTCTCCACGGACCCGTTACCGTAGCGCGAAAGGCGCGCAATCAGGGCGTTCAGCTTTTCCGACGAATTGCGCAGCGTGACCAGCATGTCGGCGCGGAAGGCGGGCTTGTCAGCGTGGAGTTCGGCATTGCGCGCCAGCAGGCTGAACTGGCTCGCAAGGTTCTTGATATCGTGCATTACGAAGGCGATGCGCCGGTGGAAATCGTCAAACCGGCTGGCTTCAGCCAAGGCTTCCTGACTTGAATGCTCGGCAAGATAACTTGCAAGCTGCTGTCCGATAACACGCAGCAGGTCAAAGTCTTCCCAATCGAATTTGCGCACCATCTGCGGCCGCGCAAGTACGACCAGACCGACCAGTCTTTCGTAATGGACCAACGGCACGATTGCCCAGGCGCGCGAATCGCCGAGCAGCCAGCTGGGCACCTCGACCGGCTTGCCCTGCGCGCCATCGACAATGCCGTGCCGCACGTCATCCAGATCGGCGATGAAGCTTTCCTGCTCGAACAAGGTCAGTGATCGGACCGGATACGCAACGGCCGGCACTGCGATCTCGGGCCAGTTCCAGCGCGCGGCAAGGCTGAGCTCCCCCTGCTCGCCCGGCGTCAACAGCAAGCCGGCCGGACTCTCCGTGACATCAGCTATGGCCTGCACCACCCGCTCGCCCAAGGGCAGCGCCAAATGCCCGCCGCTACCGATGGTGCGGGTGAAGCGCAGCCATTCCTCGCGGTAGTCATAGCGATGCTGGAAGAAATGTTTGGCGAGCGTCACTCGCAGCCAGCCACGGACCCGGCGCGACGGCAGAATGACCAGCGCAAAGGCGCTTGCCAGCGTCAGGAACGCCATCTCGATCATGCGCGCAAAATCGCCGCCCGCATAGGACAGCCATTGCGCTACCGCCACCATGGCAACGAGATAGAACCCGATCACCAGCAGCGAGAATGTCTGGAACGTCACAGCGCGCGACGGCTTGATTTTCAGGGCATCACGATCGCGAGAGGCGCCGACCGCGATCAGTAAGGCGAGGACGAGGCTCGACATGCCGCGAAACGCCGCGATCTCGTGAGGCCAGCTCCCGCCCAGATAGGCGATCGTGTAAAGATTGAGATCATAGGCCCACAGTACGGCCAGCGCTGCAGCTGGCCACCGCAAGCCCGGCCGCGCCTCACGCGATGCACCCGCATAAAGATTGTGGACCAGCACAAGTCCGCCAACCGTCACCAACAAGCGGAACATGACGTTGAAATCGAACACGATCCGCGAAATTGGCGCATCGATGGTGAGACGGCTCAGGCCGATATCGATGCCGAGGTGCAGCATTTCCACAAAAGCCAGCGCCCAGATCACCGGCCGGATAGGCGTCAGGCTGGCGTGGCGACCGTCGCTGGCGAACAGTTGGTAGATGACCAGCAGCCAGCCCAGATTGCGCGCCGTCTCGGCAACGGAGGGCACGAGGCTGCCGTTCTCGGCTGCCGCCAGGGAAATACACCATGTACAGGTCAGCGCCAGCGCGGCGACCACTGCTGCTCCCGCATCGGGAAAGCGATCCCGGCGCGGCCACAGCCAGATCGCCAGCGCAGCAACCGCAATCGCGCCCGTAAAGTCGAGGGCAATGCCGACCAACGGCCAGACGGCGGAGACATTTGCTCCGGTCATCGCGCACCCTCATGCCAAAGCACCACCCGCAGCGTTTGCAGGATGATCAGGAAATCCAGGAACGGCGTGTAATTCTTGGCGTAATAGAGATCGTATTCGAGCTTGTGCCGCGAATCTTCGATCGAGGCACCGTAAGGATAATTGATTTGCGCCCAGCCGGTGATGCCCGGCTTCACCATGTGACGCTCGGCATAATACGGCAGGTGATCTTCCAGTTCGGAGACAAATTCCGGGCGTTCAGGGCGCGGGCCGACGAAGCTCATCTGGCCCGTCAGCACAGACCAGGCCTGCGGCAATTCGTCGATGCGGACCTTGCGAATGAACTTGCCGACGCGGGTGACGCGTGGATCGTCCTTGGTCGCCCACTGTGCCCCTGCCGCCTCGGCATCGGTGCGCATGGAGCGCAGCTTGACGACGGCAAAGCTCTGGCCATAAAGGCCCACGCGGGTCTGGCGGAAAAAGGCTGGTCCCTTGCTGTCGAGCTTCACCAGAACCGCGAACAGGGCGATCACCGGTGCGGTCAGGGCCAGCAGCAGTGCGCTTGCGCTCAAGTCGAACAGGCGTTTGGCGGCGCTGGAAATCATCCGACCGGAAGAAAATCCGTCCGAGAAGATCAGCCAGCTGGGATTGACCGTGTCCAGATCGACCCGGCCGGTCTCACGCTCGATGAAGCTGGAAAACTCGTTGACGTGGACCCCCGCGGTCTTGATCCGCAGCAGGTCTTTCAACGGCAGCGAATTGCGGCGCTCCTCCAGCGCGAGCACCACCTCGCTCACACCGAGGTTCTCGACGTAACGGGTGAGATTGTGAATGGCGGAACGGGCGATGGCCTCCTCCACCACCGGGGCAGCTTCGCTCATGGCGATATAACCGACGATGACAAAGCCGCTCTCGGGACGTTCCGCAAGCTGGCGCAGGCGCTGAGCGCGGTTACCCGCACCGAGCACGAGCACGCGGCGTCGGAATGCGGAGGTGCCCAGAAACCCGCCGAGGAACAGGCGATTTCCAATCAGCAGCACAATCGCGATGCCCATCGAGTAGGCCAACGTGGAGCGCCAGAAGTTTTGGCCACCGATCACGAAATCGACGAAGGCCAGCGCAATAACGCCCAACGATATGGCCACCAGCAGGCGCGCCGCAGCAAAGCGCATCGAACGCAGCGAATCCGCGCCATAGACGCCGACCGCGATCATGGCGGTGACGATAATGCCTGCGAAACCGAGATGAAGCCAAATCCGCTCGCCCACCGATCCGATGTCGATCGCGATCTGGCTCGCCCGCAGCCGCCACGACAATTCGTTGGCGGAAAGCAGCAGGAGGCAATCGACGAACCATAACAGCACGACGGCATGGGGGATGTAGTGCTTGAACAGGCGAATCATCGTCGAAAGCAACCATTCCTTCGGGTCGAACCCGGGACAGCCGCCTGCCTAGGACAAGAACGTAAAATGTCGGTAAATCTGACAGAGTAAATCGGCCTGGAACAGCGAAGAGACGGTTTTTGACACTCATGCGGGGCAAATCTGTCGGCTCGGCTTACAGATGGCGGGTTTGCACAACCGCTACCCCGCGAGGCGTCCTGCAAGGCGCGGAAACCTGATGGTAACCACAAGCGCGCGGCACTGGTTAACTGCTTGGGTGTATCGCGCTAACCATGGCAAGGGTCGCACCTCCCGCAATTCCGGTACCGGCAAACGTCTTCCGGCATTTCGCCGTCATCACCCTCGTGGTAACGGTACTCGTCGCCCTGTTCGCTGGCGGCGCCGATCCTGCCGCTCAGGCAGTCGAGTCGGCTGCCACGCAGGACGACGCCGAACCGGTCGATGCCATCCAGCTTGCCGCCGATGGCAAGAATACCAACGGCATCAAGGTGCGGGAAAAAACTCGGCTGAGCACTGGCTGGGGAAGTGACGACGTATCGACGACGATCACCTCCGGCTACGATGCCGCCGCCGCAGGCATTGATGAATTCGGAGCGACAGCCAGTTCCGCCATCGCCCAGATTCCCGGCAACATTGCGAGTGGCCCGCCGCCCGGTGTGTCGCAGGAAGAATGGGAGCGCCTGCAATCGAAGCGCAAGGGCCTGGGCGAACGCGCCAGCCAGGACCAGATCGACCAGATGATCCGGCAATCCAGCCTACGTTCAGGAAGCGGGGGCGGCGGGGACTGACGCCCCAGTTACCCGGAGAAAGTTCGGATGGTGCCCCTGGCCCGACTCGAACGGGCACGCCTTGCGACAAACGATTTTGAGTCGTTCGCGTCTACCATTCCGCCACAGGGGCACGAAACAAGTGGCTGCGCCTTAGCCGCGCCGCGACGCGGGTTCAAGCAGCAGCCCGATATTTACTTCACTTCAGCGCGCCCACCACCAGCTTGTGCAGCTTGGAGTGAAGCACATCGTTGCCGGCGAGAATTTCGGTATCGCAGATGATCTGTGAACGCCCCTTCCAGTCGGAGACGAAACCGCCCGCCTCACGCACGAGCAGGCAACCGGCGGCTGTGTCCCAAGGTTTCAGGTCGGCCTCCCAGAAGCCTTCATAGCGTCCGGCGGCAACCCACGCGAGATCGAGCGCGGCGGAGCCGAAGCGGCGGATACCGGCCACTTGAGGCGCGAGCGCGTGGTAGATCTTCGTCCACTGCCCGGCATCGCCCGCGCCTGCGAAAGGAATGCCGGTCGCGATGAGGCTCTCGTCCATATGGCGGCGTGAGGAAACGCGCAGGCGTGCATCCTGCAGCCAGGCGCCCCGGCTCTTTTCCGCCCAGAAGCTTTCGTCCGTGATCGGCTGATAGACCAGTCCGGCCGTCACTTCGCCCCAGCCCTTACCGTCGAGGCGCGGTTCCTGAACCGCAATGGAAATGGCGAAATGCGGGATGCCGTGGAGGAAGTTGGTCGTACCATCGAGAGGATCGACAATGAAACGGGGCTTGCCCTCCTCGCCTTCGATCTCACCCGCTTCCTCGAACAGGAAACCCCATCCCGGGCGGGCAGCGCGAAGCTCGTCCCAGATCGTGCGCTCGGCGGTCTGGTCGGCCTTCGAGACAAAGTCCGCTGGCCCCTTGCGGCTGACCTGCAGATGCTCGATCTCGCCGAAATCGCGGCGCAGGCGGCCACCCGCCTTGCGGGCAGCCTTTTCCATTATGCGGATAAGACCGGAAATCGCGGCCATGGTCTGGTTAAACTCCTGTGACCGGAGCCCTTGCGGGTCCGGGAAATTCTATCGTCCGACCGGCGCGCTGCCAGAGGGAGCGGGTACCGGGTCCGACGGGATCCGGGCGGCAGGTGCAGGTTTGTAACCGCAGATACGCGCCATGACTCCAAGCATCTGGTCCGGCTTGGCCGTATCAATCTTGCCGGGGTTGTCGGCGATCACCTTGTCCATGGACTTGGCGATTGTGCCGAGCGAATTTGCATAAAGGCAGCCGATCAGCGTGCCCTTCATCGCCTCATCCACTTTGGGGGACTGCAGACCGCTCACCAGCACGTCGAGATAAAGCATCGCGCGTCGCACGTCCTCGTCAGGCGCCGGGACGGCTGCCGTCACGGGCGTTGCAGCAGGCGCTGCGACCACCGGTGAGCAGGTCAGCGCCAAAGCGACTGCGCCAAGGACAAGGCGACGCGCGACCATCAGTCCGCCTTGCGCAGGTAGGAGCGCTCGTAGACATCGACGACGATGCGCGTACCGCTTTCGATATGCGGCGGCACCATCAC
>Ga0268264_10004521_pt1 | contig 11865 bp, 10 predicted proteins | sample KBSSwiS32_FD_190357 | JGI IMG/M metagenome (GOLD analysis project Ga0268264, IMG submission 190357) | Switchgrass rhizosphere microbial communities from Kellogg Biological Station, Michigan, USA - KBS Switchgrass S3-2 (SPAdes) (version 2) | ecosystem: Host-associated > Plants > Roots >... | reverse complement strand
AGCAAAAATATCGTCGCTGTTCAACAATCCAATCACATCACCTGTGGCCATTTGCATTCCCTTATTGATTGCATGATAAATACCTTTATCTTTTTCTGATATCCATTTGGAGATATTAGGAGAGTATCGTTCAATTATTGAAATTGTGCCGTCGGTAGACGCTCCATCAACAATGATGTGCTCTATATTTTTGTAATTCTGTTTTATAACCGACCTTATACAATCCTCAAGATATTTTTCGGAATTAAGAGTGACAGTTATCAGAGAAATTTTCATAAACAATTATGGTATGCCGGGTTAAGGTAATAAATATAAAGTGAATTAGTAATACTTTAGATCTTAAAAATTACTTTGATAAAGGAGTTAACCGACTTTTCATAACCGGGATATAACGGAAAATAAGCTGATGATATTCTTTGGGATTATAAAATTTCCTGTGAAAGCCTGCTTTTTGTCTCCTCTGCAGGATTACCGGAATACATAGAATATGGTCTTTTATAGCAACTGAGCCTACAGTTAGTTAGTATTGAATGACTTTTACAAGTAACACGGTGGCAAATGATAGCTCTTTACCTTCCATGTTCCGAGGTCAATATTAATATCTTTTATTGAAAGCTCAAAGCTATTTTTTATAATTATGATTTTCAGTTAGCAAATTGCATTTATGACTATTCAATGATTTTTTTTATTTTTTTTATTTGAGGCGAGATTCTTTCGATATAATTTCCGGATTTAACCTCTGAATAAATCCCGTCATTGTTTATCACATAAATGCAATCTTCACCTACAAAATAGCCCTGGACAGATAACGTATCAGGTTCTATAAATTGTACAGTGAAAATGACATTTCCTTTATCGTCTGACAACTCAAATGAGTAATCATCAGTTCGGGTTTCTGAAATCTTTTCAGATACATAAACCCATTCTTTTTGATTAACGGATGCTATGACGGTTCCATTGAGGAGATACCTGAAATTAGCGTTAACAAACAGACGGCCTTCTGAAAGAGATATGGTGAATTTGGTAGAGTCACTAAGCCCGGAGTAGTTCCCGCAACCAGTCATCTTCATTACAGATACCTGGTAGCCTTGATTTAATTCTTCCAATGAAACCGGGTTCTTCGTTTTTCCAAATTTAATAAAAACAGTACCAGCCTCGCCCAAAAGGCGGCTAGGTAACAAAATACCTTTAACTGCTGTATTGTTTGAAACTTCTTCAATAGAATCGGTATCGTCTTCATCATACCCATAGAATAATACGGATATATAAATCAAAACGACCAGGAAAAAAAAGGCGACTAATTTTAACGGATTCCTTTTTATCCATTTATAAACACGGCTTAAAAGGGGCTTTTTAGATTTTGCACGTTTTTTATGCCTGTGGGACCGGTGAGATATGTCTTCGTTGATATATTTAATTATTTTATCTTATTTTTTCAGCCAAACAATATGGGGGTCATCGTTGATTGACTAAACTTCCTGATATTTCCCTGTCCCTTATCTTCTTAGCCGGATTACCTGCGTAAATTGAACATTCCTCAAGATCTCTTGTTGCAACCGATGCAACCATTAATACAGAATGACTCTTGCATATAACACCAGGGCAAACAATTGCTCCCGCTCCTATCCATGTGCCGTCCTCAATCACAATCTTTTTTAATAAAAGATCAAAGCCAGGTTTTGAGTAATCATGATTTCCGGTAAGTAATATGGCGCCCTGTGATAAACATACATTATTTCCGATGATGACGTCAGCAAGGTTATCTATCCAAACATTTTCGCCTATCCAAACAAAATCACCAATCATTAAAAACCAGGGGTACTTAATATTTACAAAAGGTTTTATGTGAACTCCCTTACCAATTTTAGCTCCGAAAGCTCTTAGAAAAAAAACCTTTATACTATAAAATGGAAATAATCCGCTCTTAAAAATAATTGCATTGGTATAATGCCAAAAAAATCTTTTCATAAAAGAACCCGGCTTATACCAGGAATTATTATATGCAGATAAATCAGTTTTCATTTAAAATAAAATTAATCCCTGCACAAGCAAAGATTCACAATCTCAACTAATCAACCTTCACCTTCAACCTTGAACTTTGAACTTTCAACCTTCAACTTTTAATCTTCAAGCCTTCACCCTCAACCTTCCTTTCACATTGGATGATTTATCGAAAAAGTAAATCATTATAAATATTAAACCATACGCAGCAATATTAAACCACGTATGATGATCTAAACCCAAAGGCATTTGCCAATGTTTATTTACAGCTATCAGCAAAAGAGATATTCTTAAAATATTTATACTCCAGATAAGAAATAAACCACCGGTTATCCATTTGAGTTTCTTTAACCAGTTGCCCTTATTAGCAAAAATAAAAGCGATCCAAAAACTCATTACGCCATATCCTATACAGGAGTACACTATTCTAACGCCTTTGCCATTAACTAACTGTAAAATATATTCATTTACTACAGCAGTTTTAATTCCAAACACTGCCAACAAACCGCTGGAGCCATATAATAGCGAGGCCCGCAGCCACGTTACGTAATTAAAATAATGATCTATTACAACGCTATAATAATTCCCCGGAGCCGATAAGCCAATAACGGCCTTTGTTCCAAAGTAGCAAATACAAAAGGCCATTGCAAATTTTATTACATAGAAGATAAATTTTGTTGTATAATTTTCCTTGTTCATTATGATAAAAACATTTTTTTATACTGGTCTTTTATATCCTCAAAATTTATAGCTTCCGCTGCGTAACTTGCGGCATTATCGCTCCATGAATCATATTCATTCTGCTGCATATTTGCGAATACGCCGATGGCATCTGTCAGCAATGTAATATTCTCAGGATCGACATTAATTCCCGCTTTAGCCTCACGCAATAAATTCCAGGGCGTATTATTACTTGTTATTACAGGCAACCCGGCAGACAATGCTTCAAAAATAGCATGACCAAAATTTTCACTCTTGCTCGGTAAAATAAACAGGTGCGAATTTGAAAGGGCTTCCCGCACATCTTTGGGGGCAATATCCCCTAAGTATTTCACTGTTACACCCGCAGGCATGCTTTCAATTTGCTCTAAACACAATTGCCAGTATTTCTCATCTTTTACGGGGCCATAAATGTGGTAGATAATTGTTTCATGTAAAGCCTGTAAAGCCCGCAGCACTAATAATATATTTTTCATAGGGCTTATCAGTGCAACTGATATCATGTTTAACGATCCTTCATGCTTTGATAGTGATTCCTGTTTGCTCAACCGTTTTGGAAAGTTTTGCGCCACATGAATTTTTATATTGTTGCCAAAGATTTTCTGTATATATTTTTTCTCCTGTTCATCCGCAGCATGAAATTCGCAACGATTATGTAAGCCGGTTAACTTCCATAGAAGCAGGAAACATTTTTTCTTTAGTGCTTTTTGAGTGAGCGCTCCGGGGTGAAGCATGCCTCTTACAGAAACAATCTTTCTTATTTTGTTACCAACAAACAGCGGTACAAGGTTAAAATCCCAGGAATAAATTCCATTAATATATAAAATGTCAGCGCCGCTATTTTTTATTTTGCTTCTAATCAAAGCAGCCGATCTTTTTTTTTTTGAAGAATACCAAACCTGGGTATGTGCGTTATGAGTCGTCCATTCATCAAACTTCACACCCTGTAATTTAGTTTTATCCAAATCAGAGTCGGAGCAAAATATCTTATACTGAATATTATCATTTAAATTCTCAACCAGGTTCGCAACCGATTGAATGGGGCCACCAGCTTTATATGCAGGAAGGAACCAGTCTATGCAAACAAAAATAGTTATCACTTTTTTGCTGACTGGGGTTCCGAAATATATCTAATTATCATGGGAAAGAAGGCCTTTATCAAAAAAACAAATGTTACAAGGGTGGCAAGAAATCTTCCCAGGAAAAACGTACCGTCCATTTCAAAGGCAAAGAATTCTAAAAAGAAAGCTCCTGCCACACAATAATTAAAAATATAATTGCGGGATGCGTTTTTCATCAGGTACCAATACGTAAGTCCGTACATTAAACCGATAAGGAAAAGAGGAAACATCATTCCCCATAAGCCAAAATCAATATAGCATTCTGCGAAATACCCCAGACTGAAGGATACCCCATATTTTTGGCCGAGGTAATGAAGGCCTGTATATTGTTTTGCTTTTTCAGTTGCATCTAAGGAAGGTTTATCCGGATTAAGGAAACGGGGTGTGGTGCAATATTCTATATTATCGCTCCAGTTCTTTCCCCTTTGAAAAGGTATTACCGCCGGCACTCTCTCTATAGTTTTTGCGAAATGAAAGGTGTACTGCAATCTGTCAAGGAATTGATAGACGGATGAATTAAGCGACTCTTCACTAACATTATTTGAAAGATCATACAATTTATCCAGCGCCTCTTCTTTGGATGTAGCCGCTATCTGCTGTCTGGTTCCTCCATTTATGAAAGCCCGGTATTCACCTTTTATTCCCGTCCATATTAAAGCAAAGAACAAGAGACAAGCCGCAATTAATGATCCGTATATTACCTGTTTTATATTTACAACCTGGATTAAGCTAATCAATAAAACAACTGTAAAATATATCACCGTCTTAAATTCAGAAAAATAACTATAAAACCCTGAGAGAAATTCGAGTACCACGAACAAATAAAATAAATTTCTTTTTTCCTTTTTTAAGATGCTCAGGTAACCAAACAATAAAAACAATAACCATTTCACCTTTATAAAACTAAATATAACCTGTGTAAGACCACCAAATAAAAAAGCCAGTGGAGTAAGTGACTGAACTATAAAAAAAGCGACGAGGTAACAATTAAAAACTTTACCCGTAGATAATTTATAGGCCTCTTTTATTAGATCACTAAATCTTAAACAAGGTAATTTACTTTGATAGTAATACACCGGCAAAAACATAAATAACAAACCTATGCTACTGGCAATTGTTGCCTCTGCCATGTTTGGAGACCTGAAACTAATATCCTTGCCAACATAGTTGGCTTGCCATACGCCGGCTATTATCTGCATAAAATGATTGAGCGCAATAACTGTAAAAACCCCTGGCTTTAGTGGCTGTTGTAAATTGTAAACTATTAAGTAGATGGTAGCCATGCAAACAAAAAGATAAAAACCGTTAGGCAGCAAAAGTTGCAACGCTAATACAACGAAGAGAATAACCCGTGATTCGCTGTCTATTATGATCCTTTTGGAAACTTTAGCATTTATCTTGTTTGATACCTTAACATCTTTTGGTTCTGATACCGGGGATTGCATAGATGATATGATTTCGCCTGAATTATACATCGCTCTTTTCAAATAAATTTTCGATAGCTCCAACAAATTCAGCAAAGGTGAATTTATGAATCGCTTTAACGGAATTGGCCTTCATAACTTTCAGGCCTTCTCCTGCATCTGTTAATTTATGCATTTTTGAAAATAGATCCTGCACATCACCCCCTTTAAAAATATACCCGTTTTCTCCATTGCTCACCAGGTCAATAGCTCCTCCGCATTTATCACTTGCAATAATCGCTTTACCTGCAGCCATGGCCTCATTAATTGATAGTCCCCATGTTTCATCCGGCCCTATAGATGGCAAAACGAAGACATCACAAAGTTGATAAACCACGGGCATTATTTGTTGATTTTGAAAATCAATAAAGTGAAGATTTTTCTTGCCGACATAATCCTTTTTAAGGTTGCTCTCCTCATATCCATTACCTGCAATAATTAAATGCACATCAGGTTTATCTAATGCAGTGAAAGCTTTCAAAAGACTGCCAACATTTTTTTTAGATTCAAGTTTACCTGCATACAAAAAAACAAAATCAGCGGCCTTAATAGCAAGCCTTGCTTTCCAGGCATGTGCGGCGTCGGAATACTGACTGCAATTAAAAAACCTGTCATTATCAATTGCATGGCATGCCCTGACTAACTGAGATGGCTGCATGCCATATTTAAGAAAATATTGTTTATTATTTGTTCCTGTATAAAAGGCAATGTCAATTTGTTTATATACCCGTTTAAGTAAAAGAGTTTTTAAAAAATCAGTTATGTTTCTCTTCTCATCAAGCAAAGTAGAATCTCCGCGGAACCATACAGGGATCTTGCTTTTAAAATGCCTTATAACTTTTAAATGACTGCTGAACTTCCAGCCAAAGACCAATACAGCGTCTGGTTTCCACTCATTAACCCTGTCTATTATTTGGGGGTTAACAATACCCTTAAAATGATGTGATCCTTTCTTTGTGCTGGTATTCTCTAAAAATTCATATTCATAACCTTCCAGTAAAGGAATGTCCCAATTAATTGTTCTTTGAAAACCAGGATCAAATTTTGACTGTGTTACGGAATCGCCCCACGTATAAAAGACTTTTGATTTCACTATTTTACTGCCACTTAGTAATTTAAAAAACGGGGCATTATATTGAACCGGATGTGTGGTTATGATAGCTAGCTTTTTTACCAAAACATGTTTAAATTTCCTGGCGCAGTATTGAATATTTTTTTGCTGATGAGATACGTTCCCTTACATGATCAACATTTTTCAGGTATAGCGTGTTTAAACTTCCGGGAGTTTTTAATGGAGTTATAACCCTTAAAAAAGGATCGTATTTATAAGGCGCAAAATCATTAGCCAATAATTCATTGTGAACGCTGTTATCAGAAAATCCATAGCGCATGCCGCTCCCGTTCAATTCAATTATGACTGCTTCCAGGCTTTCTGATTGCAATAATTTTAATGCACCTTTTATTACCTCATGTTCGTACCCTTCCACATCAATCTTTAGCAATGCCGGTTTGCTATCGTTAAAAATTTCATCAAGTGGCACAACCGGAACCATTATTACTTCATGGTTGTTACTTTTGTCTTCATTAGTTGCCACATGGTTAATGGCATCCATCCTGTTGGTAAATTCAATGACACCTTTCGCAGAGCCTGCACCGCAATTAATTGTGGTAACCAAACCAACCAGGTTATTTACCTCAACATTATCCTGCAAATGAGCAAAAGTTTCCGGCACGGGTTCCACAGAGATCACCGTGGCCCCCGCGTTCCTGGCAGCTAAGATCGTATATGCTCCAACGTTGGCGCCTATATCTCCCATCACATCTCCATTGCGCAAAAAATGTAACACAAAGGCCATATCCTCAAATTCTGCCAAGCCGCAATAAATATTTCCAGTTGCCCCGGTCATGCCCTTTTTAACTAATAAAACACTTTCCTCTACAAACTTTGATATGCGTGGCTTTGGAGCGATGAGCTGCATTATCTGCCATCTAAAAAAACTCTTATACGCACCTGTCCTATTTCTACCCGCAAGAGGGTGGTTCCAGATAAAAGATAGGATGTTAAAGAGTTTACTCAACCGATAAAATTCTGAATTTTTTTATTGCAGTAAGTTCTTTCATGTATCAAAGCCTATTAATGACTGAAGTACTATTGTAATTGTGTAAGAGTGATGTTCGTCTTCGTTACCTCGTTTAAAAGATCTGCCAGTTGTTTTGTTACGTTGGCTGCGGAGTACGTTTGAAATGCATCCATGTTAGTGTTGTTCAAATTGTATGATGATGCCATTTGTTTATATTCATTTATCGCTAAAGGAAATTCATTTTTAATTGATAAAAGGTTGATTTCATCAAAAGGCAGGACTACCCCGGTGCCCGTTTTTCTTATAACATTGACTGCGGAACTATTTTTATGCAAAACAGCCAACAATGGTTTGCTTGACAGCACCGCCTGGTAAACTTTTGAAGGTGTATAATGTGGCTCGGTGCTACCCAAAATAAAAACACCTGACGAGGCATTTAAATGTACAAGCACATCCAGATAAGGAATTCGTTTTGGGTATTCAAAAACGATGGTTTGCCAAAGATTATATTTTATAGCGAGGGGCTTTATACTAAACCCATTTTCATCGCCGGGAGTTTTGCCGGTACCTATAAAATGAAATTCAATGTCACTAAAATCTGATGGATTGTTTTTAATTGATTGAAAAATCATTTCCAAAGGTTCGAAGGCTTTTGGCAACATTGCGCCTGCATAAACGAGCCTTATCTTTGCTGGTTCTGCTGAAAAGAGATATGGCTCAACATTCAACTCTTTTATCTTTTCATGATCCTTAACCTCTCCCCCATAAGGCATAGCTCCAAAGACGCACTTGTTTACAAGACCGGGGTTCCTTTCTATAACGCCTTTATAATATCCTTCGGCAACACCAGTAATCAGGCTTGCTTTTTTTACAGCGATAGGTTCTAAAAAATTAGCGATCCTGGTGCTGAGCCAATGCCTTGAAAATAATTTATCGCTGCCGGGAAAATAATGCACCCATGGATCTATGTAATCTATTCCATATTTAACTCCGGTGGTGGCATGTAACCACCTGCCAAGAAGCGCAACATAAAAAGAGGGGATAGGGATGTATAAAAAATCAATCTTTTCTGTTTTAATTAATTCTTTCGCTTTTTTATACAGTTGAAAAAAAGCCCGCAGGCCAATATCGCCTATAAGTCTGGATTTCGTGAGGTCTAAAGCCCTCGCTTTTTCTATTCTTAAATCTTTCGGTAATAATTTAGATAAGTTCCAATCCGGTTCTTCTTCGTAGTATTTTTCGTCGACAGTAAGAACAACAGGCTCCCAACCGAACAAAGGAAGATGTTGTGCAAAGAGCCGGCTGCGATGAACACCGGCAAGATTAGACGGTGGAAAATGCGGAGAGATGATGAGAATTTTTTTCAATTGTAAATCTTCATAATATCGCAAATCTCATTCATCATCTGTTCACGCGACGGAGATGATGCTTTCATTTTTAAAATTTCGTTTCGGTAAAAAAATGAAGATTCAATATTATTTGCATGTTGCATTATAAGAGTCGCCATTTCTTTTGCCGTATCACAATTCAGTATTTCTCCTTGTCGCCATTTGTATCCACGCATACCTTTTGTAGTTGTAATAACGGGCAATCCCCATCTCAATGACTTTCCGAGTTTTGTACTTACACCACGGGAATAATAAAATACAGGATTAAGACTAAAAGTCCAAGTACTCATTTCTTCCTGCAACTCTTTTTCTGCCAGGTATCCCAGGTACGAGAGAAAAGAAAATTCATCTTCCAGCGATTTCCCAATAATTTTTTGTCCGCCAACTAATCGTAATTCTATTTCACTTGTATTCAATTTTTTTAATTCGTTGCATATCCGGATTATTCCATAATAATTAGGAACATGGCTCAGATCGGCAAAAAATCCAATTCTTCCTTTTGCAGGATGATGATCTATCATGTCGCCGGTAATGGTGCGTGCCACCATATAAACATTCTCTGAACCAAGCCACTTTTCGATATTTAATTCTACATCGGATACAGTCAACACTAAATCAATATATTTCCGATAAGTTGACTCCGTGCTTAACATTTTGCCCAATAAATATTGTGCAGCAATTTTTTTGAATCCATATTGTTTTTTATGTAACACCATCTCATGCAAAAAATCACCGCTTTCATTTCCATGAGAACAAAGAACAATCTTTACAGACGGACATAATTCTTTAATAAGTTTTGAATAAGTAATTGTGTTAGTAAGATTAAGAAATACATACTGTATATTATTCTCTTTTATTACATCTTTTAATTGTCTTTCATACTTACTTACCTTATATTCTTCATACGCACTAAGACCTGCTTTTTTTTTAAATCTGTAAATGAACGAGCTTTTTAATTGTACAGGAAACAAGATTATTTCAAATTTTGTTTCAATTAAATCAATATATTCCTGTGTACAAAACTTTACACCACCTTCCGGAGATGATGGATCAATGTATTTTTTATTAGTTAGAAATAGCGCTTTCCGGCCTTTCATTTTTTAATTTTAATCCCAGCGTTTCTCAGAGATCAATGGCGAATTTTTTTTTACAAAAAACATGTCAATCTGAAATAGTGTGTTATCAAATGGCCTTCTCATAAATTGAGAAATATCGTAAGCCTGGAACCCTTTTGCGTCCATGAAGTTCAACATGTCTAACAGCAACGGATATTCTTCACCCAAATCGAGTAATGTGACTTCCAGCAAACAAATATTGGTATGAGATAACGCTGCTGAAGCCCCTTTTAATACTTCCATCTCATGTCCCTGCACATCGAGTTTTAGCAAGTCCGGCAATGCAAAATGTTTTTCCTGCAGCAAACTGTCTAATGTGCGGGTTTGGATGATATAGCCTGGCAGATCTTCCACAGGCATCGCTCTGATGTGGCTGGCTGTTTCATTTTCACAGAAATATTTATCATCACCGTCGGCGGATGATAACAACGAAATAGCATAATCTGTACCTGGATGCTCCTGTTTTATTTTTTCAAGAAAAGGCGCTTTATTTTTTTGCGCCTCAACCATTAATACACGGGCCGATGGAAAAACTTCAAGCAGGTCCCTGGTCCAATATCCTTCATAAGCGCCAATATCCACTACAGTGGCAGGATAAAAGTTTTTTTTCTTCAGATTTTGCAGGCTCCAATGCAGGGAAGGAACTCCCAGCTTTTCCTTCACATCACGCTTATATTTATAAGGCAACAACTTTTTTACCAGTTTACTGAGCGCATCAATTTTCATCCTTCACCGGCTAAGTATAAACCGGTTTTTTGTTTTCAAATAATGGAATGTTATCTTTTTCCACGAGCTGTTTTATTAGGGACAACAACTGCTTCTTTTCCTCTTCCCAGTTCAATTCTTTTTCCGCAAGTTTCCTTGCATTTAATTTACAGGTTTCCAGTAAGGCCCTGTTATTATATAGTGTCTTTATCTTACGGGCAAGATCTTTGGGATCATCATGTTTGTAGATAAGGCCTAACCCCGGATACTGTTCCATAAACTGTCTTTGCCCTTTCATATCCGAAGCCAGAATACAATTCCCTGCAAGCAGGTAAGCAAAAATTTTATTGCTGAGGCAAATCTCTTTATTAAGGCAGTTGGGTATTTCTCCTGCCAGTCCTATATCAAATGCTGCTGCTATGGCAAAGATATCTTCGGGTGCTACGGTGTCTCTGAATATAATCTTTTGGGGATGCTGTGCTAATGAAAGTAACTGTCGCTTATAGAGCTCAGATCGGGTATTGCCCAAAATGGTAAGGCTGATGTCTGCACCAGTAAGGAAATTCAGTGCCTGTATAAAAACTTCCAGTCCGCGATATTTGCCAATATGTTGAGAAAACCAGAATAATTTCAGACTTTTTTCATTAACAGCAGCCGCTGGCTGCAGCATTTTTTTTGAAAAAACATTATTAATGGTTACAATGTTTTGTTGCGGATAGTATTTCTTATACTCTTTAGTTATTAACGGACTGGCTGTAGTGATGGCGTCTGTTTGAGGCAGAAGCCAGTTTTCCACAGTTACTACATTTTTTATCTGAGCTAAATAATAGGATTGTTCTCCCCTGTGAAAATCTTCTGCATCAAATACCAGCTTTGCTCTCCATTTCTGGGAGGCTTTTGCAGCACCCGGCAGTGCACCAAGGTAATGGGCAATATAAAGTTGTGCGGGATACTTATGGGATGTTCTCCATAAATCAAAAGCTTCTCTTACGGTGGCCATTTCTTTACAAAAAGGAGAAAAACCAGCTCCGGCCCGGAATATCCGGTATAGTACACGTGAAATAAAATACCGGATCGGATGGCGGTGCGGATTACCGCCTACTTCAATAAAATCCTGCCGGGCCAATGCACCCGCCTTAAACTTCTCCTCGTCTACCCGGTACGACCATTCTGCATTGTACGAATAAAGATGTTTTACAGAATACCCCACAGCTTTCAGAGATTCGTATTCCTTTAAAGCACGTGGATTAGCCGCCGGTTGGTGCGTACTT
>Ga0268264_10004519_pt1 | contig 11867 bp, 12 predicted proteins | sample KBSSwiS32_FD_190357 | JGI IMG/M metagenome (GOLD analysis project Ga0268264, IMG submission 190357) | Switchgrass rhizosphere microbial communities from Kellogg Biological Station, Michigan, USA - KBS Switchgrass S3-2 (SPAdes) (version 2) | ecosystem: Host-associated > Plants > Roots >... | reverse complement strand
GTCAGGGCGATGGCGGCAGTGACTAGAATCTTGCGCATTTTGGATCCTTGCAGTGGAGGGTGACGACCCGTGCTGCGATCACGCGTTTGCGGATCGGACACCAGGACCGAAAGACGGTCGGTCGTCCTCGGACGCAGCGGCCCGAGGTGAGCAAGACTAGGGATGCGGCAAGATGCGCGGTACTGTCGTTCGCCGGGACTTCGCCCTGTCTGAAGCGCGCTGACTTGCGTAGGCTAACTTTCGACGGCTGTCTTCGCCCAGGCCATGATGATCCGGTGCAGCGCGTCGAGTCCGTCGAACAAGGCGGCCGGACCGGGCTGCAGAATCAGCGGCGACTTGACCTCGTGCAACTCGCCGTCGCGCACCGCCGCTGTCGCCTGCCAGCCGGGGCGTGCGGCGACGCGCTCGGGCCGGAACTTCTTGCCGCACCACGAGCCGATGATGATGTCCGGTGCACGCGCGATCACTTCCTGCGAATCGGCGATGATGCGGTCGCGGGCCAGCGATTTTGCGGCGCGCTCCGGAAAGATGTCGTCGCCGCCGGCGCTGCGGACCAGTTCGGCGACCCAGCGGATGCCCGAGATCATCGGCTCATCCCATTCCTCGAAGTAGACGCGCGGCCTGCGCGCCAGCCGCGCCGCCGATTTCTCGACTTGCGCAATGTGCTCTTCGGCGCGGCGTGCCAGCGCGTCGGCCCGCGCAGCGGCGCCGACCAGCGCACCGAGCCGGCGGATATAGTCGAGGATCTGCGCGACCGAGCGGTGGTTGCTGATCCAGACCTCGATCCCGGCCGCGATCAGCTCACGCGCGATGTCGGCCTGGATGTCGGAAAAGCCGACGACGAAGTCCGGTTCGAGGGCGAGGATCTCGCCGATCTTCGCGCTGGTGAACGCAGATACCTTTGGTTTCTCGCGCCGCGCGCGCGGCGGCCGCACGGTGAATCCGGAGATGCCGACGATGCGGTCCTGCTCGCCGATCGCATAGAGCACTTCGGTCGGCTCTTCGGTGAGACAGACGATACGTTGTGGGCCGTGGGCCATCGGGTCATGTCGTTCGAGGTCAGGTCAAAAGTCAAAGGTCGAGCAAAGCGAAAATCCGCAACTTCTTTGATCTTTTGACCTTGGTCCTGCTCACGGATACAGCAGCCGCTTGCTCCATGCGCCGTCCGCCAGTTCGTAGCGCACCCGTTCGTGCAGGCGCGCGGTTTGGCCGTACCAGAATTCGATCATGTCCGGTGCGAGGCGGTAGCCGCCCCAGTGTGGCGGCCGCGGGACCGGCCCACCGGCGAACTTGCGCTCGAACTCGTCCACGCGCGCATCGAGTTCGGCGCGCGCCGGCAGCGTCTGTGACTGCAGCGAAGCCCAGGCACCGATCTGGCTCAATCGCGCGCGGCTCGCGAAGTAGGCGTCCGACTCGGCCGCGTCGACCTTGTCGACGACGCCTTCGATGCGCACCTGGATGCCGGCGCGCAAGGTTTTCCACAGGACGCACAATGCGGCCTGCGCGTGCGCGGCGAGCTGACCGCCCTTCGCGCTCGCGTAGTTGGTCACGAACATCGCCCCGCGCTCGTCGACATTCTTGAGCAGCACGATGCGCGCCGACACGCGCCCGCCGGCGTCGGCGGTTGCCAGCGTCATCGCCGTAGGCTCGGGCTCGCCGGCCCGCGTCGCTTCTTCGAGCAGCGTGCGGACCGTGCCGATCGCTTCCTGATAGAGTGAATCCGATGCCATTGCCGAATCGTCCGCGGATGAATCGTGATCGTATCACGCAGGTCGGATACGCCGAGTCGGTCGTCGCGGCGATCGTCGCGCTGGCCGACGCGGGCAGGCAGCGCCAGATCGGCATCGGAATTTCCGGCCTCCAGGGCAGCGGCAAGAGCACGCTGGCCGCCCAGGTCGTGCGTGCGATGCGGCGTGACGGCCGAACGGCGCTGGCCCTGTCGATCGACGATTTCTATCTCGGCCGCGCCGCGCGAGCACGGCTCGCCCGCGACGTGCATCCGCTGCTCGTGACGCGCGGCGTGCCGGGCACGCACGATATCGGCCTGCTGTTGCGGACGCTCGACGCGCTGCAGTCGGCAAGCATGATGCATCCGGCGTTCGTTCCTCGCTTCGACAAAGGCGTCGACACGCGCCTGCCGCCATCGCGCTGGCGGCGCGTGAGCGGCACGCCGGACCTGATCGTCCTCGAAGGCTGGTGCATCGGCGTGCCGCCGCAGGCCCCGTCCGCGTGGCGCCGGCCGCTGAACCGGCTGGAACGCGACGAGGACGCCGAAGCGCGCTGGCGCGGCTGGGTCAACGAGCAGCTGGCGCAGCGCTACGTGCCGCTGTGGCAGCGGCTCGACCGACTGGTTTTGCTGCAGCCGCCGCGCTATGAAGTCGTGAGTCGCTGGCGGGACGAGCAGGAACGCGCGTTGCGCGCGCGCAACGCGCCGCGGGCACTCACGCCGGGCGCGCTGCAGCGCTTCCTGATGCACTACGAGCGCTTGAGCCGGCACGCGTTGCGCACATTGCCGGCACGGGCCGACCTGCGCATCGTGCTCGATTCGCAGCGGCACGTGCGCCGCCTCGTCCGCTGCCGGCGATGATCGCACGGCTCCCCTCCGAGCCTGAGCCGGGTTCCGGTCAGAGACGTGATGCGGCTATGCCGGCTGCACGACGACGGCGGTGCCGTATGCGAGCACCTCGGTGATGCCGTCGGTGACTTCGTTCGCGTCGTAGCGCATGCCGATGATCGCGTTGGCGCCGTGCTCGGCCGCATGCTGCAGCATCAGCTTGAATGCGTCATCGCGCGCCTTCTCGCACAACTCGGTGTACAGCGTGATGTTGCCGCCGACCAGGCTCTGCAACGCAGCGCCGATGTTGCCGACGATGCTGCGCGAGCGCACGACGATGCCGCGTACGACGCCGAGATTGCGCACGATCTTCTGCCCGGGCAATTCGAACGTCGTCGTGACCATTGCCATCGAAATTGCAGCCATGTAGCGGATCTCCTCGAGTTTCTCATCAGTGGTGGAGCACGCAGGGCTAATCCAGGACGAAGTTGATCCGCATGTTGACGCGCCAGTCGGTGACCTTGCCGGAATCGTCGGTGACCACCTTGATTTCGTTGACCCAGGCGCCCTTGATGTTGTTGATGGTTTTCGACGCGCGTTTCAGCCCGTCGCGAATCGCGTCCTCGATGCCCTTCGGCGACTGCGAACTGATTTCGATGACCTTGGCGATGCTCATGACCTGCCCTCCGCATGGATGAGTGAGCCGGCGTCGCATGACGCCGCGCTGCTCCGGTGCCGGCTGTATGCCTGTATCGACCGGATGGCGGCAAGTATAGGTCCGTTGAAGCTGTGGTAGCCGCCGGGCGGGTCCCGACCGGCCCGCGTGAATTCGCTCAGGCCGGCGTCGCCGGCGCGGCGGGACTCCCGGAATGCCCATCGCGCGGCAGCCAGCGCAACCAGACCAGCCAGAACACCAGTGCGTCGAGGATGATCAGCGCCTGCCACAGGTACAGATGGAACCATTCGAACCAGACCGTGTTCCAGCGCTGCAGGTAATACAGGCTGATGATGCGCACGAGGTTCAACGCCTGGATCGCGACGAAGCCCAACACGATGCCGGCCAGCTTGTGCCGCCACGGCGCCGGGAAGGCGAGCACCGCGCTGACCAGGATCAGCACCGCCTCGACGCCGTTGCAGCCGGCCACGATCTTGATGCCGCCACCGCTCAGCGCGTTGACGATTGCATCGCCCTGTGCGACCACGCTGATGTCGAACAGGCGCATCAGCCGCACGCTGACATGGGCCAGGCCCGTCGTGAACGGAACGATCACGGCGTCCTGCACCGGTTGCAGCAGCTCGGTCGTGAACAGGATCGCCAGACAAGCGATGAAAAGGGCGATGAAGCGGAACATTGTGGTGGTGAGTGCCGAAGGCTGAGGCTGCCAGTATCGTCGCGGCGCCGCGGCGGACTCAAGCGCTCGCGGCAAACAAAATCGAAAGCGCCGTGCGGCCACTTCAGGCCGAGCCCTCAGGGCTCGCCCCTCTGCTAGCATTCTCCCCATGAACCCTGCTCCGAACCTGTTCTTCGTCGGGCCGATGGGCGCCGGCAAGACGACGATCGGCCGTCGCGTGGCCGAATTCCTCGGCCTGCCGTTCTTCGACCTCGACCACGAAATCGAAGTGCATACCGGCGCCACGGTCGCGTTGATCTTCGAGCTCGAAGGCGAAAGCGGCTTCCGCCAGCGCGAGCAGGCCGTGCTTGCCGAGTTCGCGGCGCGCGATGGCATCGTGCTAGCAACCGGTGGCGGCGCGGTGCTGGCCGAGGAGAACCGGCGCATCCTGCGCGAACGCAGCTTCGTCGTTTACCTGGAAACCACGCTCGACGATCAGCTCGCGCGCCTCGCCCGCGACCGCAAGCGGCCGCTGCTCGCCGCGCCGGACCGCCGCGAGCGTCTGCGTTCACTGGCGGCCACGCGCAATCCGCTGTATCAGGAAGTCGCGGACTTGACCGTGCCGGCCGGACACCATCGCAACGTGGTCGCACTGGCGCAGAAGCTGGCCGCCGATCTGGCCCAAAGCTGGCAGCGCGGTCCGGCGCCGGAGCAGGCGGCATGAGCGAACCGCTGCGCGTCGACGTCGAACTGGGCGACCGCCGCTATCCGATCTGGATCGGCGCCGGCCTGCTGGACGGACCGGCGCGCTGGGGTGGCGCGATCGGCGGACGCCACGTGCTGGTCGTGAGCAATGAAATTGTCGCCGCGCTGTACCTCGACCGCGTCGTCGCCGCACTCGGCAGCAACCTCGCCGTGGCGACGCTGATCGTACCCGACGGCGAAGCACACAAGACCCTGACGACCGCCGCGCGCGTGTTCACCGCGCTGGCGGAACTCAAAGCGAGCCGCGACGCGACGATCGTCGCGCTCGGCGGTGGCGTGATCGGCGACATGGCCGGTTTCGCCGCAGCGTGCTGGATGCGCGGCATCGCCTTCGTGCAGGTGCCGACGACGCTGCTGGCGATGGTCGATTCGTCGGTCGGCGGCAAGACCGCGGTCGATCTGCCGCAGGGCAAGAACCTGGTCGGCGCGTTCCATCAGCCGCGTGCCGTGATCATCGACACGCAAACCCTGGCGACGCTGCCCGACCGCGAACTGCGCGCCGGCCTGGCCGAAGTGGTCAAGTACGGCGCGCTCGGCGACGCGACGTTCTTTGCCTGGCTCGAGAGCAACGCCGACGCGCTGCTGCGACGCGACCCGCAGGCGCTGGCGCACGCGATCGAGACGAGCTGCCGCAGCAAGGCCGGCATCGTCGCGCGCGACGAAACCGAACGGGGCGAACGCGCGCTGCTGAACTTCGGTCACACGTTCGGCCACGCGCTCGAAACGGCTGGCGCCTACGGCACGCTGCACGGTGAAGCGATCGCGATCGGCATGGTGCTGGCCGCGCGCCTGTCGGCGCAGCTCGGCCGCGCGCCGGCGGAGGATACGCGGCGCCTGCAGGCCCTGCTCGCGCACTTCGGCCTGCCGACGGCATTGCCGCCCGGCAGCGATGCGCCGCGTCTGCTCGACCTGATGCGTCTGGACAAGAAGAACATCAGCGGCCGGCTGCGCCTGATCCTGTGGCGCGGCATCGGTCGGGCCGAGATCGTGCCGGATGTGGATGAGACGGCAGTGCTTGCGCTGCTCGATGCCGCGAGAGGGTGAAGACCGCTGAGGGCTGGCAGCGATCCGCATCACCTGTTCAGTCGCACACCCCCGTTTTCCGGCGCAGGCGCTACGCGCCGACTTGCGCCTCGCCGACGTCGCTCGAGCGGGAGCGCGACCCCGCAAGAGCGTTCAGGGCAGCGCCCCTCGGCCTCAGCCCTCTGCCCTGTACAATACCCCCCATGCGCGTGTTCATGCAGACCAAACCGATTTCGACCGAGGCGCCGAAGTATTACCAGATCGCGCTGCAGCAGGATCTGCTCGGCGGCTGGACACTGACGCGCGAGTGGGGCCAGCAGGGCGGCCGGGTCAATCTCAAGCGCGAGGTGTACCTCGAGCGCGACGATGCGCTCAGCGCGTTCGAACATGCCCGCGACGCCCAGGTCAAGCGCGGCTACCACGTGATGTTCAGCCAGGGGATGGAGTCGCCGTATGCGATCGGCTGATGCCGCCCATCTGGCGCTGGCACTCGGCATGCTGATCGCAGGCGCGGCTGTGGCGGCCGAACCGCAGTACGGCAAGGTCGAGACCTTCCAGCCCGGCAAGAAGTACAACTGCGTGCCGACCGCGGACCACAAAGGCTGGGACTGCAAGGAAGCCGAAGGCAAGGACGGCGGCAAGCCCGGCGACACGGCGCCGGCGCGAGCGACGGCAACACCGCCTGCAGCGACACCGGCGGAAATTCCGACCGCGCCGGTGACCGCAGCGCCGGCTCCGGCCGCACCGGCGGAATCGGTAGCACCGCCGCCGCCGCCGCGCCAGGCGACTCTGCCGTCTTATCTTCGCGCACCGTCCGCACCCGAACCTGCGCCGGCTGCCGCGGCTACACCTGCGCCGAGTCCCGAGCCGCCGGCGAAACGTGCCGAGCCGCCGACGCCGGCACCACCGCCTGCACCCGCCGGCGCGCCATCGACCCAAGCCGAGAGCGCTGCACCGAAAGCTGCCGAGACGGCATCCGCGCCGCCGCCGAATCCGGTTTCGACACAAGAAAGCGTACCGGCGGAGCGGACCGAGTCCGCGGCACCGGTCACGCCGATGCCACGGACGCCAGCACCCGTTGCCGAAGCGCCCGCCGTTGCCGCACCAGCACCGGCCGAACGACGCCCGGCATCGGCGAGTCCTGCTCGCAGCGAACCGCCAGCGCCGGCTGCAGCGCCGCCCGTTGCCGCAGCGCCTGTTTCCGCCGCGCCGCCCGAGGCGCACCTCGAACCGGCAAGACCCGTAACGCCGAGCGAGACACCGGTCGCGGCGTCTGCGCCGGCGACCGGATCGACAGCGCCTGCGCCGGCCGAAGCATCGACCGAACCGATGCCGAGCGCGCCGACCGCGCAACCGGGCGAGCGCACACCGCCGCCTCCGGCACCGTCGGCTGCGGCGCCGTCGAAGTCGATTGGCGGCAGCCGCGACTTTCTCTCCCTTCCGGCGTCGAGCTATGTCGTCGAACTCGCGCACGGGGCGAGCCGGGCCGAGCTCGACGCGGCACGCGACGCGGCGCATCCGGCGCGCGGTGCGCTGTACGAATTGCATCTGCAGCGCGACGGCGCGGACTGGTGGGTGCTGGTGTGGGGTACGTTCGACAGCATCGACAGCGCTCGCGCAGCACGCGGCGAGCTGCCGGCCGACGCGTTGCGCAACGCCGGCTGGCCGCGCCGCATCGCACCGCTGCAGGCCGAGGTGCAGCATGCCGGCGGCTGAGGCTTGCAACACCGCGCTCTGAAACGCAACACTGCGCCGCGGCACATGCCGGCGCCATGGCCTGGCTCGTTCCGGTGCCGCGTCCGCCGTGCCGGCATCGCCAACCAACTCTGGATCGACAGATCATGACGGAACACCGTTTCCTACGCGCGCTGCGGCGCGAGCCGGTCGACTGCACGCCGGTCTGGATCATGCGTCAAGCCGGACGCTATCTGCCCGAGTACCGCGCGACGCGCGCGCGCGCCGGCAGTTTCGTCAACCTGTGCAAGACACCGGAGCTGGCTTGCGAGGTCACGCTGCAGCCGATCGCGCGCTATCGGCTCGACGCGGCGATCCTGTTCTCCGACATCCTGACCATTCCCGACGCGATGGGCCTCGGCCTGACCGTCAACGAAGGCGAAGGGCCGCGCTTCGCGCGCACCGTGAACTCGCGCGCCGACATCGAGGCGCTCGGCGTGCCCGATCCCGAAACCGACCTGCGCTACGTGATGGACGCGGTGCGCCTGATCCGCCGCGAGCTGCACGAGCGCGTACCGCTGATCGGCTTCGCCGGCAGCCCGTGGACGCTGGCCTGCTACATGATCGAGGGCCAGGGCTCGTCGAGCTTCGCGAGGCCGAAGGCGCTGGCCTGGGACGACGCGGCGACGATGCACCGCCTGCTCGATGTCGTCGCGCGCTCGGTCGCGCGCTATCTCGCCGCCCAGGCCGCCGCCGGCGCGCAGGCGCTGATGCTGTTCGACACCTGGGGCGGCTTGCTGCCGCCGGATCTGTTCCGCGAATTCTCGCTGCGCTACATGACGCAAATTGCACAAATGCTACAAAGCGACAATGTCGCACGCACGCTGCCGCTGATCCTGTTCAGCAAGGGCGCCAACGGCCACCTCGAGGCGCTGGCCGATACCGGCTGCGCAGCGCTCGGCCTGGACTGGACGATCGGCCTGGCCGAAGCGCGGGCGCGCGTCGGTTCGCGTGTCGCCCTGCAGGGCAACATCGACCCGGCCGTGCTGCTGGCCCGGCCCGAAACGATCCGCGCCGAAGTCGGCAAGACGCTCGACTCGTTCGGTCCGCATCCCGGCCACGTCTTCAATCTCGGCCACGGCATCACGCCGGAAATCGATCCGGCGCATCTCGGCGTGCTGATCGACGCCGTCCACGACCTCAGCGCACGGCGGACCTAGTGGTCTGTAACGTTTGAATTCCAACGGCCGCACCTGACGCGTGCGGTTGCCGGATGCGCCGGCCGCTTGCTAGTCTTGATCCAGGAATTTCTCACACTGCAGGGAGCCGGTAGCATGCGTTCATCAATCCTCGGTCTCGTGTGCCTGCTCGCGATCGGCCCGGCCGCCGCCGCGGGCGACAGTTCAGGCGAACCGATCCAGCTGACTCTCACCTGGAATATCTCGCTCGATGCGCAAGGTCACGTCGAGCGCATCGCCGCGATGCCCAACCCGCGCGCCGACCGCGTGCCGCAGATCCGCGAGCGGCTCGAGCAGGAGATCCGCGGCTGGGCTTTCGTTTCCGGCACCGTCGACGGGCGACCGGCGGCGACGGAGACGGTCCTTTCTGCAACGGTCACGCTGCAGCCGGCCGCGGCTGATTCGTTCCGCGTCGTCTTCAACGACGTGCGCACCGGCGGCCGCATCGCGAAGGCCGTTCCGCCGAAATATCCGCACGCGTCGGTGCAGCACCACGAGACTGGGATGGTCGTGTTGCGCGTCGACTACGACGCCAATGGCACGGTCCGCTCCGCGGCGGTCGACCCCGATTCGCCGGGTGCCGCGCAGCGGCTGATCGACGCATCGCTCGCAGCGGTGAACCAGTGGACGTTCCAGCCGGAGCGCGTCGACGGCCATGGCGTACCGGGCACGCAGTCGCTGCCGGTCTGCTTCGCGCTGTCCCCCGTCGGGTCGCACGCCGCGCCGGCTTGCGAATGGACCCCTCGCGGCAAGCACGCGCCGATCGGCGAGGGCGAATCCATTGCGCTCAATCCGGCCGCGCGCCTCGCCAATGACGTCGCGGGTCACGCACTCTGAGCCTGAATCGTGAAGGCGGATTGCTCGACGCGTCGCGCAGCGGGCGGGTTGGCCGCGCAGCGGCGCAACCCTCGCGTTCGAGACCTGCGCCGCGACGCGAACGATCGCTGGCCGTCGATGCGCGATTGTCTGCCGGATCCGCTCAGAGCACGTCGAAGCCGTTCTCGAAAATCGGGTCGGGCAGTGGATCGACCGTGACTGACAGCTCCGCCGCGTTGCCGTGCGAGAAGTTGCACTCGATCGGATTGTAGTTGCCGTCGCCGCTGTAGTTCACGCACAGGTCGTAGACGCCGGGCACACTGAACGAGATGCTCTCGTTGACCACGCCGCTCGCGTCGAGGGTCAGCTCGGCACCGACCGGTTCGCCGGTGTTGCGGTCGATCAGTTGCACCGTGCCGGTCGGCTCGAGAACGCCGGGGCCGTGGGTTTGCAGGATGACCGGCAGCGGCGTCTGCGCGGGAATCTCGGCGACGCCGGCATCATCGGTCGTCGTGACCGAGGAAAACGCCCCGCCCGCGTAGATCGTCGTCGGATACGGCGCCGTCGAACTCGCGTTGAAGCTGTTGTCGCCGCCATAGGCCGCCGTGAACGTGTGGTCACCGGGCAACAGGCCGGTCGCGGCCGGCAGGTCGTCGATCTCGATGCCGGCCACGCCGTTCTGCACCGGCAGCGTCGCAAGCAGCGCACCATCGAGTTTCAGTTCGATGCTGCCGGTCGCGGCGCCCTTGCCGGACAGCCCGGTCACGCTGAACGTCAGCGCGGTCGGCTGGCCGTAATTCTGGAAGCCGAAGCAGTCGACGACGAAGCCGGCGAAGTTCAGCGTGATGCAACCCATCGACAGCGTCGAAGCCTCGGGCAGGACCGTGACCGCGACCGTATTCGAATCGCTGCCGGCGAACACGTTGTCGCCGCCGTAGTGCGCACCGAGGTTGTACTGTCCGCCTGGCAGGTTGCTGACGCTGCCGTTGAACGCGCCATTGCTCAGCGCGTCGCCGAGGAACGCGCCGTACGGGTCGCTTTGCAGCGCGAAGAATCCGGTCGGCGTGCCGGTCCCGCTGGCTGGCACGACGGTCACGGTCAATGGGAACGGCTGGCCGTGCACGATCGTCGGCGCCGGCGAGGCGAGCGTCGTCACGGTCGCGCGCGGCGGCGTGACACTCCACGCATTGACGAGGTTGGCCACGTCGACCGAGCCGAGACCGCTGGCCAGGTCGAATCCGCGCTTGGCCGCGTAACCCTTCTGGCCCGGCACCGAGTTGTCGCCGGTGGTGATGTCGTGGAACACGCAGGCGGTCTTCACTGCCGGGTCGGTCTGCCTGCTCGAGTTGCACTGCGATGCGTTGTCGCGTGCGGCGATCTCGTAGAAGTCGTCGTTGGCGAGGCCGAGATACGTGCCGTTCTTCTGCTCGACCAGGGCCATTACACCGGCCATCGCCGGCGACGAGGCCGACGTGCCGCCGATCACCGTGGCGCTGTCGAGAATCGTGACGCCGTTGTCGACGTGCGACAGGCACGAACCCTCGCTGCAGATGATATAGCCGTCGTGGCCGCCGGCAGCGGTCAGCGACAGATCGGGCAGATCGCGGGCACCGTCGTTCGGCACGCCGGTGCCGGCCTGCCATGCCGGCTTCGCGTAGACGCTGCTCGCGCCGCCGCTGCCGGACCACAGTTCGTAGTACGCGCACACATCCGGCAACAGGGTCGGGTCGCAGGTCTCGCTCCACACCGTCTCGGGAATGTAGCCGAGCGCGGACGACTGATCCGCGGCGTTGCTCGCCGACCAGTACGTCGCGTCGTTGCCGCCTTCGTCGAACTGCGTGCCGCCGACCGCGACGTCGTACGGCGTCGACGCCAGGGCGTTGACCGCCGGGCCGTATTGCGCCGGGCTGCCGGTCAGCGGAGAGTCGCAGCCGGCGGCACCGTTGTCACCGGACGAGACGAACACCGTGATGCCCTCGACCGCGGCCTGTTGGAACAATCCGGCGTAGAACGCATTGCCGGCGGCACCGAGGAACGCCTCGCACAGGCCGTAGCTCAGGCTCATGATCGGCGCGACCTTGTTGTCGACGATGTAGGCATTCGACAGATCGATGCCGTCGGTCACGAACGTGCTCGCGCTGGTGACGAACTTGATCGTCGCCTTCGGCGCGACCGCACCGGCCCACTGCACGTCGAGGTCGGATTCGATTTCGTCGCCGTAGTCGCTGAACGGCACCGGGCCGTTGTTGATGACGACCGGATCGTTCGGTGGCAGGGCGAAGACCTGCCGGAAGGTCTGGACGTCGGACAGCTGGATGCTGGCCCGGCCCGGAATTGCGATCGCGACGCCGCTGCCGTCGATGCCGTCCGCCAGCAACGGCGCGCTGTCGTAGAGCTTGGCGAAATCGGCCGGCGCCAGATGATGGTTGCCGCCGTTGGTCGTGAAGTCGGGGACCGGGGCGAGCT